>Ga0182014_10000892_pt1 | contig 40824 bp, 36 predicted proteins | sample 612S2DmetaG_FD_120489 | JGI IMG/M metagenome (GOLD analysis project Ga0182014, IMG submission 120489) | Permafrost microbial communities from Stordalen Mire, Sweden - 612S2D metaG | ecosystem: Environmental > Terrestrial > Soil > Wetlands > Permafrost | place: Sweden: Stordalen | collected... | reverse complement strand
GCCAAAACAAAACTTGCCCGAACCGGCACCGGCGCGGTAAAACAACTTCATGTCCTGGCCGCGGCTTCGTTGGCCGGTTTTGAAGTGATCACAGATGGCCGGTTTTGCGGTGATCACCGAGGATATAGACGTTGATGCGACGATCGACAATCGGCTTGCCGGGCATCGGGCTTCTGCCAGCCTGCGACTCCATACCCGGATTATCGGATGTTCGAATACCGAATCACAACGGCGGGGTCAGGTGCCAAGGGAGCCCGGGGCATGCTCCTAGCGTGGCGAAAGCTCAGCCTGGTGGTGCTCGCGGTCAGCTGCTCGCCGCAACCGAGCGAACCGGTCAACCCTCGCCGTCGTTGCCAGCATCTTCGTCTTCCTCTTCCTCTTCCGGCTCTTGTTCTTTGGCGGTTGAGGCAACGGGCCACAAAACGGCAATCGCCTCGACCTCCGGAAAACGAAAGGGAAGGCCGAACTCCGATGCCTTGTCCCGCGCAAGAGAAATGCCGCGGTCAATGGCCTGCTCTACACGCGTCGTGTCTGCGGGCGGAACGGAGTTCTTCCCGCGAAAGCCTCGTGCACCGACGAGCCCGTTCAGCCTTTCGAGCAACTCCCAGTCCTTGAGAACTACATCCGCACCTGTCGTCTCTTCGGCGATCTCGACCGCGAGAATCACTGACCGAACTGTGCGCGGTTCTCCGGTCACTTTGTCGCGGATTCGGTACACTACCAGCGGCCGGGTAAGGGTTTCCACGGGCAGTGTCGAGACTGTTGCGCTACTCTCTCGGGCCTGTCGCAAGGCCGCGTTCATCACCTTGTGGCCCACTCCCAGTACCCGCCGAGCGGCGTCACGGCCCCGAACCTCTCGCCGAAAAACCATTCCCTGGTAGGCGGGGAAGATCCCCGGCTCAGTTTGCCAGGCCTCCGGCGTGCGGAACGCGAGGCTGTCGTCTCGCTGCTCGACCCGTCGACGGTTGAGTTTCAGCATCGATAAGAAGAAAGGCCGCAGCGCAGGAAGGTCTATCTTGGGAAGCTGATCGGAGATTTCCTGAAAGTCGAATCGTGCGCAGTTTCCGACCAGGTCCTGTACCGTCTTGATTACGTCGTTGCTGCCGAACTGCGCGGTTCGGTGATCGAACCACTGGGCCAAAGACTCCCGCGGAACTTGTCGAGAGTCGACGAACAACTCGCGCCACAAGCCCGGAGAGGTCATGCCAAGGACGAGCTGCAGTAAGTCTTCCGGTTCGTCCATCGCGTGGCCGAGCGCGAGCATGATCTCATTCATCTTCGCCTGCAGGATTTCCCAGATCCGTCCTTCAACCGTCTCTGGGTTGCGAAGAACGATGACCTCGACCTGCTTCTTCTGGCCGTAACGATTCAGTCGGCCCACTCGCTGGTGCAACCGCATCGGGTTCCAAGGGAGATCGACGTGAACGAGACTGTGACAGCTTTCCTGTAGATCGATTCCCTCGCCCCCCGCCTCGGTCGAAACGAGGAACCGGACCTCACCCGCGTTAAACCGATCGGTTGCATCGCTGCGCTGCAGCGCAACGCTTCTAGTTTCACCAGAGGGGAATACAACCTCATCAGCACGGTCGTCGCCATTGATGAAGGTTACGGAGGCTTCCCCGAATTCCGTCATCAATGACGACATCAGGAGCGACTGAGTGGCCTTGTATTCGGTAAAGAACAGCACCTGTCGGCCGGCGTATTCGTTGTGCAGGATCGAGACGATCCTATCCATCTTCGTTTCGCGGACGACCTTGTCCGCAGCTGCGACCAGTTCACGGAGCCTCGGCTCCTCGTTCTCCATTAGTCGAAGCTCGCTTGAAAGCTCTGCGATTTCCTCATCTAGTCGGCTGAGAGCATCCAGGTCGCCCTGCCTCTCGAACTCTTCGCATTCGTCGAGTCGCCGAAGTCGCGTCTCCCGTCGCGCCTGAAACTCGTCCAACTGTCGCCGCCCGTCCGCGATCCGCGCCAGTCTCCCCCGGAGCGCACGGCGAATGGCCGCCACCGAACTTGAAGCCAGCTTCTGCATTGCGACGAGAACCAGTTGGACGGCCTTGCCGGCGGTCGCGTCGAGCGAGGAGGCATAGGCTTGTCCGGACTGAATGAACTCCGTCAGCATTTCGTAAAACTCGCGCTCCTCGGGTGAAAACTGGAACTCAAGATTCGTGACGACGGGTGGTTGGAAAAGCCGGTTTCCTTTCAGGTCGGTCACGTTCTGCTTGTTGTTGCGGATCATCACCTCACGGAGGTGAGGCAGTTGCCGGCCAAGGGGCTGCTTCGGGTCGAACAGGTCAGGTCGTAGGAGCTTCAATAGCGATATGAAGCCGAAGTTCTTCCCTCGGTGGGGAGTGCCCGTGAAGAACAGCATCGACTTCACACGGTTGGCGTCGACAAGCTTCTGTAGAAACTGATACCCCAACGTGGGTCCGCTCTTTTCATCGGAGTTCAGATGGTGCGCTTCGTCAACGACAACCAAATCCCAGGGCTCGGTCTCAAGCAGACGCTCGTGGCGTCCCTTGTTCTCGACTCGAAGTTTCTGCAGGGACGCAGCCACCTTATCGTGCGTTCCCCAGAAATCCGTTCGTTCCGTATCCGCGTCGCCGGCATAGATCGCGACGCGAATGTCGAACATGGTCCGCAGCCGTTGATTCCACTGTTCAACGAGCGACGCTGGGCAGATGATGAGCAGCCGCCGTACGGTTCCTTTGGCAATCAACGGCCAGAACACGAGCCCGGCCTCGATGGTCTTCCCCAACCCGACGTCGTCAGCGACCAGCCAGCGGGTCGGCCACGTCGCCAAGACCCTTCGGCAGACCCACAACTGATGCGGCAGCAACGCGATACGCGAGGTCGAGAGAACGCCCCAGGTGTCGTTTACCGATTCGATGGCAGCTGCCTGTGCCCGCGTGGCCACTTCGATCGGGGAATGCCACTGCGAAGCGAAGATCTCCTGAAGAGGAGTAGCTACGGCATTGAGTTCAGCCTTGTCACACTCTTGCAGCCCGTCGTCGAAGCGAACAACCGCGGTGTCTCCTTCATCTAGGCGAACCGTACCTATCCCGAATCGCAAGTGCCGAACGAGATCGCCGGCTTTAAGAGTCTTTCCTCTCAGGCTCATATGACCTCTATTCCTCCTCAGCGGGCAGATGGCAGTCCAAAAAGCGCCTTTGGAGTTCGGCGTATTCGGCTATCGCAAGGAACGGGAGATCGAAGCACCGGCCGAAATGGGCTCGCTCCTCGCCAAGGTGGTCGACAAGAAAGCGGTGGATACGCGAGGAATGACGATAGCTGGCGGTTTCACCACTCAGATCGGCCATACCGAGCCGCACGAAGACGTTCCGGACACTAGAGGTGCCTACGTAGGCGTGGTCGTGAGCATGACGAGATCGCAGAACGCCTATCCGCACTAGCTCGCGCGTGACGAAGCATGCACCAATGCCGAGGGTCCGCGTAAGCGGCGGCGCGTCCCAGCCGCCACCTGACTGTGACGCCGCATTGCGAGACTTTAGCACCTCGTCAAAATCGAAATGGCCGTTGTGCTTGTCCATGTCCAAGAAACTGCCGACATACTCAGGCAACGATCGCGCAATCTGGTAGATGCTCACGAACTGGCGGACCCACTGATAAAACACGGCGTCGTTGGTCTGTGCATCCAGGTAATTGTCGAGAACACCCATCCATCGCTCGGCTGTAGATTTCGCATCTGCGAACACCTCTATCCAGCCCCGGCGCTTGCATAGCTCGAGGAACCCTCGATGCTGCTCCGGCTTGGTTCTACCCATCGTATGCAGCGCGCCGAGAATAAAGAGAGAGAGCCAATTCTCGCGTTGGGAGTAGTCCCGCTCAGCGAACTGCGCGCTTAGGAGCGGCGGGCAGCCATCCGGATACATCCGCTGCTGGTATTCCTTCACAAAAGTCGCGCTGCTATTGGCCCACCACGCCCAAATGCTTTCAAGCGCCTTCTTCGGGTCGGGAACGGGACGATGCCACCGGCTGGCATCGAGGTCGAATGGGATCGGCCCGGTATCGATGCCCAGCCATGCACGAAAAGCTGGATCCGCACCGAATTCCTCCATACGAACCAAGCCCTGCCGAGCAGCTTCAGCGGCGGTAATTCGCGCTCCGTTTGCGGCGAACCACCTGCTAGTGAGCAGCGGGCCGAGGTCGTAGTAGTCACGCCGCCAACGTCCTGCCTCGGACAGGTATTGCAGCAGGTTGAGGCACTCGCGCTCCTCGAGGCTTGAGCCTACCCACAACTTCATCATATCGAGGGGAGGACGCGACGGGAGCCCAACTTGTTTTAACAGCGAAACGGCCTCTTCGTCGTACGAATCATGTAGTTGATCGGCGAGCCGTAGTGGGAGGAGCTGCGAACCGGGGAATCGCGACGGCAGCAACTCGTTTGGCAGCCTGGGCTCGCCCTTTGCGGCACGTAAAAGGCATCTGCACAACCATGGCTTCACCTGGCCTACCTTTTCCTCTGGAAGGCTGCGTGCCATCGCTGAGAGGAATGCCGGCTCAACCCACGGTTTGCCGAGAAATACTTCCCGAAGGCTTAGCCAGCTAATGGGTGAAACGGGGATCGGTCCATTGTCGCCGGCGGCGGCATAAGTTCTGCAAATAGCTGCACGAATCGGCTCGGAAACGACGGTCGCTTTTCGTAGCTTTACATTCCTGCCGCGGACCGGAAACTCGACTGCTTGCTCGATCAACTTGCTCGCGAACTCGTCTGGAATTCCTTCGAAAGAAAACAGGACAGCCCCGTCTAGCTTCACACAGCAATCAGGATCGAGGGTGGGGACGATGGACTCGCTTCGAGAGAGCTCGACGAGCTCCTTGGCGAGCTGCAAGCGCACGGGCCCCGTCTCTTCGTCGCCCCGATCCCATCGCCAGACTGACCAGAACCGCGTCATTCTCTGTCCAGGTATGCAGTTGTCGTCCGCGGCCATCGCAATTACGATGGCTCGCAATGCCTTCGTCACCTCGGCAATGCGCGGCGCATTTGCGGCCGGGTTGATCAAGTGCGTGCGGCCGGACTGAATCTCAAAGAGGTTCGAAACTGCGACGCCGCAACCGAGTTTTGCGCGGAGTGGGAGAACTGCAAAGATGTCGGCGTCAAATGCTTCGTTCCAGGCGACCGGCAGCCCGTCCGAGGCGAGGAGGAACGCCAATTGCCCCCTGTGGCCGCTGTGCCGTGCCCGGAGAAACGTGATCGTTCTTCCGGGTACACCTCGAGCACCCCCAGAGATAACTCGATCGATGGTCACGCGATCGACCTCGTAACCCGCTGCTGTGCTGAGTAGCTTCGTCGCGGTCGCGCGCAGTTCAAAGCTCATTCCGTCGGAATGCTCCAGGCGCAGCACGTCGATGTGTCGGAGAAAGGGCAGAAGGTCCGCATAACTACCCCTCTCCCCATCGCCTTCCTCCCTGGCCTTTGCGATGAGGGGTAGCACGATCTTGGTCGTCCCCCTAACGTAATCGGCCGGGATCGAAATCTCGTTCGGGATGCATCCTGCGGTGATTTCGAAATGCCAGTCGCCGGAGTGAATTCGCGGTGCTTCAGTAATCAGATAAACACTCTTGAACCCAAGGCCGAATCGCCCGATTGGCCTCGCGCCGTCCGCAGCACTGTGCGGCTTGAACGAGCCGGCCGACTTCAACACACCCTCTACATCGTTGCGGAATGTATCGATCCGCCTATCGCCATGGCGCCAAAGGTTGAACGGTCGGCCGTAGTGAGCAGCAGTCAGTGTTCTCCCCTTATCGCAGACGTCGTACGAGAATGTCACGCTTCGGTTAGGTGGATCGGGAAGCCCGAGTTGAACGGCCGAGTCATAGGCATCTTCGGCGTTCTGAACCAGCTCCGCGAAGATCGCGAACTCGTCGTATCCGTAGCCGCGGATCTGGTCTCGCCTAGCATCGACGAAACGCTGCGAGATCAAGTTCAGCATCTGCTGCTCCTTGAGCCGACGCTTCTCCGTTGCTGACGGTGCAATACGTCGGTACTCGTCGAAAAGACGCGAAAACTCCGGGTCGGCGGCCTGGTCGAGGTACTGATGCAGGAAGTGGTCCTGCTTCTCCGCCTTCATGCGTTTCAGCAGGGCACCCGGCCTTTCCAGTGTTTTGCGGATCGTCTCTCGAAGCGCACCGGATGGCTGCGACAACATTCCGCCTGGTGTAGCAGCGACCCGCAAGAGCATCTCCACTTGGTCGCCAATATCGCCGTCCGCCTTCTCGACCTCGCCGGCACGCCCAACAAAATCCTGGTCGACCCTATCCCGCCGAACGATGATCGTGTTCCGGCCGTCGTGAAATAATTCCGGGCCCGCCCACTCCTCGGACGGAACCACGTCGGAGCCGTCGGGAAGGTGGAATCGGACGTGGATCTTGGCGGCGATCAATAGCTGTAGTCGGGCCGTCGGGACGACGAACCCCTGCCTCTCGACCTCCTCACGCACGACTGAACTGGGCTGCGCCAGGTCGCCCACCCAGTCGCGCCAGGCGTCGAGCACGTTGGCACGACCGACCTCCACCGGTTCGGGTTCGCGTGTCAGCTCAGCGATCGCCTCTAGGCGCAATTGCGAAACTGCGCCGGGAAACGATCTATCCAACCAGGCCAACAGCTTACGGTTTGACGCAACGCGGTTATCCACGAGCCTATCCCGACAGCGCTCGACAAGACGGTTCGGTCTGTCGAGTTCCGTATCGGTGTAGCAGCGGTGGAGCTGCTCATAGGTCTTGGCGCAGCTCAGAACCTTTATTTGGCGTGCGTCCGCCAGGCGCACGCCTCCCAGAGCCTCCGGCGGGCATCCGGTTAGGGAATCGACAAGCTTGCTGTGCACGTCGGGGTTGCGTGCATCACGCTGGAGGCGTGACAACGCGGTGACCAGTTGCTTCGCGTCCGGCCGAACGCTGACGCCGAGTTCCCGGTACAGCTTGCGGGCGCTTTTCTTACGCTCGTCCCCGCTACCGAGGCAGTACAGGACCTGTCCGAAGTCTTCGTTCAGTTCCTGGCTCCCAAGGAACAGTTCCTCCCCAGAGACAAGTCGATCTAGGTGCCCCTCACCGCTTCGGAATAATCGATAGACGGGTGCCGGCTGAGCGATCTCGCGCCAGATTGCGCTGCTCTGCTCATCTGACGTCAATTCGACGAGCAGCTTGTAGACGCTCTGTGCCGCTGCGGGACCTGCCGACGCGCCCGAAGCAAGACAGCGGGCAATCATCTCCAGATCGTTCCGGACGCCCGTGAGCCGTCGCGTCTTTACGGACGGACTAAGGGATATCGGGATCTTCTCCGCGACCACCCAGAACTCGTGTCTCAATATGTCCGCTCCGGCATGATCGACCGTCTCGTTCGAAAGCTTGAAGGCGTACTCGTCGCCTCTTCGCGCCAGCACCCATGGCAGGTTGAGCAATGCGGCTGCCACCTGCTCTGATCCATTCTGACGGGCGAGGTCATCCAGCCAGCGGGACAGTCGTTTTGCGGCCTCGGCCCAATGTTCTCGAGGGACCTCCGACGTCGCACCAACGACATACGCCGCAACTCCCTTCAGGTCGCGGAGACCACACCATCGGTCCCAGAGTCGTAGCACTGACTGCGGAACTTCTGCCGTGCGCGGAATCGAGCGTGCAGGGACGTTCGGCAGCGTGGGGCTTGCCCAGGACGGTGCTATGACGCCGGACGGGGGCACCCAAGTCCCGTTTGCTGCCTCGACAAGCACGATTTCGAGAGCCGGCGCACCGGCCGGAAGTACGCCGCCGTTCTCTCCCAGCCATGCGAGCAGTTCGAGACGGGCTCGGGTACCGAGTCTTGACCAGATATCCCCGAAATCGGCGGCGACGCGCGAACGAAATTCCGACGCCTCAATAGTTTGGACCCCGAGGGCACGCAAGACTGGCACCACGACTGCCGTCCGGCCCTCGGTGAGCTTCGCCGCCAAACGGTCCAAGTCAGCAGCCTCGGGCACGACAGCAGCGACGACCTCTTTGCTGAGCTTGATGGCGCTCGCTCCAACCAGAACGAGCTTCGAGAGCTTGACGAGACCGTCTAAGGCCTCACAAATCTCGTTATCCGTCACGGCTGCCCGTGCAGGAGGAGCCTCGGGAAGAAGCTTGAGATTCCCGGCAATCACTCGGATGCGATCCGCAAACGGGAGGTCGGCGCTTTCGCTGCTGATTGCCAACTCGACCACAGAGTCTCGGTCCAGCCTCGTAACCTCCCAAAATCCGAGCGCGACTTGCCCCGCCTCGGAGGAAGTGTCGGCAACCGGGCGCGAGTAACTCAACCTGCACAGCAGCTCATCGAGATAGTGCCCTTTGAATCCTTGACTCACCAGTACGTGGCGCAACTGGCTGGCATCGACACACTCGGTTGCCGGAAACCAGTTTCCCCCCAGGCAAGGGACGCCGTGCGCTACCTGCTGCAACTCCTCGAGTTCCCGAAAATCGTCGGCTCCCGGTGCGCCACGCTCTCTCAGTTGGTCCACCGCATCTCGGTAATGTCGTGCGAGGTACTTCAGAATGCCGCTACTGCGACTGACATCCGTGCCGATCTGTCGCAGACACTCTTTGAGGACCTCGACACGTCCCCGTTCCCGAATGCCCAAGCGACAGCGGTAAAAGTTCCGGAGGTCCGGGTCCAGGCTGTGCAACAATTGGCCCGAGGGCAACTCCACCGGCGCGTCGCGGACGTCATCCGTCGATTGCAGGAAGTATAGGATTTGCACCTGATCGGCTGAGAGTTCTCCGTCGGGAAGGAAAGAGATCAGGTCACCCTCGGCGGTTCGGTGAATGGGTAGGGCCAGGACTGTATCGCGGAGCGGCTCGTCCATTGAATCCCACCGCCTTTCCGCTTCGAGAACGAGCAACCGAGCCGCCCGGTGTGCATGAGATCGACGATCCGGGCTTGAATTCAATTGTTCGGCAAGGCATCCGACAAAGGTGTCGTCCCGTGTCCGGACATCGTGCAGAACGTCGAGCAAGTCGCCTCTGGCGAGACGCAACCGGCAGGAATCGTCGCTCAGACACGTTAGGAGTTGCGGAGCATGCCCGAGGAGTCGCCTCAAATGCGGCGCGAACTGCGGATCGACTTCGGCGAACGCGTGTCGCAGCAGACCCTGCCAGGTGTCCTCTTCGTCGGGTGTGGGCCTCTCGGGACGGAGGAACATCACTCCCAGACTGCGCCGGGCTAGTTTTCCCGGCGCGGTCTTAATCAGGAACGCGAGTCGCAGGTCTTCGGTGAGGTGATTTGCGTTTAGCGAACACAGGAAGTCGACTATTGGCGCCACCACATGACTGTCGGATACAAGGTCATGGCGGTTGTCACAGACCCGTCGCAGCAGTTCCACTGCCCCGGTCTCTTCGGCATCGCGGATATTATCCAAATCCTTCGCCAAATCCGCTCGAAGCGCGGCAAGGCCCACGTCAGGGGCGACCCATTCGACCTTCTCGAAACAAATCCCTACTGCGCCTAGCGATCCATAGACTGGCAGCGTTTGCTTCGTCCGAACCAAGTACAGACACTCGGAATCGAAACGCAGCAGGGCCCCTTCGTCCCCCTCCCGTTGAAGAGCCCACCTCCCTTCAAGACTCAACGCATCCAAGCGCTCCGTACCCGACAGCCTCAGTAGCGCCTGCAGGTCCTTGGATTTGGGGTACTGATCGGCCAGCAGGATGCAATTGGGCACATCCGGTCCAACCTTGGCGACTAGTACATTCCCGTCTTTTCCTAGACGGTCATCCACGGCCTCGCCCACGTTCCGCGCGACAAACCGGCGCTCATCGGTCGACAGCTCTTGGAATGCCGCCCCATAACGGCTGAGCCACTCCGGCACCTTCTCGAGCCGCAACTTGGCGCCCCCCGGTCCGAGCTCAACAACAAAAGGCGCCTTCCAGATGTCGTAAAGCCTGAGGAGCCACTGATCGTTGGCAAACGATGCTCGTACTATATCTGTGAGAGACGACGCTGGGCGGCCTCCGGATAGGGCTGAAGGGAAAAGTGATAGGTATTTCTTCGGATCCCGCTCAATCAATTCCGGAGCGTTGTCCATCACTATCGTAGAAGCACTTCTGAGGAGCGGCAGCAGCAGGCGCTCTACGAGCATTCGGTTCCAATTGGTTTTCCTCAAAGTCTCGTCTGAGCCGTCTGTCCGAAACTCCACTGCTCGGCGAGATGGATCGACGAAAACGGCAGCATTTAGAATGCAAGAGCTCGGGCCCTCTTCAACAAGCGGCAGAAAGACTCTCCACCTTGCGTTTCCTGGGCCTTCCCAATCGAAACTCGATGCGTCCAGCGGAGTGGCAAGCGACACCCACGGCACCGCGCGCTCATCGTTCTTGCGAAGCTTGTCGGAAAGCGCCCTCAGGTCGGGCTCAGTGAAGTCCACAACGTGCATTACTTGAAAAACCGCATTCCCAGGAGCAACTCGGATCCGCTCGCCAGTTGCGCGCACCGAAACGTCGCAGCGGAAGGAACACTCCACTCGATGACTTTGCCCGGACCCGTTTTTCATTCCGTGCACGTCGTCGGCAAACACCGCCAGATCGCCCGAGGGATGCCGCGTCGCTTCAACGCAGGCCCACTCATCGAAGTGCTTATCGACGATCCCGCCAAGCACCACGCGACGAAGAGACTTCAGGAAAAGCAGCGACCGTCTGGCCTCATCGCACATCTCGCGCAGCAGTTCACTGCGTTCGCCCTCGTTCGTGAAGGAGGCGCCTGGAAATACCGGACCGTGTGGGGTGGAAGGTCCAGTGCCGACCGTCGTCCTGAGTGGAAGGCGAAAAACGGTCTGCCGGTAATCCAGTCCTCGGGTCGCAAGTTCCTCAAAGGACTTGTTGCCAAGAATCGCCTTCGGGAGAACCATTCCGAGGACGGCCTTTATGGGCCCAGCACTCAATGCGGCTGCGGGAAAGTCGTCGAGAGAGAACCGCCAACCGTCTTCCGAAAACATAAGACGGCGGAGGTCGAAAACATGAACTTCCCGACGAGAGAAGAGCACGGGAGTGTCCGACAGGAAATATACGCTGTTGAAACCGATTCCGAATCGGCCCGCAGCCGTGGGATTGAGGCGCTTGTGACCGCCAGCGACGTTACAAATAGCCGCAAAGTCATCCTGATCCCCAGCCTCGACCTCCCCAACCAGGCGAAACGGCGCGTCGTTGCGGATCAGGAGAGCAGGCTCGAACAGCGGAGCATACGATTGACACTCTTGCGGGACGTCCTCTGCGTTCCTCTCGTCTAGGGCGACAACCAACTCAGTGGCCCCGGCGTCGTCGGCATTCTGGATGAGCTCCTTGATAACAGCCCCACCGAATGAAAAACCCCCTCCGCCAGCCATCTGCTCCAGAAAGGTGCGGATGGCGCGGGCTACGTCGTACCGTTGCCCGCCTGGGCGGCCCACACCTGGTGTTAATGGCATTGGGTCCTCTGAGCATCGCTCTTGATCATGATGATTCCGACCTGACTACTTGAATTGAGCCTCGGGCACCGGCGCAATCTGAACCTATTGGACTGCGTTGGCCGGGGACAACTCGTCGACGCCAACACAGGAGCGTTGACCAATGAAAGGCGCGAACTCGCCCAAGTTGCTCGCCGCGGTAACCATATGCGGGAAAGCCGGCACTCAGAATCCCAAGTATCTGCTGTTCGGCGCTGTGGCCGGCAAAATGACCTGATACGCGCGAGTCGTGAAAAGCCTCGCGCAGAATCGCACCCGCGGCATCGGCAGCCCGCACGGCGAAATCCAGTTCGGAGTCGTAAGACATACAACTATCGCTTCCAATACCATAACGCGTGGTGCGGCTACTCGGTATCTGGGTTTCATTAAGATTCCGGGCAAGGGGCAAGGCGCACTCACCGGACCCGACACAGAGAAATCGGAGAAGTGGAGAGGGGAATGCTGGCTCAAACCGGTTGACGCGCTTTGTCTAGCCGTCTCATCCTGGGCCCGAAGCGGACTACTTTTCGGCGCGGCTCGGCACCGCGAAGTCCTGCTCCAGCACCCTCAACACGAACCCCACCCGCCGTGACGGCGGTAGGAGGACTCCCGGAGCCGGTGCGGAGGATCATGGCCTCGGGTTTCCAACCGAGTGGCCGACCGACGCATTGCGATTTGTCGCCGACAAGCTCTACTGGCGCACCGTGCTGGGTAGGATGGTTCCCGCGATTTCGAGTGACTTGAAACCGTTCCAGTTGCTCGCGAACGCCCGCCTCTTCCTGGTGGGGTGCGCTTTGCCGTCTGAGGAGAGGGGCAAGCAGAATCGATTGGGATTTCAACGACTTCCACGATGCGCGGCGGCTTTGCCTGCACTTCAATTCTGTTGTTCGCATTACCATTACAGGACAACAACCCTGTCGCGTTGGACTTGTTGAAGCCGCGCTGCCCTGCGACGACGAACTGCTCCGCGATCAGTTCCGCCAAGTATCGCTGCACCAGCCGCTCCGAACGGCCCAGGTCGGCCGCGACCGTGGAGAGCAACGGGAAACACTGGCCGCGGGTGCCGGCGTAGCGCGCCAGCCGCGCCCAGAGCAGTTTGGCGCCGTCCGAGATGGCGCGGCACGCGAGCAGAGCGTCTGGAACGAAAACGCCGGAGTTGAGAACCTGGCGTGGGATGAAAACTTGGCCAACGGCCCCGATACGGGTTACACTCTCAATTTGTGAATGCGCGCGCAGCGTGCCAGATCACGTATGTCAAAGCCCAAGAATCAGCGGATCAGCAACGAGTTCGCCGCTGTACGCGAGCAGGTAAAGGCCAGAGCGCTCGACCAGGCGAGGCATGTTTCATGGCGGCGCCTGGCGGAGGCTGTTGACGAGGCGAACAGGTGGGAGACGTTCAGCCTGTGGCTGCGCGCTGTCGTTGACGCTGCGAAGGGCGTTCCGCCTGTGGTCGAGCGCGAGCTCGAAACCAGAATTCCCGGATTTCTGGCGCGTGTTCAGCCCGAGATGCGGACTGCCTTGAGGCAGGATGCGCTGGGCGACTGCCTCTGGAATCTTGTCGGCACATGGGCTACTGTCAACGTCTTTCTTGAACCGAAGCTGCAGGGTTGGTTGGATGCGGTGCCCTATTTCTTATCGATGTCGCTCGCGTACGTCAAAGCCTGGGCGCACTGGGAGCGGGTTAATGAGGAATGGCGAACGAATTTGCCGGCGGAATGGCCGACATTCGAACAATGGCAAGACGACGTCGCCGCAGTCACCCAGCTGGCCAATTGCGACAGTGTCCCCCAGGAGGTTCTCGACGCCGTCCGCAGCGTGTCGCCTGCGGAATGGGAGCGGCTTCTCTCTACGTTCTCCGATCTGATCGCCTTCTCCAAGTGGATGGAGTTGATACTCGATCTGGAAGGCCTGAACTCCCGGCTGGTTTCTGATGAGATCGGAACGCGATACCAGGGATTCAGCTTCAGCAGCGCGGAGATTGCCTCCGGCGAAGCTATCCTAGAATTGAATTTCTGGGTGATTGAACGCGAGATCGGTGTCAAGCGCGAGAATCTCCTTGCAGCAATAGTCTGGCATGTTCAGCACCACCCAGCATATTACGCCATTAGCAATTATGTGATGCATTGTCACGAGGCTTGGCCTGATGATCACCCGAGCCGATTGCCTTCGTTTGATGACTGGCGCAAGGCAGCGGACAACTACACGTCCCGACAGTAAGAGTCTTAACCGAGAGAGTTAGGGAGTGAGCCGATAGACAGATTCGTTGCGATCCGAACGCTCATCGTCTCATTTCCGGCGCAGGGGTTGATCCTGGGCCGCTCTCGAACTCTCGGTTCCAGGTGCGGGATCTGATGCTCTATCTGGTCGTGCTCGCGTTGACCGCCGCGATTTTGGAAATTCGGTGCCGCCGCTTGCCGCATGCGAGTATGAGCAACAGAGTCGGTAAGGAATTAACTCGACATAGAGACGATTCTTGCGACGCGTCCAACGTCAAGAGAGCAACACCTATGACCCGAATCGCCCGAGGAGGCCAGACCGGAAGCGGCTATAATCAGAGCGGACACCCTTGACCTTTACGCACTCGTATGACGCAGCACCTACCGTGGCTCCCACAGCCCGCCCGCACGCATATCAGACCAACTCTGGCATGCACTCGGGCAAGTTTGGCGGCGCCGCGAGGGCAATGATGAAACTGGCAGAGGACGTCCTCCTTAACCTGGATGAGTGTGCCCAGGGAGGACGTCCCACACTATCAACAGAACGAGGGAATTTCTACCTCTCAAGTGAGGTTCCTGCTGCCCGTATCGTGCTCACGATTCCAACCCAAGCCTACCTGGATGTTCTGATTGGGCTTCCGGGTTCTGCGAGACCCTACGGTCATGAGGTCGTAGTCACCGCCGGGAGGCGCTTTCAGATCGCCCTTTTCTCACTCGGAGGAGTATCGATTGAGAATGGAACAGCAGTGAAGCTCGGGCAACGCATTGTCACCGTCATATGAGCCAAATCTATGGGCCACGGCGCGAATCCGAGGACAGAGATTGACGCCATTGTTCGCGAGTTGCTGATTCGGCTCGATGATAAGGGTATTTTGAGCGTTCCTATCTTATTGAGCAGTCATCCGGCGACACCCGCGAATTTGCGAGGGCTAGCTCAGCCTCCCAACGACCTTATCCATCGGTTGCGCCGGCGTGCGCGCTCATCGCACTCCTCTGCCGGCACGCCCCATCGTTCCCGGCTGAGCTGGGTGAGCCTCCTAGCGCGATCGGAATTTGGAGAACTCGTGTCGAGCTGATTGTGAAAGCTGAAGGGGCGTGTCGAGAATTGGTTCGTGTGTAGCCGCAAGTAACCTTGCCAGTTCGGACACTCGATCAAGTCCTGTGGGGACACTGATGATCCGAAAATGGGGGCCAACAATGGAGCGTCTTCAGCACCGACGCGGTAACACAGAATTGTGCCGACATTCCCGAGGACAGCTGAAAGAGCGTTCTTGGCGCGGTCAGCTTCCTGAAGCTGCCTTGTGTACTGTGATGCGAGTACCAGTCCTAGTCCATACTTGCGCGACTCTGAGAGCATATGGGCGAAGGTGTCATCACCAGCCAAACTGCCGAACTCATCGACGTAAACGAAGTACGGGCGACGTGCGGCATTGCGCGACATTGCTGCCCACCGAAAGCGGCGGACGATTTGAGACGTAATCAGATCGGCAACAGCAGACCCGAATCGTCCGCGGGCCAACTTGAGAATCACGACCCTGCCTTGGTCTAGGAGTTCCATGAAGTCCAGCGCCAAGTCTCCGTGGCCGATGATCCGCCGCAGAAGTGTGTCCTGAAGAAAACGGCCGAACTTGTTCGTAATGTAGGGTGCCAAGTTCTCGAGTTTGGCCTCGCCGTAGGAGATTCGCTCGGCCTCGGCCAAAAAGTCCTTGACCTGCTCATCTTCGATGTGATCGGCCAGGTAGTGGCGGAACGCGGGACTTAGGTAGACCTTTGGAAACTCCAGTAGTGTCGCGGCAAACTCACGGTTCGGCCTGTCACCCATCAACAGTTTCAAGACATTTCGAAAGTTCTGCTCGAAGATCGGCCCGAACATGCTTGGATCGCGGTAGATTCGGAGCAGGGTGGATAGCATTTCGTCGATGATCAGGTCACGTTCTTCGGTGGTCTTCCAAGCCAGTAGGTTGATTGGGATCGGCCGCTCGCGATCCTCGAAGTCGATCACGACCAGATCTTCTTGGCGTTCCTCGGGGAAACGTGCAAGAATCTGGTTGGCACTGTCGCCATGTGGGTCGATGAAACAACATCCATGTCCAGCGCGCAGGTCCTGGAGGAACATGGACTCCAGCATTGTCGACTTCCCGGAACCTGTCATGCCGAAGAGCGCCACGTGCCGCAAACGCTGCTGGACGTCTATCTCAATTGCGCGTTCTACACCGTGGTGGCGATTCACTCCCAACCTGGTCGGCGTCCCACTCGTTACGGAAGGCAAACAGGGAGCCGGAATTGTACGGTGCCGCGCGACGGGGAGGCCAAGAGCTTCATCTGAGAACACCAACGGTAGTCGGAAAGCGCAGGCCGCCTCCGCAGGCGTCCAAGGTTCAGTGTCGAACGACTCAATAGCATCCTGCTCGGCGTGTTCAATCTGGTATCCCCCTTCGAATAGGTTGTCAACGCGAACTCGTGTGGCGTCCCCCGAGAGAGACTGCCCAAGTACGCCCGCCACGACCTCGTCGGCTCGGCCTGGTGCCATCAGCAATACGCGTCCACGAAGCGCTCCGTTGTTCAGTTGCAGATGGCGGCCAAGGGAGAGGTCGCGTAATGCGACGGCCTGCTGGGTGAGGGTGGTCTGATCAGCGGGCGCGTGGGACAGAAATTGCTCGGACGCGGAGATGACCGCCTGCAAGCGAGCCATGGTCTCAGTCGCGGTTGTGCCGTTGGCCATCCGAACGATTATCCAGAGCGGAGTTGGGAACCCCAGCAGCACGCGCAACAGCACGGCCCAGTCATCGATAGCTGGCACCCAAGGAAAGACGTGCTGCACGTGCTGCCCCTCCAACACCGGAGGATGGGCTTGCTCCTGGAATCCCACTGAACGAGAGCGCCTCTCAAACGGACGCGAAAGTGAAAGCTCTCGCGCAAAACGGCCAATCCTCACGCACGATCGTGGCTGAAAGGGCCAGAAACGATTCTGAAATTCCGTAGCGGTCAAGATTGCTTCGAATTGGGCGCTTGGCCAAAGGGCCTCCAGAAGACTCCTCAGATTCACACTGTCAAACAGGCACTGCTCCAGAGCGGCATTCTTGTTTCCTCCGAAAGCCCTAAACTGCACGCTGATGTCGACGCGGCTTGCCCCGCTAGTGTCTAGGGACGGGTGACTAACGATGTGGAGTTCCGCGATCACTTCAGAAGGCCATGTGGACAACAACTGCATCAGGCGAACGCTGTCTCGGTGAGCGGCGTGAACCCGCTCGACGCAAGCCGAAGACCGGCCCGGGTCCACCAGAACATGCTCACTCAGAATCTCGCTTAAGGCGAATCCCGCCGACGCTCGAAAGCGTTCACCATCGCTACGCAGGCTGACGTACGGAGTGCCCAGCATTCACATTCCCTCCGGAGTGTCCGGAAGCCGGAGGATGCGTCGCAACGCGGCCCATTCCAGTTCCGGGTAGGTTTTCCGCAGATTCTCAATCTGCGCCAATAGACCTGGGACACCCAGCTTCTCCTCATCCGCGCTGGCGTGCTCGTTCCTGGTAAGTGTTGCCTCTTGGTTGTCTGGCATGGTGCAACGATCGCTTCAACGGAGAGGCGTGACTTTCTTTATCGCCGTCCGCGGCACTGTTCTTGGCGAAGTGATCTCTCCAATCCCCTGCCGCCCGCCTGGTACCTTGTTGTGACGTACGGGAAAGCTTCTTGGCAGTTGCACGGTCTCCCGTACCCCAGGCGTCCTTGGGAGGCCGTACTTCCTAACCGCTGTTGCAGGGCTTGGCGGCCGGCCGACTGGGGCTGTGGCCGTCATGTGGCTTTCTGGCGCAATGCCACTATGCAGTTCTCGTCGCACTTGACTCGGAGAGGTATAGCGATACACAGTCCGGGGCGCCGGCAACGGTCTGGCAGGGGTGTGAAGGTGGTTCCAGAGATCTTTGCTCTGGATTGCAGCCGCTCGACGCACTGCCTGCCTTTCTGTTGAACGGACCGCGGAGCGTTCAGCGGATCGCGCAAGGCCGCGAACGGCGCCCCTGGCGAGCGTGCGGCCGAGGCCGCCAGCATTGACGTTAGCCACGTTCACGCAGAAGATGAAAAGCAGCCAAACACTAAGGCGATTCATTTTGTTATACCCTCCTGAACATCCATCCGATAAATCGGAACGGCAGAGTAAGCACGAAGAACACGCTTCGGAATAACCACCGGACACCGTCAGCGGCGAGGATTCCCGCCATATGATCCGCGGCCCGGCCGCCCAGAACGAAACGGGACAAAGCACGAACGACAGCCCAGCCAAGGCCTAGGAGCAACAGTAGGTTGAGCCACCAAGGCAAAGAAGACACAAAGCCCTCGATGAACGGCCCCAGCAAAAGCATCAAAACGATGCCACCCAGGAGTTGTCCTGCAGATCGTGGCCGCAAGAAACCCACAATAAGTCCTAACCCAATCAGAGCGACGACCAGCACCAAAGCTTCGTCGGGCAAGAAAAGCCATAACCATTGCATAAGGTTTACCTCACACTTCGTCGATATTCTGCGTCCTGTTACCGAGAAAGCTGGTTCATTGCTGAAGTCCGTCGCTCGCCCGGCAGTGAGAAACTCAGCAGCGACGCCGCATAGTGCTCATCGGGGAGTTCGGTGCCGGCAGCGCGGAAATACGCTTGCCAAAACGCCTGGATGCGCCGGATTTGCCCAGGGTCCCCCTTCCGATCTGCTGTCGCGCCCGTCACGTAGACCGTCACCTCTCCAAGTTCTGGAATTCGGCTGCCAGCCTTTTCCGCGGCGACCACCTGCCTGATGCGAGATGGCGTCAAGATCTCTCTATCGAAGCAATACCGCTCCGAATCCTCTCGCATGTCCGAAAAGATCACCAGTACGCGATGAGACGCCGTCTTGGCGCGATCGCCGCGAAAAAGCTTCTGAGCCAGCAGCATTGAATCGAGGATCGCTGTCCTCGGGGTCATCTGCGTGCTGGTCAGCGTTTCGGCGCTTGCTCGCGCCTTTTGCTTCAGGCCCCGAATCTGGTCGTCGTAGTCGTCCTGGTTCGCCGTCAACACGCTGAAAGCCGGCAATTCGAGCCGTACCGGAATCCGAGCCGTGGCGAGACTATTCTCCGTGATCGCATCGGCCCATAATGAATCGCCGCCTTGAAGCTGGTCGACGATGCTGTTAAAGTCGCGGAGGTAGCTGTTGCGCTCGTCCTTTGTCGTTCCCGAGGCATCGAAAAGGCACAAGACAAAACTTGGCTGGCTCGCGGCCGTACTAGCCCCGGCATCGCCGCATCCGATAAGCGTTATCAAGAGCATTGCCACAAGCAACGCCCCCATCAGAATCCGCAGCTTCGTCATAGTGGTCACCTCGCTATCCCTTCTTTGTGTGTTCTTCCCTCACCGGGATCCCATGATCCTGGTTCCAGCCATCTTCGTTGGGTGCTCTTCCAACGGGCCTTGGACTACCCGCAACTCCTTGTCGCGGTGTGTCGGCCGCGCATCGTCCCAGGTAAGTTCTAGGAGTTCTCCGGGCATCTCCACATCCGGCAGCGGGTCGAACGACCTCGGGTAAGGCGTGGTGTGTGTCTCTGCGCGATCGGTTCGCCTTTCGAGATTTGCCGTCCAATAAACAGAGGCAAGTCGTTTGACCTCCTCGCCTATCCAGCCGCCATGCTCTTGGGTTTCCTGGAATCGTTTCTCCCGCTCCACTTTCGCGTCGTCAAGGGCCTGTTCAGCCCTGTCCGCAACTCGTTGGGTCCGGCGCAGGACCTGTTGCGTCTTGGCGACCTCGTTCGCGAATGCTTCATGATGCCGGTACGAAGCCACGGTCGCCACCGCGAAGAACACCATGTTCACGGCGACGAAGAACAGGATCAGGAAACCCGCACTCCACTCACCAGACGCGGCAGTCCTGTGGTTCATGTATGCCGATCTCAGGTATGCAATGCCAGCAATCGCCACGAAAGGCATCAGCACGAGTACCGCGCTCAGCACAGCCCGTAATCTTGTGTTGACTCCTTCCCGCAGGAACCTGCCCAGGTAATGGGCATCAATCGTTAGAGCGGACCCGATGCCGAAAGCCAGTATCCAGGTGAAGGCCTCGCTCTCTCGAAAGCCACGGAAGACCACCGCGTTGAGCGGAAACTCGATCACGCACAACAGGGCGATCAAAAGGCAGTACCGGAAGCTGCCCCAGCCGGTCGCCATCATTGAGGGCCGGTGCCCGTGTGCGCTCTCATAGTGATCGAGGGCCACTTCTGCCTTGTCCTGTGCGTCGCCACGACGCCTTTGTGCATCCTCCAGATCGTGCTCGGCCATTGCCCACCTAGCCTTGTAGCGGCGATCTTTGTTGTGCCAGGCCTTGGCCAGAGCATGTAGGTCTTGGTTGCCCGCCTTGGCAAGCCACTGCAAGAACGGCGGCTGTTCGGTAGCCTCCCAGGCCGGGATCGCCGGTTCGGCGCTGCCGTCCTTCGCGCCCCGCCTGCGCACACTCCAGTCGGAATAGGGGCTTAACCATGGCATGAAGATCTCCCACCAGTGACGTCGTCCAAGCATGTTTTGTATTTCCTTTCCGCCGCTCCTGCGGCCGTTGATATTGAGTTTTCTTCTTTCGGCTTTCACTATACGGTGAAGGTCGGTCATGAACAGTTTTCGCTCGTTTTCGCGAGTGTGGACAGCTCAACGGGCTGGCCACCGGGATTGCACGGGGTATGTGAATGAGCCATTTCAAAACCAGTGTGGGGCGATCTTTGCACCGATCGGTATTTCGTCGCTTTTCGGCGCATCATTGCGGCGGCGGCGCCGAATGCCTCGGGTGCCCTTCTTTCGGCGCTCGTCGCTATTGGGCCGAATCGCCTTCGTCCCGTTGAATCAGACCATCGAGGTCCCGATTGATGGGAGTGCGGGCGGCGCCCGGCCCGCCGCACTCCTTATTCGCTGCTTTGCACGCCGAACAAGAAAAGAGAATGTTGGCGGGCTATGTTGATCGGTGGCAGGTGACCCACTCGCCGGTCATCGATTTGAGTACGATCTCGGCCTGCGCAAGCATCAACGGAATCCGAGTTCCGAAGTTTTTCGCGGCGATATGCAACGGCGGCGCGTGCCTGTGTCGCGTATACTGATGTTGTGCTTGATCGGCCATTGCTGATCCTCCAGGACAACCAACGGGAACTGCCTGATCACGATTGGAGAGCTGCGGAACGCTGGCTCGATGTCATCGAATCGGAGGCGCCTGCGCCGCTGGGCGTAGTTCTACCCATGGAGTTGCCGGGGCCCTGGGGCCGCCGGGGCGAGTTGTGGGGGATCGAGTTGTTGCGTTGGCTGCGATGGAGCGGACGTGACTCCGTGCGGCTGCTCCCTGTGCTGGTGGTCGCGTGGCAGTCATTGGAGATGATCCTAAGGCGCAAACACGAGCTTTTGCTGGTCAGCGCCGGAACGCGATTTGTGAGGCTGCCAGACGTCATGGACGGTCAACCGAGCATCGTCGATCTTTTCGCACAGCACGTGCGGGCCGAACCGTTAAAATGGGGGGCGAGCAGGGAACAAATAGATCAACTGGCTGGTGGTTCGCTCGGTGAGGCCGCCCGCCTGACGCATCACGACTTAGCCAACGAAGGCTATAGCGCTTGTCGCCTCTGGGCCGGTTATGTGCGAGCGTTACGCGAGGCCGGTGGCAAGCGGCCCGGTCGAGAATTGCGCCGGAAGATTGAGTGGGCCAGCGGCGTGAGGTTTTCTTGGCAGGATCAACTGGAACGGCGCCAGCGGCAGCCAGCGTTCCAACAATTCCAGATCGCACGCCGCGCAGCACCACCTCCACAATACCCTCCTATCGAGGATGCGGTGAGAATTGTAAGGGAGCACGGCGCAAATGGCCTACCGGCGGCCTTGCGTATTTTGCTGGTGGACGACGAATTCCACAAGGGGCTTGCCGACGCCCTGCTCAAAATACTATTCGGGGATGTGGAGTTCACGAGCAGAGGGCCGGGCAACAACGAGTGGGTGTTTACTGAAACCCGCGAGAGCGGCCGGTGGGTCAGGTTTGTCTGCGTCAAGAACACGACAGCGGCTTCGCACTGGCTGAAGCACTGGAAGGAAGTGGATGTCGGCGCCGATCTTTTGGCTCCCTTCACTTATGTTGACTGGCTCGGAGGGTGGGCCACGGCCCTAGGGCGCAAGACAAGTGTGGAAGACGTGCTAAGCTATTCTGGCGCCAACGGCGAACCGGCCCTTGACTTGCCGACGACCCCGCCCGTCAAGCCCGTGACGGTCATCCTGTTGGATCTGCGCCTTAATCGAGAACAACCGGAAACGTCGTACAATCCTGCGGATCTCGATAGCCTTGTATTCCGTGGCATCGTCAAAGGCCAGAGACCGGACCTGCCCGTGGTAATCCTAACTGCCTCCAGGCAGGTGTTGAATCACGCCGTAGCCATGGCTGACGCCGGCTCTCAGGATGGCTGGCTGACCAAGGAAGCCCCAGACGTTCCATTGGACGACTTCAACAGCGCCCGCGCCATTCATTACCTACTGGAATGTCTCCACCTCTATGCCACACGTGGCGAATGGTATGGCGACCATCTGGACTGGACCTGGCAGCAGATACATGAATACAGTAACTTTTGGAATAGCCCCACCCGCTCAGAGCGCTTACGGTTCATAGACGAGAGGGCAACGGAGATATTCCGGAATTCAAGGACTGGCCACTACTATAAAAGCGAGATTGGCCACCAGCAGCAATTCTGGGGCTTCATCCAAAGTAAAGTAGGCGGCGAAGAAATGACGGTGCGGCTGGTGGCGCGTCGTGTAGCTCTTGCATGCCTCCTTTACACGGCAACTTGGTCTGGTGGGGAGCCATCGTGGAACGTCAAGGACTTTAGCAATCACGTGCCGCACGATCCGATTTATCGTGAGGAAAACGCAGTCTACGCTGTTGTGGGTTTCGGGCGGGACCTCTGGATCAAGACCACGTCGCTGAAGACACAACTTCTCAGAGAAGAATATGAATGGTTATTGAATCAGGAATGGGAAGCGAGTTGTGGCCAGTGCCTGACATACATCCGGGAAGGTCGCGAACAGGTCTATCCGACGGCGCGCTCAGGCCGGATTTCCAAGTAATTGGTCAAGCGTGTGGTTCAGAAGGTCCGAGACTGGCTTACCGGTCCCAGGCGTAACTCCACCCGGATGCGCGACGTCGCGCCGTTGCCATCGGATGTTATTATCTAGACCCTCGACGCCGGTCTTGCCACCCCAAGCGTCTTTCCCCCTCTCCTCCGCATTACGTGTATGAATTTGATAACGGACCTCGAGGACGGCAAAAAGGTCCAACAGCGCAAAGTTGAAGTCGCCTTCCCAAACCTGAATGAAAGAGTGTTGTAGCAGTGTACGGATGAGCCCCAGATCACGTTGGGAGCTGATCTTAAAAGGCTGGAACCCTGTCTGCTCCCGATTCAAGGTCTTCCCATGTAGGTAGCTGCGCGCTAGCACCTGCTGTAGTTTAGCCCAGAGCGGCGCGAGTTTGACGCGCGCCACAGCGCGGCTTACGATTTCCCTCATCTGTGCACCGCTAGATACTCCTTTGACCCAATATCCCGAGGCACCATTCGCCAGCGCCTGTTCCAGGCTCAGAGCTTTCTCAGACGCCGTCATTACGACTACCGGTATCGCCGGAAAGAGGAGACGCATTTGTTCGAGGATGCGCATCCCGGATGCCTTAGCAGCCGGCAGATGTGCGTCTTCGCTCGGTTTCAGCCGAAGATCCAGGAAGACTATCTCGAACAGCAAAGCGGCTTCCAGAGCGTTACGGCACTCTATGCAAATGCTCTTAGCCTTGTCGCGAGATCGTTCGGCCCTTTGCACTTCCTCCTCTGCAATTGCCTTCTCCTTCTCGGCATCCTTCAGCGCCACCTCCTGAGCGGACATCGCCTCGACGGCCTGCTCACGGCTGAGTTGAGCCTGATTGCATGCGTCTACCGCCGCTGTCAACGCAGCCAATAACTTGAGCTTGCCCACCTCCAGAAGCTTCTGATCGGAGGGCGCTGAGCTTGGAAGTGCATCATAGATGCCCCCGGCAATGTTCTCTCCCTGATCGCGGATGAACTTGTCCAAAGCGTCGGTACTTTTCTGAAACTCGACTTCCGCCTTGTCACGCCGGTCGCGCGCCGCGTCCCGAGCTGCGTTGCACGAGCGAACCGACTGTTGGTAAGACCGCTCCACACGATCATTGGTCGCTTTAGCGCTAGACAGTTCCGGTTCGGACTGATCCCACGCGTCGAATGCTTCCGCCCACTTGCGAAGTGTCGTCTCAAATTCCTTGTGTGTACGCTCCAGCAGCGTTACTGCTTCCTCGGCTCGTGAGATTACACGCATCCGTCCGTCTGAGCTTCTGCCGGTCCCGTTTGCTTTTGTAGCACGACAGATCGACTCGTAATCATTAGAAGCCAAAGGTATACCTGAAATTCCCGCGTACAATCCCAGTGACCATCCCTTGTCGTGCTCGTCATCCACAACCAAGACCCGAAGATCCTTGCACGTCCGGAGAAACTCCGCACGTTCCTCAGGCTTGGGCGGATCTCCGGAAGAGAGTTCGGGTAGCACAGCTAGAAGCCTCTTCAGCTGCCGGTCGCGATTTTCCTCGACCCGGAGACGCTGGAGTACCTCATTCTTCTGACCGAGCACGTCGCCGGCGAACTCCTGGCAGAACTTTCCGGCACCCGCCAGATTGCGGTAGGAGTGCGCATAAAGTTCGCTTCCACCTAGCGCCGCGCCGGGGTTGAGTAGATCCCGCATTCTCCCCGCGTCGAGGGGCCCAGCGGCTTTCCCCCAACGAGGCCAACAGGACGGATCGGCCAACGACGCCAAGTGCTCCGGCAGTCGCGCATAGGCCAGACCGGCGCCAGGTAAGAGTAGCGGATGCTCCGCAGCGGCCGCCAGCCGCCAGTTCGGCTCGAAACTGTACAGCACCGCCGGCGCATACCGTATTCTATCGGGCAGGCTGCGCGTGAATCGAATATGTTCCAGGACTTCCAGGCCAAAGCGAAAGCACCGCAATGCTCTAGGGTTGAATTTAAAGTTCGCGTGGATGAAGAATATGGGCTCAGCGTTCTCCTCGATCCCCCGCAGCTCCGTGAAGAGCTTCTTCTCGAACCAGCTGTCCAGAGTATAGCACTCACTCTGGGCCAGGCCACCAACGAACCGAGCTTCTGTCGAATCAGAGCAGGCTCCCGGCAGCCTGTCATCATCTATAAAGATCGCCAGCACGCTCATTCCCACGGCTCCTTGTCAAACCGATCGTTCCGCAACTTGACGAGGTCCCCAATCGACGTCCCGTGCTTCAACGCATCGTAAAGCTCAACCAGCTTTTTCTCGAGAACTGGATCACCGAAGGTTTCCTCAACGGCCGTCCGAGGGCTCTTTTTGTAGTTCTCTTTGTCCAGAATCAGATTCACGCATGCCTTGAGTTTAAGCTCCGTTTCTGACAATGCGATATCCGGAAGTGCAATGCCCCGGCCCGGTGGCGCCTGACCTGTCGGCAGAATTGGCTCGGGTAGCCGTTCGTGAAGCAAGGAAGGCTCCGGGGCAGTTCCGAAGATATAGTTTCTTGCGTCATCCGATAGGCTATTTCCATAGTACAGCAGGCAAGGAACCTTTTGAACCCATTCGCTTCGAAGGAAGTCGCCCACTGTCCCTTGTTCGTCGCCAGCGTGAAGCAGGACCAAGTCTAAGAGCATCTCCGCGCGGGGAAAGTCACTCACGCACGAGACGTCACACCGCAGGCCGAGAAGCTCAATCGCTGCCTTTAACCTATGGGGCCGGCTGTCGGTTTCATACCTACAATCAACAATCAGAATAGTCATGATATTAGACATAATATCGGTCGATGCTAAGAATGACCGCCTCCTTGGAAGAGGATGCTACAGCTCCAGCACAATAGCGAAGACACTGGGCCAGAACGTCCTCCAACACCAGTCGAGTGAAATGAGGAAAAAGGCAGAAAAGAACTGGCTCTCCCGCTTCATCGAATGTCAAGAACGCTGCACTGCCAATTGGCGAAAAGACCTTTCCCAGATGGAGCAGTGCAGATGGGGGAGATGCAAGATTTACAGGACTGTTTAGACTGTCCTTTGCCAGCACAATAGAATGGCGGAAGAGTCTCGCCGGACGAGAGTGAAAAGGTGAGGTGATCGGAGGAGTCGGAATGCTACGGCTGAATGCCGTGACCACCGGTCTGGCGCCATTAAGCCACTTTGGCAACCCGTCACTCCACGTCGTTTCGTCTATGCCGAATCGGTCAACAATGATATTGAGATAAGCTGACTTATCCACACACCCCTGCGTCGTGGCAGAGTGTACATCGACACCCAGCAAAGTACGCCAGCGTGAAGCGTCGATCTCCTCCAGCTTCAGCCTGAAGTTTTTCGTTCGTGCGATGGTGACGGCTTTGCAAATCGGGCACGAGCATAACGGGCCGCCGCCGGCGTGATTCGGAGGACCTGACTGCAATGTCCTCAGTGTCGTCCTGACAGCGGTGATTGTGCCAATGTAGTTCTCTACCGCCGTCGCGAAACCGGAAAAGTGTTGTTGCAGAGCGCTGTATGTCGTATCGTCTTGCGCATTCAGGGCAAGACGGACACGACCACAAACGTCTGCGTGAGCAGTCCTGATAGTCTCAACGGCGAATTCCGTATCGAGAGTCTCCGTAAAGGGATGGGTGAGCCAGCGCACGACGCCGGTCTCGATGTACTCGGAGATTAGCAGGTGGAGGGACGATTTCGAGACCTCCTGAAGCGCTGACTTCCACGCGGCTTCAGGATCTGGTCCGTCCGGATCAAGCCCTTCAAGATAGAAATGTTTTCGGAAGAAGTCCTTCGCTGACTCGGGCTTCGAATGGAATTCGATCTGGATTCTGTTAAACTTCTCGACCAAGCTACCCGGAGTTGTGCTTAGTTCATTGAGTAGTCGTACGCGTTGCCCGGTCAACGCGGCCCGCCGGTCTTCTCGGTCTTCCTCAGCCCCCTTCTTCGCGGCCGCGCGTTCGGCTGCCTTGGCGTCCCAGAGCGTTGTTGCGAATCTCTCCTGCTGGGCAACAAGCCGTCTTCGCCGGTCTGCCGCCAAGGTCTTCTGAACGGATGTTTCAAAGAATAGTTGCGGATCGGTCCATATCAATGTGAGCCTCACCGGTTTTGGGGCTCCTGCGACTGGTTCATGCGGATACGGCCAAAGGTGGAACGGATTGTCCTCTTGAAGCTGCTTGTCTTCCGTAGTCCACTTCAGGCCAAGTGGGAGCTCAGAGACCTTGCTGATGAGCGGAAGATAGGTCCACGATTTCGCATAGTATTGCCCGTTAATTTTGAGCCCTGCATCCTGCAGGGGCATCAGCAGATGCAGGTTGGCCGCCACGGATTCTGGCACGGCGTCCTGATACTGGAGCCGCGCATTCTTCCCGGCCCTCTCACTCATTGCACGGTTCATGTGCGATTGGAAACGTGTGGCTTCAACCTGCTCGAGTTCGTCAATTAGAGCGTGCTGCAGTTCTCGCCAGTCCAGTTGCCTGTGCAATTGCTCCCAAGCAGTCCAGAGTTCGGTGACCGCGGGATTCCCCTTGTGTGGACTGGCGTAGACGTGCAAGAAATGTCGGCGGCCAAGGCCGGAAAAGATTGGATAGGCAAGATAGTACAAATGCTCCGGCTTCGGCGCCTGGGCATCCTGTGCCGCCTTGGGCGCGGTGGCTGTCGTGTCTAGTGGCTGTGCCAAGGCGGGATTAGCCTCAGGGAGGCCAGCCAGGGCAATCTGGAGCTTATCTAGAAGCAAGGCATAAAACCGATACAGAAGGGCTTCCTTTGTATCCTTGGGATAGAACGCGTATTCGTAGTACTCTCGGAGAGCGATTGGGACTGGCTGCCTGTCCGAGTTTGCGAGATCAGTGAATATGGCCTCCACAGCAGCGCTGTAACCGAGGAGCTGTTTCGATTTTAGTGCCGCATCAGCATTACTTCCACGGAGATAGATCAAGTGGCTACAATAGAAAGGCATTCGGCATTGCCCAGCAGCCTGCCACAGACTTTCGGAGCGCTTCTGCCTCAGAAACGGGAGCCAGCCATGGTGCAGGGCCCCATAAAGATCCCAGTGCGCAAGCACGGGCAGGAGCGAAATAAGATCGCGTGCGGCCGAAGCCGTAATTAGGCACTCTATGTTGCCGTCAGCGAGCATAGCTGGCCAGGGACAAAGACCATTCGTCAGCAATTCCCCGATGGACAGTGGCGTCTGAGAGGACGGGCAGGTGTCCGGGGACTCCTGATTCGAAATCAAGCCGTCCTTTTGCGCGCCCTCGATGAGTGCCGCAACAAAATCGGGCCACGCGGACGAGGCATCAGATCCCAGCCGCTGCCACTCGGCCTGTTTGATATCGATTCTTACGGGCGCATTTCTAGGCGTCTCGGCGACAGTGAAGGGTGTCCCATCGGGAAGATGGGTGAGTACGTTACGTAAGGTGCCGAGAACGTCCTGGATTTGTGCACGATGGCCTTTACTCGGGGACGACAGCCCCGGATCCTCCTGGAATAGTTGCCAACGCGAGAATTCAGCGTCGAAGAACACCAACTCTAGGCGATCAATTTCCCACAGCGGCGAACTCGCCGCTGTCATCGCCTCCGGTAAACGCTGAGAAGGCGCTCGCTCGTCGGCTGGACTGCTAGAAACGGACTGTCTACTTGGTTCGGCACCCATTCTAGCCGTCTCCGCAGTTGCAACCCATACTGGTTCGCAATTGTATCAAAATGCTCGATCTCCGGGAACCAACACACCTCTTCGCCTGCGAAGGCCGCTCCGCTCCACGACTGGATGCAGCAGCGGTTCTCGTTGTCGTAGTTTGAAGTCCTCGCCAGGACGTCGCCCGGCGAAATCAGGTGCTCCTCGCTGCCCATGGGAAGCGTAGAAACGATTCGGGAATGGTCAAAAGCCCATATCCCGCCTTGCCGAAGGCAGGCGGCAACCGACTGAAAAAGCCGTGGCAGATCATCGGGGTGAATGAGATTTGGGAGGTGAGAATGGCCAACCACGAATTCGAAGCATTCACGGAAGCCAGCGAATGCTTCTGGTTCGCACAAATCCGCCTGGACTAGCGCGCACGCATGGCTGGGGCGATTGTGGCTCCATTCCGCCGCAGCCAAACGGAGCATCGTCGGACTGGAGTCGACTCCGGTCACCTCGAATCCAGCTGCGGCCCAGGCCGTCAGAAACCATCCCGGTCCGCAGCCGGCGTCCAGCAAGCGCGGGGGAGATTGTAGACGCTTCTCGATCGGGGCAACTAGTCCCTCGGTCTCCAACAGGTTCACCCATTGTGCTACCGTCGCTGGGGCGTCGAGGAACCCGTACACGGCGGGATAGTACTCCGCGAAAGACTCATAGAACTGCTGGTTTCTCCGGGTTTCTGGGTTCATCTGCGTTCCAGAAGGCGCGCCGCGTCGATTCCCCGGCTCAGCACTTGAAGGCTGGCGAGCGTCAGGGTGATTAGACCTGCTGTGGATATTGCCATCCACCACGCGGCGGAAAGGTAGGTCAAACCTTCAGCCAGCAAACCGCCCCATGTCGGTGCTGGAGCGGGCAAGCTTAGGCCGAGAAATGCCAGGCCTGTCTCGAGCGTCAGCACCTCGATGGCCGAGAAGGCCGCCAACGCCATCAACGTGGAGCGCAGGTTGGGGAGGATCTCGTGGATCAACACCGCTGCGCGGGAAAAGCCGAACGCCTGCGCAGTTCGCACGAAATCCAACTCTCGCAGCCGTGTTGTCTCCGCTCTCACCACACGTGCCGCGGTCACCCAGTTGATCAAACCGATGGTCAGTATCAGCGATAAGGGCGAGACGCCCGTCACAGAAATGATAAGCACTACAAATACGAGAAACGGAACACTCCAGAACAGGTCGACGAGGAACGACAGGACATCGTCCAACCACCCGCCGAAGAAACCTGCAGCCCCGCCAAGCAGTGCACCCAGCGCTACGTTCAGAGCGGCGGCACCCGCTGTAATCAAAAGGGTGGCGCGGGCCGCCGTGACGAGGCGCACCAGCAGGTCGCGTCCCAACTCGTCCGTACCCATCCAATGATCCATTCCAGGCGGGGAAAGCGCGCGACCGAGATCAACGGCCAGTGGATCAGGCAATGGCAGCCAAGTGCTGAAAATGGCGGACAACGTGAGGAGAGCCACCCACCCGGTTGCGACGATGGCAAGCACCCTGCGCCAGTTACACACGGTGGCCCTCCGAGCGCGGATCGAGTGCGAACAGCAGCGCCTGCAATCCGGTCGAGATTGCGCAGATCGCGCCAGCGAAAACAATGCTTAGCCCCACGAGAACCGGCACATCCTTGTTACGAACCGCCTCGTATGCCAAAGTCCCGAGGCCGCCAATTCCAAAAACAACCTCGACGAAGAACGTGCCCGTGACGAAGAAGGCCATCCCATTCGCGAACGCCGCCAAAGCCGGAGTGATGGCATTCGGCAGCGCGAAGCGGATCAGGATGCCCTGCTCCGTGTAACCGTAGGCACGGGCGGCTGTAACGTAAGGCGTTTGTAGCGTCTGCTCGATCTGATCATTCAGCAGCCGAACAGTGATCGCCGCAGGGTAAGCCGCCAGAACAACCGCCGGCAATAGCCATGCGGCCGGCCGGCCGGGATCGAAGGTCACTGGAATCCAGCCAAGCCAAGCGGCAAAACAGAGCAGCGCGACGATCGAAAGAACGTAGGGGGGCGCAATCGCCAGGGCGGTCCAGCCAGAGCTGTACAGGACCTGGAACACTGGCCGCCGCGCCAGGCGAATCGCTATCGGCACCGCCAATCCGCACAGTGCAAGTACCCCCAGAGAAACACCGACCAGCGTAGCGGTCTGTCCTCCCCGCTCGGCGATCAGGTTGACGACCGGGCGACGCTGTACCAGCGAATCGCCCAGGTCGAGTCTAAGCACACGCTTGACGAATCGGAAGTACTGTACGGCGGCTGGCTGGTCTAGGCCCGTTTTACGCCGAAAATCCTCCAGGGACTCCGCCGTCGCCTTTTGCCCCAGAATCATCCGCGCCGGGTCCCCTGGTAAGCGATATGCGCAGAAAAAGGCAATGGTTACAATGAGCCACATCGTGGCCAGCAAGCGCAGTATCGTCCGTCGCAGCGCACGCCACCGCATGCCTGGCCTCATTCGAATCCAGGAATGCCGCTCGGAATGACCGATGTGGCCACACGCGCCTTGCCCCTGAATAGCTGGTCTGTGATAGCTCGCCGGTCGATGGCCTCCGACACACGGCGGCGCAACTCCACAGACTTTCCCCATGGCGCGGCTTGCATATTAAAAGCCAGGTACTTCAGGTTCAACAGCTTCACTTCCCGGAAGGCATACTGTTTGTAAGCTGGCTTCAGATTCCCGTTGCCGTCGAGGATCTCGCTGTAGAGAGCCAGTGGAACGTTAAGAATGTCGAGTTCGCCCGCCCGGAAGGCTTCGAGCGCTGCGTTTGAATCCTTGATAATACGAATGGAAAGCTGCTTCGCCAGAGGAAGGCGGACGCCCTTCTCGCTGAGCCAGTAGTCTCCGTTAGCTTGGAATCTTGCCACCGCACCATCCCAGGAAGTGAGAGCGAACGCGCCAGTCCCCACCGATCCGCGGCTGAAATCGTAGTTGGTAGGCACTTCGCGAGGAAGGATATACGCCGCCGGCGCGAGAAGCCATTCGAGCATCGTCGGAAACGGCTGCTTAAGGGCGATGACAAAAGTCGATGCGTTCGGCGTCTGGAATCCGCTAACGTGGTTCGCTTTGCCGTTCTTGAACTCCTCTGCACCCTGGACATAGTTGAAAATATATGTGTAAGGCGAGGTGCTTTTCAGGAGCCTCTCAAAACTCGCCCGCACGTCTTCGGAATCCATCGGACGCGGCTTCAACCAATTGGCGCCGGGAGGCTGATGAAACCGCACACCGCCGCGGAGATGAAACGTTAGTGTGTCCCCTTCTGGCGAGAACTGCCAGGAGGTAGCCAGCGCGGGAACAATTTTGGCCTGCCCATCAAGCGCAATCAAGCCTTCATATGCCTGCGTCACCATGTGCTTGCTGGCGGTATCGTAGGCCAAGGCCGGATCGAAGGTCTGAACCTCGACATCGCTGGCGGCGCGAACCGACTCCAACGTTACTCGCCGGTAGTCGTAATATTGGTATGCATTGCTGATGTACCCTTCGGCTCCAGAACGGAATAGATACAGCTCGTCGTTCGAATACAGCGGAACCCACGGGAGTTCCTTGCTGAGGAGGTCGACGGCCTGCCTGTAATACCGAAACTTATCGGTTTCGGTGGGGGCGCGAAGTCCGGCGAGGTATAGCCGATCATACTCTGGATTGTCGTACTTGGCTGTGCGATAACCCGCTTTCGAGTAGAAATCGGTGAGATAGCCCTCGGGATCGTTGTAGTCCAACAGCCACAGGTTCAGCGTGCACTGGAAGTCGCCCTTGCTCAGTCGCTCGTTGTAGAGCGTGTTGGAGACAGGGTCAAGCCGGACTGGGATGCCCTTCTGCCGCAGTTGAGCTTGAATAATCTGGCTCACCGCGCTCTTCTCGCTGGGTTGCTCTTCGGCGTTGTAATAGATCACGAGCTCGGGCGTGGTGGCACCCGCCTCTTTTGGCTGCCGCGAGCACCCGACCCCCGCCAGCGCGGCGCAAGACAAGCAGACGAGGGCAATCCGACGATTCAAAGACGAGACTAGGTTCATAGAAGTTTTGCCCCCGATATTGGGATCAGATCGGTCTCCCTCTTAGTGCAGAGGCGAGGCTTTCGATTAAGCGGCGTCCCGTCGAGCAAGCTCTGCTCGGCCACGGACCATCCTCCAAAACAATGCTGCCAGCACATCCACGAGCGGCACTCATGGCTGGCTCGAACCTCGCACAGGCGATGGAAGACGCTGCCCGGCGCCTTGGACTTCCTGTAGAGGTCCCGAATAGCCTCGTTTCTGATATTGCCAACTGCCATGCGGTGGGGATCTGGCGTTTGGAGGAAGTGCAGATGGGCCAGGTAATCGCCGGTGTATGTGATCCGCGCCAGCTTCCACGCTTGCTCGGGCAACACGCAGCACTGGAACAGAACCGTGCTGCTGCCTGCGCGGACTATCGCGTGGCATGCACCCGGCGCATGTTCCCGCAGATCTTGCCACCCGAACAGCCCAGCCCCCACAGCCTCTGAGAGATATATCCCTTGAAGTGGTGCGGTGATCTGTAAGCTCGTGTCACGAAGCTTGCCGCTGAGCAGAGTCAATACATCTTGGAAGAAGCCCGTGATGAAGGCGGGATTCAGGGGGAGCATTGGAGAGAAAGGTGGTGGCTGAATCGGAAAGATCCAGAAACGCCGAACAACGTCGCTCTGCCGACGAATCAATTCCAGAATGCCGCCGGGGTTGTCAGCCCGAAGAATGGAACAAACGCTTGCGCGCACCTCTGGGAGGTGCTCGATGATTCGGCGTAGCGCCGTGACGGCCAGGTCATGTGTGCCGGGAATGCCTCGAATTGAATCGTGCTGCTCCGGGAAGCCGGAGTCGATAGAAATGTCGATGAAGTCGAGGCAGCCCTTATTGGCTACCTCAACCAACTTATCCCAGTGCCGCTCAACATGGCGGCCGTTGGTAACCGCACCGACCTCGAAGTCGCGCCCCGGCAGACGGCCCGCCGACTCAATCAACGCAAAGAGGCGGCGAGGATTCAGAAACGGTTCTTTGCCCGCCAGTACCAAGGTCTTTAGTCCGAGTAGCCGCCCTGCTTCCTCGACCGCCAGCGCGAGGGGGGCAAAGGGCACCTCTTTCTCCTGCAGCGGGATGTCCGGGTGGTAGTAGCACATGCCGCGGCAGGTCAAATCACAAGCGCCCGTCGTGTCCACAGTTAGGCATGTCAACTCGTCCTCGCTGGACATTCGCCCGTAATACTCCTCGAAAGAAAGGCGGCCGTCGACCAAGTCTCGCCATATACGCAGTGTTTCGGCGGTCGGTTGACGCCGAATGGCTTCTTCTAACCCGTTCGTTATCGCCGTCGATAGGGCTTCGTTCGAGGAGTAGTTCTGAGAGCGCATTGAGGCACGCTATTCGGCAGATTCTTTTAGGGTAGCCGACGGCGAGTCTATTTCCCTTGCTGGGAGATCTTCCAGCGGGAGTGTATTCTGCGGAGGATGCCAGGTCCGCACGGCAAGCATAGCCGTCGCCACCAGGTCGTCGCCGGCGTTCTTACGGGCCACACCGATTTGTCTCATGCCTCCCCGAGATCCAAAGCCTGGCATTGCTTTCACTCCTTCGACAAATGCAAATCTTTTTCAGTCACCTGGGCCGATGCTCTGGCCCCTCCGTTCATTAGGGGAGACGGCGGCGGGACGAGTTCCGGTTCAGTATTCCGGTTTCGCCGAATTTCGCAGCTCCCTTCCTCCTGCCGCCGGATGCAGGCTGCTTGGTGCCCACGCTCCCCAACGATCATGAGAACGGGATCCTGCTCACCACATTTTGGAATCGCCTCAGGGCACCGGTCACGAAAACGGCATCCTTGTCCGCCCAAAATCGGCATTCCTACTGAGTCGGCCCCTGTCCCGCCTCTCTCAGGACGATATGAGGGATCGGGAACCGGTACCGACTGCAACAGCAGGCGCGTGTAGGGATGCTGCGGGTGCAGGTACAGGTCTTTAGCCTCGGCCTCTTCCACGATCTGGCCACGGTACATCACCGCAATCCGATCACACATGCGCGCAATAACGGCCAAATCATGCGAAACCAATAGGATGGCAGTCCCATACCGCTCCCGAATTTCAAGCAACAAATCCATGATTTGGGCCTGGATCGTCACATCCAACGATGTCGTCGGCTCATCGGCAATCAAGAGTTTCGGGCGACAAGCGAGCGCCATCGCAATCAGAATCCGTTGGCACATTCCGCCGCTACACTGATGCGGATATGAGGTATAGACCCGTTCGGGATCGGTGATCCGAACCGCTTCAAGCCACCGGAGCGCCTCTCGGCGCCCGGCGGCTGGGTCGCACTTCTGATGTAACTGGATAACGGCCGATATCTGTGCCCCGACTGTGCGGACGGGGTTGAGGCTGGCCTGAGGTTCTTGAAAAATCATAGCGATCTCGCTCCCGCGAAGTCGCCTCATATCCTCCTCGCCCAACTCCAGCAGGTTCCTGCCCTGCCAAATCAGCGAACCTCGGCAGATCTTTCCAGGCCTGCGGATCAAACGGAGAAGAGATAGCGAAAACACCGTCTTGCCGCTTCCCGTCTCTCCTACCAAGCCTACGATTTCTCCCTGGCGTATCTCCAGGCTAACGCCGTCTACCGCCCGGACGGTCCGGCTGGTTGCAAAGTCCACGCACAAGTCCTTTGTTTGCAGCAACAGATCAGTAGCGGCGGTGGTCTCGCTCGGCATGTCCTCGTCCACTAATGATGCCTCCAGCGGGGTTGGGAAAGGAGTTTCGCCGTTTTTCGCGAAGTCGGATCAAGGCCGAGAACGGTCCGGGAGACCTGCTCCAACCTCTTCTATCGCTTTGCTTCAACCGCTGCCGGAATGGACCCCGGCGTGGTGCGTTCACGTATCTGAAATTGTCGGCTTGACGGCCGCGTGACGACGAAAGACGACCGCTATCGGATGTGCACGTCTGATACAATCCGTTTCTAGTCAACCATTTCGATCATATTTGAGGTCGGGAAACGATGAGCGCTATATCACAGACTTGTCTTCTCGGTTAATACTGAATCGGACCGGGAAGTCCAAAACGGAAATTCCGGCTGACTGCTGAAGGCGCCCGACCCGCTGGGCAGGTCGTTTACCATTTGAAAGGAGAAGTCATGTTTTGTGAGAATTGCGGAACGACTGTACGTGACGGATCGGAGTTTTGCACGTCTTGCGGCACCAAGGTCGCCGTTACAGGAGTCGCAGTAGCCCCGCCTACAGGTGCAAAATCAAAGATTTTCGAATCTGACGGTTTAGTGGAGGTACTCAACGTGTACAAAGTCGTCTCGTTTCAAGCTAGCATTTCGAACACTGGCTCCGGCCAAGATGTAGCGGCCTCTCTTCAGCGCGCCATTGACCAGGAAGCGACCAGCGGTTGGGAGTTCATACAGATCCAAGAACTCACGACCTTTGTGGCAGGTAGTTCGGGCTGTTTTGGACTCGGTGCAACCCCAGGGACCACCACTTCAATGGCGGTCCTAATTTTCAAGAGAAAATGAAACGGGTACTCCTGTCTGCAATTGAGCTTTACTGGCGGTTGATTGTTCCAGACCGTCGTCGCCATTGCATATTTCGAGAGAGTTGCTCTCTTCACGTTCACAGGATTACGCGTGACCAAGGGGTGATCAAGGGAATATCAGCTTTCGCTCATCGATTTCGCCGTTGCCGAGGCGGTTATGCAGTCACATTCGACGAGCACTTGAACCCATCACTGCTCCTTGTGGACGGTACGACGATCCCAATCGTTGAAGCCGCCGATTCCGTCTTGGCAATGGTGAAAGGGACCGTCAACGTGGTTCGGCAGGTCCATCAGTCGCCGTCGCACGAGTTCTGCAAACCACCCGGGACGGCTCATGCAGTGGCTGGGACCGGTTACAGTCCCACGATGTCTTCCAGTTTCTCGGCGAAGCGCTTGTCCTTGCTGATCTTGAACAAAACTGGTTGGTCAAAGGAGGAGGGCTGACCGCGCTGCAATGCGTCGTCTTGTCCACTCTTCCGACATGGGAGTTGGTTAGTATGCCATCGAAAGACAGCCTGATCCTCTGTGCTGAATGTGGCCATCAAGTTCACAACGAGGCTATCAGATGTCCCCATTGTGGCACGTCACAATTCCGTTATTTGCAGTGTTTTATATGTCGATCGAACCTTAAACCAAGCGCGAGTCTGTCGGCACCATACGCGGGAGTCTCCGGCACCGTAGCTGCGTTCGATCTTCTGCTGCCCGATAGCACACTGAGTTAGTCGCATTGGATAGAGTGAGTACAACTGATAAATGGTTGTGAAGACGCTCCTAGTACCGTGACCGCTTGAGGAGTTTGCAATTATAAGGCTATCGAATCGCCGCCTGCCCAGACATTGCCGGAAGATCCCGATTTCGCCGCGGGGGAGCGCAAGTTGTGTGGACTGGGACTAAAGCGGCTCAGTGCGCGGGAAACTGCTCGATCTTGACGCGAGAATCCACACTCAAAACGATAGTCCCCACTTGAAGCTCTCCAGAAGATGCGGCTTCAGCCCATGGGCGTGCCAGATGCGGCGTACCGTAGCCTCACTGATCCCCATTTCGGCGGGCCATTGTTCGGGTGCTCCAATGGGTGGCGTTGGGCGGTTTGGTCTGCGTCGTCTTTCGAACCACCTCTGCCTTCAGTCGCGCCGCAATGGCCGGCTTGCGGCCAGGTCGCGTCGCATCTTTGGTCAGGCCATCTAGTCCCAAGCGCAAGAACCGTTTCCGCCATCGTGCGGCCTTCTGGTTGCTAATCCCTAGGGCGGCGGCGATTTCCAGATCGGTCCGCCCAGCCGCCGCCAACAGCACCACCTTGGCACGCTCGACCTGGCGGGCAGGAAGCGAGCGAGACCCCGCCAAAGCAAGTAACGAAAACAGGCGAAACCTACGAGGCCCTCCTTCGCTCCGCACAATGGATGCGTGGCAACACAACCATTCATTTGCGTCGAAGGTCTCGACGGCGTCGGTAAGACGACCGTCGCCAGGAGCGTTGCAGAGAGGATTGGCGGACTGTACTACAAAACGCCACCCCCGCCTTACGACTCCATCAGGCAGACTATCGACCTTTATGCGGACGTGTCAACTAGATTCCATTTCTATCTGAGTGCGGTCGGCTTCGCCTCCCAGCAGATTAGGCGAGTCCTTGCCACAAGGCCCGTCGTCTGTGACAGGTACATCTACTCCACGATTGCGTATCACGCCGCGATGGACGAGACGCTCAGGTCGATGGCCGACGTAGACGACTACCTGCGTCCGGACTGCGCGATCCTCCTTGCTGCCGACGAATATGAGCGAATCCGGCGCGTGTCTTCTCGGCCGCGGAGCGCCCATGACGGAGACCTAGAGACCAATTCAGGCTTTCTCCTGGCTGTTTACCGTGAGTTCATTACCTTCCATCTCGAAGTCGTTGACACAACGGGAATGGCAATCGATGCTGTGGTCCGCGAAGTTCTGCGGCGAGTCCCGGCTCGATTTGAAGGTTGTTCTATATGAACGAGTTGCCTGTGAAGCGCCGACCAATGACTTATGATGATGCTCTGGCGGTTGCACGCGCTTGGCGCGATGCGGGTGGCACGCGGACCATCGAACTTGGAGCACTCGAACCCCTTCTGTGGAAAGACGGCGACCTCGGGCCGGCCGATCTTGTTGGCGGCCTGGTGCAATGCGGGATGAACGTCACGATGACCACCAACGGAAGCTGTCTCATCTCAAAGGCTCACGAATTGAAGGCCGCCGGCTTGAGTCTCTTGCGAATTAGCTGGCACACTACCGATCCGTTGGTTTACCGCGACATCTCGGGACACGGCGATTACCGGCATTTCTGGGCGGGTCTCTGTGCGGCGGTCGACGCTCGGTTGAAGATCTCATTCAACCGCACACTGCTCCGCGGCTACTGCTCCGATTTACCCGAACAACTTAACTTCATCAGCAGTCACAATTTGCGGTTGAAACTGCATGATCTCATGTGGACGCCAGAGATTGCCTCGATCTACCGTGATCTGTATCAGGATTGGCGGTGCGTGGTCCGAAGATTCGTTCTCCCTCGGACTGTGCGTATGGAACGGATTGGTCACAGCACTGGACGGCGGCGTATTCGGTTCTATTTGCAGGGTGGCGGGCACGTTGAGGTGAAGCTTGGCGACGCGGTGAGTAGAGATGGGGATCCATGTCGCGACTGCAGTCATGGCGACACGTGCCTTGAAGGATTCGGGGATTACGTTCGGGTCGAGCCGGAACTGAACGGATATTATTGTTATCTACGAAGGGACTTGCGATTCAGCTGGCGAGAAATAGTCGATGCCGGTCCCAGAGCATCAGCCATATTGAAAAGCGCGCTACATGCCGCTACAAAGGGTTTTTCGGATGCCTTGCTCCGAAATGCTGTACTCAGGTACATCGTAGTGCCGTTTTGTAACTACAATTGTTTTGTGCCCGGCACATCGATATCGTGGTGCCACAAGACATCGGGCAACTTCATGTTTCCGGGCCGCCCCCAACGAACCGATTCGAATCACCACTTCATTGTGCTAAACCAAAAAGGATCAGAATGCCATGAGTAGACCTACTATAGATAAAGGGATATTGCTGCAGGGGATAGTCGCGTTGCTAGAAGAGGAAGTCGCTGATATCCGCATCGGCTTCGAAGAAGCCCGCCGAACGTCAATTGAATCTCCAGGAAGAATGCAGAGTCGATACGACACGATGGGTGTTGAAGCGGCGTGGGTGGCCGACGGCCTGGCCAAGAATCTTAAGAGCAAGATCGAAAGCTTGGCGCGATTAAGGCAGCTCCGACTGCCGCCTGCACCACTGAAAGGTTGCGTTGGTGCGGTTGTGGGTGTGGGCACCCCTGAAGGATCGGAGTCAATCTACTTCATTTTGCCTGGCGGAGGCGGGCAGACGGTTCAGCCAAGCGAGAAGGGTGCGCCCGTGGTAATTGTCACCCCCGGTTCTCCTGCGGGGAAGGCGCTGATCGGCAAAGAAGTCGGCGACGAGGTGATTGTTGGGGCGGATTCAGATCTAAAAAGCATTTCGTGGATCCTGTAGTGCCCGGTACCCGTGGGGTTTGAAAGATACAAGCGGGAATTCCGGATGTAGTGGGCGATGTCTGCTGCCGAGTTGTCAGGAGGCTGAATAGCACTTCTGAGAAGGGAGAAGAATGGGGATTCTGGTGGTTTGGATTGCGCCACCGATTTGGTCGCGCAGTCCGGCAAAGCCTTCGAAGTGTTCGGCGACCGCCTCGCTGAGCGTGAATCCCTGGGCTGCCAATGCCAGCACAACCCACAGAAAACAAGGCAACTGGGTGCGGATGAAAGCTCGAATGCGGGCCGCTGGCGCGAAGGGCTGCACGTTGGCCTGCGAACACTCGGCCGCAAACTGAGATCCTGCAATCAGAACTGAATCAGCGCCCGAAGAGGCCGGGTTGAGAGGTCCCGGAACGCGCGCCCGAGGCTTTGGGCTGCCCTCACTCTTCTCACAAGAAAGCCGGAAAGGCCCAATAAGCTACCGAAGCTTGAGGCGTTGGCTGTTTTGCGATAAGCTCAACCTAGGCCAAAAACATGGGACCCTGGGGGCCATCCCGTCGTGCCTCGTTCCTGACACAGGAGAGTACGATTCTGCAATCGCTGCAAATCGTCTTTCAAGCCAGAGGTGATCTCAAGGTGTGGAACGCCGCGCTATTGGTTGAATTGATCGCCGAAGACGGAAGCCTCCTGGCACATTTCGTTCGTGACCATAAACCGAATACTCCGTGCAGCAATGGCGAGATTCACACGGAGACGCTCCACATCCAAGGCAGCGTAAGACCAAGTGATGTGGCACGGCGGGGGTGCTTGGGGAGATTCTTGACATCGGCGCGGTGGCAGAGCCCAACGGTAAACTTGTGGTCGTTTTCGTGAGTGAGGGGGGATCCCTGCCAGCTCTCTTGGCTTTCATGGAATGCGTTCTTGAGGACGCGCCGACACGAGCTCTGATTGAGAGGGCCGATGTAAAGATCTACCGGTACGAAGCCTACTCGGCGGCTGCCCACCTCGCCTTCTGGATGGGCGGGCGGCGCGAGATGGCGGACGGCACAAGGATAGGCTTTCATTTGCCACTGCTCACGTTGCAGTTCTTGGATATTGATCGAGATGGTCAACGATCAGAGCAACCTTTACACTCGTGGCTACACAAAGGACCCGGACCGGTTTCCTCCCCTGCGTCGTGACAGGAGTAGGCTCTTTTTGTTCGGACCTTGTGCCCCCGGCCGGAGGGGGCCACTGGGGGCCGATCTCCAGAATCAACACGTTGCGCGTCGGCTCAGAAGGAAACTCAACCTGCTGTCTGCGCGCTGTGCTATATTGTGCCTGGAACGAGCTCTGGAGGTAAGCGTCCGGCCGAGGCCGTCTTGACGACCTACTTCATGTCTGCGACGGCGAGGTGGGCCAGCCGTTCGTAGCGGAACTGGTTGCGAACCTGGCTCAGGAAGAACCGGCCCTTCGACTCG
>Ga0182014_10000889_pt1 | contig 40884 bp, 34 predicted proteins | sample 612S2DmetaG_FD_120489 | JGI IMG/M metagenome (GOLD analysis project Ga0182014, IMG submission 120489) | Permafrost microbial communities from Stordalen Mire, Sweden - 612S2D metaG | ecosystem: Environmental > Terrestrial > Soil > Wetlands > Permafrost | place: Sweden: Stordalen | collected... | reverse complement strand
GAATTCTCCAGAGAGCCCCGAAGGGCGAGATCAGGGCTGGTGCCCTTCCGAAGGCGTCGGCCCTGAGCTGGTAATTCTTGGTCGGGGTGGCCGGATTTGAACCGGCGGCCTCTTCGTCCCGAACGAAGCGCGCTGCCAAGCTGCGCCACACCCCGGCTGGTCACGTGGCCCGCCTCAGCTGGGCTCACCTAACCGGCCCGCAAAGTCTAGCGGATGCCGGGCCCCCCTGCGCACGCCATGCGCGGAGGCCCGTCGCCCTGGCCGAGGGGAGCCTGGCGCGTCACTAGTCCTGGGAGGGCACCAGCGTGAGCAGGGTCGCTTCCGGGCGGCACGCGAACCGCGCGGGGGCCCAGGGCGAGGTGCCCAGACCCGCGGACACGTGCAGCCAGGCGCGGTGCCCCTCGGCGGGCGTGCCCTCGGGCGGGTGCTGGTGCAGGCCGCTGACCCGGGCCCGGTCGATCTCGCAGTTGGTCACCAGCGCCCCGTATCCGGGTATACACAACTGCCCGCCGTGGGTGTGCCCGGCGAACAGCATGTCGTAGCCGTCGGCGGTGAACCGGTCGAGGATTCGCGGCTCGGGCGCATGCATGATGCCGATCCGCAGGTCGGCGGAGGGATCGGCGGGCCCGGCGACACGCTCGTAACGGTCGCGCTTGATGTGCGGGTCGTGCACGCCGGCTACGGCGATGTCCAGGCCGCCGGCCTTGATCCGGCCGCTCTGGTTGTTGGCGTCCAGCCAGCCCGCGTCGGCCAGGGTGTCACCCAGCTTCTGCCAGGGCAGGTCGGGCTCGTGCCGGGGATAGCGGCGCGCGCTGGTCTCCCAGAGGTACCGGGCAGGGTTCTTGGGCACGGGCCGGTACAGGTCATTGGAGCCGAACACGAAGACGCCGGGCCGGTCGAGCAGCGGACCGAGCGCCTCGACGAGGTAGCGGATCGAATCGGGGTGCGCGATCGAGTCTCCCGTGTTCACCACCAGATCGGGCTCCAGGCTGCCCAGTGATGCGACCCAGTCCATCAGCCGTTTGCGGCCCGGGGTCAGGTGCAAATCCGAGATGTGCAGGACGCGGAGAGGCTGGGAATCCGCGGCCAGTACTGGTACCTCGGCCTTGCGGAGAGCGAACCAGTTCCGCTCGATGACCGACGTATAAACCAGGGCGGCACCGGCGGCGGCGGCGCCCAGAGGGAGGATGGCTCGTGCTCGCACCCACCCATGGTGCCATGTCGGGGAGGATGTTATTCATGGCTGAACTAAAGGAGCGCCTGCGGACCGACCTGTCGGCGGCCATGCGGGCCCGGGATCAAGTGCGGCTGCGAACGCTGCGGATGGCGCTCGCCGCCATCACCAACGAGGAGGTGGCCGGGAAAGCGGCGCGCGAACTGTCCGACGACGAAGTGCTGAAGGTCCTAGCCAGAGAGGCAAAAAAGCGCCGCGAAGCCGCGGACGCGTTCGGCTCGGCCGGCCGGGCCGAGCAGGCGGCGGCCGAACAGGCGGAGGGTCAGGTGCTGGCCGGGTATCTGCCTGCCCAGCTCGGGGACGACGAGCTCACGCGCATCGTGGACGAGATCGTCACCGAGACGGGCGCGGCCGGCATGTCGTCCATGGGGCAGGTCATGAAGGCTGTCACTCCGCGGGTCGCTGGACGCGCCGAGGGCGCCCGGGTCGCCGCCGAGGTCCGCCGCCGGCTGACGGCCGGACCGTCCTGACCGATTCTCGAATTCCTGATCGCGTGTGTCATGTGGGCCCATGCGGGAACGTAGCCCCCGCCGGAACAAGGCAGTTACGGACCGAAGGGAAGAGGATGGCGGGCAAATTCGTGCTCAAGAAGGGCTCGACCGGGAAGTTTCACTTCAACCTGATGGCTGGCAACGGCCAGGTGATCGCGACCAGCGAGGCGTACGAAAGCAAGGCGTCGGCGCTGAACGGGATCAAGTCTGTGCAGACGAACGCGCCGTCGGCCGAGATCGACGATCAGACCGCAGACTAACGTCCCGTCCCGTCCCGTCGCTGGCCCGGTCCGCTGCAGCGGCGGAAGCGGGCCAGCGACGGTGAAGGGCCCGCCGGGTGCTCCGGTCCTAGAAACGGCCGCCGCTGATCCGGCGGCTGCGCTGCATCTGGCCCTTTTCGCCGTAGGGGTAGTCCGGTGTGTCGGGCTCGCTCGCGTCGTCCAGCAGGTGCATCTCGTCGTCGCTCAGGGACAGGCCGGCGGCCGCGAGGTTATCGTTCAGCTGATCCAGTGTGCGGGCGCCGAGGATCACGGACGTCACCGCGGGCCGGGCCAGCACCCAGGCGATCGCGATCTGCCCCATGGAGGTGCCGCGCTGCTCGGCGAGCTTGCGGACCACGTCGAGCACGTGCCAATTTCGCTCGAGGTGGCCGCGCTCGTTCCAGATCTGCATCCCCTTGTCGGCCTGCTCTTTCAGGCGGGTGCCATCGGCGGGGTCCTCGCCGCGCTGGTACTTGCCGGTCAGCCAGCCGCTGGCCAGCGGTGACCAGGGCAGGAGCCCGAGCCCTGCTGCCTCACAGGCGGGCACGATCTCCCATTCGATGGCGCGCGCGAGCAGGTTGTACTGCGGCTGAACGGTGATCGGGCGGGACGACAGCTCGTGCAGGCCGGCCAGGTCCACATACTTCTGGATCTGCCAGGCGGTGAAGTTGGACAGCCCGACGTAGTTGATCTTGCCGGCCCGGACCGCGTCGTCGAGGAAGCGGAGTGTCTCCTCGATGGGCGTGAGCGGATCCCAGCCGTGCAGCTGGTAGAGGTCGATCGTGCCGACCTGCAGGCGCCTGAGCGATCCGTTGAGCGCGGACGCGAGGTGCTGCCGGGACAGCCCGTGACCGTTCGGGCTCTCGTTGGTCGGGAAACGGCCCTTGGTCGCGATGACGACCTCGTCCCGCATGGCGGGCCGGCTCGCCAGCCATCGGCCGATGATCTCCTCGGACCGGCCGTCGGCGTAGACGTCGGCGCTATCGATCAGCGATCCGCCCACCTCGGTGAACCGGTCGAGCTGAGCGAAGGACTCCGCCTCGTCCGTCTCGTTACCGAAGGTGAGGGTCCCGAGGGTCATGGCTGACACGGCACATCCGCTGCTGCCGAGCAGGCGGTACTCCATCGTTCCTCCGTCAGATCAAGGAAAACAGTTTCCTGCCATCTTTGCCCGGGAACCGGCGACCCGAACATCGCCCTTGGCCCGTCCGCTCTGCGGTCAGGGTGAGCCGGAACCCTAACCTGGGCCGGTCCGGGGGGCCTGGCCCAGTAGCATCGGCAGGGCGGCCAGATGAGCGCGGAGGAGTAAAACATGGCGTCCCAGCAGTTCGAGCCCCCCTCGGGTACGAGGGACTTCCTGGCGGGCGACCTGCGGGTGCGTGAGCATGTGTTCGCGGCCGTCCGGGACGTCTTCGAGCGGTACGGGTTCGAGCCGCTGCAGACGCCGGCCTTCGAGCGCCTGGACACCCTGACGGGCAAGTACGGCGACGAGGGCGACAAGCTGATCTTCAAGATCCTCCGCCGCGGCGAGCACGAGGCCACCGGCGAGGCCGACCTGGCGCTGCGCTACGACATGACGGTCCCGCTGGCCCGGGTGGTGGCGGCGTACGGCTCCCAGTTGCCGGCGCCCTACAAGCGCTACGTGATGGGGCCGGTCTGGCGCGCTGACCGCCCAGGGCGCGGCCGGTTCCGCGAGTTCGCGCAGTGCGACGTGGACGTTGTGGGTTCCGCGTCCCCGCTGGCCGACGCCGAGGTGGTCTGCGCCGTGGCTGACGCACTGAACGCGGTCGGCCTGAGCGACTTCTCGATCCTGGTCAACTCGCGCCGCGCGCTGGCCGGACTGCTCGATGCCTACGGGGTTCCGGCCCAGGTCGGCGGGGGGGTGCTGATCACCCTGGACAAGCTGGACAAGCTGGAGGCCGCCGAGGTGGCCCGCGAGCTCACCGAAGCGCGGTCCCTGGATCCGGAGACCGCCAAGGCGCTCGTCGACGACCTGACCGCGCCGGACGCCGTGGACCGGCTGCGCCGGATGCTGACCGACGTGGAGGAGGGACGCGAGGGGCTGGCCGAGGTGGACCGGCTCATCACCCTCGCCGCACCGGTCATCGGTGCGGAGCGCATCGCCTTCACGCCCAGCCTGGTCCGCGGGCTGGACTACTACACGGGCGTCATCTTCGAGGTGGTGGCGGCGGGAATGCCCGGCTCGATCGCCAGCGGAGGACGCTACGACCGCCTGATCGCCGCCCTCGGCGGCCCGGATGTGCCGGCGTGCGGTGGCTCGCTCGGGGTGGAACGGATCATCGGGCTGCTCAGCGACGAGAAGGTGACCGCGCCGCGGCTGGACGTGGCCGTCACGGTCATCGACGACGACGCGGCCGCTGACGCCATGGATTTTGCCGCCCGGCTGCGGCGGGCAGGCCTGCGTACCGAGGTCTATCTGGGGTCAAGCCGGAAGCTGGCCAGGCAGCTCAAGTGGGCCGCGGACCGGCACGCGCGTTTCGCCCTCATCTACGGCCCGCAGGAGCGTGCCGCTGGCCTGGTCACCGTCCGGGACATGGATTCGGGCGAGCAGCAGCAGGTGCCGCCGGATCAGCTCACCGTCAGGCTCGCTGCGCCGCGTTAAGCCGGCGAGGCCCGGCGTCCAGGGGCCGACGACGCCGCGAACGCGCGGGAAGGCGCCCCCCGATCGCCTCAGCGGGCATGGGCCCGCCCGGCAACGCGGCGTTACCCCTGGACGGGGGCGCCGTTGGCGCCGCCGCCGTTACCTCCGCCGGTACAGATGAAGAAGATGCAGTTGGCCGTGCCGTTGCCGTTGCCGTTCCCGTTCCCGTTACCGCCGCCCCCGTTGTTGCCTTTTCCCTTACCGCCACCGCTTTGCTGGACGCTCTGGCCGTTGCCCATGCTCAGCAGCGGGCTGCTGGGCGACACGCCGACGAAGTCCGTCACCGGGCCGAGGTTGGCGTGGTCGAAGGTCATCTCCCAGGTCTGCCCGGGGGCGTTCGCGCCGAACATCTCGCCCGGGCAATCCTGACCGCCTCCGAGGCCCTGATAACAAGAGTCGGTCCCGCCCATCGTGTACACCGTGGGGCTGACCGGATTGAACACCGAGGTGTAGCTCACCAGGCTCGGCGTGTATCCGGCGAAGGCTGCGTAGGGGGTGCCGTTGGCGCTGCTCGACTGAACGTTCGACGTGCCGGTCTTGGCGGCCGCCGGCCTGCCGATCGACAGCCCCTGGCCCGTTCCCCCGGCCGCGGTCAGCACGCCTTGCAGGACATAGTTGGCTGCGTCCGCGATGTCAGAGGAAATCGCCTGGTGGCAGTCCGCCGACGGCGGCGGCAGCGTGCTGCCGGTCTCGGTGCTGATCCGGGTGATGGCGACCGGCGCACAGTACTTGCCGCGCGCGGCGACCGTGGCGTACGCCGCCGCCATGGTCAGCGGCGCGACGTTGACAGATCCGAGGGTGAAGGACGGGAAGTTGTCAGCCGACGCGGTACCGCCGTCGCTCTTGAGCAACGCTGTGCCGTCTATGCGGTGCACCCCGAGCGCCGCGGCCGTCTTGACGACGTTGCACAGCCCGACCTTCTGCTCCAGTTCGGCGTAGAACGTGTTGACCGACTGTGCGGTACCCGTGTAGAGGGACTGGGTGGACGCGGATCCGGGTCCTTCCGCGTTCGTCACCGGGAAGGAACCGTCGTTGCCGGCCGGGGCACCCTCGCAGTTGGTGAACCCGTTGACGGTGGTCTGGCCCGGCACATGGGCGGTATAGCCGAACGGGATGCCCTGCTTGAGCGCGGTGATGAGCGTGAACAGCTTGGACGAGGAACCGGTCTGGACCCCATCGATGCTGCCGCCGTACTGGGTGTCCACGGCGTAGTTGATCGTGGTGCCGCCGCTGCCGTACGGCCGGTCCTCGGCCATGGCCTTGATGTCGCCGGTGCCCGGCTGCACGACCACCTCGGTGTCGGCGAGGTCGCCGGGGTTGTAGGTCTTGCTGTAGGCGGGGAGCGTGTAGTTGACCGCGTTGGCGGCGGCGCTCTGGTCCTGCTCGTCCAGGGTCGTGTAGATCTTCAGGCCGCCGGTGGCCAGCAGCTTGGCACTGGCCTGTGAAGTCTTGGCGATCGTCGAGTCCTGCACGAAGGCCTGCTCGACGTAGTCGCAGAAGAACGCCGCCGAGCCCGCCGTGCCCTGCGTGCACCCGTTGTCCGGTGTCGCGTTCTGGACTCCCAGTGGCGCCTTCTCGGCCGCGGCAGCCAGCTTGCTGCTCAGCACGCCGGTCTGGACCATCCTGGCCAGCACGGTGTTGCGGCGCTCCAAGGCCGTCGACGTATTGGTGAACGGGTCGTAGCCGGTGGGGTTTTCCACCATCCCGGCGAGCAGGGCGGCCTGGGGCAGCGTGAGCTGCGCGGCGGAGGTGTTGAAGTACGTCTCCGCCGCCACCTCGATCCCGTAGGCGAGATTGCCGAAGTAGGCGTCATTCAGGTACCCGGTCAGGATCTGCTGCTTGGACTCCTGATGCGCCAAGGTGATGGCCAGCCGCAGTTCGTGCAGCTTCCGGGACAGCGTGTCCTCGTAGGCCGCTTGGGCCTGCTGGGCATTGGGCGCCGAGAGGATCAGCATGTTCTTGACGTATTGCTGGGTGATGCTGGAACCGCCCTGCACCGCCTTGTGTTGCAGGTCGTTGACTAGCGCGCGGAGGGTGCCCTTGAGGTCCAGGGCGCCTTCCTGCCAGAAGCGGTTGTCCTCGATGGCCACGACCGCCTGCCGCATGACCGGCGAGATCTGGTTATAGGTCACCGGCTGCCGGTCCAGGCCAGACGCCGAGGCATCCTTGCCCAGGTTCACGTTGTAGACGTATGCCAGCAGATGACCGTTGGCGTCCAAGATCTCCGAGCGCTGCGGGACGGTCCCGATGCTCATCGAGGCAGGCGCCGCCGCCTTGTTCGCCTGGTCACGCAGGACCACACCGGTGGTCGCGACGACGGGCAGGGCCATGGCGGCCGCGATCACACCGCCCACCGCCGCGATCGAGATGAGGCGGCCGACGGTACCCGTCCTATTTGCTATGTCACCTGACAGCACGGCATCAGGGTACGTCCCGAACGGCACCCCCACCCCGCGCCTCTCATAAAGACGCCGTAAGCTGCTGGTCGTACCAAAGCGGACGAAGTTCCACAAAGTACCCGTTCAGCACCCAGAGAGCGGCAAAAGCGACCGAAAGTGACTAGCCATCCCAGCCGGTATGGCCCAAGAGAACTATTCCGTAAATGAGCACAGCGGGGCCTTGGCAGGGACCCCGTGACTTCCGTAGGTTGCTTTATCACGAACCGGTAACCCGGCCTCCGCGACCGCGGGGCCGGACGCAAGCACTCGCCATCGAGCCAGCGACCGTCCATGTACGCAGTACGCGACGATCAAAAGGAGTGGGCACATGTGGATCACTGACTGGACCACACGCGCCGCCTGCAAAGGAACCGACCCGGACGAGCTTTTTGTCCAGGGCGCAGCGCAGAACCGAGCCAAGCTGATCTGCCGGGGGTGCCAGGTCAGGACCGAATGCCTGGCCGACGCGCTGGACAACGGCATTGAGTTTGGCGTCTGGGGTGGCATGACCGAGCGGGAGCGCCGTGCGCTGCTGCGGCGGCGGCCGGACGTCAAGTCCTGGCGTGAGCTGCTCGAGCAGGCTCGTGAGCGCTACGAGCAGGACGTTGACGACCTGGTGGCGAGCTGACCGCTAGCCGCGTGCCGGTCGGCTGGCGAGGCTTAGACCAATGGCCCGCAGGCCCTCGAGGTCATGGACGTCCTCGGGTTGTGCGGCCACTTCGGCGACGGGGACGGTGGGATGAGCGGCCGTAAAGTGCTCGGCCACCCGCCGTTCCCGGACCGCCAGCTGCATCCGTTCGGCATGTAGCCGCAAAACCCCGGCCGCGAGCGCGTAGCGCGGGGAACCGGCCGATTCCGCCGTGCCGTTCGGCATCTCGTGATTCTCAAGCGTTTCCGCGGCGGCGATGCTGCGGGCCGCGGACAGCCGGGTGGCGGCCGGTATATGCACGCGGTTCAGGATCAGGCCCGCGAGCGGCATGCGTTCCCCGGCGAGCCGCTCGACAAAGTACGAGGCTTCCCGCAGGGCGTCCGGCTCGGGCGCGGCGAGCACGATGAACTCGGTCCCCGGCGTCTGGAGCAGGCGGTAGGTCGTATCGGCCCGCTCGCGGAAGCCGCCGAACATCGTGTCGAAGGCTGTGACGAACGTCTGCATGTCCTTCAGCACCTGCGCGCCGAGCACCTTCGTCAGCGTCCCGGTCACCAGCGAGAATCCGGCGGTCAGCATCTTCATGTACGCGCGGCCGGGCTTGGCCGGGGCGGTCAGCAGCCGGATCAGGCGGCCGTCGAGGAACCGGCCGAGCCGCTGCGGCGCGTCGAGAAAGTCGAGGGCCGAACGGCTCGGGGGCGTATCGACCACGATCAGGTCCCACTCGTCGGTGCGGTACAGCTGGCCCAGCTTCTCCATGGCCATGTACTCCTGCGTGCCGGCGAAGCTGGACGACAGGGACTGGTAGAAGGGATTCGCCAGGATCTGCGCGGCGCGGTCCGGGTCCGCGTGGGCCTCGACGATCTCGTCGAAGGTCCGCTTCATGTCCAGCATCATGGCGTGCAGGCTGCCGTCCGACGGGAAACCCGTGTCCACCGGCCGCGGGATGTTGTCCAGGTAGCTCAGGCCCATCGCCTGGGCCAGCCGGCGTGCCGGATCGACGGTGAGCACAACCACGTGCCGGCCGCGCTCGGCGGCCCGCAGGCCGATCGCGGCCGCGGCGGTCGTCTTGCCGACGCCGCCGGACCCGCAGCAGACGATGATCCGGGTTCGCCGGTCATCGATCAGCGCGTCGGTATCAAGCCGGGGCGGCACGGCCGGCGGGTTCATCGTGCGGTCCGGGACCACGGCGGCAGGCCATCCGTCACTTGGTCCTCCATCAAGCCGCCCCCTGATTCCTGAGTACCTCGGCCAGCCTGTACAGGCCGCCCAGATCGATCCCGTCGGTAATAGCCGGAAGCTCATAGCGTGGCTGTCCCGCCGCCGCCAGCTCACGCCGTTCACGCTCCTGCAGCGCGACGTTGCGGGCATGCTCGCCCAGCTCGATGGCCAGGCCCGCGGCGAGGGTCTGGGCGTCGGCAAGCCCGGCCGCCTTGAGCCCCAGGGCGATCTCCGCCTCGTTGGTGCGCCCCTCGGCGGCCGCCTTCAGGTCCGCTTCGGCCAGGCCGTCGGGGTGGACCTTGTTGATGAAGATGCCGCCCAGCTGGAGGCCCAGGCTGCGCAGCTCCGCCAGGCCGTCCAGGGTTTCCTGGATCGGCATTTCCTCCAGCGTGGTAACAAAATGAACGGCGGTCTGCGGGGACCGGATCACCCGGGCCACGGTGTCGGCGTGATTGCGTACCGGGCCGACTTTGGCCAGGCCGGATACCTCGACGCTGACGTTCAGGAAGCGGCCGATACGGCCGGTGGGCGGTGCGTCCATGACCACCGCGTCGTAGACCTCCCGGCCGCCGGCCTTGCGCCGGGCCGCCTCCGTGGCCTTGCCCGTTCGCAGGACGTCGGACAGGCCGGGTGCGATCGTGGTGGCGAAATCCACCAGCCCCAGCCGGGTCAGCGCCTGGCCGGCGTGCCGGAGGCCATAGAACATATCCAGGTAATCGAGCAGCGCGCCCTCGGGATCGACGGCCAGCGCGTAGAGGTCGCCGCCCGTCCGTCCGTCCTTGCCGAGCCCGATGCCGACCTTGCGCTCGGCGTACGGCAGTGGGGGGCAGTCGAAGAGCCGCGCGATGCCCTGCCGCCCCTCGACCTCGATGAGGAGCACCTTGCCGCCGTTATAAGACAACGCGAGAGCCAGGGCGGCAGCGACGGTCGTCTTGCCGGTGCCTCCCTTACCTGTGACGACGTGCAGCCGCACGCCCTCCCAATCGGTGTCCCTTGCTCTCATCACTGCGAGGCTATCTCTGCCCCGATACTTCTTACGGCGCGCCTCCCAATGCGCGTGAGGTATCTCTCGTTATTACGCTCTCCTTATTAGGGTGGGGGGGTGGAGAGAGGTGATCCCGGTGGCCGCACTCGTTGTCATCATCGTCATACTCGTGATCGCCGGCCTGATTGCGGCCGGCCGGACCTTCCGAGTCGTCCAGCAGTATGAGAAGGGAATCGTGTACCGGTTCGGGCGGGTGCTGCCCGAGGTACGCGGCCCGGGGCTGACGTACCTGCGCCCCATCGGCGATCGCATGCAGAAGGTCAACATGCAGATCGTGGCCATGGCTGTGCCCGCGCAGGACGGCATCACCCGGGACAACGTCAGCGTCCGGGTGGACGCGGTGGTCTACTTCCGCGTCGTGGACCCTATCAAGGCCACGGTGAACGTGCAGGACTACATGTTCGCGATCGCGCAGCAGGCCCAGACGTCGCTGCGGTCCATCATCGGCCAGTCCGAGATGGACCAGCTGCTGGCCGAGCGCGAATCGGTCAACCGCGAGCTCCGGCGCATCATCGACGAGCCCACCGAGGGCCCGTGGGGGATCCGGGTCGAGCGCGTCGAGGTGAAGGACGTCTCGCTGCCGGAGGGGATGAAGCGCTCGATGTCCCGTCAGGCCGAGGCCGAACGGGAACGGCGTGCGCGCATCATCACGGCGGACGGTGAGTACCAGGCGTCCAAGCGCCTCGCGGCCGCTGCCAACGTGATGGCCCGGGATCCCGCGGCGCTCCAGCTGCGCCTGCTGCAGACGATGGTCGAGGTGGCGGGCGAGCGCAACAGCACGCTCATCATGCCGGTTCCGGTGGAGCTGCTCCGGTTCTTCGAGAAGATGGCCCCCGGGCCGCCGCAGCCCGTCGCGCGGCCCGACGAGCCGGAGGATCTCGGTGACGCCGAAGTCGCCGAGGCCGAGGCGGAGATCTCCATGGCCAACGTGCCGGAACTGGACCAGGCCCCGGTGCCGCAGATCGGCGAGGCCGCCGTTCCGCCGGTCCCGGAAGTCGAGCCGGCCCCCGCCGTCGCGCCGGTCACGGCGGCCGAATCAGCGGCCGGCGCCGGGGCCGTCCCGAAAGCCGCGCCGGTCCCGCAGGCCGCGCCATCTGCCGGTTCCCCCACCGCCGAGGTCGCCGCCGAGGTCCCGCCTGTCCCCCCGATGCCGTCACCGGGCGAGACGACCCAGGAGCTGCCCGCCGCGACCAATTTCGCGGCGGCGGATTTCCCGAGTACCTCGGTGAGCGACACCGAAGGCGCCAGCAGCCCGGTCCCGGCGGCCACGGACGTCACGGCGACCTCAGCAGGCCCTGTGATCCCGAACGCCCGCAACGGGAGGGCGTCCGGAGCGGCCGGACCGCGGAAGCCGCGGGCCACCGGGGAGCGCAAGGCGCGCACCCCGGCCACGCGGAAGCCGAGGACGGCCGGTGGGGCACAGGCCAGCGGGGAGCCCGCGCCTTAGCAGGCGTCCAGCCGCTAAGGTCATCCTCATGCAGAAGTGGGAGTACGCGACCGTGCCACTGCTCGTGCACGCGACCAAGCAGATCCTGGACAACTGGGGCGACGACGGATGGGAGCTCGTGGCGCTCGTCCCGGGCCCGAACCCGGAGCAGCTGGTCGCCTACATGAAGCGCCCCAAGGGATGACCACCAGCACCGGGACGGCCGGGTGAGCACGCCCGAGGAGCGCCTGGCCGAGCTGGGTCTGACCCTGCCGCCGGTCGCCACCCCGGCGGGCTCGTACGTCCCTGCGCTGCGCACCGGCACGCAGGTCTACACCGCCGGGCAGTTGCCGCTGGCCGGCGGCAAGCTGCTGGCGACCGGAAAGGTCGGCGAAGCGGTGACCGCGGAAGAAGCCGTCGCGCTCGCCCGCACGTGCGCGCTGAACGCGCTCGCCGCGGCCGCGTCGGCGGCGGGCGGCCTGTCCGCGATCACGCGGATCATCAAGGTCACCGGTTTCGTGGCCAGTGTCCCGGGCTTCACCGGCCAGCCTCAAGTGGTGAACGGGGCAAGCGATCTGCTGACCGCAGTGTTCGGGGACGCGGGCAAGCACGCGCGCAGCGCGGTCGGCGTGGCTGTCCTGCCGATGGACGCGCCGGTCGAGGTGGAGCTGATCGCCGAGGTGGGCGGCACCGGGACAGGGGGGAACACAGCCTGAGCCAGTGGCGAATTCCCGGCAAGGTCGCTGGCCGGGCCCGGGACATCCTCGAGGGGCGGCTGACCCCCGTGGCGCCGCGCGACGCGGCGACCGTCATGCTGGTCCGCTCGGCGGGACTGGACGCCGAGGTGTACATGCTGCGGCGGCAGCGCTCGATGGCCTTCGCACCCGGCGCGTACGTCTTCCCCGGCGGTAGCGTCGACGAGAGTGACACCGAAGGCGGGCACGGCTGGGCCGGCCCGCTCCCGGACCAGTTCGCCGCAGCCCTCGGATTGCCGGCCGCGGGCGCCCAGGCCCTGATCCGGGCGGCGGTGCGGGAGACGTTCGAGGAGTGCGGGGTCCTGCTGGCGGGCCCGTCGGCGGATGCGGCGCTCGGCGACACGTCCGGCGACGATTGGGAAGCAGACCGCCGGGCGCTGGCGGACCGGTCGCTCTCACTGGCTGAGCTCCTCGGCCGCCGTGACCTGATGCTGCGCAGCGACCTGCTTTTCCCCTGGTCGCGGTGGATCACGCCGGAGGCGGAGCCGCGGCGTTTTGACACCCGGTTCTTCGTGGCGCGGCTGCCCGAGGGCCAGCGCGCGGCAGGCGGGACGGGCGAGTCGGACGAGGCCGCGTGGCTGCGCCCGTCGGCCGCTCTGGCCGCGGCGGACGCCGGTGAGCTGATGCTGCTCCCGCCGACGGCGATCACGCTGCGGGAACTCGGTGCCCAGCCGGACGTGGCCGCGCTGCTCGCGGCCCGGAGGCGGATCGTCCCACGGCGGCCCGTGGTCACGTTCACTGACGGCCAGGCCTGGCTGGCCATCCCAGACGATGAAGGCGCCAGCGATGACGATTGACGGTTCCGGTACGGCGCTAACGACCTGTGTCCTCGCGCCCAATCCGTCGCCCATGACCCTGGAGGGCACGAACACCTGGGTGATCGCCGCGCCGGGAGCCTCGTCCGCGGTCGTCATCGATCCCGGCCCCGAGGATGAGGGTCACCTGCGCCGTGTCGTGGACCGGGTCACGGAGACCGGCCGCCGGGTGGCGCAGATCCTGCTGACGCACGGGCACAGCGATCATTCGGCAGGCGCGCGGCGGCTTGCCGCTCTCACCGGGGCGCCGGTGCGCGCGGCCGATCCGGCGCACCGACTGGGCGCCGACGGCCTGACCGGCGGCGATGTGGTGACGGCGGCCGGCTGCGAGCTGCGCGTCATCGGTACGCCGGGCCATTCCGCGGACTCCCTCAGCCTGCTGCTCCCGGAGGACGGCGCCCTGCTCACCGGGGACACCGTGCTCGGCCGCGGCACCACCGTCATCGGCGGCGACGGGTCTCTCGCCGATTACCTGCGCACGCTGGACGCCATGAAGGCGCTGGCCGACAACGCGTCGGTACGGGTCCTGCTGCCCGGCCATGGCCCGCTGGTATCCGACCCGTCGTCGACGCTTGCCTATTACATCGATCACCGGGCCGAGCGGCTGGCGGAGGTGCGCGCCGCCCTCGCGGCGGGCGATAGGACGGCCCAGGAAATCGTGGCCCGTGTCTACCACGACGTGGACCCGGCCGTGCGGCCGTTCGCCGAGTGGTCCGTCCGGGCGCAGCTGGATTACCTGGCCACGCGCGGCGAACGGGAATCCCGGTTACCGGGCGTGCCCGGGCAGGGATTACCGGGCGCGCTTGCGCAGGCGCTCGGCGTCGACGATCAGCACCGACCGGGCCGAGATGTGCAGCCAGCCGCGGGCGGCAAAGTCCGCGAGCGCCTTGTTGACCGTCTCCCTGGACGCCCCCACCAGCTGCGCAAGCTCCTCCTGCGTCAGGTCGTGGTGCACCTGAAGGCCCTCATCCGTTTGCTGGCCGAACCGCTCCGCCAGGTCGAGCAGCGCCTTGGCGACTCGTCCGGGCACGTCGGTAAAGACGAGGTCCGCAGTCACATCGTTGGCGCGCCGTAGCCGCTGGACCAGCGCCCGCAGCATGTGCAGCGAGATCTCCGGCCGCTTGCGCAGCAGGGGCAGGAGCGAATCGTGCGGCAGCACCGCGAGCGTCACGTCGGTCACGGCGCTGGCGCTCGACGTACGGGGCCGGGGATCGAACAGCGAAAGCTCGCCGAACATCTCGCCCGGGCCAATCACGCTGAGCAGGTTCTCCCGGCCGTCACCGGCCGCGCGCGTCAGCTTCATCTTGCCTTCGAGCACGACGTAAAGGCAGTCGCCGCCGTCGCCCTCATCGAAAAGCCGTTCGCCGCGGTGCAGCCTCAACTGGCTCATGGTCTGCCGAAGTTCGCGCGCGCCGTCTTCGTCCAGCGCCTCGAACAGCGGCGCCCGCCTGAGCACCTCTCCGGCGTTCTCCACCGGTCCCTCCTCGCTTACCTTGTGCTCTCTAAGTGTGGACCATACGCAGACCGGATGCGTGTGCGGGAGCACTGTCATCTATTCGTGGCGAGGTCAGAAGGCGCTACGACAGCGAACTTGCTACTCTCAGTAGTCAACCGATTACACTGAGAGTCTCTCACGGTGAATACCGGGGACTCTTGATCATTTCCGGGGGACGGAATGGCTGATGGGCTGCGGGAGTACTTCAGCATGCGCAGGACCGCGTGGGCGGTGGCCGGGTGCGGTCTGCTGACGGCGGCCGGGCTGACGGCCGCGTCGCCGCGTACCGAACTTGACAGCAATCCCGTGCCGAGCGCGGGTCAGGTCCAGGCCGCGCAGAACAGGGTTGATCAGCGCGCGGGCGAGCTGGGCAACCAGGAGGAGCGGCTCGCCGCGGCCAGCGCCAAGCTGACCGACCTGGAAACGCAAGCCGAAATCCTGACCGAGAACTATGACAAGACGGTTGTCGCGGAACAGCAGGCGGCCGCGGCCTATACGACCGCGGTGAAGAATCTCGCGCAGGCCGAAACCGCGCGGAAGAGCAGCCAGCGCGAGGTGGGCAACCTGGCCGCCACGGAATTTGAGACCCAGGGCGGCTTCGATCCCATGGCGGCGATGCTGGGCGACGCCCACGGCGTGCAGGCCTACGTGAACCAGGTCGGCCTGGGCCAGATGTTCGTCACGCGGGGGACCGACATCCTCGCCAAGAACAGCGCTGACAGCGTGGTCGCCCGCGTTTTCGGCGGGGAGGCCAGGACGGCGCTCGAGCAGCAGCAGGCCGACCTCCGCCGGGCGGCGGCGCTCAAGACGGCCATCCAGGCGGCCGTGGCCCGCCAGCTCGCGGCGGTCAAGACCACCAAGTCGGTGACTAACCAGCTGTCCGGCCTGTTGCAGAGCGCGAAGGCCACCGAGCAGTCGCTCGCGTCGGAGCGCCAGGCCGCCCTCGCGGCCGAAGCCGCCGCGGCGGCACAGGCCGCCCAGCAACGCGCCGCGGCGGCCGGCCGCACCTCATCGAGCCAGGCGGTCTCGTACCCGGATTCGCCGGCCAGCTCCCGGCAGGGCAACATCGCCGCGGACTGGGCGCTCAGCCAGATCGGCAAGCCGTACCGGTGGGGTGCGGCCGGGCCTTACGCCTACGACTGCTCGGGACTGACGATGATCGCCTGGTCGCACGCGGGCGTCGCACTGCTGCACTACACCGGCGATCAGTGGATGGAAGGGATGCACGTGTCGCTCGATGCTCTGCAGCGTGGCGACCTGCTGTTCTACGCGACGAACAACGCCGACCCGGGCACCATTCACCACGTCGGCATCTACATCGGCGGCGGCACCATGGTCGACGCGCCCTACACCGGGGCCGATGTCCGCATCGACAGCATCTACGCGCCGGGCGACCCAATCGGCGCGGTCCGGCCCTAGCGGGCACAGCACAATCACGTAATGGCAAGGTCAGGCCGGCAGCACGGAATAGATGCGGCTGCAGGTCCGCCCTAGCCAGCCGGAATGGGCCGGCGGCAGCTAGTGACCGGCGACCTCCGCGCGCTTGCGGGACTTCTCGATCTCCGCTTCGGCAGCGGCCCGGTCGGCCCAGGCCGCGCCCTCGACCGACTTCCCCGGCTCCAGTTCCTTGTAGACCTCGAAGAAGTGCTGAATCTCCAGCTTGTCGAACTCCGACACGTGGTGAATGTCGCGCAGGTGCTCCATCCGGGGATCGTTGGCCGGCACACAGAGGACCTTGTCGTCGCCGCCCTTTTCGTCCCGCATCCGGAACATCCCGATGGCCCGGCAAAGGATCACGCAGCCGGGGAAGGTTGGCTCATCCACGATGACCAGCGCGTCGAGCGGGTCGCCGTCGTCACCCAGGGTGCCCTCGATGAACCCGTAGTCGGAGGGATAGCGGGTAGAGGTGAACAACATCCGGTCCAGACGAATCCGGCCGGTGGCGTGATCCATCTCATACTTGTTCCGCTGGCCCTTCGGGATCTCGATGATCACGTCGAACTCCACGATGCTGCCCCCATACCTTGAACGGTAGATGGTTGACTCCATTGTCCCCGGTGCGCCCAACTGATGCGCCGGGTTCGCTTCAGGATCCTGCACCGGGAAAGGTGGATGCGCCGTGCTGCGCAGCACCCGGGGCGTGGCCTTGATCACGCTGGCCATGCTCAACGTGTTCACGCTGGCCGCGGGCGTGGTGCTCGCGCGCATGCTGCCACCGCGGCTGGCCCTGGTTAAACCGGTCCGGGTGGCTGCCCGGCCCGATGTCCGGGCCAGCCCGGTACTGGGCAGCGCGAGCGGCGGCCCGATGCCCACGAGTTCGGGGCTGAGCAGCGCCGTGGGTAGCCTGCTGGCCTCGCCCTCGCTGGGATCCGGGGTGGCGGCCGTCGTCGCGGATGCCTCGGGCAACATCGTGTACTCCCAGGATGGCAGCGAGATGACCGCGCCGGCGTCGACCGAGAAACTCGCGACCGCGATCGCCGCGCTCGACGTGCTCGGTCCCGGCGCCCAGTTCCGCACGCGGGTCGTCAGCGGTCCGGGTGACAGCATCGTGCTGGTGGGCGGCGGGGACCCCACGCTCGCGGCCGGCCCGGCGCCGTCGTCGGACTACCCGCAGCCCGCCACGCTGAAAGACCTGGCCGCCCGGACAGCCAGCGCGCTCAAGGCGCGGCACCGCCGCCAGGTCCAGCTCGGCTACGACGTCTCGCTCTACACCGGGCCGGGCATGGCCCCAGGGTGGCCTGAATCGTATGTGACCAGTGGTGACGTCACCCAGATCACTGCACTCGAGGTCGACCAGGGACGCCTGACGCTGGCCGGCGCCCCGGAGGACGCCGACGACCCGGTCAACTTCCAGCCCCGGTCCGCCGATCCCGTCGGCATGGCCGTCTCGGCGTTCGAGAGTTTCCTGACCAGTGACGGCATCCGCATCGAGGGAACGCCGTCCCCGGCGGCCACGCCCGCACGGGCCGCGGTTCTCGGCTCGGTCAGCTCCCCGTCGCTGTCGGCCATGGTCGAGTGGATGATGCTGGAGAGCAACAACGTGATCGCGGAGAACCTCGCCCGGCACATCGCCATCGCCATGGGTGATCCCGCGTCGTTCTCCGGGGGCGCCGCGGCCGAAACCGCCGTCCTGCGGCGGCTCGGTGCCGGATCGGGCGTGCAACTGGTCGACGGGAGCGGCCTGTCGCCCGATGACCAGATTGCTCCCGACACACTCGTCAGGCTGCTCGCCGCGGCCGGGTCGCCGCGGCATCCCACGTTGCGCCCGGCCATTACCGGCATGCCCGTGGCCGGTTTCTCGGGCACCTTGTCCGCCGGGCAGAGTGTGTTCGGCGCGATCGGCGGCCCGGCGCGCGGCGTGGTCCGGGCCAAGACCGGGAACCTCACCACGGTGGCCGCCCTGGCTGGCTTCGCCTACGACAGCGACGGCCGCCTGCTCGAATTCGTCTTCAACGCGGCCCATATCCCCAAGCCCGCCTCCCTGCAAACGGCGGCCGACACCATCAACAACGCCGCCAAAGCCCTAGCCTCCTGCGGCTGCCGCTGAGCAGCACAGAAGGTCTCACGGAGAGTCCCATATAGCTCATGAAAAGGAACTTTTCGCAGGTCAAAGCCGACAACGGTGCGCAGGTTACGGCGAGGCGATCGTTACCGGCCCGGACATCCCACGGCTGTAAGTGTCAAGCGGCGCGGGCCAGCGGCCCGGGTGAGCTTGCCCGCCCCCGTGTTTTCCTTGATCGGCGTCGGTTTTCCGCAGCATGTGCGGAAAAGCAATCATGGTCGGGCCCGGTCCGGGACGGCTGTGACTGGCGCGCCCTCCTGGGGCATCTGGGGCAACGTGGACCTCGCCGGGTGCCCCACTGAGCCGTCCCGAGCGTCAGACGGTTACGGCGAGGTGATCGTTACCGGCCCAGCGACCCCGGGCCGAAGGCCTGGGTGAGTGGCCGGTGTGTCGGCGAAGTACCCCTGCGGGGCGCGGAGCGCATGCGGGGGGTTCCGAGGGTCGCCCCCCCGGGCCAGCACAGCGCATGGGGGTTCCGGGGGGGTCGCCTCCCCGGGCAAACACAGTCCCACTGGGCAAACACCGCGCGCCACAACGTACGGTGGAGGGGTGAATAACGGTCAGATGATCGACTGGGACCTGGCGGTGTCCACTGGCGCCCGCTGGGCGCGTCCCGGACCCCAGGTGAGCCTGGCTGAGGCACGGCAGACCGTGGCGGAGCTCCGTGAGCTCGCCGTCGCGGTCGAGCGACCGGTGCGCGAGGTCACGCATCTGCAGAGCAAGGTCGCGCCGGGCCAGGTGGCCGTCGTGGACCGGGCCGGCTGGATCCGGGGCAACGTGGACGGTTTCCGCGTCGTCCTCGACCCGCTGGCCGAGCAGATGCGCCAGCGCACTCCGGCTGCCAACGCGTCCGGCCTGGTGATGGGGGTTGGCTCCCGGGTTACTGGCGTTCAGGCCGGTCTGATCCTTGCTTACCTGTCGTCCCGCGTGCTCGGCCAGTACGAGCTGTTCCTGCCGCCGGGCTCGGGCACCAACGGCGAAGAGCCCGTCGGCCGGCTCACTCTGGTCGCGCCCAACATCGTGATGGTCGAGCGTGAGCTCGGCGTCGATCCGAGCGACTTCCGCCGCTGGGTCTGCCTGCATGAGGAGACCCACCGGGTGCAGTTCACCTCGGTGCCGTGGCTGCGTGCGTACGTCCAGGACCAGATGACCGAGTTCCTGCTGGCTTCCGACCTCGACCCCGGGGCCATTCTCAGCCGGGTGCGGGCCGCTGCGGACGCGGTGGCCGGGGCGGTGCGCGGTGGCGACGGCGAGAGCCTCATCGAGGCTATCCAGACGCCGCGGCAGAAGGAGATCCTCGCGCGTCTCACCGCCCTGATGACCCTGGTCGAGGGACACGGCGACTACGTGATGGACGCTGTCGGCCCGCAGGTCGTGCCGTCCGTGGCCGAGATCAGGGAACGCTTCAATACCCGGCGCAGGACAGCCGGGCGGGTCGAGCAGGCCGTCCGGCGCCTCCTGGGCATCGACCTGAAGATGCGGCAGTACGCCGACGGGGCGCGTTTCGTCCGCGCTGTTGTCGACCAGATCGGGATGGACGGTTTCAACAAGGTCTGGGAGTCTCCGGGCACCATCCCGACGATGAGCGAGATCAGCAATCCCAGTGCCTGGATCGCCCGGGTCGCCGGAAGCTCCGTGGCCGCGCCACCCGCAGTCACCGCGGCGGTGACCGAGCCACCCGCTACCGCGCCGGTCAACGGCACCAGTCCCACGTCCAGTGTCGGGCCGATCACCGAGCCCGCACCGCCCGCGGACGTCCCCCCGGCTGCGGAAGCGCCGCCCGCGGACGTCCCCCCGGCCACGGATGCCGGCCCGGCGGGCGTGCCCTCGCCGGGGGAGCCGTCGGCCGGGGCATCACCCTCGACCGGCCAGGACGACGATGCGCCGGCCGGGGAGTCCTCCAACCCCTGGCCCAGCGCCCAGGAAACCGAACCGGAAGAGGCCGGCACCACCGGCACCACCGGCGAGACGGCCCCTGACGAGGAAGATCGCCGTCTCTGGCACGACGGCCAGTAGCCGCTGTGGGGCCGAGCCCGGCGGTCGCGGATGTGCGCAACGCGGTCCGGGACAGCCTGCTTGACCTCGATTCCGGTGCCCTGGTCCTGGTGGCCTGCTCCGGCGGAGCCGACTCGCTTTCGCTCGCGGCCGCGCTCGCCTTCGTGGCGCCGCGCCAGCGGCTCCGCGGCGGCGCGGTCACCGTCGACCACGGGCTGCAGCCCGGCTCGGCCGGGCGCGCCCGTGACGTGGCCGCCGCGCTCACCCGCCTCGGGCTCGACCCCGTGGAGTGCGTCTCCGTCAGCGTGCCGGAGGCCGGCACCCACGGCGGCCCGGAAGCGGCCGCCCGCGCGGCCCGCTACGGCGCGTTGGCGTCCGTGGCCGAGCGCACCGGCGCGGCCGCGGTCCTGCTCGGCCATACCCTCGACGATCAGGCCGAGACGGTCCTGCTCGGGCTGGCACGCGGGTCGGGCGCCCGGGCGCTGGCCGGGATGGCCCCCCAGCGTGGCCGCTACCGCCGCCCGCTCCTGTCCGTGCGGCGGCGTACGACGCGGGCCGCGTGCGCGGCCCTGGACCTCCCGGTCTGGGACGATCCGCACAACCTCAGTCCCCGGTTCGCCCGTGCCCGCGTGCGGCATGAGGCCATGCCGGTGCTGGAGGCCGCGCTCGGCCCCGGCGTGGCCGAGGCGCTGGCCCGGACGGCGGGACAGTTGCGCGCCGATGCCGACTACCTGGACGCGGTGGCGGAAATGGAAGCCGAACGGGCCGGTGGCGGGAGCACTACGCTGCTTATCGAGCACCTGGCCGTGTTGCCGTCGGCTATCCGGACGCGTGTGCTGCGCGGGGCGGCTGCCGCCGCCGGGTGCCCGGTCGGCTCGCTGACCGCGTCCCACGTAGAGCAACTCGATGCGCTGGTGACAGGATGGCGCGGGCAGCGATGGATCGACCTTCCCGGTGGCGTGCGCGGACTCCGGCGGGACGGCCAGCTTCGGTTCAGCCGCGACAGCGCTCCGGCCGGAGACAGTCCGGCCGGTTCCGTACCTATGGCCGGCGCCGCCAATGACGTGCCGGGGTGGGACAGGGAGGGTTGGCCATGGACGCGGACGACATGGGAGCAGACCTGAAGGAAGTGCTGATCAGCGAGGACAGGCTGCGTCAGCGGGTGGGGGAGCTGGCGGCGCGCATTGACGCCGACTACGCCGGCCGGGACCCGCTCCTCGTCGGCGTGCTCAAGGGCGCCATCATGGTGATGGCGGACCTCGCGCGGGCCATGCACCTGCCGGCCCAGATGGACTGGATGGCGGTATCGTCGTACGGGTCCGGGACGCAATCTTCGGGCGTCGTGCGTATCCTCAAGGACCTGGACACCGACATTTCCGGCCGCGATGTCCTCGTCGTCGAGGACATCATCGATTCCGGTCTGACGCTGTCCTGGCTGGTCGGTAACCTCCAGTCGCGCGGCCCGGCGTCGGTGCGCGTGTGCGCCATGCTGCGGAAGCCCGGAGCCGCGCGGATGCGGGACGTGGAGGTCGCCTACACCGGCTTCGACATAGGCGATGAGTTCGTGATCGGATACGGGCTAGATTATGCCGAGCGGTACCGTAACCTGCCCTTTATCGGGACTCTTGCTCCGCACGTCTACGGGGGGAACAGAACCGAAGCAGGGAAGCGTTGACGAGGCGAGATGCCAGAGCGGTACACGGGCGTAGGCAACTGCCCGTATTGCCGACGTCGCGCTGAGCATTGATGGTCCGCAGCCGGGCATGAAGGAACAAACCGGATCGGGCCCGGAAAGAAGGCAAGGCGGTCCCGCCGGAGGTCGGCGGGATGTGAAGCTGGTCAGGAGGGAACGGCCCTAGCCGAGGGGGTCGCTCGTCGATGGATTCTAAGCGCTCATTCCGCATGTTGGGGCTGTTCGCCGCCGCGGTCCTGGTCGTGGTCGTGTTGTTCAACCTGGCCAACGCCGGGAGTTCATACACGCCGGCTGACACGTCGCAGGTCGTCTCGCTCATCAACAGTGGCCAGGTCAAGTCGGCCAAGATCACCGACAAGAACCAGACCATCCAGGTGACGACGAAGAGCGGGAAGCAGTATCAGGCCGACTGGGTCAGCGGGCAGGGGCTCGCCCTGCAGCAGGAACTGCAGAAGCAGTACGACGCGGGCAAGCTGCCGCTGGGGTACACGATCGCGGTGCCATCGGGCAGCTCCCTCTGGAGCATTCTCGGTTCCTGGGTCCCGATCATCGTCATTGCCCTGCTCTTCTTCTTCATGCTCAGCCAGATGCAGGGCGGCGGCTCGCGCGTGATGAACTTCGGCAAGTCGAAGGCCAAGCTGATCACCAAGGACACGCCCAAGACGACTTTCGCCGATGTGGCCGGCGCGGACGAGGCGATTGAGGAGCTGCAGGAGATCAAGGAATTCCTGCAGAGCCCGGCCAAGTTCCAGGCGATCGGCGCGAAGATCCCCAAGGGAGTCCTGCTCTACGGGCCACCCGGTACCGGCAAGACGCTGCTGGCCCGGGCCGTCGCTGGTGAAGCGGGCGTGCCGTTCTACTCCATTTCCGGTTCGGACTTCGTTGAGATGTTCGTCGGTGTCGGCGCCTCCCGCGTCCGCGACCTCTTCGAGCAGGCCAAGTCCAACGCGCCCGCGATCGTCTTCGTGGACGAGATCGACGCGGTCGGCCGGCACCGTGGCGCCGGGCTCGGCGGCGGCCACGACGAGCGCGAGCAGACCCTGAACCAGATGCTCGTCGAACTGGACGGGTTCGACACCAAGGGCGGCGTGATCGTGATCGCCGCGACCAACCGGCCGGACATCCTCGACCCGGCGCTGCTGCGCCCCGGGCGCTTCGACCGCCAGATCATGGTCGCCCAGCCCGACCTGACCGGCCGGAAGGGCATCCTCAAGGTGCACGCGCGCGGCAAGCCCATCGCGCCCGACACGGACCTGGATGTCATCGCGCGCCGTACTCCGGGCTTTACCGGCGCCGACCTGGCCAACGTGATCAACGAGGCCGCGTTGCTGACGGCGCGGGCCAACGGCAAGCAGATCAACATGGCGTCGCTCGAGGAAGCGATCGACCGGGTCATGGCGGGTCCTCAGCGCAAGAGCGCGATCCTGTCCGAGAAAGAGCGGAAGATCATCGCCTACCACGAGGGCGGCCACGCCCTGGTGGGGCACGCGATGCCGAACGCCGACCCGGTGCACAAGATCACCATCATTCCCCGCGGCCGGGCGCTGGGCTACACGCAGGCGCTGCCGACCGAGGACAAGGTCCTGGTCACCCGGGCCGAGATGTGGGACCAGCTGGCCATGCTGCTGGGCGGCCGCACCGCCGAGGAGCTTGTCTTCCATGAGCCCACGACCGGGGCCGCGAACGACATCGAGAAGGCGAGCGAAATCGCCCGCGGCATGGTCACCCAGTACGGGATGAGCGAGAAGCTCGGCGCGCGCAAGTTCGGCAGCGGTGACACCGAGCCGTTCCTCGGCATGGAGAGGTCGCACGCCCGCGACTACTCGGAGGAGATCGCCTCGGCGATCGACGACGAGGTCCGGCGGCTGATCGAGTCGGCCCACGACGAAGCGTGGGAGGTGCTGGTCGAATACCGCGATGTGCTCGACGGGCTCGTGCTCCAGCTCCTGGACAAGGAAACGCTGTCCAGGAAGGAAGTTCTCGAGGTCTTCGCCACGGTGCAAAAGCGGCCGCTGCGCGGCTCCTACACCGGGTACGGCAAGCGGCTCCCGTCGGACCGGCCACCGGTGCTGACCCCTAAGGAGCTCGCGCTCGCCGCCGCCTCGGACGGCAAGAATGGCTCGGCGATCCAGGGCAACGGCCAGGCGCTCGGCTACTCCCAGAACGGCGGCTCCAACGAGCTTCCCGGCGGGTCCGGCGCAGGGCCGGGGCCGGTGGACGCTGCACCGCGCGACTTCCCCGGCCCCGGGCAGCCGTACGACTACGGGAGCCACCCGGACGCCGAAGCATGAGCCGGGCAGTCGACGGCCGGAGCCCTGTCCCCACGGGGCACCCGGCCGCGGGTGACGAGCCCCCGCCCGAGGTCGACCAGCCACGGATCGAGCGTGCTATCCGCGAGATCCTCCTGGCCATCGGGGAAGATCCGGAACGCGATGGGCTGATCGAAACGCCCGCCCGGGTCGCCCGAGCGTACGCGGAGCAGTTCGCCGGGCTCCGCCAGCGGCCGGAGGACGTGCTGAACAAGGTCTTCGACGCCGACCACGACGAGATGGTCCTCGTCCGGGACATCGAGCTGTACTCGACGTGCGAGCACCACCTCGTCCCGTTCTTCGGCGTGGCCCACATCGGCTACATCCCGAACGACAAGGGCCAGATCACCGGCCTGTCCAAGCTGGCCCGACTGGTCGACACCTACTCCCGGCGGCCGCAGGTGCAGGAACGGATGACCAGCCAGATCGCGGACGCGCTGGTGGCCAACCTGGAGCCACGGGGCGTGATCGTGGTGATCGAGGCGGAGCATCTGTGCATGTCGATGCGGGGCGTGCGGAAGCCGGGCGCCAGGACCGTCACCTCGGCCGTCCGCGGGGTCTTCCGTGACAGCGCCCGGACGAGGGCGGAGGCCATGAGCCTTGTGCACGGCGCGCGCTGACCGGTCGCCTCTCGCCACCCTTTTGCCGCTAGCCGTTGAACTGCTTCATCCGTGGGTACGTATCTAGAGGTACCGTAGCGTGGGGGCGACGACATGGGGCAGGTGTGGGCGCGGCCAGGCATAGGCGCAGCATTCCATTCGGCAAAGACATATTTATTATCGCTGGCTGGTAAGCGCTGCCGGTCGTTCCTAGCTACCCTTAAATTTTCTGTTACCCGGGGCCTGGGAAAACCTTGATATGAGTAAAACCGAGACCACTGATCCGGCTGGGCGGGCGGCCGCCGACGGCGAAGAGAATTCTGAGCATCCCTGGCTGGACGGCCAGCGGGGCCAGCGGCGGTGGATCCCACTGATCGCCAGCCTGCTCAGCTTCCTGATTGGCCTGTCCGACGTTCTCGCCATCTTCACGCCCAGCTTCCACGCCCGGCTGCACCGGATCAACACCTACGTTCCCGGGACGCTGACCAACGCGGCTCGCAGCGCCGACGTCATCGTGGGCCTGCTGCTGCTGATGCTGTCGCACGGGCTGCGCCGGAGAAAGCGCCGGGCGTGGCAGGCGGTCACCGCCCTGCTGGTGCTGGACATCGCGATCCACCTCATGCACGGCCGCGCGACCCACGTTCCCACCACGGTCGTCGCCGCCATCCTGCTCGGCACGCTGCTGTTCTTCCGTAACGACTTCTATGCGATCGGGGACCGGCGGACCCGCTGGCGGGCGCTGTGGGTTTTTCTCGGGCTCGTGGTGGCGGACATCGCGATCGGGCTCGGCTACCTGTCGGTGAACGCGCTGGACGGCAGTTATTCGCTGGCCACGCGGCTGACGGATGTCCTCTCCGAGATCGTCGGGATATCCGGTCCCGTCGTCTTCTTCTCCGACGGGCGCAGCGACGGCTTCCACCTGCTGACGAGCGCGCTCGGCCTTTTCACCCTGATCGTCACGGCCTACCTGTTCCTGCGCCCCGCCGAGCCGAAGAGCCGGCTCACCCCGGCAGACACGGAGCGGATCCGGGAGCTTCTCGATAAGCACGGGGATCGTGACTCGCTGGGGTATTTCGCGCTCCGTGACGACAAGAGCGTCATCTGGTCCCCGACCGGCAAAGCCTGCGTCTGCTATCGCGTCGTGTCCGGGGTGATGCTGGCCGGCGGCGATCCGATTGGTGACCCGGAGGCGTGGCCGGGGGCGATCCAGGCCTTCCTCGACGAGGCGGCACGCCACGCCTGGGCGCCCGCCGTCATGGGCTGCAGCGAGCTGGGCGCGGAGGTCTGGTGCCGGGAAGGGGATCTGACCGCCCTGGAACTGGGCGATGAGGGCATCGTCAACGTGGCGGATTTCAGCCTCTCCGGACGGCCCATGCGCAACGTCCGCCAGATGGTGTCGCGAGTGACGCGCAACGGTTACACCGCCGAGGTCCGCCGGGTCGGTGACGTCCCGCGTGAAGAGATCAGCGCCATCCTCCGGGTGGCGGACTCGTGGCGGGGCAGCCATACCGAGCGGGGCTTCTCCATGGCGCTGGGCCGCGTCGGTGCGGCCGGCGACGAGCAGTGCGTGATTGCCACGGCGACGTGCGAGGGGACGCTGCGTGCCGTGCTGCACTTCGTTCCCTGGGGCAGCGACGGCCTGTCTCTTGATCTCATGCGGCGGGACCGGGGCTCCCAGCCGGGCCTGAACGACTTCCTCATTGTGGAAGCGATCAAGGCGGCCCCCGGTCTGGGCATTAAGCGCATATCGCTTAACTTCGCCGTATTCCGGGCCGCGCTCGAACGCGGTGAGCGAATCGGTGCCGGGCCGGTGCTGCGGGCCTGGCGCTCTATTCTGCTTTTCCTGTCCAAGTGGTTCCAGATCGAATCACTCTATAAATTCAATGCGAAGTTCTCGCCGGTCTGGCAGCCGCGGTTCTTTGTTTTCCCGACCGCCAAGGACGCACCGAGGATCGCGCTCGCCGCGCTCGAGGCCGAGGCATTCCTCGTCTGGCCCACGCTGGACCCGCGGCGGCTCGCCCGCCAGCTGGGGCTGGGACGGCTGCGCCGGCGGTTCCGGCGGGCGCTGCGGCGGAACTGAGCCCCGGCCGCGAGGGACCTCATAGGCTGGGCCTCATGGCGAGCAGTCCCCTGTCGGGTCACCAGTCCCCGGTGCCCGGACTGCCCAGCCAGGATCGCTGCCTGGTGATGGGTGTCGTTAACGTGACCCCCGACTCCTTTTCGGACGGTGGCGCCTGGCTCGGCCCCGGTGCCGCGGTGGCGCATGGGCTGGACCTCGCCGCCCAGGGCGCGGACATCGTGGACGTCGGCGGGGAATCGACCAGGCCGGGCGCGCAGCGCATCTCCGCCGACGAGGAGATCCGCCGGGTCCAGCCGGTCATCGCCGAACTGGCCCGGTCCGGCGTCCCGGTCAGCGTGGACACGATGCGGGCGCGCGTGGCCGAACTGGCCCTGGAGGCCGGGGCACGCCTGGTCAACGACGTGAGCGGCGGCCTCGCCGACCCGCACATGCCGCGCCTGGTCGCCAAGGCGTCGGTGCCCTACGTAGTGATGCACTGGCGCGGTCACAGCCACGATATGAACTCGCGGGCTGTGTACAGCGATGTGGTCCAGGAGGTCCGCGACGAACTCCGGCGGCGCGTCGACGCGGTAGTAGCGGAGGGCGTCGACCCGTCGATGATCGTCCTCGACCCGGGCCTGGGGTTCAGCAAGCTCAGCGAGCACAACTGGCGCGTCCTGGCTGCCCTCCCGGACATTGCCTGTCTGGGCGCTGGCGCGGGACCGGCCATGGGCGCGGCCGGGCCGCCGTGCCGGTTCCCGGTGCTGGTCGGCGCCTCCCGCAAGCGCTTCCTGGGGCGGCTGCTGGCCGCGGCCGACGGTACACCAAGATCATTTTCTGACAGCGACGACGCCACGGTGGCCACGACCGCGCTGGCCGCCGCGGCAGGCGCGTGGTGCGTGCGGGTGCACAAGGTTCCGGCCAACGCCGACGCCGTGCGGGTCGCCGCGGCCTGGCGCGCCGCGCGGGGGGAGCGCCCATGAAAACCGACCGGATCGAGGTACGCGGCCTCCGGGTGCGGGGACGCCACGGGGTCCTGGACGCCGAGCGCCGGGACGGCCAGGAATTTCTGATCGACGCCGTACTGGCGGTTGACACCCGTCCGGCGGCCGCGTCCGATGATCTCTCGCTCACCGTCGACTACGGCGGGCTGAGCGAGCGGCTCGCCGCGATTGTGGCCGGGGAGCCGGTCAACCTGATCGAGACCCTGGCGGAACGGCTGGCCCAGGCGTGCCTCGCCGAGCCGGCCGTCCGCCAGGCCGAGATCACCGTGCACAAACCGAACGCGCCGATCACGCTCCCGTTCGCCGATGTGCTGGTCACCATCTGCCGGGAGCGCCCGGTCCGCGTGGTCATCGCCCTGGGCAGCAATCTCGGAGACCGGCTGCGGGAGCTGCAGGGGGCCGTGGACGCGCTCGCGGCGACGCCGGGCCTGGCCATCACCGCCGTCTCACCGGTATACGAGACCGCCCCGGTCGGCGGCCCCGAACAGCCCGACTACCTGAACGCGGTCGTCGTGGCCGAGACATCCCGGCCGGCCACTGACCTGCTGGGGCGCGCGCACGCGATCGAAGCGGCGGCGCAGCGGATCAGAGCGGAGCGCTGGGGGCCACGGACCCTGGACGTGGACATCATCGCCTACGGCGAGGAGGTGAGCCGCGATCCGGTGCTGACGCTGCCTCACCCCCGCGCACAGGAACGGGCCTTCGTCCTGGCCCCCTGGCATGACGCCGATCCCGGTGCCATCCTCCCCGGACAGGGCCGCGTCGCGGCACTGCTGGCGGCCCTGCCCTGCGGTGGTGTCCAGCGACGTGATGACATGGTGCTGCGGCGGCCCGCATAGCCTTGTTCACGTGGCCAGACTGACCATGGCGGAGACCGCATGACACCGACCCGGACACGGACCCTGCTCCTGGTGGCCGTAGCGTTCGCGGTGGCGACCTGGCTGGTGACCCGGCTCATCTACAACAGCCTGCCGCCGTTGCCGTGGACGATGGTGCCTGCTCTGGTGATCGCGGCCGGGGCGGAGGCCTGGACCGGCCGCGGGCTCCGCGCGCGAATCCTTGGCCGTCCCGGGACCAAGCCGCCGTTGCCGCTATACGTCGCGCGGATGGTGGCGCTGGCGAAAGCCTCCTCGCTGACCGCGGCCGGGATCGGGGGAGCCGCGGCCGGATTCGCGGTGGCGGCGGCCGCCTCGCTACCGGATGCCGTGCCACGCCGGGACGTCATCGCCGCCGGTATCACGCTGGGCACGTCGGTGCTCCTCGCCCTCGCGGCGTTGTACCTGGAGCATTGCTGCCGTGTGCCGGACGATCCGGGTCCCGGCCGGCACGTCCCGCCGCCAAGGCCCGCGGATCGCTTTCATTGAGGGCGGCCCGGACCGGGTGGCGGGGTCACCCTCGCCGACTGGGCCACTCGGCTGGGCCCGCCCTCCACCGGGGTGGCTATGCTCGGACGGGATGCTGGGGCTCCGTTAGGGGCATCGGCCCGTCCGGTACCCACTGAGGACTGGAACGAGATGAATTCTGAATCAGGCGCGCACGACGTGCACGGGCCCGATGGGCCCGATGGGCCCGATGGGCCCGATGGGCCCGATGGGCCCGATGGGCCCAAGGGGGCCAACGGGGCAGACGAGCACCCGGCCAGGCTCCGGGTTGGCATCATCGGGCCCGGCCGCGTGGGCGTCGCGCTCGGCGTCGCGCTCACCCGGGCTGGCCACGAGGTGACCGCCGTGGCCGCGGTGTCGGACGCGTCCGTCCGCCGCGCCCGCCATCATTTTGCCGGCGCCCGGATCGCCGAGCCCGCCGACGTGATCGCCTCCGCCGACCTCGTCCTGCTGACCATGCCCGACGACGCCCTGCCCGGCCTCATCTCCGGCCTCGCGGCTACCCGCGCCACGGTGACGGGACGCCTGCTCGCGCACACGAGCGGCCGGTACGGTACCGGAGTGCTCGAGCCGGTTACCCGGCTGGGGGCGCTCCCGCTCGCCTTGCATCCGGTGATGACGTTCACCGGACGAAGCGATGACCTTCAGCGGATGCGCGGGATCAGCTTCGGCATCACCGCCCCGGACCAGCTCAGACCCGTGGCGGAGGCTCTCGTGATCGAGATGGGTGGCGAGCCGGTCTTCATCACCGAGGAAAACCGGGGCCTCTACCACGCGGCGCTCGCCAGCGCGGCCAACCACCTCGTCGCCCTCGTGACCGAGTCCTGTGACCTGCTGCAGGCGGCCGGGGCGGCCGATCCGGCCCGGATGCTCGGCCCGCTGCTGTCGGCCGCGCTGGATAACGCGCTGCGGCTGGGTGACGCGGGCCTGACCGGGCCGGTCGCCCGCGGTGACGCCGGTACCGTCGCCCGGCACCTCGAGGCGCTGCGCGACGCGGCCCCTGAGGCGCTGGCCGTCTACATTGCGCTGGCCCGCCTCACCGCGGACCGCGCGCTGGCCGCGGGGCTGCTCACCGCGCCCGACGCGGAGCGGCTGCTCGACGTGCTCTCCGGGGCCGCGCTGTGACCGGCGCACCCGCCCGCGCCGCGGAGACCGCCCGGCCTGCTGAGCCTGCTGACTCGGCCGGGACGGTCCTAGCGGCCAGCCTGGCCGACCTGGCCGCCGCCCGCGGACGGCTCGAATCGCCGGTCGTCTTCGTGCCCACGATGGGAGCGCTGCACGACGGGCACCGGAGCCTGCTCCGGCACGCGGCCCGCCTGGCGGGCCCCGACGGGGCCGTGGTGGTGTCCATCTTCGTCAACCCGCGGCAATTCGGGCCGGGTGAAGACCTGGACCGCTATCCTCGCTCCCTCGATGCCGACCTGGCGTTGTGCGCGGCCGAAGGGGTCGCCGTCGTCTTCGCTCCGGCCGTCACGGACGTGTACCCGGCCGAGCCCGTCGTGACCGTCGATCCCGGGCCCATGGGGCAGGTGCTCGAGGGAGAGTTCCGGCCCGGCTTCTTCGGCGGCGTACTGACTGTGGTCCTCAAGCTCTTCGGGCTGGTGCGGCCGGACATCGCCGTATTCGGTGAGAAGGACGCGCAGCAACTGGCCCTGGTGCGCCGGATGTCCGCCGACCTGAACCTCGGTATCCAGGTCGAGCCGGCCCCGACGTTCCGCGACGGCGACGGGCTGGCCACATCCAGCCGCAACCGGTACCTGTCGGCCGCCGAGCGCCGCGTGGCGCTCGCGCTTCCCGCCGCGCTCCAGGCCGGCCAGGCGGAAGCCGCCAACGGCCCCCGGGCGGTCGCTGAGGCGGCCAGGAAGAGCCTGGACGGGGCGGCCGGGGTGGCGGTCCCGGTCAGCGGCAACGGTGGCCCTCCGGACGGCCCCGCGCCGCGGGTGCCGCTGACCGTCGACTACCTGGCCCTGGTGGACCCGCGCACATTTCAGCCGGTGCGGCCCGGCTTCACCGGCCCGGCGATCCTTACCGTCGCCGCGCGGGTGGGCGGTACGCGCCTGATCGACAACGTCCGGGTCGAGTTCACCTGACGCAGGCACGGGGTTTTGGCCTTAGTGATGAAAGGGACGCGATGCTGCTGGCGATCGATGTGGGCAACACCAACACGGTGCTCGGCATATTCGACGGCGAGGAAGTGATCGAGCACTGGCGGATCGCCACCGTGCCCGACCGGACGGCGGACGAGATCGCCGTGGTGCTGCGGGGCCTGCTCACGCAGAGCGCTGTCCTCAAGGACCCGGCGCGCTGGGATACGCCCGCCGGGCTGCCGGATGGCGGAATCGCCGGCATCGCCCTCTGCTCGACGGTGCCGTCCGTGCTGCACGAGATGCGGGAGATGTGCCAGCGTTATTACCGCGACGTGCCCGCCGTCATCGTTGAGCCGGGTGTGAAGACCGGCATCCCGATCCGGATGGACAACCCCAAAGAGGTTGGCAGCGACCGCATCATGAACGCGCTGGCCGCGGTGCATTTGTTCGGCGGCCCGGCGATCGTGGTGGACTTCGGCACCTCGACCAACTTCGACGCGGTCAGCGCGCGCGGGGAATTCGTGGGCGGGGCGCTCGCCCCGGGCATCGAGATATCCGTCGACGCGCTGTCCCGCCGGGCCGCTCAGCTCCTGAAGGTGGAGCTGACCCGGCCGCCCCGGGTGATCGGCAAGAACACCGTCGAAGCCCTGCAATCGGGCATCGTCTACGGGTTCGCCGGGCAGCTCGAGGGGATCGCCCGGCGGATGGCGCGCGAACTGGCTCCCACTGACCCGGACTCGGTCACGATCATCGCGACCGGCGGCCTCGCTCCTCTGGTCATCAACGAAGTCAGCATCATCGACGCACATGAGCCCTGGCTGACCCTGATCGGGCTCCGGCTCGTCTTCGAGCGAAACGCCGCCGCCGAGTCCTGAACCGGCGCGGAATACTGAACCGGGCCGGCCGGCAAACCCGCGTGCCGCCGTCAACCGGCACCGGTAGCCTCGGGCAGGTGACCGACAACCATCCGGCGGATGACAGCCGCGACATCACGGCAGGGGCCGTTCCCGGGACCAGCGCCGACCTTCCGGAGCAGATGCGCGTCCGGATGGGCAAACGCGACGCGCTGCTCGAAGCCGGTATCGATCCCTACCCGGTTGGTTTCCCGCGCACGGCCACGGTCGGGGAGGTCCGGGCGGAGTATGCGGGCCTGCCGCCCGACACCTCGACCGGCGACATGGCCGGCGTCGCCGGCCGCGTGATTCTGTCGCGCATCGGCGGCAAGCTGTGCTTTGCCACCATCCGGGACGGCACCGGCGATATCCAGGTGATGATCTCCCTGGCCAAGGTCGGCGAGCAGGCGCTGGCGGCCTGGAAGCGGGACGTTGATCTGGGGGACCACGTAGGGGTATCGGGTGAGGTGATCACCTCGCGCAGCGGCGAGCTCTCGGTCCTCGCCGAGTCGTTCGTGATCACTGCGAAGAGCCTCCGGCCGCTGCCGGACAAGCACAAGGGACTCAGCGACACCGAGTCACGTGTGCGCCAGCGCTACGTGGACCTGATCGTCAACCCGGAAGCCCGCCGGATGGCCCGGCTGCGCAGCGATGTCATCCGCTCGATCCGGGAGCAGATGCACGAGCGCGGCTACCTGGAGGTGGAGACGCCGGTCCTGCAGGCCATCCACGGTGGCGCGAACGCCCGCCCGTTCATTACTCACGGCAACGCCTACGATAGCCAGCTCTACCTGCGCATCGCGCTGGAGCTTTACCTCAAGCGGCTCATCGTGGGCGGCATCGAGAAGGTCTACGAGATCAGCCGGGTGTTCCGCAACGAGGGTGTGGACAGTACCCACAATCCCGAGTTCACGATGCTGGAGGCTTACGAGACCTACGGCGACTACAACACGGTCGCCGCGCTCACCCGGGAGCTGATCCAGGACGCTGCGCGCACCGCGCTGGGCAGCACGGTGATCCAGCGCGCGGACGGCACGGAATACGACATCGGCGGGGAATGGAAGTCGGTCCCGGTCTATGCCGCCATCTCGGCCGCCCTGGGCGAGGAGATCACCCCCGGTACGAAGGAGGAAAAGCTCCGCAAATTGTGCGCCCGGGCGGGCATCCCGGTCGAGCCGAACTGGAACCGTGGCCAGGTCGTCCTGGAGATGTATGAGCGGCTGGTGGAGAAGCAGACCGTCGAGCCGACGTTCTACCGGGATTTCCCGGTAGAGGTCTCCCCGCTGACCCGGGCGCACCGCGTGGATCCACGTCTGGCCGAGCGGTGGGACCTGGTCGCATTCGGCGCCGAGCTGGGTACCGGCTATTCGGAACTGGTCGACCCGGTCGAGCAGCGGAAGCGGCTGACCGAGCAGTCGCTGCTCGCGGCCGGGGGTGATCCGGAGGCCATGCAACTGGACGAGGACTTCCTGCGGGCGCTCGAGTACGGCATGCCACCGACCGGCGGCGTGGGGGTAGGCATCGACCGCCTCCTCATCATGTTCACCGGCGTGAGCATCCGCGAAACGATCCTCTTCCCCTTCGTAAAGCCGTATTAGCCCGGGGGGGCGACCCCCCGGAACCCCCCGCATGCGCTCCGCGCCCCGCGGTGGTACCTCGCCGACACACCGGCCACTCGCCCGGGCTGAAGCCCGGGACTCGCTGGGCCGGTAGCGACCGCCTCGCCGTAACCCTCTGTGGTTCTCGCCGATAGCACCGGCCGCTCACCCAGGCCTTCGGCCTGGGTCGCTGGGCCGGTAACGAGACACTAAGCTTCGATGCGGACGGCGCCGACGAAGATGCTCCAGTCCACCGGCTGGACCATGACGTCCTGGCCGAAGGATGGCGCGTCGACCATCAGGCCGTTGCCGAGCCAGATGCCCACGTGGCTGATATCGGCGAAGAAGAAGAGCAGGTCACCCGGCTCCAGTTGGCTGCGCGAGATGTGCTCGCCCTCGTTCCACTGATCGCCGGTGTAGTGGTCCAGCTGAATTCCCTCTTGGGCGTAGGCCCACATGACCAGCCCGGAGCAGTCGAACTCGCCTGGGCCGGCAGCGCCCCAGATGTAGGGGTCACCGCGCCTGGTCAGTGCCGCCCGAAGCGCCACGGCACCGACACCGTTGCCGCCCGGTATGTCGATGTTCGGGTACTGCCCGGTCTGGTTGAAGATCGCCATCGCCTGCGTCATGGCCGAGCTGTTGACCTTGTCGACCTCGCTCTGGATGACCTTGGTCTTCGCGTTCATGGCCGATTCGAGGGCGCTCACCCTGGCGATCTGCTGCCGGGCGGTTTCGTCGGCGCGCTCGTCCGCCGCCTGGGCCGCCCTGAGCTGCGAAACTCTCGTCCCGTTCTCCTGATCAAGCTGCTGCATGATCGAGGCCTGATTGAGAAACTGGTCGGCATTGCCGGCCGTGAGGATCTGCAGGGTCGGGTCATACCCGGCGTTCTCGTAGCTGGCCGCCGCCAGCCGTGAGACCGCGATCCGGCTCGTCTTGAGGGCGGCCGCGTCCTTGACCGCCGCCTGCTCGGCCTTCTCGACCTCGGTGCGCGCCGAGGACAGCTCGACCCGGAGGCCGTCGTACTGCTCGCTCAGGGCGTTGATCTGATACGTGAGCTGCCGGGCCTGGGCCACCAGGGAAGTCAGCGTCGGCGACGGTGCCCGGGTCTGTGCATTGCTGATCCCGCCGGGCAGGAGCAGGGCGCACGCGGTTGCCGCACCGCACGCGGCCGCCGCGGCCCGCCACGGGCGCGATACCGCTGTCCCCGCGCGCACGAACGAGGATCTGGATACGACTCCCGGACCGGTCGCTGAACGCCGCACAGAAGGCCTCCTCTCGCGGACGGCCTGTTCGACGTGGCCGGCATCCGTGTCAGTCGTCTATCGGTGGCAACAGCGATGCACGATATTGGATCCGGCAATGGTGTGCCAACCGGAATGGTGCAAATCGTCCGGTGTTTCTGGGCGCGTCCCGTCAGCGCCGGCCGGGACCGTGAGCGGCACCGCCGTACCGGCTAGGGTGGACCCGCCATGGGATATACGGTCAGGCAGGCGCGTACCGCCGACGTCCCGGGGATTCGTGGCCTCATCGACGCGAACGTGGGGTCCGGGCGCCTGCTCGGCAAGGCAACCGTCATGTTGTACGAGGACGTCCAGGAATTCTGGGTGGCCGAGTGGGAGACCGACGGGCTCATCGTCGGCTGCGGGGCCCTGCACGTGCTGTGGGAAGACCTGGCCGAGATCAGGACCATCGCGGTCCGCGGGGACTGCCAGGGCCACGGCATCGGGCGCCGGATCGCTCACGTCCTGCTCGACCGGGCCCGCGAGCTGGGTGTGCAGCGGGTCTTCGTGCTGACGTTCGCGATCGAGTTCTTCGGCAGCCTGGGCTTCAGGGAGATATTCGGCACGCCGGTCGCGCCCGACGTCTACGCGGAGCTGCTGCGGTCCTACGATGAAGGCGTCGCCGAGTTCCTCGGCCTTGACTGGGTAAAGCCGAACACCCTGGGGAACACCCGGATGCTGCTGCACCTGCGGCCCGCGTCCTCGCCGCAGGCCCCGGCCTGACGCGGTGGATGGTTTAGAGCAGCCGGAGCTGACGGTCTGGCCGCGGCCGCTTCGGCGCGGCGGCCCGGCTGAGCAACGCTGGATCGATCACGGTGAGAAACGGCGAGGGACCGGTCGCCGCCGGGCCACCAGGACGCCCGCGGTGCGCCGCGCAGGTGAGGAACAGCCGTGTGCGGGCCCGTGTCATCCCGACAAACAGCAGCCGCCGTTCCTCGGCCTCGTCGACCGTCCGGGCTGCCCCCTTCCCCTTCCGGGGCGCGGGAACGGCGCCCGGCCACCACAGTGGCAGCAGGCCCCGTTCGCACCCGGCGATGAACACCACGCTAAATTCCAGCCCTTTCGCCGCATGCAACGTCAGCAGCGACACCGCGTCGGCCCGCGGATCGAGAGCGTCCGCCTCGGCGCCCAGCGAGAGCTCCGTCAGGAACTGCTCGATGTCATCGCCGCACCGGCTGGCCAGTGGCGCGAGCACCGCACCGGCCGCCTGGACGTCGGCCGCCGCCGCGGACGCGGCCGGCATCTGGGCCGCGATCCGCCGTACCGCGGCCCGCAGCCGCCGGGTGACACCATCGCCGTCCGCACTGGCGCCGTCCGCATCGGGGGTGCCCAGCTCCGTTAGGCGGATCTCGCGGGCGATGTCGGGCACGGCCGGCCTGCGGCCGAGCCGGTCGTGCGACCGTTTCTGGAAGGGCAGGCCAGCCCGCGAGAGCGCCTGGACGAGTGGTGCGGCCTGCGCGTCGGTCCGGTAGAGCACGGCCACGTCCGACAGGGCCAGCGCTGCGTGCCGCAGCCGCGCGTCGACGCGCCCGGTGTCGAGCGAATGGAAGGACGAGCCGCCGATCAGGCGGTCGATCTCGCCGGCGATCCAGGCGCTCTCGGCCTGCTCGTTCGCCGCTTCGTGGACAACGATCGCGGGGCCGTCAGGCACGCCGGAGGCGGCGAGGCGGCCCACCGCCTCCAGACGTCGGCCCGGGACCAGCGTCGACGGCGCCACCGCCTGCAGGGCCGCCCGGACAATAGCGGGGCCAGACCGGTAATTCCGGGTGAGGAAGGTAGTCCGGGCCGCGGGGTAGTCCGCGCTGAACCGCAAGAAGAAGCCGACGTCGGCCCCGCGGAACCCGTAGATGGCCTGGTCTGGGTCGCCGATCACGGTGAGCCCGGTCCCGGTGCCGGCCAGCAAGCGGAGCAGCTCGTACTGCTGCTCGTCGAGGTCCTGGTATTCGTCCACACTGATCCAGGGCCAGCGGTCGCGCCGTGCGGCGGCGACGGCCGGGTCGCTGCGGAGCATCCGGACGGCGAGGCCGGTGAGCTCATCGACGTCGATCAGCCCCTGGGCGAGAAGTTCCGCCGAAAGTTCCGCCGACTGGGCCGCTTGCTCGGCCGTCTGGTCCTTGCGGGGGTGCCTGCCGCCCAGGGCGGCGATCAGGCGGCGGCCCGCGCGCTCGGAACCGGCGACCCGCATGGCCGCCTCGAGCCGGGCGTTTTCATCGGCCACGCGAAACCCCGGCGGCAGGCCGGCCCGCTCGGCGTGTTCCCCGAGCAGTCGCAGCGCCAGGCCGTGAAAGGTCGTGACCAGAACCTCCGGCGCGGAAGCGGCCCGGGTGCCAGCATGCCCCTGGAGCAGGCCGGTCAGCCGGTACTGCATCTCCGCGGTCGCGCGCCGGGTAAAGGTCAGGGCGAGAAAGCGGTCCGCGGGAATGCCGTACTCCGCGATCTGGTAGGCGATCCGGTGAGTCAGGGTACGGGTCTTTCCCGTCCCGGGGCCCGCAATGATCATGAGTGGTCCGTCCGCCTGCGCGGCGGCGCGCTGCTCCTGATCCAACCCGGCCAGCAGGGAGGCCCCGGCTGTCTGGCCATCGCCCCGGTGATCCGCGGCGTCCGCCGCCCGTCCCGCTGCACCGCGATCAGAACTCCGTCCGGCGGTGCGGTCTGTCCGGGCCGGCTCGTTCTGCGTCACGGGAAAGGGCGCGGAAGTTCCGGTCGCAGGCGGGGAGGCCGGCACGTCGAACAGCGCGTCAGCGTGGTCAAGCTCGCCCGGACCGAACAGGCGGACCCGGCCGTACTCGCCGTCATATCCAGCGTCCTTGATGACCTCACCTCGGCGCAGTCGGCTAATTGCCTCGGTAAGCGCCGTTCCGCCGATGCGGCTCAGGTCGTCCGCGGGCACGTCCTGAAGGATGCCAAGTTCTGGCCCGAACGCGGCGACAAGACGGTCAATGACTGCGTTAACGCTCTTGCTCTTCGGCCCCACGCAGAGGATCTCGCTAATGATTTCCGCAAGCGGGACGAGATTATCGAAGCCCGCGGCCTTCTCGGGGCGGTAGCCGTCCGGGCGGTCTGCGAGTTCGGCCACCCGGTGCAGCACGCCGACCGTGAGTGGTTTATGACACTGGGGGCATGCTCCGTCACGCTCGCGCGTTTGCTCGGGCTCGAACCTGATCCCGCACTTACGGTGCCCGTCCAGGTGGTACTTGCCCTCTTCGGGATAGAACTCGATCGTCCCGGCGAGACCGTCTCCGGTCCGCAGAGCTTCCGCGATCGAGAAGAAGTCCATCGCGGCGGTGAAAGTTGTCGCTTCACGCCCCAGCATCGGCGGTGAATGGGCGTCGGAGTTACTGACGAGTTGATAAGCGTCCAGCGATGAACACATCCAGTTCATGCGCGGATCCGATGACAGGCCCGTCTCCACCGCGAATATTTCGCCGGCAAGATCGCCGTAGCAGTCGGCGACCGCGTCGAAACCGGACCGGGAACCAAGAACAGCGAACCAAGGTGTCCAGATATGTGCCGGAACCAAGTAGCAGCCGGGCCCCCCTTCAAGCGTGATCTCAAGCAGGTGGCGTGAGTCAAGACCGAGGATGGGCCGGCCATCCGACGTGAGGTTCCCGATCTTCGCCAGAGAAGCGGTGATCCGGTCGGCCGCCTCGAACGTCGGCGCGTATATCAGATGATGCACTTTACGTGTGCGCTCATCACGGCGATAGATAGTGGAGATCTCGACCGAGAGCATGAATCGCACCGGCTGCTCACACGCGGGCGGCACGTGCCGGCGCAGGTCCCTTTCCAGATCGGGCCGCAGGCGCAGCAGGCCCGCTTCTGCGGGAACAAGACTACTTTTCAGTTCGTCAGCCCATGCGGGATGGGTGAAGTCGCCGGTACCGAGGACTCTGATTCCCTTGCGCAGCGCCCCGGCGGCCAGGTGCGGGATGTCGCAGTCCCTGCTGCACGCGCGAGAAAACTTCGAGTGGATGTGGAGGTCGGCGTGGAACATTGCCGTTTCTATGCCCCTCTCGGCTGAGGTCCGCGGACGGCGACCGGTCCGATCCTGCCACGCGATGTCTGCCGGTCAAGCGGAAATGTCCCGCCCAGACGCTGACCTGGGCGCGGAGCGTGCCCGGCGGCGGAACGGGACGGCTTGTAGCCGGCGTTCGCGGACTGACCGCATGGCGGGCCGCAGGCCGGCCGGCCTGAGCCGCATGAACTGGGAAGAAGCCGCGCCCGAAGGTGGGCATCAGGGCCGCCAACCGCACCGTGCGCCGGATCGCGGGTGGCCGCACGGCAGCGACCCGCTATGAGAGACAATGGTGAACGAGGGCGCGGCCCGCCTTCTACGGCGGTGCCGGGGCATGGAGCGGCGGCCCCCGCCGCGGCCGCCGCGGAGTTCCCGGGGCCGCCCGCGCTGGGCTCCGGCCGGGCCGGAGAACGGGAGCGTCTGGTATGGCGGCTTATAGCCGGCCGACTGAACGGACCTGATAAGAGAGCAGTACGAACATTTGGGCACTTGCGTTAAGCACATGCGCGGTGGCGCACCGCAGTCTGCTGTTCAGAGCAAACGCCTATACGTTAAAGAAGAAGTGAGGAGAGCGCCTTGTTGAAGGATCTCGCGGCGCTGACTCCACCAGCGGTTATTTGCGTCGCGTTCCTCGTCGGCCTTGTCCTGTTGCTGCGGCGTGAGATGGCGCCGAGGCGGAGAGTGCGCGAAGACTTCGGCACTGAACACGATATTTCCGGCAACAACGGTATTATCGACGCCAAGGCACCCACATCGGCTACCGGCTCAGATGAGCATGATGGGGTCGGCCGATCAGCTGATGAGGACGCGAGCTGATCGTCCGCCCTGGTGCCGTTCGGGCAAACTAACTGTTCTCCCGGCCGAAGATCTCCCTGTGCCTGCGTTGACGCTGAGCTTGCACTTAGAATCGGCTGACAGTTAGGAAGAACGCGCTCAACGCGGCAATCGGCATCGCACGGCAGGAATGCTAACAGGGCACACAATGCATGATTACGGAGAGTTACCCAACCCTGGGGAGTAGTCCGGCCTTGACGGCGTGCCGGATGCTGACTTTGCGCTAACGTGCCAATCTTCTTGCCCGCTGAATTGGCAACAGCAACATGGCGGGTATATCTTCAGTTCAGAAATATGTGTGATCCACAGAAGGGTTGGTTCCATGGCACAGAAGGTTCAGGTGCTTCTCGTCGACGATCTTGACGGCGGCGAGGCGACCGAGACCGTATCGTTTGGTCTTGACGGCAGCTCGTATGAGATCGACCTAAGCTCGGCCAACGCCGACAAGATCCGCAAAGAGCTAACCCTCTACATCGAGCACGCTCGCAAAGTGAGTGCACCGACAAGACGCCGTCGGCCGCGCACTGGCCCGGGCCGCCAGCGCAGCGCGGAAATCAGGGACTGGGCGAAGCAGCGCGGTTACCACGTCAACGAGCGCGGGCGCATTCCTGCTTCGATCGTTTCTGAGTACGAAGCCTCGCACTAAGGCCAGCACTAACCACGCGCGCTTACCACGCGGGCGGGGTGCTTTCCGTCGTATCCCGCAACGACGGCCCTCCCGACCGACTGTGTCCGGGAGGGCCCTCAGGGTATTTATCAACCGTCTTCCGTTTCTTTCCCGGCGGATCTTTGCGGAGGGCGCGTGGTGCGGTCGAACGGCGCGATGCGACCGGAGAACCGCGATGTGATTCAAGGAACAATCGAACAGCGCCGGTCGAAGAACAGTGCCGGTCGAAGAACGCAGTGCGCTCGAATCGCACCGTGTCGACCCAAGACCACGGTGCCGTCCTGCGGCATGCTCTCCGCCGCGGCGAGGGCCAGGCTCCGTGCTGGCCCGGGGGGCGACCCCCCCGGAACCCCCCGCATGCGCTCCGCGCCCCGCGGTGGTACTGCGCCGGCACACCGGCCACTCACCGGGCCTGAAGG
>Ga0182014_10000888_pt1 | contig 40885 bp, 30 predicted proteins | sample 612S2DmetaG_FD_120489 | JGI IMG/M metagenome (GOLD analysis project Ga0182014, IMG submission 120489) | Permafrost microbial communities from Stordalen Mire, Sweden - 612S2D metaG | ecosystem: Environmental > Terrestrial > Soil > Wetlands > Permafrost | place: Sweden: Stordalen | collected... | reverse complement strand
GGCACGCCCCAGCCCCAGACCTCGACCGGCGGGACGTACCCAGAGACGTTTGAGTTCCCATGCATCAGGGGAGACCGTGGCGGGCAGGGCGCGCCAGGCAATAAATCCTGCGGGTTCGTGGTTTGCAGTGGCCATCAGCCAGCCGCCTCCCTGATCGAGGAAGCTGTGCGGCAACCGGGCAGCTTCTTGTTCGAGAGAGCCGAAGCAGAACCGCGCCGCGCCGGGTTGCGCAATAACAAATCGTCCATATTCGAGCAGCAACTCCCGGGCCTGCGTAAGGGTGGATTCAGAAGCAGTTGGCCCGATTTCTTCTAATTGGAATGGCCGAGGAGCGGCCTTGCGTGCGCCCATGCCTGAGTTTACGACGGGATTGTGCCCACGCGGGTCCGTAAACCTTCGCCGGTTGGGGAGCGTCTGAGTGAGTAAGGACTCGCGATGCGAGGGAGCGTGCATGGGGCGGACAGGCGTTGGCTGGGCAGTTGCGGTGGGGATTCTTGTGGCTGCCAGCCTTGCAGCGCCGGCCCAGACCGCGCCTGCGCAGGCACCACGGCCGGTGGGGGGATCCACTGCCGTACCTGATGCTTCGCAGGACCAGGCGGCGAAAGCACAAACTGGTGGACGGCTCCACGGCGTGGTGAAGAGCGGCAACATTCCTTTGCCGGGAGTGACGGTGACGGCGCAGAACACACTGACCGGCAAGCGCTACTCCACCACCACCGATATTACCGGCGCCTGGTCGATGAGCATTCCCCAGAACGCCCGGTATGTGGTCCGCACCCAGTTTGCTGCTTTTGCTGCCGGTGCGCAGGAGGCATTGCTGAACGCCGCGAGCCACGACCAGGCGGTAAATTTTGAGTTGATGCTGGCCTCGCGGGCGGCGCAGCAAGAGCAACAACAGAACGCGCAGGCAGAGCAGGTTACACAGGCAATCCGGCAACTGACGGGGAGCGGCGCACAAAGCCTGAGTCTGATGAACGCATTGGGCGCCGATACCGATGCGCAAAACGGCGCGGCGGGCGCCAGCGGAGCGTCGTTGCCGTCGGCCGCCGGCAATGCCGACTTCAGCGGGGATTCGGTAGCGATCAGCGGACAGGCTGGGGCGGTGAGCCCGTTGGCCGGAGTGGACATGGACCGCCTGCGGGATGCGATCGAGACGGCGCGCGCACAGATTGGCGGACAGAACGGTCTGGCCGGTCTGTTTGGTGGAGGCGGCTTTGGCGGTGATGGCTTTGGCGGAGGTGGAGGCGGTTTTGGCGGCCCCGGTGGATTTGGAGGCGGACGGGGGGGCGGTGGCCGGGGCAACTTCCGCGGTTTCAACCCCGGGCAGCCGCATGGAGCCATCTTCTGGATCGGCAGCAACTCTGCTCTTAACGCGGAGCCGTTCGGCCTGCGCGGTCAATCGCAGGAGCAGCCTGCTTCGGGCTCAAATCGATTCGGTCTGACATTTATGAGCGCGCCTTATTTGCCGGGGCTGACCAAACCGAGCGGAAAAGACACCATGTTCCTGACACTCTCCGGCACGCGCGGCTCGAATCCGCTGGACGAGTACGCAACCGTGCCCACCGACGCGGAGCGGGCAGGCAACGTTCCGGGACTTGCCGCGCCGATTACCCCCGTGCCCGAGGCCACAGCGTTGCTCAAGTATTATCCTGAGCCCAATCTGCCGGGCATTGCCGAGAACTACCATCTGCTTTCGACCGCGCAATCGAACGCGACGCAAGCCGGGGTTCGCTACATGCGCGGCCTGGGCGCGAACGCAACGCCGTTCGGGATGGGCGGACGAGGGGGCGGTGGGGGCGGACGCAGAGCACAGCAGGCACAGGGGCTGCGGCAGAGCATCAACTTCAATTACAACTGGGGCCACTCCGCCTCAGACCTCGTGAACCTGTTCCCGGAGTTGGGAGGCAAGAGTTCCTCCGATTCGAACTCCGTGCAGGCCGGCTACACGGTGGGTTATCACAAAGTAACGAACATCTTCAACGCCTCGTGGAATCGCGCCGATAGCCAAACGACCAACTTTTTCACCAACGGGACCGACATTGCCACGCAACTCGGCATCCTGGGTCCGGACGGCAACGCGCTCAATCCCAGCGCAATCAACTACGGCCTGCCCAACGTGACAATGAGTAATTTCGCAGGCTTGAGCCAACAGCAACCGAGCTTTTCGCTGGCGCAAACCATCTCGCTTTCAGAGACGCTGAGCTGGATTCACGGCAAGCACAACCTGCGCTTCGGTGGTGATTATCGACGCGTGCACCGCGATTTGCTGGGCGGCTCGAACGCGACGGGGACCTTCTATTTCACCGGCAACTACACCGGCTCTTCGTTCGGAGATTTTCTGCTGGGCGAGCCGCAGGAGACCTCGATCGATTCGGCTGTGGACAAGAGCTATCTGCGCGAGAACGTGTTCGATCTCTACGCCCAGGACGACTGGCGCATGTTACCGCAACTGACGCTGCTTTATGGCATCCGCTACGAGTTCTTCGCACCTTACACGGAGAAGTACGGGCACCTGGCGACGCTGGACACCAACCCCGAAGCGGGCTTTACCGATCTGGCGGAGGTGGAGGCCGGCGGCGTTGGTGCTTCCAGCGGGCGGCTTCCTGACTCGCTGGTCTATCCGTTCCGCGTTGGCTTTGCGCCGCGGTTAGGATTGGCCTGGCGTTTGCCCCGGCAGACCGTGATCCGCGCCGGCTACGGCATGAACTTCACCAACAGCCAGTACTCAACCTTTGCCACTACCATGGCGCATCAGCCACCCTTCGCCAACGAACAGACCAACGAAGTGACGAATGCATGTCCTTCTCCGGCGGCCGATTGTCTTTCGCTGGCCAATGGGTTTCCCTCGCCGGCCGTCCTGGGTAATTATGCCCTCGACCCGCACTACCGTCTGCCTTATGTGCAGGTGTGGAACGCGGATGTACAGAAGACGCTGCCCTGGGGCATCGTGTTGAACGCGGGCTATAACGGTTCGAAGGGGCAAAACCTCGACGTCACCCTTGCACCGCGCCGTGCGGAGAGCAGTCCCAATACTAACCCCGCCAACTTGCCCTTTAATTACGAACAATCGGGAGCATTTTCGCGTTTCAACGCGGGAACGCTGCGGGTGAACAAGCGGCTCAGCAACGGCATTGCGCTAGGCGCCAACTACCAATACTCGCATTCCATCGACGATGCCGGTTCGGTGGGTGGAACTTCGACAGTGGTGGCACAAAACTGGCAGAACATCCTGGCCGAGGAAGGGAATTCGAGCTTCGACCAGCGGCACAAGGTCAGCGGCACATATCTTTACGAACTTCCCTTTGGCCAGGACAAGAGATGGTTCACCGCGGGGACGGCTTCGCATTTCCTTGAGGGATTTTCAGTCTCCGGCAGCTTCACCTTCGCCACTGGCATGCCGCTTACACCTGTCTATCTGAACGCTGTGTCGGACGTGGCCCACGGCACGGCAGGCACACTGCGTCCCAATCATGTGGCGGGTATTTCGCCCACGGACGGAGCCGGTTCGCTGAAGCAGTGGTTCAATCCAGCAGCCTTTCAGCAGCCTGCGCCTGATAGCTTTGGCAATGCGTTTGGCAACGTTTCACGCAACTTGATTACAGGACCGGGGACCATCCAGAACAACATGGCGCTCTCAAAGACCATGCAACTTGGCGAGACGCGGAGCATGGAAATCCGCGCCACGGCCAACAATGTCTTTAATACCGTTCAGTACTCCAGCGTGGACACGAACCTAACTTCGCCCACGGCAGGCCAAGTGATTTCGGCCGCTGCCATGCGGACATTTCAATTTACGGCGAGGTTCAGGTTCTAGGTTTCCGACCGTGGGATATCTTGCTTTCCCACCCTTGCGGCAAAGACCAAAACGCCGCAAGGATGGGGCACCCAGAGCGGTACAACATCAAGCGGTCAGGGACCTAGTTACTAAGTCAGAGGGGTTGGTGAGGATGGGGATGAGGTTCACGCAAAGACTGGTGGCGGTTGGAGCGGCGGTGGCGCTGGCGTTGCCGAGCGCTCAACCAGCGCCGGCGCAAAGCCCCGGTCAGGCGGCGAATGCTCAGCCCCAGCCAGTGCAGCAGGGCGGCTTTGTGATGAAGGTAAATGCCGAGCTGGTCCTGACCAACGTGGTGGTGCGCGACGCCAAGACCGGCGAGCTGGTGCGCGGCCTCAAGCAGAGCGATTTCAGCGTCTACGAAAACGGCAAACCGCAGCAGATTGCCGCATTCGACTTTCAAAGTGTGGACATGGCGAGGCCACTGAATGAGGCCACGGTAAGCGGGCTGGCCGCGGGCGCAAGCAGCGCGAACAAAGCGGTGGTGGTGGGCAGGCCCGAGGATCTGCGCAACCACCGGTTGATCGTGATGTTCTTTGACCTGACCTCGATGCAGCCCGAGGATCTGGACCGCAGCGTGGATGCGGCTCGCGATTTTCTGCGCAGCAAGATGCAGCCGGCAGATCTGGTCGCTCTGGTGTCCCTTGGCGACACGTTGAGCGTGGACCAGGACTTTACCGCCGACAAGAATGCGCTGGTCAACGAGGTAGGCATCTACAACGACACTGAGGGCCAGGGGTTTGCCCAGGGCGCAAATGCCAACTCGAACCAGGTGGAAGACACTACCGGCTACACGCCGGACGAGAGTGAGTACAACGACATCAATACGGACCGGGAGTTGTTTGCGCTGCGTGCCATCTCCAAATCACTGGAAAAAATCACAGAGAAGAAGTCGCTGCTCTATTTCTCTGGAGGCATTTCGCGCGACGGCATCGAGAACCAGGCATCCCTGCGAGCCGCCATCAACGCGGCGGTACGCGCCAATCTTGCCATTTACAGCGTGGATACCCGCGGGCTGCAGGCCGTCACGCCCATGGGCGACGCCTCCACGGGGAGCTTGCGCGGAACGGGCGCTTATAACGGCGGCGCGCTGACGAATAACATGAATGCCAACTTCGCCACGCAGGAAGTAATGGCCACACTCAGTTCCGATACCGGTGGCAAGGCATTCTTCGACTCCAACGACTTTGCACCGGCCTTTGCGCAGGTTGAACGCGACACTTCAGCCTATTACGCCATTGGCTTCCACTCCACGAATCCGGTGCGCGACGGCAAGTATCGCAAGCTGACGATCAAAGTGAACAGGCCCGGCGTGAAGGTCGAATATCGTCCGGGCTACTATGCACCCGCCGACTTCAAGCACTCGGGCCGCGAAGACCGCGAGCGCGAATTGGACGAGCAACTCGCCAGCGATCTTCCCGCCACCGACATGGCTGTCTACCTTGACGCTATGTACTTCCGCCTGGATGAGAACCTCTTCTATGTTCCGGTCTCACTTATCGTGCCCGGCTCGCAGATTCCTTTTGTGAAGGGCGGTGACAAGGACAAGGCGACGTTGGATGTGATTGGCGAGGTGATTGACGAGGCGAAGCGGCACATCGGTAACGCGCGCGAGACGGTAAAGCTGAATCTCGATCCGTCGTTGCAGGCGCGGCAAAAGAATATCGAATACACTACCAGCTTCAACCTGCCGTCGGGCAAGTATCACCTGAAGTTTGTGGTGCGCGAAAACCAGACGGGACGCATGGGCTCGTTCGAGGCCGATATCACGCTGCCGGAGATGAAGAAGCTGCCGTTGCGGATGAGTTCCATCGTGTTGTCTTCGCTGCGCCGGCCAAGCAAGCAGCAGAGTCCGCTGGTACGCGGGGGCGAGGAGTACGTGCCCAACATCAGCCATGTCTTTCGCCAGGATCAGCATCTCTATCTGCTCTACGAGGTTTACAATCCGGCTCGCGAGAAAGCTGCCGCGAACCAGCCCAAAGGAGCCAAGCCGGGTATTGACCTGCTCAGCAGCCTTGAACTGATCCAGGGATCGGTAAAGGTGTATGAATCGCCGCTGGTGCAGGCAAAGACTATCAATGTGGAAGGCCGCGACGCCGTGGCCGTGGAACTCGACGTGCCGCTCAGCGATTTGAAACCCGGATCGTATGTGTGCCAGTTGAACGTGATCGACGATGCGGCTGGCAGCTTTGCGTTTCCGCGCTTTGCGGTGCTGGTGCGTGAGCCTGCGCCCGCGGCCGTACCGGTTCCCGGCTCCGGGGGCTCGCAGTAGCCCTTCGACAGGATGGACTGGTCTCAGAGGCATCGTTCAAGGCTTAAACGATGCCTGTGGACCGTTGGCTTAGTTCACGCTCGGCGTCCCATGATCAAGCGGATGATTGAAATGAGGCCGGTTATTATCGCCTGGGCGGGAATGAGATTCTGCGCGCTACCCTGGGCCTATACGGCATCCTATATCGAAGCAGTTGGGTTTGAACATTGTGGAAATGACCCTGGAGTTGCCTTTCCCGGCAGTCTTCAACGGTTGCAGGTATTCTGAGGCAGCGAGGGATTGTATGAGTATGGATGGCGACGGCAAGGTGGCTGTGATCACGGGGGCTACGGGGGGAATCGGCACGGGAGTGGCGAGGGCGCTTTCGACAGCCGGATATTTCCTGGTTCTGAGCGCACCTTCGATAGAGAAGCTCAACGTCCTTGCATCGCAGCTCGAAGGACCATGCACTGTGGTGGCCGGGGAACTGCAAAATGAGTCGATACCCGAGACCTTGTTAATGGCAGCCCTTGACAGGTTTGGCCGTTGCGATGTGTGCCTGAACAACGGCGCACTGCTGGAGGCGGGACTCATCGAGACGATCGATATTGAGCGCGTTTGCAACATGGTGCGCGTAAATGTCGAAGGTACGTTTCGCATCGCCTACGTCTTTCTGCAACACTTTGTGCAGGAAGAACAAGGTCACTTGATCAATATCTCCAGCGGGGTGGGCAAAAGCGCGCGCCCGACTGTCTACGCCGCGACGCAGCGGGCCATCGAAGTGTTCTCAGAGGGCTTGAGCATGGAATTGAGCGACACGGATGTCAAGGTGTCGTGCATTCAGCCCGGCCTGGTGAGAACCGGCCTCCACGTGCGTTGGGAGGCGCCATCGGAGAAGCTGGTGGGGATTACTGAGTCGCTGGAGCCGGAGGAGATTGGGCGCATGGTCCTGTTCATTCTGGAGCAGCCGGCGAATATGCGCATCCCACAGCTGACGAGTCTGCCCAAGAGCCACGATATTCAGGACGAGCCAGCTCAGGCGCGAGGATTCCTGTTTGATTCTGAATCGCGATAGGGACAGTGGCGGCATCCCGAGCCGCAGCAGGTTCCACGCTTCAGGAGATACGCTGCGGTGAAGACCAGATTCGGCCCCTCGAAGTAGTAGTCTTCGGATTCGAGAGAGGGCGGGATTTTGGGTCCAGCGCTTTGCGGGTTCTCATCCATCTCTTTATTCTCGCGGATTTATCTGCCCCGCGCCGCAGGTAAAATCGAGACATGACACTGACTGCACAGGATCGCGCCCGCCGCATCAAGATCATTCTTTTCGACGTCGATGGAGTCCTGACGGACGGCACCATCTGGCTGGTCCCCGCACAGGGACATGCGAACGGTGATAGTGAGAAGGAGGCCCGTCTGACGGAGTTGCAGCGGGATGGGCACATCGGATTCGGCGTGCAATCTTCCACTATGACGGAGGCCAAGGGGTACAGCGCGCACGATGGTACGGCGATCTCGCTGGCGCGGCTGGGCGGCATGAAGTGCGGAGTGATTACGAAGCGCATCAGCGAGACTGTAGCCCAGCGCGCCCGGGACCTGAAGCTCGAATTTGTTTATATGGGCCAGGCCTTCAAGATGAAGGCGGTGCGTGAGATCATCGCCAGGGAAGGCGTGACGCTGGAGGAGATCGCGTATGTAGGCGACGACGTGATCGATTTGCCGGTGATGCGCGAGTGCGGCTTTGCGGTGGCCGTGGCCAATGCGCGCGCACAGGTGAAAGCGGAAGCGCATTACGTTACGCCGAACGCCGGCGGCTACGGCGCGGGGCGCGACGCGGTCGAGTTCATTCTTGAAGCCAAGGGGCTGCTCGACCAGGTGATCGCGGAGTACATCGACGAAAGCAACCCGATTTCGCCTTCAATGGACATCGGCAAGGGCGGAGACCTGGCGTAGCTTCTGAATTCAACGACAGGATTTACACCACAGGTTGTTCGACTTAGCGGCAGAAGCTGAACGACTACCGGCTTTCACCTGGTAGTCATTTAGCCACGCTGTTACTAAGGCAGAGGACTTAGAGTGAAAGCGAGTATATTGGCCCCGATTATTACAATCGAGCCAATCTTTACGATGCGTCGAGCCGGCGCAGAATCCCGACGTACGACCACAAGGCTAGTGACCAGAAGCAAAATACTTCCAGTCTGGATACAGCACAAAATGAATACGCCTAAAGGGATTTTCCAAATTTCGCGTCCTTCCACCTGATCTACAATTAGCGGAATGATGGCAAAGAATGCGAGATTCACAAACACTGACGCAGTGAAAGCGAGGAGCGCAGGCGATATTCTTTGGCGGCGCCCTGCTGATGAACTCTTCAGTGCTTTGCCCCATGCAAACAAGAGCATCACGACCCCGAAATAGGCCGTGCCTGTAAATACCATCAGCCAAAACACGTAGCCGCCAAGAACTTTAGGCACCATATAGGATCTCCGCCAGAGTTACGGGGGCGTTAGGCCGACCGTAGATTCGCCAAATCCATCCAGGTCTTGTAGTGCGCGAAGTCGACGGTTGTTGAGGTTGCCAGGTAGTGATTGGTGAAGACGCCGGCTCCTTCGATCGTCCATTGCAACCGCCACATTTCAGTCTGCGCTGGATGAGCCAGAGCGCCCACGCTTGCCTTGCCATTGGGGTCGACCGCAAACGACGTCTCAAGGAGTTTGGCTGCGTCTGATACCCGGGAAACTTCAAGGTGGCCGCGAGCCGGGCGCAGTGTGTCGTTCACCATCACGATCGCATGCTGGCCCTGCGCTGCCTCGCAGCAGATCGCCTGCACGTCCCGCTGCACACGCTGAAGGTAATAGAAGGCCAGCTTAGGGGTGTTGTAGTAATCCACCACGGCATCGGAAACGATGGGCCACCCGTCGCGTATGTTCCACCACAGGATGCCTTGCTTGAGACCCTTCTGCTGGCGGAAGAGTTCCACGAAAAACTTGAGAGCCTCGGCTTGGGTGATCTGCGAGGCCAGAATGAACTCGTCCAAATTGTCAGGGACGGCACCGAAGAACGCCTTGACCTGGTTGATCATCAGGTCGTTTCTTCCCACGGTGCTTTTATCTTCGGGGCTGAAGCGCACGGATTTGGTAAGCCACTGATCGTTCCACTCGTGGCCCTTCACCCAGGGTTCGACAAACTCCGGATCCATCATCCGCTCCAGGGACGCGCGAGAAGGGCAGCCGTGATATCCGATCTCGCTGGCGAAGCGGGCCGGCGATGCGGTGTAGAACGGGGCTTTGAAGTATCCGCGAGGGCCCCAAAGGTGAACCTCGGGCATGGAATCCGTTTTGTTACCCGCTGCAAAGACGGCAGGGCTGTGATACGGAGAACTGGGCAGGTATGCCCGATGTGGATCCAGATCCTTCAAGACGCCGGGAATCACTTCGCGGGTGCTGAGGTCGAGGTTGGGATCGACCGACGGCTTCCCCTCTTCCTTGTTCCATTCGAAGGCATCGTCGCACTCGTTGTTGCCGGACCAAAGGGCGAGGGAGGGGTGATTGCGCAGGCGGGGGACGACGGATTTTGCTTCCTCATGAATCGCGTCGAGGAATGCCTTGTCGCGCGGATAAACGGCGCAGGCCATGGCAAAGTCCTGCCATACCAAGATGCCCGCTTCGTCACATAAGTCGAAGAAGCGATCCTCCGGGTACACGTTCCCGCCCCAGCAGCGAGCCATGTTGCAGTTCAGTTCCACCAGCAGCGGGAAGACGCGGTCGAGGTGCCCAGCATCGCGGCTGTGCAGGGCATCGAGACAACTGTAGTCAGTGCCTTTGACGAAGATGGGGACTCCGTTGACCACGAAGCCGAACTTACCTTTTCCATCCTCTGTGAGGATGTCGGTTCGATCGAGCTCAATGGTCCGGACACCGAGCCGGCCTACGTTCCGGTCGACAACGGCCCCCTCGTGATTCAGCAGGGTTACGGTGGCTTCATACAGAGGCTGTTCGCCATATCCGCGAGGCCACCAAAGCGCGACATGATCGAGCACAATATCCCGTTGCGCTTTTGACGTTCCTACTGGAGTTTCCCAATGAAATGCGGTCTCTCCATTGCGACGCAACGCGACTTCAAGTTTGTAATCACCCAGGCTCGGGCCGCCCTCGATTTCCCAGGCTACAGAAACGGTGGCCTTGCCTTGCTTCGCATCTGTAGTGCGAGTAAACCAGTAGACGCTGGAGAGACGGACCGGACGCATCCATTCCACGTAAACATCACGCCACAGGCCGGCGCTCACAATGCGAGGCATGATGTCCCACCCGTACATATGCGGGGCCTTGCGGATACTGAGAGACTCCCAATGACCGGGGCCGGCGTGTTCCCAACCAGTGCGAGGAGCAGCGAGTCCGGCGGGCACGGCGGGATCGATGCGGACCACAATTTGATTGGACTGGTCCGGCAACAACTGCGCGGTCACATCGAAGCGGTGGGGAATGAGCATATTCGCTGCGCGCCCCACCTCTTTACCGTTTAAGCAAACGGTAGCGATGCAGTCGAGGCCGTCAAAGACCAGCTCTGCTCTCTCACCGGATTCGCCATGGCCGGCCTGAAATGTGCGCCGATACCACCACTGATACGACTCCAGTTGTAGCGCCTGATAGACCCGGCTACCTTTCTCCAGCGGCTCCAGACGGCCAGCGGCGACCATGTCCAACTCGACATTGCCCGGCACCGCGGCGGGAATGGTGGGCCAGTCTGCGGGAGGCGATGTGCTGAGCGCCTCGTGGCAGCAGTCCGGACAGGGCCCGTAGGTGAGGCTCCAGGTCCCGTTCAGGCTTTGGGTTCGACTGCGATCATTGGACGCGAGCGCACCGTCTGGACTGACGGGACCTGCGGTGAACGCTTCGGCGAGCGTGCCTGCGGAGCACAGGTTTGTCAGCCATCCATACAGCGGCAGCTTTAAAAGAGTGCGGCGCATCCTGCTTGCGGGCGAGAACTCACCAGGGCGGTCCATGACTCACCTTTCTTGCATACGGCAGATTCTGTCGCAGTAGCTTTCCTGTTCAATCTGTCAACAGCGCTGGATTCAGGTTGTCCTTTAGGGCATCTTCTCCATCACGTTCTCCCGGTCGAGCACCGCCAGCAGCGCATAGTAATTGTCCACCAGGAATCCTTCATACCCGTGGGGAGCACCGTTCCAATCCTTCCAGTCGTAGGTGAGGCCGTTGGCCGCGCGGCCCGAGAACCCTTGTTTGGCAAAGGCATCGAGCATGGGCATCAGGATCTTGTCGGCCTGTTCCTTTTCGCCCAACTGGTAGAGAGCTGCCGTGGTGAAGTAGGAAAAACAAGCGGTGGCGCCACCGTTTTCATACACCTGGAAGCCATCACTGCCATCCTCGAGCTTGGGGCCGCCAAAACGCGGACTAGGCTCGATATAGTCGACGCGCCGGATAGGAACCAGATTGCCGGGCAGGCCAAGCGCGAAATTGTGGAAGCCAACGCTCGCCATCTTTGCCATGATGCGGTCCATCACCTGCCGCGCCTGGTCGCCCTCGATGAGGCCGTAGCGCACCGCAATTCCATTAATGTAGGGGAAGTAATAGTTGTGGAGTTGGCCGTCGCTGCTTCTCCAGCCGGCGAGCACTCCCGCATCTGGATCGAGGAACGCGGCCGCGTATGCGTCGCGAATCTGCTGGGCGCGCATGCGATACCTTGCGGCGTCGGCGGTCTCTCCAACGCGGTCCGCCATCGCCGCCATTCCGCGCAGCGCCCGGTAGCCCAGCGCGTTTGCATAAGCATCCTGATGGCCGAAACCCACATCGTCCCACCACTGCGACGCCATCGCCAAAACGGCGTTCGGCGACCAGCTACCGGAGTTGCCGGTGATGGGGATCTCCAGCAGCGGGCTTCCATCCGCATTGGGAGCCGACATGGCATCGGCCCATTTGCGCAGGCCCTTGTAGTTCTGACGAAGCCAGCGGTCGTCATTGCTGCCATCCGCATAGTCGTAGGCAGAGATCAGCAACGACGGATAGGTATCACTGAAGACATAAGGGTGGCCAGCGCCGGAATCGTTTGGATCGTCGAAGCCCTTGTAACCGGGAATGCCATAGGCCAGGAATCCCCCAAGATAGCGATCGAGGGTTTCGCGGATGAGATCGAGCGCGGTCAGGCCCTGGACCAGTTCGGGCGTGTGCCGCGCCATGTCAGCATATTCGTACACCGTGAAGGCGCATGCATCGCTGGCGGCGTGGTTGGCCAACACATGCAGCTCTGCCTGCTGCTGAAAAATATCGAGAAAGTCGCGGCGGAAGCCATCGAACCTGTGGTCGTCGGCTGCCATGCCGGGAATGGCAGGGTAGATTGCGGCGGTCTCAAGGGTGTATTCAACCGTTTTGTGCTCCGCCGTAGCCGCGGGGAAGACAACCTTGACAAAGGCTGTGGGAGCGCGGCGCGCATCGTAATGAAGCACTGGAGCGTCAGTTCCCTTGGCGTAAATGCGCAGGGATCCCATGCCCGGCAGGTGCAAAACAGCCGGCAAGGCGATATCGCCATCCTTCGTGACATGTCCTAAAAGCGTCGCGTGCGTCACGTCCGGATTGAATTTCCAGGTCAGATCGTGAGAGGCCGCATGGGCGTTGAACAGGCTGCGCAGGCGAAGTGTGTCGCCCTCGGCACGCATCTCCCAAACCGCGTGCTTGGGATCGGAACTGAGGGCGTACTGCACCCAGCCGTTGCGCACATTCACTGTGTACTGAATCGGCTCGGCGCCGGGGTCCACAATGGGACTGGGGCGGAAGCTGTCCTGCTTAAGAGCGTCGATACTAAGTGCACTCAGGCCCGGCTGACGGGCGTCGAATGTGACCCTTATCGAAGATGTTTCCTGCTTGAGCGCAGGATCGCCGGATTGTGCCAACGCCGGGATAGCTACGACCAACCCGAAAGCCAGCCAGAGCGCCCAACTCATGATTATGCCGTTGCATACTCCCTGAAATCCCTTCGTTCCCCAACCCGCAATTCTCATTGCCGCTCACTTTCAATTTTCAATGGTGAATTGTTTCCGGCCCCAATGATAGACCACCGGGGGGTGACCGGTGTGCCTTGTGACGGGCAGAATCACAGCTTCAAATTTCGGCGGGGTTTTGAGGGGTGAGAGGAGCCGCCCGGCGACGGCTGGACCCGGTGTTGGAGCCACTCCGCTGCGAGGGCGTAAACTTGGCCCATGAATCGGCGCCATTTTATTCAAAACACCGCAGCGTTGTGGGCTGTTCCTTCATTGCTGGATGCATCCATCCCAGCCTCATCCAGTGCGCAGGTCGCGCCTTTGCCGTTGTCGCACCTGCCCCCGGCTGCAGACTCACCGCTGACGCCGATCGACCTGACGCCTGCAAGGTGGATCTGGTATCCGATGGGCCGCTGCCTGCCGAGTACTGTGGTCCTGCTGCGCCGCGAGATCGTTCTCGATACGCTTCCAAGCGCGGCGACCGGGCGCGTCCTTGCCGACAGCCGCTACAAGCTCACGGTGAATGGAGTACGGGTGCAATGGGGCCCGGCGCCCTCCGATCCGCGCTGGCCCGAGGCCGATCCGCTGGACCTGACTTCATATCTGCGCAAAGGCAAGAATGTTATCGGGGCCAGCGTGCTTTTCTACGGCGAAGGCGATGGTACGTGGGTGATGGGCAATCCCGGATTTCTATTTCAGCTCAATCTCGCATGGCCTGACGGACGCCGGGAACAGGTGGTCTCAGATGAGCATTGGCAGGCACATCAGGCGCGAAGCTGGCCCGCGGGCCACTATAAGCGCTGGTACCTGCGCGCTTTTCAGGAAGAGTTCGACGCGCGGCTTTATCCCTATGGCTGGGATGAGCCCAATTTCAGATCCGGGGAAAGCTGGCACGCCGCGGCAGTCTATAGCGAACGTGGCGACAAGCCTGCGATCTGCAGCAGTTCAGCGACGATGATGGACAGCGAGGGCGATCCAAAACTGAGTTCGTTAAGGGCGCGCAGCGTACCGATGCTGAAGGAGACGATGCTCGGTGGCTTCCGACTCAAAGAAAGTTCGTTGCTTGACTGGCATTGCTCTCCGGAGGAGTACTTCGAGTGCGTGCCTACGGACGCTTTCACCGGCGAGTGGGCTACGGTGGCGCGCGAAGCGTCCGAGGGGGTTTGGCAGGTGGAAGCGCACTCCGATAAGACTCCCGTGCTCACCTTTGCGCGTGACGAGCAGGTCGTTGGCTGGCCCTGCTTCACGATCGATGCACCGGCGGGAACAGTAGTGGAAATTCTGGTGCACGAAGCGCATCAGCCGCGAAGCTGCTTTCTGCTCAACACGCACTTCAATTCCTGGAGCCGATTCATTTGCAAGGAGGGTGAGAACCGGTTTGAGACATTCGACTTTGAGAGTTACCGCTGGATTCAGTTCGTCATCCGCAAGCACAACCGGCCAGTAACTCTGCGCGATATCTCAGTGCGCCGCCGGATTTTTCCATGGCCCGCGCAGCCATCTATCAGCTGCTCCGACACGCATCTTAACAAGCTGCTGGCAGCAAGTGTGAATACGCTGAATAACTCAGCGCAAGACACGGTGGTGGACGGCATGGCCCGCGAGCGCCAGCAATACAGCGGAGACGGTGGCCACCAGCTTCATGCCCTCTACCACGCGTTCAACGAGAACCGGCTGCCGGGACGATTTGTGAACACCTTCAGCCAGGGCGCAACAGTAGATGGTTACTTCCTGGATTGCTGGCCCGCATTCGATCGGGTGTGGCGCGTGGCCCAACGCAACCTGTCCATGACAAGATGGGGTCCGCTTCTCGACCACAACCTGGGTTTCACATTCGACTGTTATTCCTACTATCTCTACACCGGCAGGCTTGAGATGTTGAAGGAGGCCTATCCGCGCTTTGCGGCCATGGCCGGTTATTTCGAGACCATTCGCGACGAGGACGGCTTGCTCAAGGTTGAGAATCTCGGCATCCCTGCCGTCTGGATGGACCATAACGCATATGCCGAACAACGTCATAAACAGTGTGCTTTCAATCTCTATGCCGCGGCTGCCTTCCAACATGCGCTGGCACCGTTGGCCCACGCTTTCGGCGACGAAGAGGCGTCGCGGAAGCTGGGATCTTTCGGCCACGAACTCGAGGTGGCGGCGGTGAAGCGCTTTTGGGATTCCGGCCGGCGGATTTTTGTCGCCAATCTTCCATGGAGCAGGGAAGAAGGACGCATCCGTACCTGCGATCGTTCGTTGGCCACCGCGATTCTGTTTGATCAATGCCCGGGAGGCTCGACGGCGGCAGCCGTTAACATGCTGACAACCTGTCCTCCCGAGATGGGCCTCTCTTATCCCGCGAATGCTGTCTGGCGGTATTGGGCGCTGACCAAGGCGCGGGCCATGCAGGTGGTGATCGACGATCTCCGTTCCCGGTGGACGATGCCGTCTGTGGAAGAAAACAACACCCTGGCGGAGGACTGGGCTCCACGCTATGACTCGGGGTCGCAATGGAGTCACTGCGCGGTGGCGCCACTTATTCTGCTTTATCACGGGATTATGGGACTTCGCCCGACGAGCCCCGGGTATGCGACCTGCGTAATTGCGCCGCAGCCGGGCGATTTGAAACAGATTGCCTGCCAGGCCCACACAGTGCGCGGCACGATTCATTTTACGGTGAGCAAGACGGGAGCCGGCCGCGAGCTGAAATTGGAAGTACCGGCGGAAATCGAAGCCGAGTTGATTCTGGAAGCGCGGGAGAAGGTGCCTCTGCCTGCAGGCCGCGAACCGGCGCCGCCCGGATGCCGCTCTTATCGCCTGCCCAGGGGCGAAGCGGTCACGCTGCAGATCAGCTGAGCTGCAGCCAGAATGGAATGCCCGGCGAATGAGAATTCGCCGGGCATTCCATCTTGGGGCGTTTTTCTCAGGCGAACTGATCCAGCTTGAATCCGAGCTGATAGGTTTCACCGTGGGCAAGGAGATCTTCCCAGGTCACCTCGCGCTTCTGATAGCCAGCCATGCGGCCGAGCATGCAACTCAGCGCGGTTTCGACGCCGGCGGCAATCTGGTTGTGGGCGGGGCCGGAAGTGATGCTGTCGACAAACGTGCGCTCCTTGTCGCGGTCGGCGAAGGCCAGATTGTCAGAGAAGGCGCCATTGGCCGCGAACGTTCCAGAGCCGGGAGCAGTGGCTGTCGAATCCTGCCATGCCCATGCCTGCGTACCCTTGATGTGGACCGGACCAGAGTAGGGAACCGTTGCCATGCCGTCAGCTCCGAACAACACCAAACCGGCATCGAAGACGCCAAAGTCGCCGAACTGAGTGGATGCAAACGAGAAGTGAACGTCGCCGGGATAGGTGAAGTCGACCTGGTAGTTGTCCCAGCAGTCGCCGAAGTGGGTGAGGATATTGCGTCCTCCGGTGGCGTGAGCCTTCTGCGGATGAGCGCCTAAAAGCCAGTTGCAAAGGTCGATGATGTGGATGTTCTGCTCGACCAGAATGTCGCCGGAGAGGGCACGATCCCAGAGCCAGTTGCGCAGGCGATACTCGTCGGCACCGGCGCCGGGGTGCGTCTTCTCAGTCGATGCGGGCGCCCAGTAGTTGCCCGAAACGGAAGCGATCTTGCCCAGCGCCCCGGCCTTGATCTTCTCTGCGATGGCGGCGAGGGGCGGGGCATTGCGGCACTGGAACCCGACATCGACGCTCTGCGTGGGTTTCACGCGCTTTGCGATTTCGAGCGCCTGGTGCGCCTGGCGGATGTCAATTCCCACCGGCTTCTCACAGTAGACATGCTTGCCGGATGCGACCGCGGTTTCAAGATGCTGCACGTGGAAGAAGGGAGGCGTGGAAATCTGAATCAGATCGACGTCGGGCGATGCGGCCAACTGCTCAAACGCGTGGGGGCCGTGAAAGAGAAGCTTGCTGTCAATGGCCTGGCGGCCAAGGCCGGCGTTGACCTTGTCAAAGTGGTCCCGGCCGGCGGCGAGCTGATCGGGAAAAAGATCGGCGAGCGCCACAACCTGGGCAGAAGTATTTTGGGAGAATGAAGTAGCCACGGATGTGCCCCGGTTTCCGCAGCCGAGCAGGCCATGCCGTACGGCGGAGTTGGCCTGGTACCCGAATACTGTGCGTGGCTTGAGAAGGAGCATGGCGGAAACAGCTCCCGTTCCGGTGTGCAGAAACTCCCGACGATTCATAGATCCTCGCGTTCTTGTGAGTGGTGGTACGGTCATTGGAGCAATCAGCGGCTACCGGCTTGGATCAGGCCAGGACTTCGTGGAGTACCCGCTCGAGATAGCGCTTCTCCTGGCGGACATCCTCGATCTGCTGCGGGCCTGAGGTCTCACGCTCGATGGTGATGGCGCCGGTATAGCCGATACGATGCAGCTTGGTGAAAACCTTCAGAAAGTCGACCAGCCCTGTACCAATGAGCACTTCCTCGCCGAGGTTGCTGGGGTTGACGGGCCAGCGTCCGTCCTTGGCATGAACGCTGCGCACGAACGGGCCGAGGATGTCGACCGCATCGACGGGATTGGCTTTGCCGTAGAGGATGAGGTTGGCCGTGTCCAATCCCACGGCAAGGTTCGGCATGCGCACATCACGGATCATGCGCGACATCGTGGTCGGAGTCTCCTGGCCGGTCTCCATCAGAAAGTATTGCCCATTAGCCTGGCAGTGCTGGGCCACCGTGCGTATGGCTTCAACCGCTCCGGGGTAAAGGGGGTCCGCGGGATCTTCCGGAATAAAGCCGCAATGTGTTTGCACCTGCGGAATGCCCATCAGTTTGGCAAAATCAGATGCCTGGCGAAGGGCATCGATGCGGGCAGCACGAGTTTGCGGAGGAACGAGGCCGATGGTGGAAGGCCCACGCAGAAAGTTCCATTCGAGGGGCCCGGGGCCAACCACCTCCACGGTGGTAGCCGTTAACTCATATTGTGTGAGCAGGGCTTGGAACTGGGTCGCCAATTCCGGCTTGAAGCCGTTGATGTATCCGTCCAGAGATAGAAAGCAGCTGGAAAAGCCGAGATCATGAACACGCCGGAAGACCTTCTCAGGTTCGCCGAAAGGGTTAATGAGCAGGCCCAGAGCCATGGGCTTCAATGGGCTTGGTGCAGCGGCAGCCAGAGAGGTGCTGGTGTGAAGCCCTTCCGCAAGAAAAGCGGCGGATGCAGCACCGAGAAACGTTCGCCGGTCCATGAAAATTCCTTTCGTGACGGAACTGATGGATGAAATTCAACTCACTCAGCACCGCCTGCTTAATCTAAGCAGTTGAACAGTGGTTGCGCAAGACCTGGTCCTGCCGCGCGTACGAACAGCAGTGCAAGTGGATTCCTGCGCGAATGCGGGACCTTGATCGTCGATTGAGCTTGCCAAGGATGCAGTTGAGAGCTTGGAATTCATGGCAATGTTGCGCACACATAAGGGACTGAATCATCCCATGGTCTCTTAGGGAATGCGAGCCGCAAGCTGCGCGGACTTGGCTACGGCATCGTCGGGTTCGGGCAGGTTTGCGTAGCCGGCGAGATAGCGTCCCTTGCGAAAGATACAAATTCCGTCAAGATACTTTACTTTGGCCTGGAATGCTTCGTCGCCAACCTGTGCGGGCAGCGCCCCGTCAAATCGCGTCCGCAGACTCTTGAGCACCTCTGCCGCGGACTCCGGTGTGGCCTCCTGCACGATGAACGCCTGGCCTGACTTGTACTTTGCCACGTAGCCGCGCTTGAGCTGGCTTAGCCCCAAAACGCTTTCGGGTATGAGGCGCAGAGAGATCTGGTTCTCTTTGGCGAACCATCCAAGCACCTCTGGTGCGGTATCGCGGCCTTCAAGGTTCTCCACCATCTTGCCGGCGAAAGCCTTCAGCGTCGGGCTCAGGTCGCTGTCCGGGTTGGCGGCAACCACGACCATCTCGACGTAATATTTGCCCTTGGCGAAGCTGGCGCTTTGACGCTGCACCTGCCCGCCCATGCCTATCGCGGCAATGGGCAAGCTGGGATCGAGGTTGGCGGCGAAGATACCGTACGCCGAATCGGCCTCGGTCATCTCAGAAACGTCGATCGTCAGGGTGTCGCCGCCCGACTTGCAGTCGATTCCCTGCATGCGCACGAAGCCGTACATCAGGTAGCCTTCGGCGGCGCCATCCTTGTACTCGTAGAGGTTGTCGGCGGCGTACTGATGCGCTGTGCCCGACTGTTCCCAGCCGGGCGCAAGATGGCAGTTGAGGTAGCTTTGGGCGCATGCCATCCCCGGCGTCAACAGGATAGTCAACAGCAAACCTGCAGCCTTCATGCAAACAATTCCTGGGCACGCGCTACCCGGCTCGACACCTGGACGCCGTGCGGGCACTTTACCGTGCATTCGGCGCAGTCACTGCAGCGCACCGCAACCTTTTCGGAGGTCAGCTCCTGAAATCTCTCCCGCCCCAGCGCAAACTGGCCATAGCCATCGGCATAGGTCAGGCAGCGCATCACGTTGGCTATCGGCAGGCCCTTTTGGCAGGCGCCTTCGCACTTTCCGCACATGCGGCAATAGAGCGGCCGGATCATCTCAAGATGCGCGGCCAGCAGCTTCTGGTCCCCGGCGGAGTATGGCTGCGCCATGGCCCTCAGGTTTTCGTCCAACTGATCCATGTCTGTCATGCTGGGAATGGTGGTGGAGATGTTGGGTTTGCTGAGGACCCACTTCAGCGCTGCCGGCATGGCTCCGGGACGGGTCAGCTTATCGTAGGCTGGATCGGTGTGTTTCAAGCTGCGAGATCCTCCGGCCATGACCTTCATCGCCACTACGCCCATGCCGGATTTCGCCGCGGTTTCAATCGCCCGATCGACGCCCGAGTCCATAGTGAAGTTGTAGACAGTCAGAGCAACGTCGAAGACGCCCTTCTGTGCCATCCAGGGCAGTAACTGCAGCGGCTTGTGCGTGCTGACTCCGGCGAATCGGATTTTGCCCTGTTTTTTGGCAAGCTGCTGCGTTTCGATCATCTCGTCGGTAATGGAGGCGACATCGTCCTTGCCATGGAGGTACCAAATATCGATGTAATCGGTCTTGAGTTCACGCAAGCTTATATCGAGTTCCCGGGACATCCCATCCCTGGTATTGGAGTCGGTCTTGGTGGAAAGCACGAGTTGCTTGCGCTTCGCTGCCAAAGCCGCGCCAACCATCCGCTCGTTGTTGCCGTGCTGATATCCGCGTGAAGTATCGAAGTAGGTGATCCCACTGTCGGCTGCGCGCTCAACCACACTGGGGTCGGAAGTGATCATGCATCCGAATCCCATGGAAGTTACCTTCAGCCCCGTGCGACCCAAAGTTCTGTACTCGAATTTGACAGGGGAGCCGGTCTGGCTTGCGACAGGGTTCTCTGACGGCTTGAAAAAACCCATGCCGGAACTTGCGCCTACTACGGGAAGCGCGAGACCGGCAGACAAGAATTCACGTCGAGACGTCATGGATACACCTCTCCCAGGAAACTGATTATCATAACCCGGCGCTTTTGATTTGGCTGTGATGTGGGTCATGCCGGGGATTCTTCTGAGAGCGATCTCCTGCGTTTTCTGTTCTCTGCGAGGACTAATGCGAGATTGACCTGGGAGGCTTTTCTTATTGAAGGAACGCACTTGGAAAGAATCTGGAGTTTACGACAAAGGTTCTCCAAATGCCATTAGGCTTTGAAGGGCAGCGAGTGCTTTGTATTCTGCCTGAAGATGGCCCGCACGTCGGCCCCCAGTTCAGTGGAGGAGACTACGATGGCAACTACTGCGAAGAAAGCGGACGCCCCCACCAAGCCACGCAAAACCACGACCAAGAATAAAGCCGTACCAGCAAGCCGCATTCGAGTGATGGTTTCTCACGAAGAAGTCGCGCATCTGGCGCATCGGTACTGGACTGAGCGTGGCCACCTGCACGGACAGGCTGAGGAGGACTGGCTCCGTGCCGAGCAGGAACTGCGCGGAAAAGCGTCCTAAATTGGGTACTCAACGTGCTTTGGTTCTGATATTCGGTCAGCACGTCCTGCCAGCGTGATCGCGAGAAGCAGAGCCAAACCCTGTGCCGATATCTCACCTGCGTCACAGGAACTGTATTCAGTAGATCGAGCTCTCAACCGCCGGGAGGTGGGCTTCATGCTATTTAAAGTAATCGGTGCCGGTGTCCTGATCTGTGTTGGCCTGTTTTACTTCAAGCAGTCGCGATCTCGCCAGACACTCTCCACCAGTGAGTGGGTGAAGTTGATGCGGGAGAACGACGATCGGTTTGAGGCTGCCAGAAGAGACGAAGTGACGTAGCCTCGCCCCTTTGTCCTGGCAGTGCGGTTCACAGTGTATTCCCACCGTGCTTGGCCGTAATCACTGCGTATTCCGCGAGCTTTCTCGCTTTGAGGCGAGGGTACCAGAACATTGCTTGCAGATTGAGCTGAGCCGGAAAGGATTCAACTGAGATCCGTGATTGGGAGCTTCCTCATCAGCGTGAGGCGTGCAGGTGATCAAGCAAGGCAGGACAGAAACGCTCAGACCGTGAGCGTTCACCATGCCTAATTTACTGGAATTTTTTGGTGGACCTGATCGGGATCGAACCGATGACCTCTTCCATGCCATGGAAGCGCGCTCCCAGCTGCGCCACAGGCCCACGTGCGGAGGGATATGACTCTCCTATTGTCTCTGTTGGGGCGGGATTCGTCAATCAAGCAGGGACAGGCCAGGGTCGGCCGCGAAACAGAACGCGGAGTTCCAATCAATACGGGCGGAAAACGCACCATCGGCGGTACATTGGGAGTGTCCCATTCTCCCCGACGGAGGTCAAAATCATGCAGGCTGCCGTGGTTGCTGTTCTGGGCGAACCGCCTAAATACCAGCCGTTTCCCAATCCCGTGCCAGGCGTGGACGAGGTCCTGATCCAAGTGCGCGCTGCGGGGCTGCACCCCATTGTGAAGGCTCTGGCCAGTGGCACGCATTACGCCGGAAAAGGGGAGGTCAATGTCGTTCCGGGTGTGGACGGTGTGGGTATGCTGGAGAACGGGAGCAGGGTCTACTTCACCTTTGCCCGCAAACCCTGGGGCTCGATGTGCGAGCGGACAGTAGCACCGCGCTCCAAATGCCTTCCCTTACCCGATGGACTGGACTACACACAGGCTGCGGCTATCGCCAATCCTGGCATGTCGGCGTGGCTCTCGCTTAAGGAGCGAGCGGCGGTGGCTCCCGGGGAGACGGTGTTGATCCTGGGGGCGACGGGCGTGGCCGGCCAACTTGCCACGCAGGTGGCGCGTCAACTGGGCGCCAAGCGGATTATTGCGGCCGGGCGGAACCTGGAGGCCATTGCCGTGGAAGAGGTGGATGCAATCGTCGCCCTGGGCCAGCCCGAGGAAATAGTCCGCGAAGCCTTTGCAGAGGTGGCGTCGGAGGGAATTGACGTGGTCATCGACTATCTGTGGGGCCGGCCCACGGAGCTGCTGCTGGAGGCGCTGGCCAAGGGCTTCCGGCCCAGTACCAACCGGTCGATCCGACTGGTAGAAGTGGGCGAAAGCGCAGGCAGGACGATCAGCTTGCCTGGAGCCACGTTGCGCAGCATCGATCTGAAGCTAATGGGCAGCGGATTTGGCTCGGTCCCAATGGAGCGGGTACTGAACGCCATCTCTACCCTTTTCTGGCAGGCTGCGGCGGGCAGACTTACGGTTGCCGTGGACCCGGTTCCGCTGGCGGATGTTGAGCAGGCATGGAGCCGCGCGGACAAAGGCCGCAGGATTGTCTTTACCGTCCCGGCGACCAGCACGCCCTGAAAAAAACGTGCTCAAACCTTCGTGACCGGGAACACTTTAGGTAGGTTCCGGTGTCTAAGAAAATAGAGGGCGCGGGACTTCCGGTCTTTTCGAAGCCGGTGTTCCGTCTCCCGCGCACTTGAGCAAGTAGCGGATTTCCGGCGGCGGATCGAAGCCAAAGGGGTGGCCACAGCAGAAAGCTGGCATTGAGCCGGGCTCAATTTGGCAGATGCCAAGTTAGTGCATGCTGCGGTAAGGTGGGAGGACACTGATTTGCAGGCGGACCTCACCATGGGCAATCTCGCTAGTGCGTTATCGCTGCAGTCGGAGGAAGCGGCTCTCGTTGAGGAGCTTCGCGCCGGTTCCGAAGAGGCTTTTGCGTGGCTGATCGCGCGCTACCACCATCCAATCTACTCGCTGCTGGCGCGCACTGTGCATGACTCCGCCGATGCCGCCGACCTGACTCAGGAAGTTTTTGTGAAGATTTTCAGGGGAATAGGCAGCTTTCACGGCGAATCGTCTTTGCGAACCTGGATTTACCGGATTGCCCTGCGTGAGGCTTCCAACCAGCGGCGCTGGTGGGCTCGACACAAGCAGCAGGAGATTCCCCTCGAGCAGACCATGGGGGAAAGTGAGTCAGGAGTTCCGGTGCGGCTGGGAGAGCTACTGGTGGACCCGGCGGAATCGCCATTTGAAATGGTGGTGCACACGGAAAACCGGGAACGGGTTGAGGCGGCGTTGCGTCAGGTACCCGAGCCATTCCGCACGACGCTCATCCTGCGTGACATCGAGGGATTCGTCTATGAGGAAGTGGCGGAGATGCAGGGTGTGAATCTGGGGACGGTCAAGTCGCGGTTGGTGCGCGGACGTGCCTGTTTGAAAGCGCAACTTACACCGCACCAGAGGACCGAACACTCCCCAGCGAACCCGGAATTCGAAATGTCCCTTCGAGAGGAGGCGCGATGAACGGCTGCGGTGCGATGCAAGCGAAATTTTCGGAATATCTTGACAGCCGGCTGACCGGTCGGGAGATGCAGCGCATTGCCGCCCATCTGGAGGGTTGCCGGGAGTGCGCCGGCCAATGGGATGCGCTTCGGCAGACGCAATCGTCGCTGGCCGCGCTGGGTCCGGTGCCGGAGCCGGCAGATCTGCCGTTGCGCATTCGCGTGGCTGTGAGCCAGGAGCGGGCGCGTCGCCACAGAAGCGCCTTCAAGGTTTTGAATCTGACCTGGAGAAACACGGTTGGACCTTTCCTGTTGCAGGCCGGTGCGGGATTTGCCAGCGCGGTGCTGCTATTGGGCACGGTTACGGTGCTGGTTGGGATGTTCACACGGCCAGAAGTCGCCCAGGCCAAGGGTGACGAACCCCTGGGCATGGCCACTGCGCCACGGTTGCTCTATCTCTCCAGTCTTGCGGGGAACAGCGATCAAATCAGCGAAGTTCCCGGATCAGTGGTCGTGGAGGCCTACATCAACGGCGAGGGCAAGGTGTATGACTATCGCATTGTCTCCGGTCCTACCGATGCGGCCACGCGCTCTGAAGTCGAGAACCTGTTGCTTTACAGCGTGTTTGAGCCGGCGCGCTTTTTCGGGCAGCCGGTTCGCGGCCTGGCGGTGCTCTCCTTTGCAGGTGTCTCTGTCCGGGGCTAGTTTTTTCGGCATATTTTGGCCCGTTTGACCCTGCCCGCGCGTCTAACTAGACTTGCAGGCAGGGTTTCTTAATGTCTTTCAGATCGTTTCGACCTTTCGCTGCCGCGGGTGCCCCAGGGACCGTAGCTATCTGGTGCCTGGTCATCGGCATTTGCTCCACGGCGGCCTGTGCCCAATCCTCTGACAGCAGCTCTTCCCGCAGCCAGCAGGGATCTTCCTCAATGGGCGTACAGCAGGAACGGGCGCCCTCACTGGTCGATCCGGCGGGTCCAACCATCTCCCTGGTCAGCTCAGAGCCGGTCTTCATGATGGCTGCGGCGCTGAATGCCTGCGGCTATGACGAAGGCCTGGACGAAAGCGCGCCCGTGCGCCAACGGGTCCGCGATGAGATCAGCCAGGCTCTGGCTAAAAGCGAAGACGCCCGTGCCAAGCGTGACCAGATTTGTCTCTACATTGCCCAGCACCGCATGACGGGCTCGGAACACGACATCTCGCAGTACATCTCGCTGGCGCTGTATCTGAGTCAGCCCCCTGAACTGGAGACGACGGTCGAGCTGCCCGAGATGCCGCCCGACTCCACACAAGTGGTGGAAGTGGTGCCGATGTTGCGCGACTTTGCCGCAGCGGTCGATCTGCACGGGATCTGGCTGGCGGTACACCATCTCTACGACGAGGAGACCGACCGCCTGCACGATCCACTTTCGCAGATGATCGTGTCAACCAATCTCTATCTCAAGATGCCCGCGTCAACTTACGACGGGCGCCGGTTTGTAGTGGTCATTGAGCCTTTGCTGTCTCCGCACCTAGTCAACGCCCGCATCTACGGCACCGACTACGTGGTGGTGGTGTCGCCGGTGAACGGCCAGATTCGCATGAACGACGTGCGCCACACCTATCTGCATTACGTCATCGAACCGCTGCTCTATGCGCGGGCCAACGCGGTGGACCGGACACAGCCTATCTTGAAAGAAGTTCGCGACGCTCCTCTCGATTTCCGTTACCGCTCCGACTCTGTGGCCTTGACCGTGGAGTGTCTCATCAAGGCCATTGAAGCGCGGACGATGGATACCGGCGTCCCGGTCTACAAGATTCCGGCGGGCGTGGAACGGTCGGACCTGCCGCGCTATGAACGCGAGCGCCAGGCTTATCAGCAAAAGGTTGAAGCGGTCCGCGTGGCGACGGTGCGTCACGACATGACCCAGGGCTTTGTGCTGACGGAATATTTCTTTCAGCAGCTAATTGCATTCGAGAAGGACCCCGCCGGCCTCCGTGACGCCATCGGTGAGATGGTGTACGGAATGGACATAGATGCCCAGGTACATCGCGCCCGCAATATTGACTTCGACCAACAGGCTGATGGCGACGTCTTGCAGCGCAGCAAACCGCGCGTACTCACGGGCCTGGATCTGGCCGAATCGAGGCTAGCCGCCGGTGACGTCAATACGGCCAGCGCCATGGCCCGCCAGTCGCTTATAGTGCATTCCGACACTGTTCAGTCCGCTGCGGACAGCGCCCGTGCGAACTTTATCCTGGCCCGTGCCGCCATCCTTACCGGCCACCCCAGCGAGGCCATCAACGACTTTCAGAAAACTCTGGCCACCAGCAAGGAGCCGCGTCTTCTCGCCTGGTCGCACATTTATCTGGGCAGGATGCTGGACCTGGATTGCAAGCGCGACGAAGCTTTGGCGGAGTACAAGGAGGCGATGTCGGTGCGTGACGGGCAACAGGATACCCGCCTGGCCGCCGAGCGGGGCGTCAAATCCGCCTACGCGATCCCTGGGCATGGGTGCGAGGAGGACGCCGAAGATAACTCTCCGGGCTCTGCTCCGGTCAAGCCGGGCACACCGTCGCCGGGGCAAAATGAGGTGCCGAAGCCGCAATAGTTCCACCGGTTTCGTCAGGGGTCCGCGCATCACGTCAAATGTAGTTAGGGCATGGAGATGGAGCGTTCTTGCCGGACTGGCTGGGCGCGCCGGAGCATTGACTGGAATTTAGAAAGATAAGGGCTGGTGTGGAAGCGGTTTTAACCGAACTCGAAGCAGCGCTGGGACATGGCTTTGCCAGACCTGAGCTGCTGGTGCGCGCGTTGACGCACCGGTCGATGGCCAACCAGCGGGCCATGGAAGGCGGCGCCGGGACCGCCGACGGCAACAATGAACGACTGGAGTTTCTGGGCGACGCGGTGCTGGGCCTGGTGGTGGGTGAAGCCTTGTTTTTGCTGCACCCGGAGTGGCAGGAGGGCGAATTGACCCGCGTACGCGCCCAACTGGTGAGCCGTGAACACATGGCGCAGGTGGCTGAAGCCATCAGCCTCGGCAATCACTTGCTTCTGAGCCGCGGCGAAGACCGAAGCGGCCTGCGGCGGAAAAGCACAGTGCTCTCCAACACCATGGAGGCGGTGATCGGCGCCCTGTTTCTAGACGGCGGCCTGGAGCCGGTCAGATCGTTTGCCCATCGTTACGTGATGGGCGACGCCATGGAACAGTTGGCCAAGGAATTGCGTTCCGGCGCCGCCTTGGGCAACTATAAATCGGCGCTTCAGGAGTACCTGCAGGCGGCACGAATGGGGACGCCGATGTACAAAGTAAAGAACGAGAGCGGTCCCGACCACCGTAAACGCTTCCTGGTGGAGGTCCGGCTGAAACCGGGCGAAGGTGAGCCAGGCAAGCCGCTGGCGCGCGGCAAGGGAAGCACCAAGAAACACGCGGAGCAGGACGCGGCGCGACGCGCGCTGGTTTGCCTGACCGGGGGCTCAATCAACGATGCGGCCCCGGCAGGCTGCGAACAGGAGGATCCAGAGACGGAATGAGCACCCCTTCCCAGGTGACCGGCCCGTCCCCACGGCTAGCGCAGCTGTGGCTGCATCTGCCTACTTTGCCAGAGGCGCTCGCCTCGCTGCTGAGTACGGTGGTCGTGGCCCTGTTTCTTCTCACTTTTGTCGTGCAACCCTTTCTTATCCCTTCAGAAAGCATGGAGCGCACACTGCTTGTGGGAGACTTTCTGCTGTTCAACAAGCAGATCTATGCGCCGACCAGCAAACTAAGCAGTTGGCTGCTTCCTTATCGCGAGGTTGCCCGGGGAGATATCGTCATCTTCCACCATCCCGAGCCACCTCTTCTGGTCAAGAGAGTGGTTGGCATTCCCGGGGACAGGATACGGATTGACGGCGGGCGGGTTTCGATCAACGGCACGACACTGCCCGAGCCCTACGCGGCTTTTGAGCCTGCGATGCCCAATGATTTCCGCGACAACTTTCCGGCCAAGATGTACACGGATCCGGCGGTCGATCCTACGTGGTGGAGGCAGATGCAAAACCTCACTCGCGACGGTGAACTCCAGGTTCCACAGGGCGAGTATTTTGTGCTCGGCGATAACCGCAACCATAGTAATGACTCCCGGTTTTGGGGCTTTGTGCCGCGGCAGGCCATTGTGGCCAAGCCGCTGGTCATTTACTTCTCGCTTGCGCGCCCCTCCACCACCGAGGTGGAACCGGCCGCGGATGATAGACTCGGACACGACAGGGAGCTCACGGCGAAGCTTGCGGGGTTTGCCCGCTGGAAGCGCATTTTTCACGTGGTTCATTAGCAGGAATTCAGACGACTAGCCCCGTAGCAACCTGGACAAAGAGCGATAGGATGACCAAGAAAAATACGCTGCCACCCAAGACCTCGACCGAGGTTCAGCCTGCTCCTGAATCAAAGCCAGTGGAGGAGACACCGTTTGAGGCAGTGGCCAGTATTTGCACCGTGCTGGTCGTCGGCCTGTTCATCCTCACCTTCCTCTGCCAGAACTTTGTAATCCCTTCCGGCTCGATGGAGAAGACCCTGCTGGTGGGCGACCACCTGGTAGTGGACAGGATCACTCTCGCTCCGCCCACAAGCTGGATGCCCCTGGTTCGCTATCGCGAGCCCATGCGCGGCGATATTGTGGTCTTTCTCAAGCCGGGCGAGCCGGATATGTTCCTGGTCAAGCGGCTGGTCGGTATTCCAGGCGACCGTATCCACCTGCGGAACGGCATCGTGATTGTGAATGGCGTGGCCCAGAGCGCACCCCACGCGCAACCCACTACCTTCGAAAATCACTCAGACTTCCTCGATGAATTCCCAGCGGTTCCGCCTTCGGTGGACATGAACGCCACCGAGACATGGGCGGTGGATGCTCCAAACTACATCAAGGACGGGGACCTGGTGATTCCGCCGGGCAAATACTTCATGATGGGCGACAACAGGCACAACAGCCTCGACTCGCGCTATTGGGGCTTTGTTCCCCGGGAGAACATTGTGGGCCGCCCGCTGTTCAACTACTGGTCGTTCAAGACGCCGGAAGACCAGTACGAGCAGACGGGCCTGGGCAACAGTCTGGGCTGGATGACCCACGTGGCGGTTCACTTCCTGACCGAGACACGCTGGAATCGAACGCTGCACATGATACGGTGAGCCCGGTACATTGAAGAGAACTGCGATAAACGATCTATGACGGACGAGGCGCAGCGCCGGCGGCGTAGGAGAAAGCAGTTTTGGCTGGCTTTGGCGGTACCGGCAGTCATTCTGATCGTGCTCCTTGTGCCTCCATTGGTCAGCATCGGCGGCTACAAGAGCCGGATCACATCCCTCATGTCCGCCTCACTGGGCCGGCCGGTGCGTCTCTCTTCAGTGGAACTCCGGCTGCTGCCGCGGCCGGCTTTTGTGCTCACCGACCTAAGCGTCAAAGAGGATCCCGCCTACGGTGCAGAGCCGGTGTTTCATGCCGGTGTTGTCACCGCCGACATCCGCCTGCTCTCGCTGTGGCGGGGACGGTTGGAGATCAGCCGGATGAGTGCGGACGAGGCCAGCGTGAACCTGGTGCGCGCCGGCGCGGGGCGCTGGAACCTGGACTCGCTTTTTCGCACCGCGGCAGGGCAATCCAAGGCGTCGGGCAGAGCCGTGCAATTGCCCTACCTGGAAGCGACAAACTCGCGCATCAACATCAAGAACGGCCTTGAGAAGCTGCCGTTTTCGCTGGTCAACGCCGATATTTCCATGTGGCAGGAGGAGCCGGGCGACTGGCGCGTGCGTCTGCGTGGCCAACCAGCGCGAACCGATGTGAGTCTCGACTTGGCCGATACCGGCGTGGTGCGGTTGGAGGGGAGCTTGCGCCGCGCTCCCCAACTGCACGAGATGCCGCTGCATTTCGACCTGGTGTGGCGCGAAGCGCAGCTTGGCCAACTGAGCCGGCTGTTGATCGGCTCCGACCCCGGCTGGCGCGGCGATCTCGCCGGCGAGTTGCACTTGGACGGAACCGCCGATTCAGCCCAGGTCACCACTCGATTGCGCGCATCGGGCGTTCACCGCGCTGAGTTTGCACCCGCGGTGCCGCTGGACTTCGATGCCAACTGCACCTTCGTGGTTCACTATTCGGGCCGCGACCTACAGAACGTGGCCTGCGACTCGCCCCTCGGTGATGGCCATATCCGGCTGGCGGGAGAATTGGGGGGCGACGGCCAGCCGCGTTTCTCAATCGAACTGCAGCGGATTGCGGCGCAGGCAGGCCTGGATGTCCTCCGTACCGTGCGCAGCGGCATCGGCGAAGGTCTGGCTGCCCAGGGAACTGTGAGCGGCAAGCTCAGCTACAGTGCCGGACCCGTAGCCAACGATGCACCGGCCGCGAATCCCCACAGGCACTCCGCCGCGCTCCGATCTGCAAAGCCCCATCCCGCGGAGCCGGGACCGCTGACTGGAAGCTTGACCGTGGAGGGATTCCGGCTGAGCGGGGAGAGTCTCAGACAACCGATTCAGATTGCGAAGATTGTCCTGGAACCGGCTCCCACTGTCCAGGGCGAGCCCCAGGCACTTGCGACGGTGGTGGCGATTCCTGCCGGCGGAACCTCGCCTCTTGCGGTCACAGCACGACTGGCGGCGAGCGGCTACCAGGTCACGGTGCGCGGCCAAGCCTCCCTGGTGCGTCTACGGGAACTGGCTCACACCGTAGGCGTTACAGAGATCACCACACTGGATGCGCTGGCCGGAGAACCGGTCGTGCTGGATCTGAACGCGGCAGGACCCTGGATGCCAGCCCCGCAAGTACCTTTCAGCAGATACGCGATCGTTGCGGCGGAGCCAGGCCCAGGAACTCAGCCGGCTATCGAAGATGATACGCAAGACCGGCTGACCGGAACGGTGACCTTGCATAGCGCCAACTGGAAATCCGACTACCTGGCCAACCACATAGAAATTTCTCAGGCCACGCTTCACTTAGGCGGGGAGGCGCTGCGCTGGGATCCGGTTGTCTTTTCCTACGGTCCCCTCAAGGGAACGGCCACGCTCGAATGGCCCTCAGTCTGTACGACTGCCGAGCCATGCCCGCCGCGGGTGGAGGTGCAATTCGCCGCACTCGACGCCGCCGCGCTGCAGGCAGCCCTGCTTGGAGCGCACGAGCCGGGCACCATGCTTTCCGCACTGATTGCACGGCTGCGGCCTTCCACACCGCAACCCTGGCCACGGATCGATTGCAGGTTGAAGGCCGACTCTCTGGCGCTGGGGCCGGTCACCCTTGAGAATGCTGACGCGACACTGCACATTCTGCCTACGGGGGCCGAAATTACCAGCCTTGACGCTGGGGTGCTGGGCGGCTTCCTACACGCTTCCGGCGAGGTAACCAGCGCTGACAAGCCCGCTTATGCGCTGGAGGGGGAGTTCACCAAGCTCAGTTCCCCGGCAGTCTGCAAGTTGCTTGGGCTCAGTTGTGCAGGCGGCTCCTTCGACGCCAACGGCAAGATCAATCTCTCCGGCTTCACAGGGCAGGACCTGGCAGCCTCGGCGAAGGGAAATCTCCATTTCGAGTGGCGGCATGGCGCCGTCCGCGGGCGCACGATTCCGGCCCCTGTGGCCCTTCCACCGTCCCTGGCCCGGTTCGAGCGCTGGACCGGCGATGCTGCGGTCGTCAACGGCGCCGTCGCGTTGAGTGAGAATCAGATCGAGCAGGGCGCACGCAGGTCTACCGTGACGGCTTCCATCACCTTGAGCGATCCGCCTAAGGTTACCCTGGCAATGCCACGGAAGGCCGCACTCTCAAAGCGGTAATCCTGTAATTGGATGCCCGCTACAATTGAGAGATGGCATTATCCATCTCTTCTTCCCCGGTTCAGATCCGCTGCAAGGGCATTCTCTTTGACATGGACGGTATCCTCATTTCCTCCATCGGCTCGGTCGAGCGCACCTGGAGGAAATGGGCGGGGACGCGCGGCGTCGATCCGGACTATGCCATCAGCATCGTTCACGGGCGGCGGGCTGTAGATACCCTGGCCGCACTTCGCCCGGATCTGGACGCCGAGGCGGAACTGAAAATCATTGAAGATATTGAGATTGTGGACAACTCTGAACTCAGAGTTTTGCCCGGAGTGCTGGAACTGCTGACGGCGCTGCCCGCGGATCGATGGACCGTGGTGACCAGCGCGACAGAACGGCTGGCACGGGCGCGATTGGCTTCAGGGGGTGTTCCCGCACCGGAGCATCTGGTTACCGCCGAATGCGTGACCCATGGCAAACCCCACCCGGAGCCTTTTGTGGCCGGAGCAGCGATGCTGGGCTTTGCGCCGGAGGAGTGTGTGGTATTCGAGGACTCGTCGTCGGGCGCCAGGGCTGCGAGGGATGCGGGCTGCACGGTGGTGGCCACCACGTTTTCGCATCCCATCGAGACGCTGGACGCCGCTCACTATCTGATCGAAGACGTCACCGGGGTGAGCGTAGAGACGCTTGCGGGCGATGAAGGGCTGTTATTGAAGCTCACGCCGCTCGCGGAATAGCTTCTACTCGTTGGCCTCGATGCGCCGGCCATGCGCGTCCTGCAGGGGCCGCGAGTTGACCTTGAAGAGCGCCGCAAAGGCGCGCAATTGATCCCGGCTAATGGTCATCTCCTGTTCAAAGACAAACCAGCGGACTCCCTCGGTACAGGGCGGAGTGGTGAGTGAGCCCATGTAGGTCCAGTAGCCACGGTCGGGGGGCAGCAGGCCGCCGGGGTTCACCATGTCAGTGGTCTTGTCGGTCGCGCCCGTGGTTGTGGGCAGGTGCTCCCAAAGGGTGGCCAGCACAGCATTGGGGGAGCCCCGATCCTCGGTCAGCCGCACCGCGACCACAGCCATCTTTCCGTCGGCGCTCTTATGCACCAGGTGGACCACCATATCGGAGAGCTTGCCTTTGACAGCTTCCTCGGCGGGGTGGTGAAAGTGAAATTGCTGCAATTCGTAACGTACCCCGTCCGCTACGATGTAGCTACCGGGATGCACGTGAACCAACACGGTGTGGCCGTTGTTCTCCAGCGTGACCGGCGCGGAAATATAGTGGAACTCAATCGGCTGCAGGGCCTTGTTCAAGTGTGCGCCGCGAATGTCAATGGGTGATTGCTCGTGGCCTTGCGAACACACCTTGTAGGCCGGGTCCAGTTTGCCCCACTCCAGCGGGCCGCGCTTGCCTGCGTAATCCCAGGGTGCGGTAGTTTGTGCGGCGGCCATGGCGCTCAAGCCAAGAACAAGGCCCGCAAGTGCAAAAATACGCATCAGTATCTCCTCGCTATCAAAACGTGGGTGTGTCCCGAAGAATTCTATTGCATTGACGCAGGGCACAGAAAAAGGAATGGGACCCGCCGTGTGACGGATCCCATTCGATTGACTGTGTTTTCAAATCGCTGCCTACCTGGCGGCGGCCAACAACTTCGCCTGTTCGGCCAGGGAAGCTGCTTTGGCGGTCGACTCCCAGGTAAACTCCGGCTCGGTACGGCCGAAGTGACCGTAGGCGGCGGTCTTCTGGTAGATCGGCCGGCGCAGGTTCAGGCTTTCAATGATTCCCTTGGGGGTAAGCGAGAAGTTCTTCCGCACCAACTCGGTTAGCTGGGCGCTGCTCAGCTTGCCGGTGCCGAAGGTATCGACCAGAACGCTTACCGGTTCGGCCACTCCGATGGCGTAGGCCAATTGCACCTCAGCCTTTTCCGCCAATCCCGCGGCCACAATGTTCTTGGCGATGTGACGCGCCATGTAGGCTGCCGAACGATCCACCTTGGTCGGATCCTTGCCGCTAAAGGCGCCGCCGCCGTGCCGTCCTGCGCCGCCGTAGGTGTCGACGATAATTTTGCGGCCGGTCAGTCCGGTGTCACCCATGGGTCCGCCGATGACAAAGCGTCCGGTGGGGTTGATGTGGTACTTGGTATGCTCATCGAGCCATTCGGGGGGCAACACAGCCTGAATCACATACTTGAGGATGTCGGCGTGCAGGTCCTCATTGGTTACGGTTTCAGAGTGCTGGCTGGAGATGACCACGGCATCGATGCGGGCGGGCTTTCCGTTCTCGTCGTACTCCACCGTCACCTGGCTCTTGCCGTCGGGACGCAGATAAGGCAGTTTGCCGCTTTTGCGCACTGCCGTCAATTGACGGCAAAGCTTGTGGGCCAAGGAAATTGGGGCCGGCATCAGTTCGGGGGTCTCATTGGATGCGTAGCCGAACATCATCCCCTGGTCGCCGGCGCCGCCGGTGTCCACACCCTGGGCAATATCGCCCGACTGCTTGTTGATGGTCGAGATCACGGCACAGGTGTTGGAGTCGAAGCCGTATAGCGCATTGTCGTAGCCGATGGAGGCCACTACGCCGCGCACCAGGCTCTGGAAATCGACGTAGGCCTTGGTGGTAATTTCTCCGGCAATGACGACCAGGCCAGTGGCGGTCAGGGTTTCGGCGGCTACGCGGCTGTAAGGGTCCTGCTCCAGGCAGGCATCCAGGATGGCGTCGGAAACCTGGTCGGCAATTTTATCCGGATGGCCTTCGGTGACTGACTCAGAGGTAAACAAGAAACGGTCGCTCAACTTCAGACTCCTGCCCATTGAAGGGATTTAAGTTGGTGGCCTGCCGCGATGGCGGGATTGCGTTGAATGAACCGGCGCGGAGAGAGCTGAATCGCCCACTCCCGCATCGGGGAGACAAGCCCGCATCACCAGGTCTCACCCCGGGGGTGCATCCCTTTATGGTAATTGCGAGGAGGGGCTGGGGGCAAAGGATCGCAGCGAACGGCGAGCATTCGGTGTTCAGGGGCGAATTGGGCCATGTGAGTTGCAGGCTGACTGCAACTGCTTATGCTGGTTGGGAATTGGTCTCAGGTAGAAGAGGCGAAGGCCAAGCTCTAGTGGTAGAACCGGGAAATGACGTGCGCGATCATGGCGTGGGCGTTGGCGGTGACGGCATGCATGGGCAGCAAAGTGCTCCACCATCCGGCGCGGACTCCGAAATAGCGCACGGAGAAGAAGCCAGCCGCCGTCATGAGCAGCGCCAGCAGAACTACTCCTGCCCAGCGCAGACGAATCTCGGCAGCTTCGCGTTGCTCTATGCGCGCTTTCCCCACGTTGGAGGCAAAGGTCGTCCAGCCCCGATCGTCGTCGTTCATCAGGCCCGAGGCGACGTACGCGCTCAGAAACCGCTCGGTCCAGTCCCGCGCATCCAGTCCCAGCGCTCCCACATAGCCCCGCACAATACCTTTGCTGAGGATACCGCCAGGAAGAAGCCGAAATCTGTCTTGCTCGAGGGCAACCAGATGACGCTGGCTGATCTTTGTAACGGCGGTAATCTCCTCCAACGCGACGCCGCGAGATAACCGTTCAGTCCGAAGATCTTCTCCAAAACTTCCCATCTGTAGCTCAAAAGGGGGATTGACCCCCGGGAGATTTCCACAATCACAATAAATTGCAAAGGCGTTTTGGTCAAAAGAAAAACTTGGGCAATTCACCTATTTTTGACACAAAAGTTTGGATTTGGAACTGCACTTGAGGTTACTTGTTTACTAGAGAATAACAGGCCTCCAGGGTTCATAAACGCCGCATTGGCTGCGTTTATTCCGGCCAGGCCGGAAGCGACTCGGCGGAGTCCGGGGGTTGGCAGTGCTTTGCGGCAGCGAATCCAGCAGTTCCGGCTGTTACCCTTGAGGGCAGGGACGTGGGTGATTTCGCCGTTCCCGGGAGCAATGCCCAGGCATGAATAAGCTGGTAATCGCGAATCTGCTTCACCGTCCGCTTCGCTCCATCATCAGCGTGCTCGCGGTGGCTATTGAAGTGATCATGATCCTGTCCATCGTCGGCATCTTCATGGGCATGCTGAACGACCAGAAAGAGCGCACCAATGGCATTGGAGCCGATCTTCTGTTGCGCCCGACCAATGCCAGCTTTATGAATGGGGTAGGCGGAGCCCCTATGCCCGCAAAGAATATCGAGGCCATCCGCAAACTGCCTCATGTGGCAGTGGCCTCGCCGGTAATTCAGCACCTAAACACTGCGGGCTCCATTGAAGTGCTGTGGGGAATCGACTACCCCAGCTTTAATGCCCTGAAGCCCTTTGTGTTCGTCGCAGGGGGCCCATTCCAGGGACCTGCCGAGGTGATTGTCGACGATGTGTTTGCCCGCGCCGACGGTGGACACAAAGTGGGCGACACAATCCAGGTGATGAACCACCCGTTTCGCATCTCGGGCATCGTGGAGCACGGCAAGGGCGGCCGCAAGTTGCTTTCCATCGAGACCATGGGCGAACTGACGGGTGACGAAGGTAAAGCCTCGCTCTTCCTGATTAAATGCGACAACCCAGCCAATCAGCAGACCGTAATCCAGGAGATACACGCCACCCCCGGTCTGGAGAACAACGAGGTGGAGACTATTGACGACTGGTTAGCCCAGATGACTCCTGAGAAACTTCCCGGCTTTAACGTCGCCCTCAACGTGGTGACAGGCATTGCAGTCATCGTTGGCTTCCTGGTGATCTTCCAGTCGATGTATACGGCGGTTCTCGAGCGGACCCGCGAGATCGGCATTCTCAAATCGCTGGGATCGTCCAAGCTGACCATTGTCAGCATGGTGTTGCGCGAGACTGCCTTGCTGGCCATCGCAGGCGTATTGCTGGGCGTCGTGGGTACCTACGGCGTTCGTACCCTTCTCACTCTCAAGTTCCCCACACAGCACTTTGAGATCACTGCGCATTGGGTCGTCCAGGGCGCTCTCATAGCTTTTGCCGGGGCACTGTGCGGTGCGCTCTATCCCGCCTGGATGGCGGCACGTAAAGACCCCATCGATGCCCTGGCATACGAATAGGCATCCGGGGAGAGTGACGCCGTCTCCCGAGGCGCTCTGGGCCAGCCCTTGCGCTATCGCCGGCCACCGGCCTGGCAGCGGCCCAACGGTATAATTGCGACCTACTCACTTTCTTATTCCTCTGAGCAACTTCTGGTTCTTTGGAGCACTGGTAATTGCCGATTGGATCCAAACGATGGGTGTTTGCTGTCTGGCTGGCAGCGATTCTAGGATTTGCCGCTCTGCACGCGCTGCACTTGCGCGCCGATTTTCCAAACCACACGCCCTGGTTCAGCGACTGGGCCAAATACACCGATGAGGGCTGGTACGGGAATGCGGCCATCCGCGCCCACCTGTTCGGTAACTGGTACCTGCCCGGCGACTTCAATCCCGCACCGGCCGTTCCGATGTGGCCGTTTCTGGAGTGGCTGCTGTTCTTCTTCACCGGGGTCACTGTTCAGGCAGCGCGAGGGCTCGCGGTTGGATTCTTCTTTGCCAACCTGCTGCTGAGCTATTTGCTGCTGCGGGCTCGCGGACCGCGCTGGATGGCGTTGCTGGCTCTCACTCTGCTGGTAACCAGCCCGTTTCTTTACTGTTTCAGCCGCCTCGCGATTCTGGAGCCGATGCTGACGACGTTGACGCTGGCAGTCCTGAACCTGGCGATCCGGTTGCCTCGAATGCGGCGGCCTCTGGCAGCGTCCGCGACGATTGGGCTGTTGTTCACGCTCATGCTGCTTACCAAGACCACGGCCGTGTTTCTGCTGCCGGCGCTGGCATGGGCCATGCTGCTGCCGCTGTGGGATGACCGCAGGAAGGCACTGCACTGCGGACTGGTCGCCGCCGGCGTCACGGCTGTGACGTTTGGCCTGTGGATGGCGTTGCTGGTCAGGAGCGGCCTGCTTGCCGACTATCGATATCTGTTTGTGGTCAACACTTACAAAAAGCCCCCGCAGCCCGACTGGCCGCTGCAGAGCCTGTGGTGGTCAATCCACGGAGGCCTCTGGATTGACCACATTCTGATTCCGCTGGCAGGGCTGATCGCGGTGGGCATTGTCATGGCATGGCGCAGCCCGTGGGGCCGTGGACTGCTGCGGGATCCAGTTTTCGGCGCATCGGCGCTGGCCGTTGCCGGCTACATACTTTTCATGACCTACCAGGACCACCCCCAGCCTCGCTACTTTGCCGTGGTGGCGTTTTTCAGCTTCTTCATGGTGGCGCAAGGAGCGGCTGCGTTGTTGGATACGGCGGAGTGGCCGCGCAAGCTCGGCTGGGCCGTGATCGTACTGGCAGCAATTGCCGCAACGGTGAACGGGGCGTGGATTCTGAGCTACGTTGCACATCCTGAATACACATTTGTGGATGCGGCTCAGCGCCTCACCAGCTATATCGACCAGCATCCCAATGGCAAGCGGCTGCTGGTCTCAATCAGCAGCGACGAAATCACTCTAGCGACCCACCTGCCCACCCTTTGCGACGACTTCGGCACGCAGGACCTGGCGTCGAAGCTCGGCCGTTACCAGCCCGGCTGGTACGCCACATGGAACGACTTCGACCCCGGCACCCTGGAAGACATCCACACACGATTTACGCTGGAGCAGGTGGCCAGCTTCCGCGCATTCGATGACCCGCAGCGCAACGTTCTGGTGCTATTCAAATTGCATCCGTTGCCGGGGGGGCGGGTGCGGACCCGGGAGGAACAGAACCTGCAGGTTCCGCTCCCGGAGGACAAAATCGACATTCCAATCCAGTAGCCGAGAGAATGCCCAGCCAGCGGCGTGTCTGCGGTGCACCTCAGAACGGCACTCTCAGTGTGCCGATAAAGGCGTGGTTGTACTGGTTATAGTGCGTCGTGGCAATCTGGAGACCGCCTCCCGCGACGAAGGCAACGCGTTTGTGAATCGGGAAACGGCCGAATACGACGCCCGGCGTCACAAAGGTCTGCTTTTTGCCGCCGTTCGACCCCCCAAGCCAATAAATAGAATTGATTTCAGCCTCGGGCCACAACTGCTTCAGGGCGTGATATTGGAAAGTGGTATTCGAGACCACGGTGCGGCCTAACTTGTTCACGCTGCTGGTGGGAAGCGTCCCGCCCAGGGTGGCTTGCACATCGAACTTCCCCCATCCTTTGCCGCCGGCCAGGGTTGGCGTCACTACGGCGCTGATGGAGCCGTTCTTGTAAGTCCCGGTGGGAATGCTGCCGCCCAGGAAACCGGTCAAGATGGCTTTGCCGTGCTCCTCATTGCACGACAGAAAGCGATACTTCAGCGTGAAAGAGACATCGCCCCAGCCATCCACGGCGCTGGGGTTCTCGTGATGCAGGCGTGGGGGCAGGTTGAGGAGCAGCTCGGTATTGTGCGTGGGGATAAGCTCGAGGCCCTTACCGCCGTCGAGGTTCGTGACGTCGCCGGCGGGTGTCACCTGGTGCACGACATCGAAGCGGAACTCCTGCTCCAGCCGGGGCGTCACCGTGGCAACCGGAGTGACCCAATGGGGCTGGGCGGCCTGGGTTGCGGAGACGTGGTCCAGCCACCGGCCGACCCAGCTCTGAGAAACAGTTGTGGATGGACTTTGCGCGCCAGCCGTCACCCCGGTTGCCATCAAACAGACAGAGAGGGGAAGAAACACTGCGGGGAATTTCAATGGTTTTTCCTGAAATTGGAATAATTTCAGGTCCATTATATTCAATAATTAGTCGATAATTCGACAAAATTCGACTTGATTAATACCGAAATCGCACTTAACCCCCGGCCGTCTTGCCTGTCGACCAATCGCCGATGCCTGTCCTCTGCAGTTTCATGGCCTTGCGATCATGACCTCGGTGGCCTTGATGAGCGCTATGGCTGTTTCGCCCTTCTGGATTGCCAGATCGCGCACGGCATCCGCGGTGATGATGGCCGTCACCCGCTGGCCGCCGACATCGAGCACCACTTTTGCAAGCAGGCCATCCACGACGACCTCCACAACCGTGCCCAATAGTTGGTTGCGCCCGCTGATGCGGGGCGTATTGGCAGGAATGGCCCCTGCAGGCAGGAATTCGTCCAGGGCGTTGAGGGGAATCCGGTGATGTCCGCCAGGCGTCTTGACCGTTCGAATGCGGCCGGCCAGGATCCAGTGTTTGACGGCTGGGTAGCTGATACCGAGCTTTTCCGCCGCCTGGCGCGGAGTGAGCAGCGTGGATGAATTCATGGGATGTCGATTGCCTCCATCCACCGTACTGTAAACGGCCTCGCACGAGGCTGGCTGGAAATCTTTGATTTCAGGCGCGGAAGGCGCGGACCCTGAACCCTGTGACTGCAATCACTCGACAGTGGGGGACCCGTTTGATAGCCTTCCGATGGCTTCGCCCCAGTGTTCTGAGAGGTCGCCTTTTTCATGGGGTCGTGGGTGAAACGGCTTCAAACCATTCGTCGGGAGGACTCGTGACTGCAACGTATTGGGTGTATTTTTTTCTGGCCGTGAGCGTACTTTCGCTCTTTGTGGCCTTTCTCTTCACGCGCCGGGAAATCGGCTCTGATATCGGAACGCCGGACATGCAGAAGATTGCAGCGGCGATCAAGGGGGGTTCCGAGGCATTTCTGAAGTGCCGGTACAGAACCGTGGCGGCCCTTCTGGGCCTGCTGCTCCCCACATTGGCTTACGGGCAGACGGAGCAGGGGGGCGGAGGGGAAGCCAACCTGGTGCTGCCGGATTTGTCGAGCGTGAATTTCGCAAATTTCTTCGGCTTGAACGGACATGCCCTTCTGTCAATCGGATTGCTATTCTGCGTCGGCGGCCTGTTGTTCGGGCTGGTGATCTATGAACAGTTGAAGAACCTGCCGGTTCATCGCTCGATGCGCGAAATTTCCGAACTGATCTATGAGACGTGCAAAACCTATCTGGTGACGCAGGGCAAGTTCATCATGCTGCTCTGGGCGTTCATTGCGGTCATTATCTCGCTGTACTTCGGCTGGCTGGCGCCGGTGCAGGGAAAGCCGATTTCCGTTACATTGCCGGTCATTCTGTTGTTCTCGCTCATTGGCATCGCGGGCAGCTACGGCGTGGCGTGGTTTGGAATTCGCGTCAACACCTTTGCGAACTCGCGGACGGCATTCGCAGGATTGCGCGGCAAGCCATATCCGTGCTTTGCGATTCCGCTCAAGGCTGGCATGAGCGTGGGTATGATGCTGATCTCGGTCGAGCTGCTCATCATGCTCTTCATTCTTTTGTTTATCCCGGCTGATTTTGCGGGCCCCTGCTTCATTGGCTTTGCGATTGGCGAAAGCCTGGGCGCCGCGGCGTTGCGTATTGCCGGCGGCATCTTCACCAAGATCGCCGACATCGGCTCCGATCTGATGAAGATCGTCTTCAAGATCAAGGAAGACGATGCCCG
>Ga0182014_10000886_pt1 | contig 40923 bp, 29 predicted proteins | sample 612S2DmetaG_FD_120489 | JGI IMG/M metagenome (GOLD analysis project Ga0182014, IMG submission 120489) | Permafrost microbial communities from Stordalen Mire, Sweden - 612S2D metaG | ecosystem: Environmental > Terrestrial > Soil > Wetlands > Permafrost | place: Sweden: Stordalen | collected... | reverse complement strand
ATCGTCGATTTCGACGTGGTCGACTTCACCAACCTCCAGCGCCAGGTGATTCATTCCACCGCCGACGTGGGCCGCAAGAAGATCGATTCGGCCGCCGACAAGATGCTGGCCATCAACCCATTCCTGAAGATCGTCAAGCACGAAACCGCGCTTTCGAGCGAGAACGCGCTGGAGATTCTCAAAGACTATGACATTGTGGTGGACGGCACCGACAACTTCCCCACCCGCTACCTGGTAAACGACGCCTGCGTGCTGCTCGGCAAGCCCAACGTCTACGGTTCCATCTTCCGTTTCGAAGGCCAGGCCACCATTTTCGCTGCCGGGGACGGTCCCTGCTACCGCTGCCTCTATTCCGAACCGCCGCCTCCCGGCCTGGTGCCGAGCTGCGCCGAGGGAGGCGTGCTGGGAATTCTGCCGGGCACTATCGGCTTGATCCAGGCCACCGAGGCCGTGAAGCTGATTCTGGGCGTGGGCGAACCACTCATCGGCCGCCTCCTGCTCTATGACGCCCTGGGAATGCGGTTCCGCGAATTGAAGCTGCGCAAGAACCCCGAGTGCCCCATCTGCGGCGAGCATCGCACCATCACCAAGCTCATCGATTATCATCAATTTTGCGGCGTGCCCAATCCCAAACACCCCGCTCCCCCGGAGGAGACCAAAGTGAACAACGGTGAAATCGACGTTACCGAATTGAAAGCCAAGCTCGACCGTGGCGACGACTTCGTGCTGATCGATGTGCGCGAACCGCACGAATACCGGATCGCCAGCATCCCCGGATCCCGGCTCATTCCGCTCGGCGAGTTCCCCAAGCACGTGGGCGAGTTCGACCCTAACGCCGAGATCGTGATCCATTGCAAGATGGGCGGCCGCAGCGCCCGCGCCTGCGCCGTCCTCCGCCAGGCCGGCTTCGAAAAGGTCTACAACGTGAAAGGCGGCATCCTGGCCTGGAGCGATAAGGTCGATCCCAGCGTGCCGAAGTATTAGGGGATGTGGGGGGATCGACCTCTACCCCGGGGCCGCTTGAGAACCGTGACACGACGCTCGACCCGCCAGAGACACGAAGGCACCTCCTAACCGCCCACCCCGGATAGCTTGTATCCTGGTGCCATGCGGTCTTCCTGTATCTTGTTCGCACTCGCCTGCGCCGCGCTCGCGCCGCAGGTCCACGCCGACGACTGGACCGGACACTGGGTGGTGCCAGCGGCCAGCCAGAGCACGCCCCTCCCCGGCCGTGGCGGCCGGGGAGGCGCCGCGGCCATGTCGCTGTGGCTCAAAGCCGACGGCGCCCGCCTGACCGGATATCTGTCCGGCCGCGGCGGCGATACACCTATCTCCGAGGGTAAGATCGAGGGTGATCGTTTTTCGTTCGTCGTGGTCACCGACTACTACGGCGAAGAGCGGCGCGCCAATTACTCGGGTGTGCGGGCGGGCCCGGAATTAACAATCACGCTGCCGGCAACCGGCGGCCGCGGCGGTCCGCGCGAAATCACGCTCATCCGCGCCTCCACCGAACCCCCCCCGCCCCTGCCCCAGCCGCCACCCAAGGTGACCTTGCCCGCAGCCAAAGACGTGCCCTATAACGGCCTCGCCAAGACCCCGCCCATGGGTTGGAATAGCTGGAACAAGTTCCGCAACCAGGTGAGCGACCAACTGGTGCGGCAGGTGGCCGATGCCATGGTTAGGAACGGCATGAAGGACGCCGGCTACCTCTACGTCAACGTCGACGACACCTGGGAAGCGGGGCGCGACGCGCAAGGAAACATCCAGACCAACGAGCGTTTCCCCGACATGAAGGCGCTGGCCGATTACATCCATGGCAAGGGCCTGAAGCTCGGCATCTATTCGGGGCCTGGCCCCAAGACCTGCGCCAATTACGAAGCCAGCTACCAGCATGAAGAGCAGGATGCCAAGACCTACGCTGCGTGGGGCGTGGACTACCTCAAATACGACTGGTGCAGCGCCGGCCAGTTGTATGACTACCATTCCATGCAGGCGGCCTACGCCAAAATGGGCCTGGCGCTCCAAAGCTCCGGGCGCCCGATCGTTTTCAGCCTGTGCCAGTACGGCCTGCTCAAGGTGCAACAGTGGGGCGCCAGCGTCGGCGGCAACCTGTGGCGCACCACCGGCGACATCAGCGACAACTGGCAGTCCATGTCGCACATCGGATTCGATCAGCAGGCGGGCTTGGAACCCGACGCCGGCCCCGGCCATTGGAACGACCCCGATATGCTCGAAATCGGCAACGGCGGCATGACCGATACCGAGTACCGCACTCACATGAGCCTGTGGTCGCTGCTGGCGGCGCCCTTGCTGGCCGGCAACGATCTCCGCGACGTGCCGCCCAATATCCTGGAGATCCTGACCAACAAGGAAGTCGTCGCCATCGATCAGGACCCGCTGGGGAAGCAAGGGAAGCGCGTGGCCAAGAGCGGCGATTTGGAAGTTTGGGCGCGGCCCCTGGCCGGTGGCGCTTGGGCCGTGGGCCTGTTCAACCGCGGCGATGCCTCCGCCAAGGCTACTTTCCACGCTTCCGACATCGGCCTGGCGCGCATCGCCAAGATCCGCGACTTGTGGGCCCATGCCGACCGGAAGGCCGGCGCCGAATACTCCGCCGACGTGGCCTCCCACGGCGTGGTCATGCTAAAAGTGCAGGGACGATAGCGGCGGAAATGCGGCAAAGCGGGCTACCATTGTAGTTGCGGATGGTGGCGAGAAAAAAGAGGGGCGGCGTACTGCGGTCCGTGCTGCTGTGGAGTGCGGCCGCGATCCTGCTGGTTCATCTCTGCGCCTTCCTCGTGTTGGTGGGTCTGCGATGGCTCAATCCGCCTACCACGGCGGTACAGGCGGAGCGGCGGGTATCGGCCTGGGTTCTGCATAAGCCGTATCGCAAACACTACACCTTCGTGCCCCTCCGCCGCATTTCGCCCAACCTGCAGCACGCCGTAGTGGCCGCCGAAGACGGGCGTTTCTATCGGCACCACGGCATCGACTGGCAGGAGGTGCAGAAGGTCGTCGATGAAGATCTGGATAAAGGCAAAATGGGCCGCGGAGGCTCCACCATCACCCAACAATTAGTGAAGAATTTGTTTTTGAGCACCAACCGCTCGCTACTGTGGAAAGCCTTCGAGTTTACGCTGGCCCCGGCCGCCGAACTGGTGCTCCCCAAGCGCCGAATCCTAGAGCTTTATCTGAACGTGATCGAATGGGGACCGGGCATTTACGGAGCCGAAGCGGCGGCCGGTTCCTGGTACCACGTGCCGGCGGCGCGGCTCGACCGCGACCAGGCTGCCCGGCTGGCGGCTCTGCTGCCATCGCCCTTACGCCGCCGTCCCGGCCGCGTCAACTGGTACAGCACCGAGATCCAGCACCGCATGGAGGAAGCCGGCTGGTGAGAATCGGTACCGCCCTTACGCTCGCCGCGGGGATTGCCCTGGCCGCCGCCGCTGCCGCCCTCGCGCCCACAGTCTTCGTTCCCGGCCACCGCATTCCCGGAGTGGGCGTGGAGCGCAAAGAGCTGGACGACGAGTTGCTGGAGTTGCGCACCCAGCGCATGATCCAGGCCCAAACCTTCGGTATCCTGCGCGAAGGCGGCGCGCTCGCGGGAGCCAGGCGCATTGTCGACTCTCCCAGGCTGCAGTCCTTGTTTCAGGCGGCTTCGGGACGCAGCGGCATCCCCAGAGATTTGCTCGAAGCCATCGCCTACCTCGAAAGCTTCGGAGATCCCGCCGCGCAAAGTCCCGCCGGGCCCAGAGGCATCATGCAGATTTCGGTGCCCACGGCGCACGACATGGGCCTCGCCGTGGTGGTCGCGACGCGCTATCGCATCGCCAAAGAACGCGTAGCCGTGACTAAAGCCGGGCATACGCGGTTCAAGACGGTCACCCACCGCACGGCGTACACGGCGATGGTGCGCGACGACCGGCTGGTTCCCGAACGCGCCATCCCCGCCGCGGCAATGTACCTGGCCAACCTGGAGCGCAAATTCGGCGGCCGCGACTGGGCCATCTTCGCCTATCACTGCGGCGCCGGCTGCGTCTCGGAAATGATCGGGCTGACGCGCAAGGCGCGCGGTGTGCCCGCGGACCAGGTCACCGTGCCGCGCATGTTCTTTTCCGCCACGCCGGGTTGGAACCGCGAGCTGTATTCCGCCATCGAAGCGCAGATGCTGCGCGACTATTCGCCGACGTATTATTTCCGCATCATGCGCGTCCAGGAGCTGCTGGCGCTCTACCGCAGCGATCCGAAAGCCTTCGCCGCCATGTTCGCAGAATATCGGGCGAACTACAGCACCACCGCCCGAGCGCCCCACCGGCTGGCGCTGTGGCTCACACCGAAAGACCTGGTGTTCCGCAGCCCGGCGGATATTCAGGCCGATGCCGGCCAGCGCCTGGCGCCGGCGCCCGATCGTTCCGCCTACCTCGGCTACACCCTGCGGTTGACCTCCGGCGCCGCGGCGGTGGCTACTCCCGCGGCCCTGGGCACGCTAGAATACCTGGCTTACGAAACCCGCCGGCTCTACGAATCGATGGAGCCCGGCGAAGATTCGTTCCGCCCCCTAGAGGTCACTTCGCTGGTGGAACCCGAGGCCGCGGCTCTTCCGGAGGGCGCCGGCGAAGCGTTGGCACACAGGTCGGGCGAAGTCTTCGATATTACCATCGGGAATCTTCCCACCGGCGAGCTGGAATGCCTGCGGTTCATCCTCGACGATCTCGGTTGGGACGGCTACCTCGGCTTTTTCGAAGAAGGCCGCGATAGCCTGCACATCGGCTGCGCCCCCGCCGCCCGCGATTTCTTCACCAGCGTATTTCAGGAAGCGGGGCAGTAGGCCGTGGCGAAGGCCGTCAAGCCTGCGCAGGCTGTGGGGCAGGTTGGTAACCTGCGGACCGATTGTCAATCGGTCCAGCCGGGCGCCCACCGCACCTTGTGATCCCCCCAAGGAGGCTACGCGCGACACAGCGTATGCCCAGATCGCGCAACGGTGCCGCGCTCCATCAGTATGCTTGACGTAACGCATAACGGCTGGTATTCTAGTGAATGATCGTCGGTTTTCGCGACAAGCGCACCAGGGACTTCGCCGCCGGGGAACGAGTGAAAGCTTTCTCTGGAATCGAGCGGCCCGCGCACCTGAAGCTGGACCGGTTGGACGCGGCTACGGCGCTCAAGGACCTCGCCGCCCTGCCCGGTAATCGTTTTGAAGCGCTGGCCGGCGACCGTAAGGGGCAGTACAGCATCCGCATCAACGATCGATGGCGGATCTGTTTTGAATGGCCGGACGGAGCGCCGGGGCCGTCGGACGTGGAGATTGTCGACTATCACTGAGGAGGACGCTATGGCAGTGTTTGCAATCCATCCGGGGGAACACCTGGCCGAAGAATTAAATGAACTCGGCATGAGCGCCGCCGAACTGGCGCGCAAGCTCGACGTGCCGACCAACCGTATCACCGGCATTTTGAATGGCCAGCGCGCCATCACCGGCGACACCGCCTTGCGTCTGGCCCATTTCTTCGGCACGAGCGCGGCGTTCTGGCTGAACCTGCAAAGTCTCTACGAGCTTCGCCTGGCCCAGAAGAAGGCAGGAAAATCGATCGACGCGCTCCCCAGGCTGAAGCACGCCGAGCACGCTCCCGCGTGAGAGAGTGGCTACCAAATGCCCAAGCAATACCGCAGTCCCCTAATGGCATCGATCCACTAAAACTAAACCGCCGAGGGTCTCCACGCCGCCGGCGCCCGCAGTTGCACCCCTCAGCAAACTGGCGCCCACTCCCGCCTCAGCTCTCCACCCGTCCCGCCGCCGCGTTCCACCGCAAACGCCGCCCCTGCTGCAACGACAGATTGGCCATCTGCACCACCAGGGCGGCTTGGAACGCGATGCGCATCGGCGCGGCCGGCTCCTGGCGCGAGCGGACGCATTCCAGGAAATTCCGCACGTGCAGGTCAGTAGCATAGCCGAAGCCGCGCTCCGATTTCTGCGCGATGGAAGGCTCGTCCTCGGCGCCTTTGGGGAACACCTTCAGTTCTTCGCGGCCGATATCCATCCGCGCCAGATCGCCGTCGAGCTGGTTCAACTGGTCGTTGCGGGACTGGTATTGCATGGCGGCATAATTGATCGAAAACACGCCCATGAAATCCTCGGCATATTCGGCGATCGCAACCACGGATTCGGGTCGATCGACGCCCGGTTTGTGCGGCTTGCCCGCCGAAGCGTTCACCGCCAGCGGGTAACCGGCGCCCATCAGCATGTGGATGCCGTCGAACACGTGCGCGCCCTGGTCGGCCACTATCCCGCCGGCGTAATCCGAATAGAAGCGCCATTGCCGAAAACGGTTGGCATCGAACGGGCGCCGCGGCGCCGGCCCTTGCCACTGTTCCCAATCGAGCGGCCCATCGAGTTTGGCCGCCACCCCGCCGCCCAGGTAATTGTTCAGCCACCAGGAGCGGACCATTCGCACCGTGCCCAGCTTGCCCGCCGCCACCAGGTCGCGACCCTGCCGATAGAGATCGTAGCTGCGGCGCTGCATGCCCACCTGCACGACGCTTCTGGTTTTCTTCTCCGCCGCCACCAGCTTTACACCCTCTTCCGGCGCATGGCAGAGGGGCTTTTCCACGTAGATATCCTTACCGGCTGCAAGCGCATCCAGCACCATTTGCGCGTGCCAGTGCTCGGGTGTGGCAATCAGCACTGCCTGCACGTTCGGATCCGCCAGCAGCTCCTTATAGTTCCGGTAGGGCTTCGGCTTGCCGCCGGCGGTTTTCGACGCGATTGAGATGGCTTGCTCCAGGTTCGGCTCGTAGACGTCGCAGATGGCGCCCACGCGGATCGACGGGTCCTTCTGGAACACCGTCATCACGAACGTGCCCCGGCCGCCGCTGCCGATCACCCCAAGCGCTACCTGGTCCGCGGGCGATGCGGTGTGAGCCACCATGGCGCTTCCGGCGCTCAGCAGGAATGTCCTTCGGTTGGCGTTCATCGTGGTTTCCTCCCGGTATGATAGCAGCGGTTTCCGCCACCGGTTCGCCGAAAAGGCAGGCGCCGCTGTTGCGCCCCTATATAAAATGGATACGACAAGACCATCTATGAAATCTCCGTTCCCTCTCGCGCTGGGCATCGGTACCGCGGTCCTCGCCCTGCTGCCCGTCTGCGGCATCCGGTTTCACGCCGCCGCGCAAAACCGCATGACCTACTCGCTGGTGTCGGAAAACGGCGGGCACGTGTCGCTCGGGCTGGCTCTCCGCAAGCTCGGCGTATCGGGAACCTTCATGCAGTGTCCGGCCCATCCCGACGACGAGAGCAACGCCCTGTTCGCGCTCTTCACCTACGGCATGGGGCTGCGCTCGGTGGACGTGCAGAATAACCGCGGCGATGGCGGCCAGAACGAGATCGGCCCCGAGCTGTTCCGCGATATGGCCGTATTGCGCACCTCCGAGCTGCTCTCGGCCCATCGCATCGACGGCGCCGAGCAGTACTTTACCCGCGCCATCGACTACGGCTTTTCGTTCTCTCCCGACGAGGTGATCTCGAAGTGGGGCCGGCACGACATCGTGGGCGACTACGTGCGCCTCTTCCGCATGCTGCGGCCGGACGTGGTCGTCACCATGAACATCCAGGGCCGCGGCGGCGACCGCGCGCACGAGGCCACCGCCATCCTGGCGCGGGAAGGGTACCTCGCCGCCGGCGACCCCTCCCAATATCCCGAGCAGATCCTCGAAGGACTGCGGCCGTGGCGGCCCCGCAAGCTCTACTTCTCGGCGGGCTTCGGCGGTCCCGGCGGGCGTGGCCCGGGCGACGCTCCTCCAGCCGCGCCTCCGCCGCCATCTGTCAAGCTCACCCCGGTCAATACCAACGCCTATGATCCCCTTCTCGGCCGCACCTATGCCGAAATCGGCAACGGCGCGCGCGCGGCTCATAAGTGCCAGGGTATGGGCGGCCTGCCGCCGCTGGCTGGAGGAGGTGGAGGGCGCGGGGGTCGCGGCGGAGGCGGCTACCAGCTCATGGAAACTACCATCCCCAGCCAAAAAGAGAAAGATCAGGCCCTGTTCGACGGCGTCGATAGCCGCCTCGAAGCGCTGGGGCAGTTTGCCGGCCCTAATCCTCCTGCGGCGCTCGCGGCGGCACTGGCCGCCATTGCCGCCGATGCCAAACAGGCGCAGCTCGCCTTCGCCTCCGGAAACGACGCGGGCACGGCGGCGCCGGTGGAAGCCGGTCTGGCCGCCCTGCGGGAACTGCGTGCCCAGCTCCCCGCTATGGCGCTGAGCGATGCCGCCCGCTACGAGATCGATTTCCGCTTGCAAATTAAGGAGCGCGATTACGAAGACGCGCTGCTGGCGGCGGACGCCATCACCTTCGACGCGGTTGCCGACGATGGCCTGGTGGTCCGCGGCCAGCCGGTGAAGCTATCGCTGGTGGCGGCGAACCACGGCGCCTCCGACGTCGCCGTGGCCGCCGTCTCCATCGCCGGATTCGACGCGCCCGCAGCCTGCCAGCCCGCGCCCGTCAAGAAAGATGCCGTCTACACCTGCACCTCGGAAGCCCACATCCCCAACGACGCCAAACCCACGACTCCGTATTTCCACGACGACTACTGGAAGCACCCCGCCAACCAGGCGATCCAGATTTTCGGCCCCGGCGTTCCCTTCGGCGTTCCCTTCGCCGCCACGCCCTTCCGCGTTACCTTCCATCTGAGAGCCGGCAACGTGGAGGTGACCAAGGAAGTGCCGGTTCAGTTCCGCTACGTCAAAGACACTTATTTCGGCGAAAAACGCATGGAGCTGAACGTGGTGCCGGAATTCTCGGTCGCCCTCGCGCCCTCGCTGATGGTGATTCCGTCGCCCGCATTCCAGCCAGGCGCCAGGCCGATCGAGCGCGAGGTGCACGTCACCGTTACCAATGGCTCCAAGGGCGCCGCCCAGGTGAATGTCGCGCTCGACCTGCCCCCGGGATGGAAATCCGCTCCCGCCAGTGTTCCCATCTCTTTTTCGCATGAGGACGAATCTCTTTCCGCACGCTTCGAGATCGCCGCGCCGGTCCGCGTGAAGGCCGGCGAATATACGCTGCGCGCGGTGGCGACGTCGGCTGCCACCGGCGCCGAGAAATTCTCCAGCGGATACCAGGAAATCGAGTATCCCCACGTCGAACGGCGCCAGGTCGTCGAGCCGGCCGAGACCAGCCTGAAAGTGGTGGACGTCAAGGTCGCGCCCAATATCGGCCTGGGCTATATCGTGGGCGTCGGCGACCAGGTGCCGCAGGCCATCGAACAATTGGGCGCGAAGCTTACGTTTATCGACCCCGAAGAGTTGGCCTGGGGCGACCTTTCCAAGTACAACGTGATCATGACCGGCGTCCGCGCTTACGAACGGCGCGCCGATTTGCGGGCCTACAATCGCCGCCTGCTGGAGTACGCCGAACGCGGCGGCGTGGTCATCGTCCAATACAACAAGATGGAGTTTAACCGGGAGGAGTACGGCCCCTACCCGGCCAAGGTCAGCGGCAACCGCGTGACCGATGAAACCGCGCCCGTGAAAGTGCTGGCTCCCGACGATCCGGTGTTCCGCTACCCGAACAAAATTGGCCCGGCTACCTGGGCCGGCTGGGTGCAGGAGCGCGGGCTGTATTTCCTGGGCGAAAAAGATAAACGCTACATCGACCTGGTCTCCATGGTGGATCCGTTCCAAGACAACCCCGGCGTGAAACTCGGATCGTTCGTCGAAGCGCGCTACGGCAAGGGCCGCTGGATTTACCTGGGCCTCGGGCTATGGCGGCAACTGCCGGCCGGTACCGAGGGGGCGTACCAGCTTCTGGCCAACCTGATCGGCCTGGGGAAGGAGCCAGGCGCACCCACCCGCAAGAGCAGCGTGGCGCCCGCCATCGAACCGTGACCTCGTTCGCTGAGCCGGCGGAATCCCTTTGCGGCCCGCGACGGCGGTCACATCATTTCAAGAGCGGGCCCATCCCGCCATCGGCGGAGTATTGGCTCCCGGTCAGGGCATGGCCTTGTAGTACGCCGCGATGAAGGCGGCGGCCGGTCCGTTCTGTTCGTGCAAGTGGATCCCGTCGATCCGCGCCGAGCAACTCACGGCTTCGAACTTAGGCGTCACGGAGACCAGATCCGGATGGTTCGCCGCCACTTTTGCCAGAGCCGAGTCCACATACTCGGGAACGTGACAGTCCTGCTTCTTGGCGTCGTGGTCGGTGTTGGGACCAAGCGGGGGTTTGTCGGAATGGCACCATCCGTTCATCGGACAACGAATGATGGTCATGATGTCGATTCGCTTTGCGCTGGGACGTTTGGCGCGAATGGTCGCCAGCGTGGCCTCCAGACTATCTACCCAGGCCTTTTCGGAGGTCAACTCCCAGGACCATGCCTGATAGACAATCCTGTCTGGCGCGTCCCCGTTTTGGGCGCAGGGGATGGTCAGTCGGACATTGTTCACCCCGCCGACGTTGGCCGGGCTCCACGCATAGCTGTCAGGTTTGGCGTATTCGTACGTGTAGCCGTAGTGGGAAAATCGCCCCTGCCATCTGGTCTTGAGATCGCCAAGGCCATCGTAAAAACCTCCATCCCACCACTCGCCGCTGGAGTACAGACCAATCAGTTCGGTGCAGGTAAAGGGGCCACGGGGCGGCGTTACCGGCGGGACCGCCGCCTTCTGGGCCGCTGCCGTCTGTGCGAGCAGAGCTGCGAAGGTCAGGGACTTCAGGATTAAAGAAACGTTCGTCGGCATGTACTTCCAGTCTCCCTTGATCTGAACCCACGTGGAGTGTAGCACGCCTTCCGGAGCGAGTGCGGGAGCATTTCCCGGCCGCGGATGTGGCTGAGGAATGGGACCCGGAAGGCAAGAGGGTGTTGCATCGGAAAGTCCCACGGTAAGCAGGAATTTGTTGCCGCCGCTCCAACAGCGAAGCTTCCCGCCGGCTCGGTTGAGTGCCCGGCGTTTAGATCGCGCAGGCTTTGAGTCGTTTCGCTTATTATGTTCAGAGGAGAAAGCGCATGATGATCCGCCGTAAATTGATGGCCGCGCTGCCGACTATTTTGCTGATCGGGACCGGCAGGAGCGCCGATACCAACAGCGACATCCTCAAGAACAATGGCTCTCTCGAACGGCTGTTCAAGCAGACGGGTGTCTACAATGCCTCCGAGACCGGCAAGACGCCGAATTTCGTCGTCGATCCATCGTGGCCCCAACCGCTGCCCAATCACTGGATTCTTGGCCAAGTCGGCGGGCTGTATGTCGACCGGCACGACCACGTCTGGGTCTATAACCGGCCGCGTACCCTGACCAACGAGGAGGCCGGGCTGGAAGGGCCCCTACCCGGCGTGAGAGATGAGAACGGTCAGCCCATCAACGGGATGGGCCAAATGCGCGCCCATGGCCCCATAGCGGATTGCTGCAAACCCGCTCCTTCCATTCTGGAATTTGATTCCGATGGCAAACTGCTGCGATCCTGGGGCGGTCCGGCCGATCCCGGTTTCATCGGCGGCAAATGCAAGGTGGAAGCGGGCTGCATCTGGCCGAACAGCGAACATGGCATTTATGTCGACCACAACGACAACGTCTGGATTTCGGGGAATTCGGCGGGGGCCAGAGGGGGCAGAACGCCCTGGACGACCAACGAGGCGGGCGGCGACGGCTTCGTCCTGAAGTTCGACATGAACGGCAACTTCAAACTGAGGGTCGGCGGCACTCCCAAGGGACCAAACAGCAATGACACGAATGGCGGCATCGACGGCACGCCTCTGCTCTATCAGGCAGCGGACATGGTGGTCGATCCCAAGACGAACCGCCTGTACGTCTCCGACGGCTACGGAAACCGCCGCGTCCTAATCGTAGACGCCGATACCGGCAAATATATCGGCCATTTCGGTGCCTATGGAAACAATCCGATCGACGACGCAGCCGCCAGCGCTGCTGGGCCGTGGATTGGGGACTATGAAAGAGGGAGCAAAAAGCCCGCATTCTTCCGCACCCCCGTGCATTGCGTGAAGCTCGCCAATGACGGCAAGATTTATGTCTGCGACCGGGGCAACGACCGCATACAGGTGTTTGACAACAACGATCCCATGCTCGGGAAGCCATGCAGCAATCCGAATGGCGAGCCTGGCAAATGCGGCTTCGTTGCCGAGCGACTCATCAGCGAACACACCAACACTTCCATACCCGGAACGGCGGTATCGATAAGCCTCTCCAGCGACAAGGCGCAGAGTTGTCTCTATGTTGGGGACAACTCCAACATGACCATCTACATCCTGAACCGGAGCAATTTGCAGGAGTTGGGCCGGCTCGGGCGAAGCGGCCGCATGCCCGGCGAATTCCATTGGCTGCATCAGGTGAGCGTGGACAGCAAAGGTAACATCTACACAGCGGAAGTCGATACCGGTAAGCGCATCCAGAAGTTCATCCGCTATGGTAGCGACATGTGCAGCGGAACCGGATCTTCCACCGTCGGTGGAGTAGCGGCCGCGAAGTAGCACACGGGAACTTCAGCTTCGCACGCCAGTGGATGATTTGTCGCGGCACCCTCTGATGGGTACTGTTGCGCCGATTCCCGACGCCCCGTCGGCCGGAAGGCCGCGCCGCCACAGGGGTTAACGTTCGCGGCGACGTATCACCTTATACACGCTGCGCGCCGACACCGTAAGCAACCCGCCGCGCATGCTGCGACAATACGTTCAGGAGATACCCCTCGTCGGAGCGTTTATGATCGACACGGTGCTGAACCTGCTATTTCGTTGCCCCCACCGACGCCTTACTCGCCCCGTGGCGCCGGTTACCAAGGTGGGGCAGCCGCACAGCCAGAGCTATGTCGTTTGCCTGGATTGCGGAAAACAATTCGAGTACGACCTGAACGAAATGCGCATCGGGAAAGCCATTGACCACTCGCATGACGCCGGGGTCGTGCCCCCGGACTTGCCGAAGCCGCGCAAAACGAAGATTAAGTACGCGCTGTTGGGGGCCGTGCCAGCGGCTGTCGTACTCGCCGCGGTATTGAAGGGCAGAAAGAGAGCCGCGAAGCCGGAGAACGGCAATGCCGATCCCGCCGCGCGCCATGAATCAGATCGGCGCGAAGAATGAAGTGGAATGCTCTGCCAGCGGCGCAACCGCGAATACGGGAGCTACGGCAAGAAGAACTACCGCCAACCCCGGTCCAGCGGAACCCCGCAATTTCCCGTCGAGCATCTGGGATGGCCGAGCCCCGTGCTTGCCATTCTTCGCCAAGTGCTTCGGGACTCGCGCGCAGTCTCGCGCAAAAAGGGACTTATCTGGGAATTACGTCCAGACGAGGAGCGTGGCCACGGCCGGACCGGACGGACTGGGTCCCTGCCTTATGGACCCGACAAAGCAAGCTCCGGCAGCCAAGCCTCCCTCCGAAACCGCGAAGCTCATTCGCTCACGTTGTAAGCGGCGCGACCGGCGATCTCCCGGAGGTCCCAGCCCTTGCGGTATTCGCGGGATAGATACTGGTTCGCTTCCTGACAGTTGGTGATGCGGAACGCCAGCGAATCCCATTCGATCCGATGGCCCACGCGCAAGGCGACGTTACCGAGTTGGTAGGCCTCGGTAAACGGACCGGCGTAGGCGAAATTGCAGGGCGCCTCCTTGCCCGCTTTGATAGCCACCACCCAATCCTTGTGGACTTCTTCACGGCCCCAATTTCTTTCCGGCGGTATCGGGTACTGCTCCGTCTGCTTGCCGTAGTAGGAGCCACGGCCTTCGGGAAGGCTGCCTTTAGTGCCGATCCATGTCACGCCTGCGCCGCCGGCCCGAGCCGGCGCTGCCCCGCGCCCACGGCCAGGGACGATGGGCGGGCCGGCGATTGCCTCCGGCGGGCGCTTGCCGCCGTCGTACCAATAGATCTTCAGCGGCGGGTGAACGCCGCGGGCGGCGTAATCGAAGCGCATGATGGTCCAATCCGGGTACATCTCCTTTTTCATCCCGGACGTTTCAATTACTTCGACAGCCGAGGGCGCGCCCAAATCGAGCGCCATGAAGATCACGTTCATCTGATGGGGAGCGATATCGCCCAGCGCACCGCTGCCGAAGTCCGTGAAGCCCCGCCATACGAAGGGGTGGTAAACCACGCCCACTGGCGGAACCGGATTGAGACCCGCGACCGCGAAATCCAACTGGTGCTTCTTTTCGGCCGGCGGGTTGTAAACGGGGTGCCCCTGCGGATATGCGCTCTTGTATGGCCGCATCGGAGCCGCGCCGATCCACATGTCCCAATCGAGATTGGAGGGAACCGGATCTTCGCCTTGCAGACGGTCGAATCCTTGCGGCCAGATGGGGCGGTCCGTCGCCACGTGGACCTCCGTGATCTCGCCCACCACCCCGGACTGAATCAGCTCGATCGTCCGCAGGTTGTTGGGCTCCGCGCTGGTCTGGGTGCCCATCTGCGTGATGACCTTGGTTTCGGCCGCGACTTTGGCCATCACCCTGGCTTCGTGGACGGTCTTGCACAGCGGCTTCTGGCAGTAAGTATGGATGCCGTGTTTCATGGCCCATACGCTGATATAAGCGTGCATATGGTCAGGCACGGCGACAACCACACCGTCCAGCTTTTCATTTTCGATCATCTTCCGAAAATCGGTGTACTTCTTGGCCTTCGGATAGAGGGGCGCCCGAAGATCGAGCATCGCGGAATCCACATCGCACAGCGCACAGATGTTCTCTCCCAAACCGTTCAGCGTCCTGGCATCGATTGCACCCATGCCGGCCAGGCCGATGATGCCGAGGTTCAGCTTTTCGTTGGCCGTATAGCCACGCGCCAATCCGGCGGGCAGGATCATGAACGCACCGGCCGCCTTTTTCAAAGACTCGCGCCGCGTCATGCGGCTTCCTTCGTCACTCTGCTTCAAAGGTACACCTCCAACTCGATTCCATTATCTTCCTAATAATCGGCCAAGGCAGCTCCCGACGCCTTCTGCGTGTCGGTGATGTTCCAGGGGCCTTCACTCATGTAGAAAATAGCGTCGAAATAGTTCAGATTTCTGACGTTGGCGCCTTCGCCCGTCGCTCCTTTGGTAAGCAGGCGCATGTCCGTGCGAATCATGCTGACATAAGCGCCGGATTCGCGCCCTAACCGTTCCACCACCGCCATGGCGTGCGATGCCGCCTGGTGATGGTAGGTGCTCGCGCCGTACCATTCCACAGGATCGGCGATGACCAGAAGTTTTTTCTTTCCGGCCCAGGCATCGGGCTGTCCTCCGCCTCCGGCCTGCGGCCCCCTTCCCGCGCCCTGCGGGGCCTGCGCCGGCAGATCCGCGGAAAAGAGAACCGTGCAGAGCACCAAGATCGGGCGAATCAGACGTAAAGAAGCCACCAGGCTACCTCCTGAACCGAGAATTCACAAAGCAGCGCCGACCTTGCTCCTATGGCGGCAAGGCGAACTCGAAGAACATGTCGTTGGCGGCGACCAGCACACAAATGCCAGGGTTGCTGGAAGTGGCGGTCCTACTCATATCTGCCATTCTCGTTCGCAGGCTGCCGTATAGAACCCAGACACGCGGATCCTGCGCCCGCATCGGCTCTCTTTATACTCATAGCCCTCCGGGTTTGTCAAGGGCGACTCGCCGATTCATTGACTCGCAGCCCGGCCCGGAGTAGATTGTATTCTGGAGCAAATAGTGAGAACCTTAGTCCTGAGTTGTCTGGCCCTGCTGGCAACCGCTTCCGGCGCGATCTCCGCGGATAAAATCCGGGTTTTGATCCTCACCGGCGAATCCGATTACTCGCACCCGTGACCGAGGGTCTTCTTACACTTATGCCTGAAACAAACTACACCCCCCCGAACGAATCGCCGCCCGCTCAGATCCACCCTGTGCTCAAAGGACAGAAGGCCCTTGTAACGGGGGCGAGCAAAGGGCTCGGCCAGGCCGTGGCGATCGGTTTCGGACAGGCCGGAGCCGATGTTCTCGTCAACTACTATACTGACGAGGATGGCGCCAGGCAGACGGCGAAATCCATCGAAGAATGCGGCGGGAAAGCGCAGCTCTTCAAGGCGGATGTGGCCAGGGAGGACGACGTGCGGGCCATGTTCCGCCGCATGATCGAGGTCTTCGGGCGAATCGACATCTGCGTTCCTAACTCCGGCATCCAGCTCAACGCCCGGGTTGACGAAATGACGCTCGCCCAATGGCAGCGGGTCATCGACGTCAACCTGACCGGCATGTTTCTCTGCGCGCGCGAAGCCATCCGCGCCTTCAAGAAACAGGGGATCGACCGCTCCGTCTCCTACGCCATGGGGAAGCTGATCTTCATGAGTTCGGTCCACGACATCATCCCCTGGGAAGGGCACGCCAACTACGCCGCGGCCAAGGGCGGCATCATGCTCCTCATGAAGAGCATCGCGCAGGAGGTGGCGCACCTCCGTGTCCGCGTGAACGCCATATCTCCCGGCGCCATCCGGACGCCCATGAACGTCGAGAAGCTTACCTCGCCCGAGGTCTTCGAGCGAGCGCTGCTCAAGCTCATCCCCGCGAAGCGTATCGGCGAGCCGGAAGACGTCGCGCGCGCCGTGGTATGGCTGGCGTCCGACGAATCCGACTACGTGAACGGCGCCACTATCTACATCGACGGCGGCATGACCCTCTATCCCGGGTTCATCGGCGCCGGGTAATAAGTACAGGAGAAGAACATGAGACTACCGCTCTACATCTTCACAATATTCTTGGGAATAGTTCTCGCCGTCCACCTGGCGATGAATGGGAAGGTGGGAAGCGTGATGAACAACGCCCGCGTGGCCAACGCGCTCTTCTGGTGCATCGGCGCATTGGCGGCGGTGGTTATAGGGCTGACCGGCTGGCAGGCCGGCGCCCTGGGTCCTCTCAGACGGGTGCATCCCGTGTTGCTGCTCGCCGGCATTCTCGGCGCTTCCCTGGTGTTCGCGATTGCGTGGCTCATTCCGCAAGTCGGTGCGGGACCGGTCATGATCACCTTGCTGGCCGGACAGGTGATCGGCGGACTGCTGATGTCCCATTACGGCTGGCTAGGCTCACCGGTTCAGCCCATTACGTTGACCAAGGTCATCGGGGTTCTCGTGATGATCGCCGGCGTCGGGCTGGCGACTTTCACGAAATGAAATTGGTCTCGAAGATTCCACGACGGGTGATGAGCCTCTTGAAAGGAGCTCTTGTCGATGAAAAAGACCCGGCTGGGTAACTCGGATGTCGAAGTAAGCTCGATTTGCCTGGGGACCGACTTGATTGGCAGCAAAATAGACCGGGAGACGTCTTTCCGATTGCTCGATCTGTTCCGGGAGAACGGCGGCACATTTGTCGATACTGGAAACTTCTATGCCGCCTGGCTGCCAGATTGTCAGGGTGGCGAAAGCGAGACTACCATCGGCCTCTGGATGAAGGAACGAGACGTCCGCGATGAGATGGCGATTGGCACTAAAGTCGGGTTCGACTATCCAGGTTGCGCCGGCGGCCGAGATCCAGCAGGAATGTGAAAAAAGTCTCCGCAAGCTCCAGACTGATCGGATCGATTTGTATTACGCTCATCGCGACGACACCGCAACGCCCCTCGAAGAGACCATGGAGGCGTTCGACCGCCTGATCAAAACTGGCAAGGTACGGGCCATTGGGGCAAGCAACCTCAGAGTGTGGCGAATCGCCGAAGCGAATATAGTCAGGCAGTTCCGCGGGTGGTCGCAGTATTGCGCGGTCGAGCAGAGACATACCTACCTGCATCCCCGGCACGGCGCGGATTTCGGGCCGCAAATCTGCATCAACGATGATCTGAAGGACTATTCCCGTTCTCACAATATTTCGCTGATCGGTTACTCCATTCTGTTGCAGGGGGCCTATACGCGCGAGGACCGCAAGGTTCCCGCGCAGTATGCCGGTTATGAAGCTGACGAGCGCCTGAAAACGTTGAAGGCAGTGGCCCAGGAAGTGGGAGCCACAGTGAATCAGGTGATTATCGCATGGATGCTTCAGAGTAATCCGCCAGTAGTGCCCATCGTAGGCGGAAGCCGGCCCGAGCAGCTAAGTGAGAATCTAGCAGCGCTGGGAATCACGCTCGCCGCGGACCAGATGACACGCCTGGATATGGCGGGCAGCCCTGAAATCAAGCAGGCGTGGCTGCGTTAGACCGTTATCAAGCTGTTGCTGCCGCAGCCATACGCGCACGCCTGTCGGTCCAGCGCCATGTCATGAAGCCACGCCGGGACCTGCTTTGTGCGGCCAACCCACGCGGCATCGTGGCGCCGCCGGAAGGCCGGCGCGCCCTTGAACGCGGCGCGCCATCGACGCGGTGCCGTAGACGAAATCAAAACGGCTGCTGCACAAAAAATCAGCGCTTGACTACTGCTTCTTCTGTCCCGGAGGCGGCGTCTGGACCGGCGCTCCTGGTCGTCCACGGGTCTCCCACATTACGCTCCCTGGGTAGCTCTCCCGTGACGGCAGGTAGCTGTTCGACATCGTCCCGCTCTGGTGAGCAACAAGGCCCTTATTGTAGAGAACGTACAGGCCGGTCTTACAGGCGACAACGATATCGACCTTTCCGTCGCCATCCATGTCCGCGGCGTTGACCTTCATGCCCAATCCAATTACGTTGGTGGGCGGCGGTTGCGTGGAATTCCGGGGGTCGTCATAGGGTGGAAAGTACTGTGCGACCGGAGTGTACGTGACGATGTGGCGCCGGACGTTGCCGCCATTGAAAGTGTAATAGAAGATGAACTGCGGGTCGTACGACCCGACATCGCCGCCGTTATGGGCGAACATCTGTTTGCCGGTGATCAGTTCGAGCTTGCCGTCGCCGTACAGATCGGCTAGGGCCATGGTGTGGACGGTGGGATACTCGGTTTCAATCCAGTGCTTCACGAAGGTACGCTTGCCGCCGTCCATCTTTTGCTCGAGCCACGCCAGGCCGTAGCCGTGGTCGGAGCCAATGATCACATCGTTCAAGCCATCGCCGTTCACGTCGGCAACCAGGATCGGCAGTCCGGCGCCCGAGCTTCCGCCGGCTCCCATCCCTTGTCCGCTTCCGGCCGACTGACCGGCGGCCGCGCCCGGAGGCGGCACATAGGCCTGCCATTGCCAGTCCGGGTGCCAGATCCACGGGTCTTCGGTGGGATGCGCGGGGGCTTCAAACCAACCGGTCGTGGTGACCACATCCATTCGACCGTCGCCGTTGATGTCGCCAATTCCGTTGCCGTGGCTGACGCCGACATTTTCCGGCCCGAGGGTGTGCTCTTTGAACCACGGCGCCTGGTTGAGATGCTCGAACCAGATCAGGCTGCGGCCGGGTTTCTTAGCGAAGAAATTCACCAGCACGTCTTTGGGACCATGCCCGGAGAGGTCCCCGATCACCATCCCTTCCAGGCCGTCCGCCGCAAGCATTTGATGGTCGCGCCACTTCTGGTCAAACTTGCCCGGGTTCTCATACCACCAGATGCCTTGCCTGAGCATCCAGCCGGAACTGATGATGTCCGGGCGCCCGTCATTATTGACGTCCATCGTTCCTTCGAAATTATCATCGATGTCCGGCCCGTTAGTGGCGGCGCCTTCACGAAAACCAGCGTACTTCGTCCACTTGGGCGCGATGTAGTAGTTCCTGCCGGCGGCAATATCGAGCAGGCCATCGCCATTAATATCCAGAACCGAAGAGCATTCGGCGAACGGCCCCCACCAGTAAGTATGCTTGGCCGGGTTATGGACCGGCCCGTCGATCTTCACCGGCACGAACAGTATTTCCTTCGGCGTCTCGCCCGGCGTGTCAGCCGGAGGATTGTTGCTGGACCGTGGCGCGAAGCACGACACGCAAACACACGCGGCGGCCGTAGTCAGTAGGCATCTCGTCTTCATACTTTCCGGTCTCCTTCAGTGAAATCGGACCTCTTCCATTTTGGCTCCCCAATCAGGCCGTCAGCGGGGCGGACGGCCGATCCCTCCACTCTACAACGCCCACCCCGTCCCGACACTCCCTTTTCGCCGGGAGTTCGGCGCTGGTAAGCTCACCCGTGCCGCCGACTTCGGCAGCCGCGCGGTATCGTCTGGCGCCGCTCCTCGCCGCCGCGCCGAAGCCGCCCGAGCATTCACCCCGGAGGCAGTCCCGATAGGGCGCTAACGACTTGTGGGGAACAACCCGCGCCGAAACAGTTCCTCGTTACTACTTAGTTGTCGGATAGGCGTGGAGTTGGACGCCGACGACGTTGGAGAAGCTGTAGTTCCCACGGCGGTCGGCGTCGATGGTCCAGAACATCGCGCCTATCAAGGCGGGGTAGCCGGCGGGCTGTCGCAGCTTGTACTTGGTTTCGGCGGGCACCTTGCCGGTGATGATGTAGTCCATCGCCTGACTGACGATGGTGGGCGTTGTGTCTCCGGTGAGGAAGCCGACGGCAACCTTATAGGCTGGCATGGGTGGGAAGAACTGCCCGGTAGCGCCTCCAACGTTGAAGCCCTGCAGCAGGAGTTCCGTCATGGCGGCGTGATAGTCCACGGATCCGGGCTGATAGATCTCGCCATCGAGACCTTCCAGCGGCGGCGTGTTGTAGTCCTGCACATCTATGAAGGAGAGAATGTCGCGGATGGCGTACGCGATGGGCAGATAGGAGCCGAACTGGCCTCCGTAACTGGGGTAGCCGGATGGGATCTGCGTACCTTCGGGCACGAGGCTGACCATGAAGCCGGGGCCGAAATGGTCGCGCAACTGGCGCAGGGCCGAGATGAGGTTCACGATGGATGGCGTGGTGGGATGCCTGAAGTCCCTGTCTCCTGGGTCGATGGAGAGAGACGGGCTTTCGAAGTCGATATCGATACCGTCGAAGCCGAACTCGGCGACGATGCGGGTGACGGAGGAGACGAAGTTCGGTACGCGCTTCGGATCGGCGAGGGTGAAGTGCTGGCCGCCGCCGCCGAGGGAAATCATGACCTTCCTGCCTTGGCTCTTCAGGTACGCGATGTCGGCCTTGAACTCGCCGGCATCGAGGCCGGCGGGTATGCGGAACCGCATGGTCCCTTCCGGTGCAGTCTCATCCGGTGTGGAGAAGGCGACGATGATGACATCCCACTGCGGCGCGACCTCTCTGAGCGGGAGGGTGGAACCCGAGGCGCCATAGCCCGGCCAGTAGCCGATGAGCCGATGTCCGTTAGCGGACCCGCTGATCGGGACTGCCGCGACGGTAGGCTTTGGAGGTGCGGACGCCCCACGGGCGGCGCCAGCGCGTCCACCACGTGGCGGGCACGGCTTAGAATGGTCGGTGAGCGCCCGCGCGTCCGGAAAGCTGTAGGCGCTGCCAAGACCTTCGAAGCTGCCCGTATACCAAGGCAGCAGAGCAACGTTCTGTAGATGATAGGTGACCCCATCCACATGGGCGGCAAAGGCCTTCGACGCGGGAATATTGTTTTTGGGGTTCGTATTCGTGGGTTCGAGAAGGAAGTAGGCGGAGGCGGCGCCCGTACCACCGCAGCCGCCCTGGTCTCCCGGACGCATCGAGGAAGGACGCAGCCAACTGGGGAAGGTGTTTCCCGGAACTTTGACGTTGCGGCCGTGGAGCAGGGGATCGTGCAGGGGATCGTTGATGAACTCCGCGAGCTGCTGAGTGAGCGGCTGCACGTCGCCATCTTCGACAACGGTGGGCGGCTTGTGGAGATACGAGGCGAGCACGAAGGAGTTTCCGGTGGCGGAGTCGACGCCGTGCGTTCCCCACGAGCAGCACTCCGTTGCGTCGCCATCGGCGTAGTAAGTGGTGTTATGCGTCATGGCGATGACGTGCTTGCCTTCCTGTTTGGCAAGTTGCTTGAAGAGTTCCTTTTGCAGAAACTCGACGTCGACGACCGCGAAGAAGCCGCCGGTCGTCTTCGAGGTTAGGATGTAGCCGTAGCCGGCGGGGATGGCGATGGTTACAGGCTTCACCCGTGGCTTACCAAGCAGCGTATGCCACGTATCGGCCTTGGGAAAGGTGGTGCGCAGCATAGCGTCGGCATATTGTGTGGTGCCCCCGGAGGGGAAGGCAAACTTGGAGAAGACCGGCGAGCGGAGGATGCGTGGTACGTCCAGCGCGGCGTCCACGATGTAGGGCTTGCCGGCGGTCTTTTTCGCGTCAAACGAGAGCGTGATGGGAACCAGCAGTACGGGGATGGTGGTGGCGCCTCCCTGTGCCGGATCGCGGCCGGCGAGAGCGTAAGAACCCTGGCCGGCGTTGTGCTGGAACGTGGGTACGGTAGTCTGCGCGTGCGCACATGGCAGCGGCGGGACGAGAAGTAAAAGCAGACAGATAGACTTGATTCGCATATTCGGATTCTATAAGAGCAACGACGCCATTCGTTTGGAGCGGGAACGAAGTTACAAACAGGCTCGGGCGGCTATGGAGCGGCGCCCCAGAATACGATAGATCTGGGCCCCGTGTTTCTCCACTGTGCTGATTCCGATTCCGGGAATCGCCAGCAACTCCGCGGCGCTGGAGGGGCGCCGGGCGGCGATCGCTTGTAGCGCCCGGTCGCTGAAGATGCGGAATGCCGGCACTCCGCGCCGCCGGGCTTCCTCCCGCCGCCACCTGCGAAGCGCCTCTTCTAGTCCAGCGGCGGGCGCCGGAGTTTCGACGCGGCTAGGCTGGGAAGCGGGCCGCGCAGCCTTCCTCTTCGCGGAGCGTTCCTTCTTGCGCCTGCGAAGCGGCTTCGCCGCGGCGTCATCCTTCATGAGCAACTCGACGGGAGATCCTTCCTCCACCGCGTTTCCCGCGGCCGTGAGGCTTGCTTTCCGATACGGAATGGGTTTGCCATTCTTTTCGAATACCGCCTCTGCCAGGCGGACGAGGCCGGCTCGCGCGAGAGCGCCCAGCACTTCCTCAAACGCATCGCGGCTCAGCTCGCCCTGCGGGCACAGTTCGCTATGCAGCTTGCCGGTCGCCCTGGCGCCCTCCGAACTTAGCCCCGCTAGGATTCGCGCCGCCGCCCGGCTCTCCGGCGCTGTTGCCGGCCGAAAGCGCTGCCCGATGCAACCCGACGGCGCGCAGAAGTCGCATTTGCCGCACGGCTTTCGAGCATCGGCGAAATCGCCGAAATGGCGCACCAGGGCGGCCATGCGGCACTGGCTGCTTTCGGCATACCGGTGCATCAGCTCCAGTTGTTGCTTCTTCTGCTCGCCCTGCGCGATGTAAGGCTCGCGCCAGTGGTCCTGGCCGCGGCTGATGTTTTCCGCGAAATCGACAACGACGCCGCCGTTAATCCAGAGTTTTTCGAGAGCCTTGTCGAATTCTTCCGACATGCTGCCCAGCCTGTGCTGCAGCGCGGATTTCGCCTGCGGCTCGGGGCGCAGTTGCGCAAACAAAGCATCTAGGAAGGACACGTCGGGATAGTCGCGCTCGAAAAAGAAGTCGTGCGTTTTGCGGTCGGCCCACGCATGCATCAGGATGGTTCGGCTCGGTTTACCGTCGCGCCCCGCTCGCCCGATCTCCTGATAATACGCTTCCAGGCTTCCGGGCAACGCGGTGTGGATGACGGTGCGGATATCCGCTTTATCGATCCCCATGCCGAACGCGATAGTGGCGACCATCACTTCGATCCGGCCCGCGAGGAACTCCTGTTGGACGCGCTGGCGGTGCTCCGCCTCTAGCCCCGCATGATAGGCCGCGCAAGGGAAGTGCAGCCTCAGATCCGCCGCCAAGCCGGTGGCCTGCGCGCGCGTGGGCGCATACACGATGGCGGGACGCCGCGAGCGATCGAGGAGCAGTTGGCACGCGATGGCGGCGCGCTGCGAGGGTGCGACCTCCACGACTTCGATCGCCAGATTGTCGCGCCGGAATCCCTGGATGAAGCGGGCCGGGCTTTGAAGCCCCAGTTGGGCGGCAATATCGTCCTGCACGATCGGTGTCGCCGTGGCGGTCAGTGCGATCACGGGGCAGGGCCGGAAGGTCGGCAGGTATTGGCCGAGCATGCGGTAGTCCGGCCGGAAGTCGTGTCCCCATTGGGAAATGCAGTGCGCTTCGTCGATGGCAATCAGGCTTGGCTTGCGTTTGGCGAGCATCTCCGGAAAGCCGCTGACGCGGAGACGCTCCGGCGCGATGAACAGGAACTGAAGATTCCCGTGCAGGTAGTCGATGCAGGCCTGGCGCGAGACGGCGCGGTCGCGTCCGGAGTGGATGCGCTCGACGGCGAAGCCGCGCTCTAGGAGCTTTGCGGCCTGGTCCTCCATGAGCGCGATCAGCGGGCTGATCACCAGGGTTGTGCCGCCAAGCGCGATTCCCGGCAGTTGGTAACACAGCGACTTGCCCGCACCCGTCGGCATCACCAACAGGACATCTTTGCCCTCGATCACCGCTCTGCAGACCTCTTCCTGGCCGGGGCGGAAGGAAGAAAACCCAAAGGCCGGAAGCAGTTCGGAGGCGCTGGCGCCAGGTTTCGCCGGGCGGATGGCGGCTGGCCAATTCCGTTCCGCAGTTACATGTGGCGCCGGCGTCGCCGATGAAGCCGAGGGCGCCACGGTGCCGCACAAGCCGCAGGTTTTGGTCACGTACTGCTCGATGCCCTTCAGGAAAGGCGCGAGTTGCCCGGTTCCCTTCTGAATGCGGTGGAGATACGCCTCCCACTGCCCCGTCATGGCGGGGCTCTTCACGTCGGGATGCACCACCTCGATCAGCCCTACGCCCTTGTCCGTCGCCTCCAGGCTCTTGCCGTTGCGCACCATGTAGTTGCGCTTGAGCAGTACTTCGATGATGGCGGCGCGCGTGGCCGGGGTGCCCAGGCCGTGCTCTTTCATGGCATCGGAGAGTTCTTTCTCATCGAGCGTCTGGCCCGCCGTTTCCATGGCGGTCAGCAAGGTGGCTTCGGTGAAGCGGCCGGGCGGCCGCGTCTTCTTCCGCAAAACCTCCACGTCCGTGACGTCCTGCTGCTGGCCGCGCGCCAGGCCCGGAGGCAGATTCTGCTCGGGCTCCTGCTTTTCTCCTTTTCCTTTTTTGGCTTTGGCCGCGGGAGCGGCGTCCAGCACTTTCCAGCCGATCTGCCGCACCGCGCTGCCGGACGTGTGGTAGCGGTCCACGATTACGGCGTTACGGATGGCGGTAATGATGGTGGTGACCTGCCAGATGTGGTCGTCGTGCCAGGCGCCCAGCAAGCGGCGGCAGATCAGGTCGTAGATCATCCGCTCGTCGCCGGAGAGCGATGCCCCCTCGGGGGGGGTGGTGGTCGGGATGATGGCGTGATGGTCGCTCACCTTGGCGTCATCGACGAAGCGCCGGCCCAGCGGACGCTCGCCGGTGGCGGGGGCTAGGTGCTCCACATATGGCGCCTGGATGACGCTCACAATCCGCGGGAGCGTGCGCGCGACGTCCTGAGACAGGTGGCGGCTATCGGTACGCGGATAACTGAGAAGCTTGTGCCGCTCATAGAGTGCCTGGGCCGTGTCGAGCGTCTTCTGGGCGCTGAATCCATACAGGCGGTTGGCGTGGCGCTGCAATTCGGTCAGGTCGTAGAGCGCTGGCGGCGGCATGCGCTCGGTTTGCGATTGGATCGATTCGATGGCTGCCTGCCCGGTGCGCGCCCGCTCGGCGATCCCCGCAGCCTCCTCGCCATCGGCGGGGAGACGCATGGCCTGCTGCGACGACTCCTTATTTTCCACCTCCTGGCTGCGCTCTCGAATCCACCTGCCCCGATACTTGTTCTCCTCCGCCGCGCCGGTGGGGTGGAACGTTGCCAAAACCTCTAGATAATCCTCCGGCACGAACTTCCGGATGGCGAGTTCGCGCTCCACCACCACCGCCAGCGTGGGGGTCTGCACGCGCCCCACGGAAAGATCTCTCTCCCCGTATGCCAGCGCGTAGGCGCGGGACAGGTTCATCCCGACGAGCCAGTCGGCGCGGCTGCGCCCGCGCGCGGCATCGGCGAGCGAATCGTATGCGCTTCCCGAGCGCAGGGACTCGAACCCCTGGCGGATGGCTTCCGGCGTGAGCGAAGAGATCCAGAGCCGGCGAAACGGCTTCGAGCACCCGGCCGCTTCGTAGATGTAGCGAAAAATCAGTTCGCCCTCGCGGCCGGCGTCCGTGGCGCACACGATGTGCGCAATCCGCGGTGAATTTAGAATTCGCCGCACCACATCGAACTGCTTTTTGGTCTTCTCGTAGATCACCAGCGGCCACTGGCGCGGCAGCATCGGCAGCAGGTTGCGGCGCCAGTGGCGCCATTCCGGATCGATCTCGTGCGGCTGCGCCAGTGCCGCCAGATGTCCGATGGCCCAGGTCACGACGTACCCGTTGCCGTGCAGGTAGCCGTCGCCCTTTTTCACGGCGCCGAGCACGCGCGCGATATCCCGCGCGACGGATGGCTTCTCCGCCAATACGGCTATGCCTTCCGATCCAGGATCCGCCATCGTCACATATCAGTGTAGCCGCGGACGCGAAGAACCCGGTACCCGTCGCGCCCGCCGCAGGGGAGGCGATCAGAGTCCGAGGTAGCGGATCTGAACGGGCGTCCATCCTCCCGCGGCCCGCGATCGACGGCTACGGATTGCGCAACCGGAGGATGCCGAACGCCTGGGGAACGTGAAAGGAAGTTGCCCCCGGTGGGCGCCAGGCATAAAAGATACGCTTCTGGCCAGCGCCGGCAATGCGGAACAGACCGATGCGCAGTTCAAGGCCCTCCAGCAGCGGATGCGTGTCTTTCGTAAGAATGGCCGAGAATGGGATGCGCATCTCGCCATACCAGACCTTATGCTGCGCATCGATGCGGCCCAGGACGGTGTAGCCGGAGTTCCAAGCCATCCCTTGCTGGGTCTTCGGGCTGTCGCGATCAATGTCCAGGTCCACCCATTCGCTCTGCGGCGAGACCTGGAGTTCTTTGTACCGGGCAATGTGCGCGAAATCGGAGCCGATGAAGACTTCGGCCACATCCCACTTCCATAACTCGGGGGTCTCGGCGGCCGGGTTGGGGCCGGGCCTCAGATTCAGTTCGTCATACGGACAGATGAAAAGCAGGTAGAGATATTGAGAACTCCACCGCGACCGGATCTGGGTGGGTTCCCCGGGAATGGGTTGACCGAGATAGTTGCGGTCCGCCGCGACGTGAGGCGCGGTAGACCACAATTCTGAATTTGGGTCGGCCGTGAGCTCAAAATCACGGCCAGAGAAGCTGCTCTGGAGCACGGCGGTGGGATCGGCGGCAGCCAGAAACAACAGGAACGCGAACGCGGAATGCATGAGTCAACCTTTCATACGCCCCCCGGCGAGCCTTGACAGCGCTTTTGACTTGACCTCGTCCATTCAGCCGCTAAGCCCGTGACCACGGCTTGAACAAAGGCTCTTATGGGAGTGGCACGTGCCTATCGTACTACCGTATGGGACCATGTACCGGCACTGGCAGGATATTGGCAGTATGCCAGGTCAATGGGAGGATAATGGTGCGTGCCGTTCCAACCGTAATCATCCAACAGGCGGTCGACGATATATTGTGCGTGCGAGTACTTGTAACGGGCGGTGACAAATGACGGCAAGCTCCGGACGCGCCAAATTGCTCATGGGAAGATTCCCGAGTAGCCATAATTTTATTCCGGCGACAGGCGGGTCGGTTCTTCTGGTCGCCGTCGCGGCGTTGCTGGGTGCGCAGAACGGCACCCCACTGTCGCAGCGCGCGCGCTCACTGCATGGCAGCGCGCTGGTCTTCGACGGCCATATTCATGCCGTAGATCGCGAGTTCTATCACGGCGGCGACATCGGCCAACGGAAACCCGACGGGCAGTTCGACCTGCCCCGCGCCAAAGAGGGCGGCCTCGGCGCGCTCTTCTTTTCCATCTTCGTGACCGAGGACTACTATCCCGGCCGCCTAGAAACCAAACAAGCGCTGCGCATGCTGGATAGCGCGGTCGAACAGATCGGCCGCAACAGCCAGAGCATCGAAATCGCCCTCACCGCATCGGACATCGAACGAATTCACGCGGGCGGCAAGATCGCCGCCATCCTCGACATCGAAGGCAGCTTCGATCTGGATGGCGACCCGGCCGTGATCCGGCAGATGTACCGCCTGGGAATGCGCTCCGTCCAACTTTCCGCGCACAACTGGACCAGCAACTATGCGGACTCCTGCTGCTCGGCGCCGAAATGGCACGGACTGAACGATCGCGGCCGCGCGGTGATTCGCGAAATGAACCGTCTGGGGATGGTGATTAACGTCTCGCACGCTTCCGACGAGGCAATTTCGGCAGCCATCGACACCAGCTCCGACCCGGTCGTGGCGACTCATCACGGATTGCGAGCCATCAATGACATTCCCCGCAACATGCCGGACTGGCTCCTGAAGAAACTGGCGGCGAAGGGCGGCGTGATCGGCTTCCAACTCGGCAACGAATTCCACAACCGTAAGGCGTTCGACTGGGGTGTCTCGCACGCCGGAAGAGCGTTCTGGGACACCGGCGCCATCTTGCTGCGCGGTACTCAGGTTCCGATTTACGAGCTCGACAAAATCGTCGGGCCGCAGTTTCCGATGGTTCCGGCGGATATTCCGCAGGGAATCCGCATGAGCGTGGATGATTGGGTCGGCGTGGTCGACCGTGCGATTCAATCGGTAGGCGAAGACCATGTCGCTCTAGGCTCCGATTTCGATGGCGGTCCGCCACTGCCAAGCGGCATGCGCGACATACGCGATCTGCCGATGATCACCGATGCCATGCTGCGCCGCGCCTATTCCGAAGAGCGTATCCGCAAATTCCTGGGCGGCAACCTGCTCCGCGTGTTTCGCGAGATCACGGAAAAACGGCGGTAGCCGGCGCTGGTACTCTAAATCCCGGCCAGTAGATACTTGCCCCAGGAACTTCCCGATGCACTTGTTCCGCTTCGAAGCGGCCGGCGTGAGAAAATAAAATGGCTAACGGCGCTTGCCATGCCGGTGGACTTCTTTCGTCAAACCGTGATTCGGTGGAACGACCCGAATCCCAAATATGTGCCATTGCTCCGCGAGGGCGGCATCACGGCAGTTCTTACCTCTCCGAACGAGAGCTTCGAGAAGGCCTGCGTGGCGGCGCGGATCCAGGTGATCCATGAGACCGAGGTGCAGTTTGTGGGGCTCGGCGACACCGCGGAGGCAAGGTCCGGCCGGGCCGTGGTCTTTCGGGCGGGAATCTGGCCAGGTGTGCATACGCCGGATCGGGCGGTGGCCTCAGCCACAAGCGGTGTGTGGATCGATCAGAACTGCTACCTGGTGCAATGCCTGCGGGCGTTGTATCCGAATATGCCGCCGGTGCTGGGGTACCTGCCGAATAAGGAAGCCGGTGTGCCACCGGAGCGCGCGGTGCCGTTCCACACTCTGGAATTGGGGCTGGCCGAAGCATGGATGTCCGGCGGGAACTTTGTCATGGCGCTGGAGGCGTGGTTTCGGGCGGCACTGTTGAAAGGCGCAGCGGAGGCCTTGGCGGCATGGCGCAAGATCGGACGCACGGCGGGCTGGCTGCGGGAGAACGCGGCGGTGTTCGGCCAGCCGATACAGAGCAATATCACAGTGCTGGTGGAAAATAAGGACGACAGCCTGGAGATCGCCAACCTGGCCTATCGGCAGAACGTCTCACCAGCACTGCTGGCGGCGGCCAATCCGCCGACGCCCGATCCGGCGCGATGCCTGGAGTTGGTGGCCGTGGGGATTGAACCCCCGGCGGCGGACGTGCGCCGCCGCATCCTGGCGAACGCCGAGGCGGGGACGACGCTGGTGGTGGACGCGCCGGGCGACCAGGCTTGGTGGCGTGCAGCGGGATTGACTTATCTGCGCGAAGATCCCGACCGCAAGTACTATTCGCTGGGCAAAGGGCAGGTGGTGGCCTATAAGGAGCCCGTGTTGGATCCGTCTGATTTGGCGCTCGACATGATCGATTATGTCACTCAGAGCCGGCGCGCGGCGCGCGTTTTCAACTGCAACGCCGCGGTGGTGATGGCCGGCGCGGCTGTGCTCTACATTATCAACTACGGGCGGCCTCGGGACCTGCCGGTGCTGGCCCGCATTCAGGGCAGTTTCACCAAGGCGATGCTGCTGCGGCCGGAAGCCCCGCCGCAAGCGGTGAAGGTATCCCGGCGGGGCACGAGTTCCGAGGTTACGCTTCCCCAACTGGAGTGTGCGGCCGCCGTGATTTTCGGGTAAGATCGGCATAAAGTGTAAGGAGGGTTTCCATGGTCAACCGGAGAGATTTTCTGCGCTATGGCGCTTTGGCTGCGTGCGGTACGGTTCCCGGGCTGAGACTGACCGAAGCCGCGTCCGCGAGTCACTCCTATTTCGGACTGCATCCCCTCATCGAGCAGAACCCCAAGGCTGTTTTCATCCGGCGCACCAACGTCGCCAACAAGATGGACGGGGCGGCCAAACTCCGCGAGGGGCTCAATCTTTCCCGGCAGATTTTCGTGCCTCTGGACAAGCCAGGCATCCCGCTCACTCACAAGATCGTGCTTAAGCCGAACGCCACGGGTGTCTACGACCGCCGGCGCGCGCCGGCTGATAACTGGGGCGTGGGCACGGACCCGCAGTTCTACGAGGGCATGGTCACAGGGTTGCAGGAACTGGGTCTCAAGCGGTTTCATTTTGTGGAGTCGACGGGCTACGACACGTGGGAAATTCGCGGCTTCAACGATGTCAATGAACGGCTGGGCGTGAACATCGGCGAACCGCTGCGGCGTCCCAAGCACCTGCGCGACGGCTACGACACCAATTGGTCCAAGGTGCCGGACGGAGTGGTGTTCAATCGCATTCCGCACTACGCGCCCGTGGGTGAGCCGGACACCTGGATTCTGGACATCGCCAAGTGGAAGGCGCACGCCATGTGCCTCACGCAGTCGGTCAAGAATATGCAGGGCTTGGTGGTACACCCGTTTACACAATTCTGTGGCGGCTGGCCGAGTATCCAGACCGACCCGGTGGTGATGACCGATGTGAACCCGCGGGTACAGTCCCTGGTGAACGACTTTTTCGACCGGCACGTAAAGGCGAATTTCACGCGGTACGACATCAAGGTCGCCCGCCAAAACGAACGGATGCTGAGCCCCATCGATCAGGAGATTTGGGCACACAAGACCTGTGACAACCTGAGCACGGTGTGGCCGGGGCTGGCGATGATCGAAGCCATTTTTGGACGCGACGGCGACGGCTTCAACATCGGCAACGACCATATGGCCAACATGGTCATGTTCAGCAAACATCCTTTCCTGCTGGATGTCGTTGGGCTATATCTGGGCGGGCACGAGCCGGGGAATGTGAATTTGTATCGCATCGCTAAGGAGCGCGGCTTGACCACCACCTTCAATCCCTGGGAAATCCAAGTATTCGAATGGACGGACCAGGGCCCGGTGGAACGAAAGCTGAGCGACTTTCCGCGCACGGCGCTCAAGACCATTTATCTGACGCGCAAGGGCGAATCGGCTCTGCACCTGGTGAATGACCCGTTCGACTATGACAAACACAATGTCTGACGGATTTCGGCTGCGCCACGCGGAGTGTCCACTGTATCTGTTGTCTCTTGACGAGATCTACTGATCACCTGGTTGCCGATTGCCGCGAAAGAGTTCTCCAGCAGTGCAACCGAGGCCTAAGCAGCAAGGCAAAGTCACTATGAGAGAACCCTACGGGTCACCGAACGGGCCGTATATTACTCACCTGAAAACTGCCCGGGCGGGAATTTACCTACAGACTCTTCTGACGATTCTTTCATCTTTTCCAATAAGCGTATAATGGTTCGACTATATGCCTGGTAACCGTCCGAAGCTTGCCGCGATCACAACCGTCTACCGAAAGCACTCGCACACGCAGCACATCGTCGACCGGTATCTGGAGGGATACGGCTGGAACGGCACGCACCATCATCCGGAGATGGATCTGATTGCGCTGTACGTCGACCAGGTGGGCGCCGACGATCTGAGTCGCGATCGCGCAACGCGCTTCCCGGCCATGAAGATCTACCCCACCATCCGGGAAGCGCTGACGTGCGGCACCAGCAAACTCGCGGTGGATGGAGTGGTGGTGGTGGGCGAACACGGCGATTATGCGAAGACGCCCAAGGGGCAGGTGCAGTATCCGCGCTATCGGTTCTTCGAGGAGATCGCGGCGGTGTTCCGCTCCAGCGGGCGCTCCGTCCCGATGTTCAATGACAAGCATCTGTCGTGGAACTGGGAGTGGGCCCGGAAGATGTACGATACCTCGAAAGAGCTGGGATTTGCGTACATGGCCGGATCGAGCCTGGCGGTGACCTGGCGCATCCCGCCGGTCGAATTTCCCGCGGACGCGCGAGTGCGCGAAGCGTTGTGCATCTGCTACGGCGGTGTCGACAGCTACGACTTTCACGGTCTGGAGACAATCCAGTGCATGGTCGAGCGGCGCAAAGGAGGCGAGACCGGCGTGAAGTGGCTACAGGCGTACCGCGGCGAGAAATTCTGGGACGCCTGCCGCGACAATGTCTGGCCGCGAGAGCTGATGAATGCGGCGCTGTGCCGGAGCCATACCCTGACGCCCGCGCGCGCCGGGTTCAACGACATTTTCCCATCGTTCGACCAGATGCGGCGGCTGGCGAAGGATCCGGTGGCATACCGCTACGAACATTCCGATGGACTAAAGTGCACCATGATGCTGATGAACGGCTTGGTGCGCGATTTCAACTTCGCGGCGCATCTGGAGGGCGGGGTAAAACCGTTTTCGACGCAAATGTATTTGCCCATGCCGGATGGGCGCGCGACGATGGCCAATTTCTTCAGCCCTCTGTGCAACAACATGGAGAAGATGTTCCTGTCGGGAAAGCCGACCTATCCGATCGAACGGACGCTTTTGACGACGGGCTTGACGGCGGCCGGCGTGGATAGCCTGTACGCGGGGCAAGTCCGGGTCGATACGCCACATTTGGCGATCGAGTATCGGGCGCCGGCCGAGTCGACTTACTGGAGAACGTGATTATGGCGCCAAAGCTTACCCGCAGGACCTTCCTCGAGACCGCGACTGCCGTTCCGGCGCTGGCGCAGGCGCGGGTGCGGCCGAAACGCATCGCTATCGTCGCCACCATTTTCAGGCTCCAGTCGCACGCGCAGCATATCGGGGACCGGTTCATCGTGGGGTATCCGTTCGCGGGCGAGTGGCACAAGCCCAATACCCAGGTGGTTTCCATGTACGTCGATCAGAAGCCGGCCAACGATCTGAGCGGGGATCGCGCCAGGGATTTCGGCTTCGAGGTATACCCGACGATCGCCGGGGCGATGTGTTGCGGCGGGTCCAGGCTGGCCGTCGATGCGGTCCTGATTATTGGCGAGCACGGCGAGTATCCGCGCAACGAGAAGGGGCAAGTCCTCTATCCCCGTTACGAGTTCTTCGACCAGGTGGCGAAAGTGTTTGAGGCCGGCGGGCGGGCGGTTCCGGTATACAACGATAAGGCCCTTTCCTACAGTTTCGAGAAAGCCAGGACGATGCGCGACACGGCGCGGCGGCTCAAGTTTCCGATGCTCGCCGGATCGTCGCTGCCGGTCACCTGGCGCCTGCCGGAACTGGAACTGCCCTTGGGATGCGAGATCGACGACGCGCTGATGGTGGGCACGGGCGGTTCCGACGCCATGGATTTTCACGCTCTCGAAGCCATGCAGTGCATGCTCGAGCGCCGGAAGGGCGGCGAGCGCGGCGTCAAGAGCGTTCAGCTCATCGAAGGAGACGCCGTGTGGCAGGCGGGCGAGCAGGGGCGCTGGTCGAAGGACTTGCTCCGCTCCGCGCTATCGCGTAGCGACAATCTGAAGGGGCTCACGGAGACCGACGGCCGCACGCAGGACATGGTGGGCACGGGCGTGCTTCCCACGCTGGTGAAGGACCCGTGGGCGTATTTCATCGAATATCGCGACGGACTGAAAGCTACTCTTCTGATGCTGACCGATGCCGTCGGCGATTTTAACTTCGCGGTAAAGCTGAAAGGGCAAGCGGAAATTCAAGCGACGCAGTTCTTCCTGTCGCCCGACCCCAACGTGACTTATTCGGCTTGTCTGGCGAGCAAAATCGAGCGCATGATCGAAACCGGCGTGGCGCCGTATGCGGTGGAGCGGACGCTGCTGGTGAGCGGCATTCTCGAGAGCTGCCTGGATTCCCGTGTCAAGGGACACGCGCTGGTCGAGACGCCGCACCTCGCGGTCGCCTATCAGGCACCGCGAGAATCGCAGTTTTGCCGGAGTTGAAGGGGGGCCGATTGACAATTGGCCCCACACCAGTCAGAACTGCAGGTTGAGCGCGAACTGGATGGCGCGGCTTCTGGGTGCTGTCGTGTTCAGGCTGGTGCTGTTTCCAAACGAGGACGTGTTGGCGCCCAGTCTGAATGATTCGGCGCGGTGAAGTGGTAACTGGGTGTTCCCCCGACGAGTGCCGTCTGGTTCGGATTCAGTTCGGTGGCGACGCCGTTTATGGTGTAGGCGACCGTCGGCAGCTCGTAGCGGATTCCGTTAGTCGATGGTGAGTTTGCGCGACACCGCCCGGCCATGATGTTGTGCGAACCGTTGCCTTTCAGAAAGGAACCGCACGTTTTGAAACGTACTCTTCGAGCCCCGGATCGGGCGCGATATAGTGAAATTCTTCGGCGTAGGCGAGTCCGTGCTTCCGGCCCGTTTCCGCATCGCGACGCTCGAATTCCGCCTTGATGTATCCGTCGATCGCCTCGTCTTCGCTGCCCGAAAACTCGGGCATTTTCAATTTTCTCGCCGCCAGCGACGCGTTTACCCCTTTCACCATGTTCGTCAACATCGTGCGGCAGGCATGGATGGCCACGCGCTTGGCGTCGAGCGTCGCGCCGATATCCACCACGCGATTCACCAGTTGTTGCGGACCGCGCGCGAAATAATATTTTTCGCGAACGCCGTGAGGCTTCAGGCCCGCCTCGAAATGTTCCGGAAAATCTTTGCCGCCGCCGGCCATCCAGCAGGCGGCCTCGACCGACTGCGCGGTGACATAATGATCCGGATTTTCCTCGTAATGGTCCCAGGGATCGTAGCTGAATACCGTGTCGACCTTCAGCAGCCGGAACAAAAAGATCAGGCGCACGCGCAGCTCGATCCGGCTGATATCATCCATGCGATGGTTGCGGTAGCCCAAATCGAAAACGTTTTTCAGGCCCGCCGCCTTGACCAATGCGCGTGCGTCGCGCTCGTTGGCTAGAACGGTTTCGCCGGGGCTGAGATCGTAGGAATCCTTCTCGTCGTTGCTGGCGCGGATCAGGTATCCGGTGTAACCTTCGCGCAGAAGTTTGGCGATCGTACCGAACGCGAAGATGGGTCCGTCATCCAGATGCGGCGTCACCAGCGCCAGCACTTTGCCTTTGTGTGGCGTTCCCTCGGCGGCGCGTTCCACAGTCAGGCCGGTGGGTCCCGCGACGCTTTGCGCGGCCAGCGGAGACGCGCCGGCCAAACTCGCGGCGAGCGCATTTCCGAAAAAATCACGTCTGTCCATTTTCCAGAACCTCGTTTCGGAAACTTGGGGCCGCTACGCGCCGGCCGCCTTTTCCAGCACTTCTTTGAGACGCCCCGCCACGATGAGGTCCTCGCCCGGTTCGAGCATCCACACACCCACGACGATGGTGTTTTCATCGGATGGCAGCCCCCCTCCGGCCTTCTTGCCCGTCTGGGGATTCAGTTCGATGCTGGGAGTTCCCCGGCGCAATTCGGCCATGACTTCGCCAGGCCGGATCTTGACCCGTTCGGTGTCGTAACGCAGCAGCAGGTGCGGCACCGCATTGGCGGCGACGTTGGGGATCGCCACTCTAGCTTCCAGCGTCGGGATGTTCTTGAGTTGTGCGGCAATCCGGCCGGCGCGGCGGCGAAACTCAGCCTCCATCGCGGCGTCGGACTGGCTCAGAAACCAATCCACCGCGGCCACCATCCCGACGATCTGTTCTTTCGAAACCTTCATGCCCCGTCCGACCGCATCGGAATTCGGACTATTGTTCTGCGTGGCGGCTGCTATCAGGTCCTTCCTGCCCAGCAGCAAACCGGCGTTTTGCGGGCCCCGCATACCCTTGCCGCCGGAAAACGCCACCATATCGAAACCCATTTGCGTGTAGTTCCACAAATTGGAGATCGGCGGAACATCCGCGGCGGCGTCGATCAAACATGGCACGCCGTGGCGATGCGCCACGCGGACCCAATCCTCGCGGCCGATCTCGCCTTGCTCGGCCGCGTTGAAAAAGTTCGTCATCGCCGTCCGCTCCGTGAACGCGCCCTCGTAGTCGGCAAGCGTAACCACCTCGACGAACCGCGTGCCGCAATTGCGGATCGCGTGATCGTATTCGTAGCGATGGCTTTTCTGCGCGATGACTTCGTTTTTCAACCCCGTCACATCCGTCGGGATGTCATGAATCGCGGTCCTGCTGCCCTGCGTTACCGCCGCCGCCGTTGCCAGCGTCAGCGCGGAAGCCGCGCCCGCAGTCACCATCGCGGCCTCGCACTTGAGCTGGCGCGCCAGATATTCTCCGGCGGCCTTGTGCAATTCCTGCAAGCGAACCGGGTGCTTTGCCGCGAGCGCCACCGCCGCCTGCACCGAAGGGGGCATTGTTGAGGCGGAGAGCGCCGTGTATGTTCCCGCCGCGTTGATTATCTTGGTGACGCCGAGCTTGTCGTAGTAGTCCTCCCCGCCGGGTGCATGGCGCGTATCCGCCGCTCGGACCCTTCCTTCAGCGAGACCCAGGCCTGCCATCGCTGAACTAGCCCATCCCAAAAAACCGCGTCGCGTGCGATCTCCAGCCATAACGCCTCCTTGCGCCGATCAGCTAAAATTCTAATACGATAACACGGAGAGAAAATATGGCTTCCTGGCGGGTTCAATTGCGATTATCGCCGGCCTTCTTGGCTTTGGCTTGGGCTTTGAGCGCTCAGCCGCAGCCGTACGACCTGCTGCTCCAGGGCGGTCACGTGATCGACGCGAAGAATAATATCGACGCCGTGAGCGACGTCGCCATTAGCGGCGGTAAGATCGCCCTGGTGGCGCAGCACATCGACCCGGCGCAGGCCTTTAAGGTCGTGAACGTCGCCGGGCTCTACGTCACGCCCGGGCTGATCGACATTCACGTGCACGTTTACGCGGGCACGGGCGAGCCGCGGTCCTACGCCGGAGACAATAGCTTGTATCCGGATGGATACATGTTTCGGGTGGGCGTGACCACGGTGGCCGACGCCGGTTGCGCCGGCTGGCGAAACTTCGAAGACTTCAAACAGCGCGTCATCGATCGCGCCAAGACGCGCGTCCTCGCGTTCATCAATATTGTCGGCCAAGGCATGCGCGGGCCCCGGTACGAGAACGACCTGACCGACATGCAGGCCAAGCCAACGGCCGAAATGGCGCTGAAGTACAAAGGCTTGATTATCGGCGTCAAAACCGCGCATTACGCGGGGCCGGAATGGACGCCGGTCGAGCAGGCGGTCGAAGCCGGCACCATCGCCGATATTCCCGTGATGGTGGATTTCGGCGAGAATCGCAAAGAGAGGCCGATGAGCGAGCTGGTCACCAAGAAGCTGCGTCCGGGCGACATCTATACGCACTGCTATTCCGGATTGAGAAACGAACAGGACGAATCGGGACATGTCAATCCGGCCATGTTCGAGGCGCGAAAGCGCGGCGTCATTTTCGACGTCGGTCACGGCGGCGGGAGCTTCGCCTGGCGCATCGCCGTGCCGGCAATCCAGCAGGGATTCCCGCCCGATTCCATTTCCACCGATCTGCACACCGGCAGTATGAACGCCGGCATGAAGGGCATGGACAACCTGATGAGCAAATTTCTGGCGATGGGTCTGGCGCTCAAGGACGTGGTGGCCGAGTCCACCTGGAATCCGGCTCGCGAGATTCATCGCGAGGATCTCGGCAATCTCTCGCCCGGCGCGGTGGCCGATGTGACCGTCTTACGGCTGGAGCGGGGCGATTTCGGTTACACCGATATGTACGGAGCACGGCTCAAGAGCAACCGGAAGCTCACAGCCGAGCTGACGCTGCGCGATGGAAAAGTCGTCTGGGATCTGAACGGCATTACGCGCCCGGATTGGACCACGCTGCCGCCCAACTATCGGCAAACCGGCGACGCGCGGTGGGACACGGTCAATCCCGCACCGGTCAGAAGGCCGGATGCGAAGCGCTGATGTAAGGCCGATAAGTGCGGTGGCGCTTGGACACCCCATCAATACGATCCGGCGACCCTCCATCTCTGGAGGCGGGTGTTTCTAGAATGAAAGGCGGGGATTAATGTCAAACTCATTGTGGAAGAGAGTCAAAGAGCCATGGACCGGCTATAGCCGCCGGGACGTGTTCCGGCAGGGCGGGCTGCTCCTGGCTGCGCAGGCGTTGGGCGGGAGCGTGCGGACCCTGGCGGCAGCACCGCTCGAGTTGGGCGCGAACCTGTATCGCTCCATCGGGGTGCGGCCCCTCATCAACGCCCATGGCACTTTCACCATCATCACCGGCTCGCAAACGCTGCCCGATGTGAAGCGCGCCATGGACGACGCCTCGCGCGGCTACGTTCAAATGGACGAGTTGATGGAGGGGGTAAGCCAACGCCTGGCGGAGCTGACCGGCGCCGAGTGGGGCATCGTCACGGCCGGATGTTGCGCCGCCCTGACCCACTGTACGGCGGCCGCCATCGCCGGATTCAACCCCGAGCGGATGCAGCGCCTGCCGGACCTCACGGGCCTGAAGAATGAAGTGATCATTCCCGCATACTCGCGCAACGTCTACGACCACGCGATCCGCATGCTGGGCGTGAAGATCGTCGAGGTGCGCGACCCGGCCTTGCTGGAGGCCGCCTTCAATGAGCGCACCGCCATGGCTTACATCCTGGGCGGGCCGGGCGATGACGGGCCGCTCGGAACGCGCGTGATCGCGGACGTCGCCAGGCGCAGAAACGTGCCGGTAATCGTGGACGCGGCCGCGGAGATCCTGACGTTGAAGCCCAACGTCCACCTGGAGCGCGGCGCGACCGCTGTGGCCTACAGCGGCGGCAAGTGCATCCGCGGACCGCAGGCCGCCGGGCTTCTGCTCGGGGAGAAGAACTGGCTCCAGGCCGCTTGGGCCAACAGCGCGCCGCATCATGCCTTTGGTCGATCGCTGAAAGTCGGCAAAGAGGAGATCATGGGGATGCTGGCGGCCGTCGAGCTGTGGGTGAAGCGGGACCACAAGGCCGAATGGCGCCTGTGGGAGAGCTGGCTCGACACGATCTCGACCAGCGTCAAGAGAATCGACGGCGTGACCGCCGGAGTGACCCAGCCGAACGAAGACCTTTCCAACCGCTCGCCGCGTCTCACCATACGGTGGGACGGTGGCAAGCTCGGAATCACCGGCCAGGAAGTGTACAAACTGCTCAATGAAACCGATCCCCGTATCATGCTGGATCGCGGCAGCGGCAGCCGGCCTGGCAACATGGCCAGCTCGGTTTCAATCGTGGCGTACATGCTCATGCCGGGCGACGAGAAGCTAGTGGGCGATCGTCTGTATGCCGTGTTGTCCAAGCCGCCCCGGTTCGCGGATCCCGCGCCGCCGCAAGCCCCCACGGTCTCGGCCGGCGGGCAGTGGGATGCGCGGCTGGAATTCGGGCGCGGCTCGGCGAATCACACGATTGTGCTGGAGCAGGACGGCGCCATGCTGGTCGGGACGCACCACGCCGAATTCTACTCCTCGGATGTAAGCGGGACGGTTTCGGGTAATACGGTACGTTTCCAGAGTTCGTTCCAGGTTCAGGGCCAGCGTCTTTCCTGGACGTTCACGGGCGCCGTCGATGGCGACAAGATCGCCGGCACCGTCAACCTGGGCGAGTATGGAGAAACCAGTTGGACCGCGCAGAAGCACCAATACCGGACAACCGGAGGACGCCGGAACGGGTGACGCTCCGGCCAGGGACGACATCCAGCCAGTTACCACCAGTTACTAACAGGAGAGTGGCATGAGCAACACGAATCGACGGAATTTCATCGGACGGAGTGTGGCTGTGGCTGCCGCGGCGACGGTGGCGGCGACCCCAGGGAAAGCCCAGGAGAAGGCCGCCAAGAGAGTGATCTACCGGAACGGCAAGAAGCCGGAGAAGACCCCGCTGTTCAGCGGCACGGTGGCCTATGGCAACCTCCTCTTCATTTCCGGTGTCGGCTACCACCAGGCCGGCGACATCAAAGTACATACCAAAGGCGTTCTGGATTCGATCAAGGCGCAGCTCGAAAGCGCGGGGTCGTCGATGGAGAAGGTCCTCAAGTGCAATGTCTTCTTGAACGACCTGAAAGACTACGCGGGAATGAACGAAGTATTCCAGGGCAGCTTCGGCGATGAGCCTCCCGTGCGTACGACGATTGCAGCCGCGGGCGGCATTCCAGGCAACTCGCTGGTCGAGATCGACGTGATCGCGTACCTATAGCCGGTAGTTTGCATTGCGCTGGCGGCCGGCCTCCCGCGTGGCAACGCGGCGCGAAGATCGACGCGACGGACGCGGCATGGTCAACCCCCTCTACGTTTGCCGAGAACTCTGGCGCGGGCGGCATCCATCCGCTCCCTGCATCTGAAAAGGCCACTTCGTCTAATCTAATTCAAACGATGAGGTCGCCTGGAACTCAACTTTGGTAGTGCTTGTTGGGCGTTATAGCAGCTTCCCTCCTGTTATTTCTTCGAGCGCTCGTGCACGGCGGCTGCCGGGGCGGTGTGGGCGCTTGTCGCCTCTTGTCGCGCTCTTGTGCTCATTGTAAACTCCTGCGGGGGCCAGAGGCGCTGCGGCCGCCTTTGTCATCGTAACCTGTGAAAACATAAACCCGTCGACTCTGTTTTATCCACACGGCCTCCACGGGACTCTGACGCTAAGCATTTGAAAACAAGCCAAATAAATCTTGAGGAAAAGGTTAGAAATAGAATTGAAACCGGTTGACGCGGAAAGCGAATGGGGGCATAGTGAATGAGGTTCCAAGAGGTTTGTGAATCAGCCAGCCTCTCCAGCGGTAGCGATCCCGGAACGGTGATCCGTAGTCGGCTCTTTCTAGCAATAGGAGGGCAGTCTAGCAATAGAAGT
>Ga0182014_10000884_pt1 | contig 41070 bp, 38 predicted proteins | sample 612S2DmetaG_FD_120489 | JGI IMG/M metagenome (GOLD analysis project Ga0182014, IMG submission 120489) | Permafrost microbial communities from Stordalen Mire, Sweden - 612S2D metaG | ecosystem: Environmental > Terrestrial > Soil > Wetlands > Permafrost | place: Sweden: Stordalen | collected... | reverse complement strand
GCTGCCACCGCGCCAGCTCGATCGTCCGTTTGTGTTTCTCACCGGGGCCATGTTGCGGGAACAGGCATGGCCAGTGCCGTGAATAGGAAATTACCTCCGTGCATCCCTGGCGTTGCCGCGTGGATACCTTATTTTCAGGCCTTATCGCGCTGATCGCACCAGTCCCGCAAAGTGGCGCGGGAAACGCCGGTGGACTTGCTTGTCGCGCGCAGGCTTAAACCTTGCTCGATCAGCCCTAACGCGCGCTTGCGGACATCGCTGTCGTGCATATCCGAAGCATCTCATTCGGTACCGGCAAAACGGCGGCCTTACGTTGCGGATAGGCGGATAGACGGTGACGGGAAACCAGTCTGTGCCCCGGGTGGGACTCGAACCCACACTGCACGGATTTTGAATCCGTCAACTCTGCCGATTGGTTTACCGGGGCCGCGGGCCGTTCTGGGGACCGACCGGGTCATAATCTACCCGCAACCTGTACGCTCGTCAGCGTGAGCCACAAGCAGCTACGAGTCGTTATCGCCGAGGATGAGGCGCTGATCCGCCTGGACCTCAAGGAAATGCTGGAAGAAGAGGGCTATGCCGTCGTGGCCGAGGTCGGGGACGGTGAGGCAGCGGTCGAGCGGGTAACCTCCCTCCGGCCCGAGCTCGCGATCCTGGACGTCAAGATGCCGGTGCTTGACGGCATCTCGGCCGCGGAACGGATCGCGGCCGAGCGACTGGCCCCGGTCGTCATCCTGACCGCCTTCTCCCAGCGTGAACTCGTCGAGCGGGCCCGTGACGCGGGCGCCATGGCGTACCTGGTCAAGCCCTTCACCAAGGCGGACCTCGTACCGGCCATCGAGATGGCGGTCAGCCGCTTCCAGGAGATCACGTCGCTCGAGTCCGAGGTGGGCAACCTGCGCGAGCGGCTCGAGGTGCGCAAGGTCCTCGACCGCGCCAAGGGCCTGCTCCAGGCCGAGCACGGGATGACCGAGCCTGAGGCGTTCCGGTGGATTCAGAAGACATCGATGGACCGCCGGCTCACGATGCGTAAGGTCGCCGAGGCGGTGATCGAGGGCTCCATGTCGGCCTCGCAGCCGACGGAATCGCCCTCCACCTGACCAGGCTCCCAGTCGACCGGGGACAGTCGACCGGGCCATAAGGGAGCCCGGGGTGCCTTTGGTGCCGTATCCGCCTTCCCCGGTCGGACACGTTCTCTACTGAGCTCCCCGGGCTCGCTCGCACAACGTTAGCGAGCTTTCGGCATACAGCGCAAAGGCGGGCCACCTCGCCGAGGGTGGCGGGCCGCCGTCCCGTCGCCCACCGTTCACCACTGCGCGCTCGCGGCAACCCACCGGCTGCGCTGCGCCGACCACGCGCCGGCTTTGGGTGACCCGGGCCGGGATCCGCCGCGCGCCGGCCCGCGCTTCCGGTCACGCAACGTGACGAACGGGGTGCGGGAGAGCGGGGGCCGGATGTGCCCTCGAGGGGCCGGCCCCTGGACCGGCGTCGCGCGAAGCCAGGCCGCCCGCGGTTGCGTGGCGGACCGTGGCCAACTGATCACGTAGTGCCCGATGCCCGCTTCCCCGGGTCGCCGCACCGAAGATAACAATCTCGTTGCCGTCTTGGGGCCGCCTCTGCGTGCGGCCGGGGGTCCCGCGCCCGGTCTGTGCGAGCGCCAAACTCCCCCGGGCCCGCGCGAGCGCCGCTCGTCCCGCCCCTGGCCTGCGCGAGCGCCGCATGTCCCGCTCCCGGGCCGCCCCGGTAACCCCGGCGGATGTCTCCGGCGGACCGCACGGCCCGGTATCAGGCCCATTACAAAGGGCGAGGTTACCGCGCCGTTTCGTATTTTCTTGTGGGAAAAGGCGTGACTTCTACGTTGTTAGCGTTCACAATGCCTCTTGAAACCGGCATAAAGCCGTATCTTCAAGGAACCCAACGAAGGGAGCCTTCATTGTCTGACGAAACGAGACACCGGAGATTCGGGCGGCGAGCCCGGGTCAGCGCGGTGTCGGCCGTCACCGTTGTCGCGGCGGCCGCGGGAGCATTCGGCGTGACGGCCGCCTCGGCGGCCCCGGCCAAGCCCGCGGGGGGAAGCGGCACACCCAGCGTCAGCAGCGAGCCGTTCGGCAGCACCTACGACAGCTACGCTCAAAAAGTCCTCCCGGTCTACCGCTACACGCTCAGCAGCGGCACCGGCGTGACCGCCCAGATCCTCAGTTACGGCGGCATTGTCCAGTCGATCGACGTGCCCGGCAGTAACGGCCAGGAGGCCGACGTCGTTCTCGGCTTCAAGACGCTGCAGGACTACGTCACCTACGACAGCCCGCCGGTCACCGCGAACGGCGGCCCGTACTTCGGCGAGTCGATCGGCCGCTACGGCAACCGGATCGCCAACGGCACGTTCTCGCTGGTCCAGCCGACCGGCAAGGTGACCTACACGCTGCCGATCAACAACAACGGCAACACCCTGCACGGCGGCCTGGTCGGCTTCGGCAGCCACGTCTGGGCGGCCCAGGAAGTGCACGGCAATGGCTCCGCCGGGGTGCAGCTCACGCTGGTCAGCCCGAACGGCGACCAGAGCGCCCCCGCTGGTTCCCCCGGCTGCCCCAACGGCTGCACGGGCTTCCCGGCCACCCTCAAAGACGTGGTGACCTACACGATCAACAGCGCCGGCCAGCTCGGCATCCACTACGCCGCCACCGACGAGTCGACGAACCTGAACACGGTCATCAACCTGACCAACCACAGCTACTTCAACCTGGCCGGTGAGAACTCTCCCGCGGGCTCGGCCTACAGCCAGAAGATCCAGATCAACGCCGACCAGTACACGCCGACGAACCTGACCCAGATCCCGCTGGGCTACAACGTCAGCGTCAAGGGCACGCCGTTCGACTTCACCTCGCCGCAGGCCCTCGGCTCCCGGATCGACGACGTCAGCGCGCCCGACAACGCGCCGGCCGCCTACAACCAGCTCCTGCTGGCCCAGGGGTACGACCACAACTGGGTGCTGAACCAGCAGACGCCCGCGACCACCGGCCCGGACGGCCTCAACCTGGCCGCGCACGCCTGGGACCTGGCGAGCGGCCGTGAGCTGAGCGTCTGGACCGACCAGCCCGGCGTTCAGTTCTACAGCGGCAACTTCCTCACCGGCACCCTGGTGGGGATCAGCGGCAATACCTACCGGCAGGGCGCGGGCTACACGTTCGAGACCCAGCACTTCCCGAACTCGCCCAACCAGCCGAACTTCCCGTCGACCGAAATCAAGGCGGGACAGACCATCAACTCGACGACGATCTTCGCGTTCTCTTCCTGACGCACTGATTTCGTGCGGCCCGGCGGCAGGTGCCGCCGGGCCGCATCACTTTGACCATAAGATTTGAGCCGTGGCGACGAAGAGCACGGCCGCGCCGGGCGGCCAGGAAGCCAAGGCCCAGCCCGCGGGGGATACGCACGGTCGGCTGCTGCTGCTCGACGGGCACTCGCTGGCCTACCGGGCGTTCTTCGCCCTCCCCGCCGAGAACTTCTCGACCACCACGGGCCAGCCCACCAACGCCGTGTACGGGTTCACGGCCATGCTCATCAACGTCCTGCGCGACGAGCAGCCCACGCACATCGCAGTGGCGTTCGACCGCAGCGAGCCGACGTTCCGGCACGAGCAGTACGTCGAGTACAAGGCGAACCGGCGGGAGACGCCGGAAGACTTCCGCAGCCAGCTCAGCCTGATCTTCGAGGTGCTGGACGCGCTCGGCATCGCCCGGCTGTCGGTGGCCGGCTTCGAGGCCGACGACCTCATCGCCACCCTCGCCACCCGGGCCGAGAACGAGGGCATGGACGTGCTGATCGTCACCGGCGACCGGGACGCGCTCCAGCTCGTCGACGGCCACGTGACGGTGCTGATGACGCGCCGGGGGATCAGCGATATGTCCCGCTTCACGCCGGAGTCCGTCGAGGAGAAGTACGGCCTCACGCCCCAGCAGTACCCCGACTTCGCCGCCATCCGCGGTGACCCCAGCGACAACCTGCCCGGTATCCCGGGGGTGGGGGAGAAGACCGCGACCAAGTGGGTCAGGGAGTTCGGCTCGCTGGAACAGCTGGTCAACCGGGTCGATGAGGTCAAGGGCAAGGCCGGTGACGCGCTCCGGGAGCATCTCGGCGACGTGCTGCGCAACCGGCAGATGACCGCGCTGGTCCGGGACGTCCCGCTGAACCAGATCGGCGCGGGCCCCGAAGAGCTGGTGCCGAACGTCTGGGACCGGGAGCAGATCCATCAGCTCTTCGACACCCTGCAGTTCCGCGTGCTGCGCGAGCGCCTGTACACCACGCTGCCCGACGGCATCTGCGGTGTCGCGGCCACCGACGCGGCCGCGACCGAACCGGCCGCCGGGTTCGAGGTCGAGGTGGAGCTGCCCGGGCCCGACGAGCTGGCGCAGTGGATCGCCAACCACGTCGCCGCCCCCCCCCGGAGGGATAGCGGTGCGGCGAGTAACGGTGCGGCGGACAGCGGCGCGGCACAGACCACCCGCTCCGGGCTTGCGGTCACCGGCACCTGGGGCCGGGGCACCGGAACGCTGACCGGGATCGCCCTCGCCGCCCCGGACGGCCACGGTGCCTACATCGACCCCAGCATGCTGACGGAGGACGACTCTGCGGCCCTCGCGGGCTGGCTCGAAGCGGACTCGCTGCCCAAGGCCATGCACGATGCCAAGGGCCCGATGCACGCGTTCGCCGCCCACGGCTTCGAGCTCGCCGGGCTGACCAGCGACACCGCGCTGGCCGCGTACCTGGCGCTGCCCGGCCAGCGCTCGTTCGACCTCGGCGACCTGGCCCTGCGCTACCTCGGCAAGGAACTGCGCGGCGACGCCGAGGCCCCCGAGCAGCTCACCCTGGACGGTTCCGGCGAAGAGGACGCCGCCGCCAACCTGGTCCTGCACGCCCGGGCGACCGCCGAGCTGTCCGACGCGCTCGACGCCGACCTGGAGCGGCGCGGCGCGGCCACCCTGCTGCGGGATGTGGAGCTGCCGCTCGTCGGCGTGCTGGCGCGGATGGAGCGCACCGGGATCGCCGCCGACACCGACCATCTGGCCGCCATGTCGGCGACCCTGCACGGCGAGGTGAAGGCGGCCGAGCAGGCCGCGTTCGCGGTCACCGGGCACGAGTTCAACCTCGGCTCACCCAAGCAGCTGCAGGAGGTGCTGTTCACCGAGCTGGGGCTGCCCAAGACCAAGCGGATCAAGACCGGCTACACCACCGACTCCGACGCGCTGACCAGCCTGCTCGCCCAGACCGGGCACCCCGTGCTGGAGCACCTGCTCCGGTACCGGGACGTGGCCAAGCTGAAGAGCATCGTCGACTCGCTGATCCCGATGGCCGGCGAGGACGGCCGGATCCACACGACGTTCAACCAGATGATCGCCGCGACCGGCCGGCTGTCCTCTACCGACCCGAACCTGCAGAACATCCCGATCCGCACCGAGGAGGGCCGCGGCATCCGGCGCGCGTTCGTCGTCGGCGAGGGGTACGAGACCCTGCTCACCGCGGACTACAGCCAGATCGAACTGCGGATCATGGCCCACCTGTCCGGGGACGAGGCGCTGATCGCCGCGTTCGAGTCCGGCCACGACTTCCACGCGGCGACCGCCTCGCGCGTCTTCGGCCTGCCGCCGGAGCAGGTCAACGGGGAGCTGCGGAACCGGATCAAGGTGATGAACTACGGGCTGGCCTACGGGCTGTCCGCCTTCGGGCTGTCCTCGCAGCTGCACATCCCCGCCGACGAGGCGCGGGCGCTGATGGACGGGTACTTCAGCGAGTTCGGCGGGGTCCGTGACTACCTGCGGGACGTCGTGGCCCGGGCCCGCCAGGAGGGCTACACGGAGACCATGTTCGGCCGCCGCCGCTACCTGCCCGACCTCAACTCGGACAACCGGCAGCGCCGTGAGATGGCCGAACGGATGGCGCTGAACGCCCCCATCCAGGGGTCGGCGGCCGACATCATCAAGATGGCGATGCTGGCCGTGGACCGGGCCATCCACGATCGGGGCCTGAAGTCCCGCATGCTGCTCCAGGTGCACGACGAGCTGATCTTCGAGGTGGCGCCCGGCGAGTTCGAAGCGCTGCGTGACCTGGTCAGCACACAAATGGCGAATGCGGCCGACCTGCGGGTCCCGCTCGAGGTTTCGATAGGCTCCGGATCCAGCTGGTGGGATGCCGCCCACTGACGCCCCGGGCGGCCCGCCGGCGGGCCCCAGATTGACCCAGGGCTCCCACTCTCATATTCTGAACGCTGCGTTGTGTCTCGTGTGGTCCGTCTGTCACTTGACCTCACCGGCGGCCGTCCGGCCGTTCCGAGAACCGGTCTAGGCCGGTCCCGGCAGGTTTCGCGATTCTGGTCCTCCCGGCGGGTGCACCGGGGTTCAGCGCGCCCTCATATTCCTGTCCGCATCCGGAGCCTACCCACACATGACGAGCAGTACAGAAACAACCTCGACCCCTCAGGTAGCGGTCAACGACATCGGGTCCGAGGAAGCATTCCTCGCCGCGATCGATGAGACCATCAAGTATTTCAATGACGGCGACATTGTCGAAGGAACCGTCGTCAAGGTCGATCGAGACGAGGTCTTGCTCGACATCGGCTACAAGACAGAGGGCGTGATCCCCTCTCGCGAGCTGTCGATCAAGCATGACGTCGATCCGCACGATGTGGTCAAGACTGGTGAGCACATCGAGGCCCTTGTCCTGCAGAAGGAGGACAAGGAGGGGCGCCTGATCCTGTCCAAGAAGCGCGCGCAGTACGAGCGCGCCTGGGGCACGATCGAGAAGATCAAGGAAGAGGACGGCGTCGTCACCGGCACCGTCATCGAGGTCGTCAAGGGCGGCCTCATCCTCGACATCGGGCTGCGCGGCTTCCTGCCCGCCTCCCTGGTGGAGATGCGGCGGGTCCGCGACCTGCAGCCGTACGTCGGCCGTGAGCTCGAGGCGAAGATCATCGAGCTGGACAAGAACCGCAACAACGTGGTCCTGTCCCGGCGCGCCTGGCTCGAGCAGACCCAGTCCGAGGTCCGCCACACCTTCCTCAACACCCTGCAGAAGGGCCAGATCCGCAAGGGCACCGTGTCGTCCATCGTCAACTTCGGCGCGTTCGTCGACCTGGGCGGCGTGGACGGCCTGGTGCACGTGTCGGAGCTGTCCTGGAAGCACATCGACCACCCCGGCGAGGTCGTCGAGGTCGGCCAGGACGTCACGGTCGAGGTGCTGGACGTGGACATGGACCGCGAGCGCGTCTCGCTGTCGCTGAAGTCCACCCAGGAAGACCCGTGGCAGCAGTTCGCCCGTACGCACCAGATCGGCCAGGTCGTTCCCGGCCGGGTCACCAAGCTGGTGCCGTTCGGCGCGTTCGTGCGGGTCGAAGAGGGCATCGAGGGCCTGGTGCACATCTCCGAGCTCGCGGACCGGCATGTGGAGATCCCCGAGCAGGTTGTGCAGGTCGGCGACGAGATCTTCGTCAAGATCATCGACATCGACCTGGACCGGCGGCGGATCTCGCTGTCGCTCAAGCAGGCCAACGAGGGCACCATCGGCGAGGCGGTCGGCGACGACTTCGACCCCACGCTGTACGGCATGCCCGCGTCCTACGACGAGCAGGGCAACTACGAGTACCCGGAGGGCTTCGACGCCGAGACCGGCGAGTGGCTCGAGGGCTACGACGCCCAGCGCGAGGAGTGGGAGCGCCAGTACGCCGAGGCGCGCACCCGCTTCGAGGCGCACCGGCGGCAGGTCGAGGAGGCCCGCAAGGCCGACATCGACGCGGCCGCGGGCATCGAGGACGGTACGGCGGTTGCGTCGTCGTCGTCGTCCACGGCCAGCTCCAGCTCGTCGTCGAGCACGTCCTCCAGCACGCCCAGCGGCCAGCGGAGCGGTTCCCGTCCCGGCGGCAGTTCGGGCGGCGGCGGCGCGCTGGCCTCCGACGAGGCTCTCGCGGCGCTGCGTGACAAGCTGTCCGGCAACCAGGGCTGAGCGCGAGTTCAGCCGCTGTCGGTTCGGACCATGAACGGGCGGAGTTCCCTGCGGGAACTCCGCCCGTTCGCTTTCTGGCGAAGGAATTGAATCGCGTGCTTCGGGTCGGGCTCACCGGGGGGATAGGTTCCGGCAAGAGTGAGGTGTCCCGGCGGCTCGCCGCGCGCGGCGCCGCGATCGTGGACGCGGACGTGGCCGCGCGGGAGGTCGTCGAGCCCGGCACCCCGGGGCTGGGGCAGATCACCGCCGTGTTCGGCCCGGAGGTGCTCCTGCCGGACGGCCGCCTGGACCGGGAACGGCTCGGCCAGCTCGTCTTCACCCAGCCCGACCTGCGCGCCAAGCTCAACGCCATCGTCCACCCGCTGGTCCACGAGCGGATGCGGCAGATGGAGCAGGAGGCGATCTCTGCCGCCGGGGCCTCGGGCTCGTCCGCCATCGTCGTGCACGACGTTCCGCTGCTGGCCGAGAACGCGCTGGCCCGCGGCTTCGACGCGGTGATCGTCGTCGACGCGCCCGAAGACCAGCAGGCCCAGCGGCTGATCACGGCGCGCGGGATGGCACCCGGGCACGCCCGGGACCGGATGGCGGCCCAGGCCAGCCGCGAGCAGCGCCTCGCCATCGCCGACATCGTGATCGACAATTCGGGCTCGCTCGAAGACCTCGATCATCGGGTGGACGACGTGTGGGCCATCCTGCGCGACCGCGCCACCGCCCGGTCGCGGGGCTAGCTTCCCGCCGGGTGCCCGCCGGAATCGCAGACCCCGCTCCGGTCGCGGGGCTAACTCGCGCCGGGTGCCCACGCGGAATGTCAGCCCCCCCGCCTATGGTTGAACCAGGAGGCCGATGACTGATTTGTACGGCCGCAAACCCGGAGCCCCTAGGAGGTGGCATTGTGCGTCCCGTGACCGACCTGAAGCGTAAGGTCGCGCCCTTCGACGTGGTCACCGACATGTCGCCGTCCGGCGACCAGCCGGGCGCCATCGCCGAGATCGAACGGCGGGTGAACGCCGGCGAGCAGGACACGGTGCTGCTCGGCGCGACGGGCACCGGCAAGACCGCCACGGTCGCCTGGCTGACCGAGCGGCTCCAGCGGCCCACGCTGGTCATGCTGCCCAACAAGACGCTTGCCGCCCAGTTCGCCAACGAGCTGCGCGAGATGCTGCCCGGCAACGCGGTCGAGTACTTCGTCTCGTACTACGACTACTACCAGCCCGAGGCGTACATCCCGCAGACCGACACCTACATCGAGAAGGACTCCTCGATCAACGACGAGGTGGAGCGGCTGCGGCATTCGGCGACGAACTCGCTGCTGACCCGGCGGGACACGATCGTCGTCGCGTCCGTGTCGTGTATCTACGGCCTGGGCACGCCCCAGGAATACGTGGACCGCATGCTCACCCTCAAGGTGGGCGACACGATCGACCGGGACTCCATGCTGCGGCAGCTGGTGGGCATGCAGTACACCCGCAACGACATTGCCTTCACCCGTGGCACGTTCCGGGTGCGCGGGGACACCATCGAGATCATCCCGCAGTACGAGGAGCTCGCCGTCCGGATCGAGATGTTCGGCGACGAGATCGAGCGGCTGATGACGCTGCACCCGCTGACCGGCGAGGTGGTCAGCGAGGACGACGAGCTGTACATATTCCCGGCCTCGCACTACGTGGCGGGCGCCGAGCGGATGGAGCGGGCCATCGCCGGCATCGAGGCCGAGCTGGCCGAGCGGCTGGCCGAGCTGGAACGTAACGGCAAGCTGCTCGAGGCGCAGCGGCTGCGCATGCGGACCACCTATGACATCGAGATGATGCGGCAGGTCGGGAGCTGCGCCGGCATCGAGAACTACTCCCGGCACATCGACGGTCGTGAGGCGGGCAGCCCGCCGAACACGCTGCTCGACTACTTCCCCGAGGACTTCGTCCTGGTGATCGACGAGTCGCACGCGACCGTGCCGCAGATCGGCGCGATGTACGAAGGTGACGTCTCCCGCAAGCGGAACCTGGTCGAGCACGGGTTCCGGCTGCCCAGCGCCATCGACAACCGCCCACTGACCTGGGATGAGTTCACCGAGCGGATCGGCCAGACCATCTACCTGTCGGCTACTCCCGGGCCGTATGAGCTGCAGCGCGTCGGCGGCGACGTGGTGGAGCAGGTGATCCGGCCGACCGGGCTGATCGACCCCGAGGTCCTCATCAAGCCGACCAAGGGCCAGATCGACGACCTGCTGCACGAGATCAGGCAGCGCGCGGAGCGCAACGAGCGGGTCCTGGTCACCACGCTGACCAAGAAGATGGCGGAGGACCTGACCGACTACCTGCTGGAGAACGGCGTGCGGGCGCGCTACCTGCACAGTGAGGTGGACACGCTGCGGCGGATCGAGCTGCTGCGTGAGCTGCGGCTCGGCGAGTTCGACGTGCTGGTCGGCATCAACCTGCTCCGGGAGGGCCTGGACCTGCCGGAGGTCTCACTGGTCGCGATCCTGGACGCCGACAAGGAGGGTTTCCTGCGCTCGGGCACCTCACTGATCCAGACCATCGGGCGGGCCGCCCGGAACGTCTCCGGTCAGGTGCACATGTACGCGGACCAGGTCACCCCGTCCATGCGGCGGGCCATCGACGAGACCAACCGGCGGCGCGAGAAGCAGGTCGCCTACAACCGGGCCCATGGCATCGACCCGCAGCCGCTGCGCAAGAAGATCGCCGACATCCTGGATCAGCTGGTCCGTGAGGATGCCGACACCGACGAGCTCATCGGGGGAGCCGGGCGTCAGCAGAGCCGCGGCAAGTCGCCGGTGCCCGGACTGTCGTCCCGGGCCCGGGCCCGGGACGCGGCGCGGGCGGCGGGAGTCGCCGGGGCGGCGGCCGGCGTCGAGGAGCTGGCCGGCGAGGGCGGCGGTCCGGCCCGCGACGACCTGATCGAGCTGATCAAGCAGCTGACCGAGCAGATGCACGCCGCGGCCGCGGAGCTGCAGTTCGAGGTGGCCGCCCGGCTGCGCGACGAGATCAGGGAACTGAAGCACGAGCTGAGGGGCATGCAGGCCGCCGGGGTATAACCCCAGGAATGCTCAGCGGCAGCTGAATGTTTGCACCAGCAAAGGACTTCGAGAGGCCCGCATACAAGGCGTAAGGTCGTGAGTTATGGTAGCTAGCCTGGTGGCTGCCGTCTTTGCGGCCGTGTGCTATGGCGTCGCGTCCGTGATGCAGGCGGTCGCCGCCCGTACGGCGAGCCACCGCCCGGCCCCCGGGACCGAGGGCGAAGCGGGGACGGCACCCGCGGGCCTGGATCCCGGCCTGCTGGTGCGGATGCTCCGCCAATGGCGCTTCGTGGCCAGCCTGGGCCTGGACACGCTGGGTTTCATCGGCCAGCTGATCGCGCTGCACCGGCTGCCGCTGTTCGCCGTCCAGGCCATGATCGCGGCGAATCTCGCCGTCACTGCGGTCTGCGCGACCTGGCTCATCGGCGCCGTCCTGCACTGGCGGGAATGGGTAGCCGTCGGCGGGGTCGTGACCGGCGTGGGCCTGCTCGGCAGCTCGGCCGGCGCCGAGGGGGCGAGCCAGGCGGGCGTGGTGTTCAAGCTGGCCCTGCTCGTCGCGGTGGCGGGCCTCGCCGTGGTCGGTGTGGCCGCCGGCCGGCTGCCGGACCGGCTGCGGACCCCGGTCCTCGGCATCATCGCCGGAACCGGGTACGGCGTGCTGGGTGTCGCCGCGCGCGTGCTCAACGGCTTCGCCCCGCTGACCCTCATCCGGGATCCGGCCACCTACGCCCTGATCGCCGCGGGCATTGTGTCGTTCCTGTTCTACGCGTCCGCGCTGGAGGGGGGCAGCGTCACCGTGGCCACGGCCGCGGTCGTGCTGGCCGAGACCCTGCCGCCCGCCGCGGTCGGCGTCGTGTTCCTCGGCGACCGCACCCGGCCCGGCCTGGGCGGCGTCGCCATCGCCGGTTTTGCCCTGGCCGTTTGCTGCGCGGTCGCGCTGGCCCGGTTCGGCGAGGCACACGAGAACGACGGGCCCTATGGCCCGGACGGCGAACCGATCGCCCAGATGGCCGGGAAGGCCAACGCGTAAGACGGGCCCCGGATAGCCCCGGACTGGACGGGCCCGGGATAGCCCCAGACTGGAAAGGTGCGCTGGCGCGTGCCAATGCAGTGCCTGCTGTCTGCGGGCTGTTATCCTGGTGGCCCGTGGACAGGCGGAGTTACCGCCCTATCGACGACCACGGGAGCCCCACCTTGGCTGCATCACCGCACCGGACCCGGCCGGCTTCTACTAGGCATCTCTTCGTCACCGGAGGGGTTGCGTCCAGCCTGGGCAAAGGGCTCACCGCATCGAGTCTCGGGCGGCTGCTCAAACTCCGCGGGCTGCGCGTCACGATGCAGAAGCTCGACCCATACCTCAACGTCGACCCCGGCACGATGAACCCCTTCCAGCATGGCGAGGTGTTCGTCACCGACGACGGGACCGAAACCGACCTCGACGTCGGGCACTACGAGCGGTTCCTCGACACCGAACTGCAGGGCTCGGCCAACGTCACCACCGGGCAGATCTACTCGGACGTGATCGCGAAGGAACGCCGTGGCGACTACCTGGGCGACACCGTTCAGGTCATCCCGCACATCACCAATGAGATCAAGTCGCGGATCCTGGAGATGGGCGGTCCCGACGTCGACGTCGTCATCACCGAGGTCGGCGGCACGGTCGGCGACATCGAGTCGCTGCCTTTCCTGGAGGCCATCCGCCAGATCCGGCACGAGATCGGCCGCGACCGCTGCTTCTTCCTGCACGTCTCGCTACTGCCCTACATCGGGCCGTCGGGAGAGCTGAAAACCAAGCCGACGCAGCATTCCGTGGCCGCCCTGCGCAGCATCGGTATCCAGCCCGATGCGATCGTGTGCCGCTCCGACCGGCCGCTCAGCGACGGGATCAAGCGCAAGGTCAGCCTGATGTGCGACGTGGACGAGGAGGCGGTCGTCTCCGCGCCCGACGCCCCGTCCATCTACGACATTCCCAAGGTGCTGCACGCCGAGGGCCTCGACGCCTACGTGGTGCGCCGGCTCGGCCTGCCGTTCCGCGACGTGGACTGGACCGAGTGGGATGACCTGCTGCGGCGCGTGCACCGGCCGGCCCGCAGCATCACGATCGCGCTGGTCGGCAAGTACGTCGATCTGCCCGACGCCTATCTGTCGCCGGCGGAGGCGCTGCGCGCGGGCGGGTTCGCCAACGACGCGCGGGTCAACATCCGCTGGGTGCCCAGCGATCACTGCCAGACCCCCGAAGGCGCGATGACGGAACTCGAAGGAGCCGACGGCGTGCTGATCCCGGGCGGCTTCGGGGTGCGCGGGATCGAGGGCAAGATCGGGGCCATCGAGCACGCCCGCGTGCACGGCATTCCGCTGCTCGGCCTCTGCCTCGGCCTGCAGTGCCTGGTCATCGAGGCGGCGCGGCACCTGGCGGGCCTCGAGGGCGCCGACAGCACCGAGTTCGACCCCGAGACCCCCTTCCCGGTGATCGCCACGATGGCCGACCAGGAGGACGTGGTGGCGGGGGAGCGGGACATGGGCGGCACGATGCGGCTCGGCCTGTACCGGGCCATGCTCGCCGAGGGCACCCTGGTCCGCGAACTGTACGGCGAGAACAGCGTGGAGGAACGGCACCGGCACCGGTACGAGGTCAACAACGCCTACCGGGAGCGCCTGGAGCAGGCCGGGGTCGTCTTCTCCGGGCTGTCGCCCGACGGGCGCCTGGTGGAGTTCGCCGAGCTGCGCCGGGACCTGCACCCGTTCTTCGTGGGCACTCAGGCGCACCCGGAATTCCTGTCCCGGCCGACCCGGCCGCACCCGCTGTTCACCGGCCTCATCGCCGCCGCCCTGCGGCGGTCCCGCGCCCGCACCCCGGCCGCGGACGCCCGCGCGGCCGCCAGCGCATGACGCCCCCGATCGCCGACGCGGCCGCGGCGTGGCCGGTCCTCTCCTCGGCCGAGCGGTACCGGGGGAAGATCATCAACGTGCGGAGCGACATCATCCGTTCCCCGGACGGAAATACCGCCGAACGGGAGGTAGTGGAACATCCCGGTGCGGTGGCCGTCCTGGCCCTCGATGAGTCCCGCCGGGTCCTCATGATCCGGCAGTACCGGCACCCCACCGGGCGGCTGCTCTGGGAACTGCCCGCGGGCCTGCGTGACGTCGCGGGTGAGCCGCTGCTGCAGACCGCGCGGCGCGAGCTGCTGGAGGAAACCGGCTACCGGGCGGCCCGCTGGGACCTGCTGGTGGACTACTTCAGCTCACCGGGCATCCTGACCGAGCGGCTGCGGGTTTTCCTGGCCCGTGGCCTGGAGCTCGTGCCGGCGGCCGAGCGTGACTTCGTGCCCGAGAACGAGGAGGCCTACCTGCTGCTCGACTGGGTGCCGCTCGAGGCGGCGGTTTCCCTCGTTCTGGCTGGTGAGCTGCATAATGGCGTTGCCGTCACAGGGATCTTGGCCGCTCACGCCGCGAGCGCGGACGGGTTCGGCGGCCTGCGGGCGGCGGACACACCGGAGAAGTGACCCGGGGCGGAAGCGACCCCGGGGAAGAATGACACCGGGAATGACACCGCGCAAGGGCGCCCGGTGCCGGAAGGGGCAGAACCATGAAAGTTGGCGTCCCGCGGGAGGTCAAGAACCACGAGTACCGGGTGGCGATCACCCCGTCCGGAGTGCACGAGCTCGTCCGTAACGGTCACGAGGTGGTGATCGAGGCGGGAGCCGGGGACGGCTCGTCCCTCCCCGACGAGGAATTCACGTCCGCCGGGGCGAAGATCCTCGCCTCCGCCGACGACGTGTGGCAGACCGCCGAGCTGGTCCTCAAGGTCAAGGAGCCGGTGGCGGAGGAGTATCACCGGATGCGCCAGGACCAGGTGCTGTTCACCTACCTCCATCTCGCGGCGTCGCGGCCGTGCACGGATGCCCTGCTGCGGGCGGGCGTCACCTCGATCGCGTACGAGACCGTGCAGCTTCCCGACCGCTCGCTGCCGCTGCTCGCGCCCATGTCGGAGGTGGCGGGACGGATGGCGCCCCAGGTCGGCGCGCATCACCTGCAGCGCGACGGCGGCGGCCGGGGCGTGCTCATGGGCGGGGTCTCCGGCGTGTACGCGGCCAAGGTGGTGGTGCTCGGCGCCGGGGTCTCCGGCATGAGCGCAGCGGCGATCGCGCTGGGCATGCAGGCCGAAGTGCTGCTCGTCGACCTGAACATCGCCCGGCTCCGCGCCGCGGACGCGATCTACCAGGGCCACTGTCAGACGGTGGCGTCCAACGCGTACGAGATCGAGCGCGCCGTCATCGACGCCGACCTGGTCATCGGGGCCGTCCTCGTGCCGGGTGCCCGGGCGCCGAAGCTCATCTCCAACGATTTGGTCGCCCGGATGAAGCCCGGCTCGGTGCTGGTGGATATCGCCATCGACCAGGGCGGCTGCTTCGAGGACTCGCGGCCCACCACGCACGACGACCCGACGTACCGGGTGCACGATTCGGTCTTCTACTGCGTCGCGAACATGCCGGGCGCGGTGCCGCACACGTCGACCTACGCGCTGACCAACGTGACCCTGCCCTACATCACGGCGATCGCGAACCACGGCTGGCGGGCCGCCCTGCGGGCAGACCCCGCGCTCGGCCTCGGCCTGTCCACCCACAAGGGCGCGGTCACCTGCCGCCCGGTCGCGGAGGCCCATGGCCTGCCGTTCACCCCGGTGGCGGAGGTACTCGACTGACCAGCACGGCCGAGGCGATCCGCGGCTATCTCGATCACCTGCTGGTGGAGCGCGGCCTGGCCGCCAATACGCTGGAGTCCTACCGCCGGGACCTGTCCCGTTACCAGCAGGTCCTCGCCGCGGCCGGGCGTACCGAGATCCGCGAGGTGAGCAGCACCGACATCGCGTCGTACGTGGCCGGCCTGCGCGAGGGCGACGCGGATCACCCGCCGCTGGCCGCCAGCTCGGCGGGCCGGGCCATGGCCGCCGTCCGCGGCCTGCACGCGTTCGCCTGTGCGCAGGGCCTGACGGCGGCGGATCCGGCCAGGCCGGTGCCGCCGCCGGTGCCGCCGCGCCGGCTGCCCAAGGCCATCTCGGTGCACGAGGTCGAGCGCCTGATCGACGCGGCCGGGCCTGGGCCAGGTGACCCCGGCCCGGTCAGGGATCGTGCCCTGCTGGAATTCCTCTACGCGACCGGGGCGCGTATCTCGGAGGCCACCGGCCTGGACGTGGACGACCTCGCGCTGGACGGTGAACCGGCCGTCCTGCTCGACGGCAAGGGCGGCAAGCAGCGCATCGTGCCGCTCGGCCGGTATGCGGCCGCGGCGCTGGACGCGTACCTGGTGCGGGCGCGCCCGGCCCTGGGGGCGCGTGCGCCGCGGACCGTGCCGCCCGCGCTGTTCCTGAACGCCCGGGGCGGCCGGCTCACCCGCCAGGGCGCCTGGGCGGTGCTGCGCGCCGCGGCGCAGCGCGCAAATCTGTCCCCGGTGTCCCCACATACCCTCCGCCACTCCTTCGCGACGCATATGCTCGATGGCGGCGCCGATATCCGGGTGGTACAGGAGCTGCTCGGGCATGCGTCGGTGACGACGACGCAGATCTACACGCTGGTCACGGTCGAGAAACTGCGCGAGGTGTACGCGGCCTCCCACCCCCGGGCTCTCGGCTGAGTTAACGCGGGCGATGCCGCCCCCGGACCGCACTTTTCTGATATCCGGTGCTTAGCGGCGCGTCAGCTTGAACGGGGCCGAGCCCAGGCCCTAGATTCGGGAAAACCATCCACCGGAAGGTTCGTAACTTGTGGCAACCCGAACGCTAGAGGCCGATGCCGCAGAGCTAGGGCCCACCGGGCGTCCCCGGCCGGTTTTCGCCGACCCCGGACCGCTTGAGGCGCATGGCCCCGCCCGGATCGTTGCTGTCTGTAACCAGAAGGGTGGCGTCGGCAAGACGACGACCACCATCAACCTCGGGGCGGCCCTGGCCGAGCAGGGACGACGGGTCCTGCTGGTGGACTTCGACCCGCAGGGTGCGCTGTCCGTGGGGCTCGGTATCCAGCCGCACGACATCGAGGCCACCGTGTACAACCTGCTCATGGAGCGGGGGACCACGCCGCACGACGTCCTGATCAAGACGCGGGTCCACGGCATGGACCTGATGCCGAGCAACATCGACCTCTCCGGTGCGGAGGTCCAGCTCGTGCACGAGGTCGGCCGTGAGTACGTCCTGGGCAGCGCCCTGGAGCCGGTGGTCGCGGACTACGACGTCATCATGATCGACTGCCAGCCGTCCCTGGGGCTGCTGACGATCAACGCGCTGGCGTGCGCGCAGGGCGTGCTCATCCCGCTGGAATGCGAGTATTTCGCCATGCGCGGCGTCGCCCTGCTGATGGAGACGATCGATAAGGTTTCACGTCGGCTCAACCCGAAGCTCGAGATCGACGGCCTTCTCGCCACGATGTACGACTCGCGGACGCTGCACACCCGCGAGGTGCTGGCAAATATCGTCAACGGCTTCGGCGACAAAGTCTTTCACACCGTGATCAACCGCACCGTCCGGTTCCCAGACGCTACCGTTGCAGGGGAGCCCATCACCAGGTTCGACTCTGGGTCGATGGGGGCGAGTTACTACCGTGAACTCGCCAGGGAGGTACTGGAGCGGTGGCGGCAAACAGGGGACGGTCGCGGAGGGTAAGCCTTCCGGGCATAGCGGAACTGCTTCGTCCCGCTACGCCCAGTCCCGACGTGGCCGCGCACCGTGCGGCGAGTGGCCGGGAGCAGCACACGCATAAGATCACCGTCTACCTGTCCGCCGACGAGCTGTTCGATCTGGAGCACGCCCGGCTCATTCTGCGCCGCTACGGCATCGCCGCCGATCGCGGGCGGCTCGTCCGTGAGGCCCTGGCCGTGATGCTGGCCGATCTCGACGCCCGCGGCGAGTCAAGCGTGCTCGCCCGGCGCATTGCGGACCTCTCGCCCGTGGACGGCACCGGTTCCAACGGTGACGGCCCCAACGGCGCCAGACCTAACTGTGACGGCGGTGGGCACCACGGCTGATGACCTGACCAATGGTGGCCCCGGTGGTACCACCGGCCTGTTCGGCCCGGGTGACGGCGACGTGCGGCCCTCGGGCTTCGAGGTGCACCTCGACGTGTTCGAGGGCCCGTTCGACCTGCTGCTGGCCCTCATCTCCAAGCATAAGCTCGACATCACCGAGGTTGCCCTGTCGCAGGTGACCGACGAGTTCATCGGCTACATCCGGGAACGTTCCGGCGGCTGGGACCTCGATCAGGTCAGCTACTTCCTCGTGGTCGCCGCGACCCTGCTCGACCTGAAGGCCGCGCGACTGCTGCCCTCGGGCGAGGTGGAGGACGAGGAGGATCTCGCGCTGCTGGAGGCGCGGGACCTGCTGTTCGCCCGGCTGCTGCAGTACCGTGCGTACAAGGAAGTCGCCGCCGTCTTCGCGGGCCGGATGGCCGTGGCCGCCCGCCGGTTCCCGCGCCGCGTCCCGCTGGAGCCACGGTTTGCGCAGCTGTTTCCCGAAGTGCTGCTCGGTCTCGGGCCGGTAGAATTCGCCCGGATCGCGGCGCGCGCGCTCACTCCGCGGCAGGCGCCGACGGTGTCCACCGACCACATCCACGCCCCGTTCGTGAGCGTCCGCGAGCAGGCGCGGCGGCTGGCCGCCAAGCTGCGTGAGCTGCGCCGGGCTAGTTTCCGGCAGCTCACCGCGGATTGCGCGGCGACGTATGAGATCGTGGCGAGCTTCCTCGCGGTGCTCGAGCTCTACCGGGAGGACCGGATCTCCCTGGAGCAGCTCACACCGCTGGGGGACATCTACGTGACCTGGAACGCGGCCGGCGACGACGATGGCGACGTGGCCATCGATGTGGATGAGGACGATCCGCGCGATGTGGACGAGGACGACGCACAGACATGAAGGACATGAACGAGAGTCAGCGAGACGGAGCACCCGAACCCCCCGGTGATCCCGGCAGCCCCGGAGATCCCGGTGATCCCATTAGCATCACGGACCTCAGTTCACCCGCTGACCTCAGCGCTCCCGAGGGCCCCTCGCTACGGGCCAGCCTCGAGGCGATCCTGATGGTCGCGGACGAGCCGGTCCCGGCCGTGGTCCTCGCCCAGGTCCTGGAACGGCCGACCGGGGAGGTGGCCAGCGTGCTCCGCGAGACCGCGGCCGGCTACGCCGCCGAGGAGCGGGGGTTCGACCTGCGCGAGATCGCCGGCGGGTGGCGGTTCTACACCCGGGAGGACTGCGCACCCGTCGTTGAGCGCTTCGTCAGTGAGGGCCAGGAGGTCCGGCTCACCCAGGCGGCGCTGGAGACCCTGGCCGTCGTCGCGTACCGCCAGCCGGTCAGCCGCGCGCGGGTGTCCGCGGTCCGCGGCGTCAACTGCGACGGCGTCATGCGGACGCTGACGCTGCGCGGGCTGCTCGAGGACGCCGGGACCGACCCGGAGACCGGCGCGATCCTCTACCGGACCACGGGCTACTTCCTGGAGCGTCTCGGCCTGGCCAGCCTGGAGGAACTGCCTGACCTCGCGCCGTTCCTGCCGGACAGCATCGAGGATGTCGACGACGCCATGGATGTGGGCCATGACCGGGCCCGGTCGTAACCCGCGCGGCCGCGGCGGCGCCCGTCACTCGCCCGGGCGCCGCGGCGGAGGTTCTGGAAGTCCGGCGGCTCGGCCCGTGGACGCCGGCGACGATGACGACGGCTTCGGCGGCGATTTCGGCGAGGAGCGCGACAGCCTCGTCGACGTTCCCGGCGGCGTGCGCCTGCAGAAGGTCCTGGCCGCGGCGGGCGTGGGGAGCCGGCGGCATTGTGAGGAGCTGATCGGGGAGGGCCGGGTCGAGGTCGACGGGGAGACGGTGCGCCGCTTCGGCGCCCGGGTCGATCCTGAGCACCAGGTCATCCGGGTGGACGGCAAGCGTATCCCGTCCCGCCAGGACCTCGTCTACCTGGCCTTCAACAAGCCGCCCGGCGTGCTGACCGCGATGTCCGATCAGCGCGGGCGTGCCACCCTCACCGACTTCGTCGGCGACCGGGCTGAGCGGCTGTTTCACGTCGGCCGCCTCGACTACGACAGCGAGGGCCTGATGCTGCTCATGAACGACGGTGAGCTCGCGCATCGCCTCGCACATCCCCGCTACGGCGTGCTCAAGACCTACCTGGCCGAGATCCAGGGTCCGCTGCCGAAGGATCTCGGCCGCAAGCTCATGACCGGGATCGAGCTCGAAGACGGCGTGGCCACCGCGGACCGGTTCCGGGTGGTGGAACGCTCCGGGCCGCGCGTGCTCGTCGAGATCACGCTGCACGAGGGGCGCAAGCGCATCGTGCGCCGGATGCTAGCCGAGGCCGGTCACCCGGTGCTCCGGCTGGTGCGGACCGATGTCGGGCCGATCCGGCTGGGGCGCCTGAAGCCGGGAGGTGTCCGTCAGCTCACAACGCGCGAAATCGGCGAGCTCTACGCCTCGGTAGGCCTATAGCCTGGGGATGTCGGCCTGAGACGGTCGGCAGCCCGATACTGAGGTGGTGGGAACGTGCCGGTCAGAGCGATCCGGGGCGCGGTGCAGGTCGAAGCCGATGAGCGTGCGGCGATCCTTGGCGGGACGGCCGAACTGGTCAGCGACGTCATGACGCGTAACGACCTGGTCCCTGACGACGTGATCAGCGTCCTGTTCACGGTCACCCCGGACCTGACCACCGAGTTCCCGGCGCTGGCGGCGCGCAAGATCGGCTTCCATGACGTACCGCTGCTGTGCGCGACCGAGATTCCGGTGCCCGGCGCGCTCCCGCGCGTGGTCCGGCTCATGATGCACGTGGAGACCAGCCGTTCCCGCAGTGAGATCCAGCACGTCTACCTGCGCGGCGCGGCGGCCCTCCGGCTGGACATCGCGCAGTGACCCCGGCGCCGGTCCCGGGACGGGTCGTCGTCATCGGCACCGGCCTGATCGGGACGTCAGCGGCGCTTGCCCTGCGGCGCTACGGGGCCGGCGTCTGGCTCTGGGACCGGGACCCGGCGGCCGCCGCCCTCGCGGCCGACCTGGGCGCCGGCCGCGTTCTGGCCCGCCCGGAAGACTGCCCCGGCCCGGCGGACGTGGCGCTGATCGCGGTGCCGCCCGTCGAGGTGGCCGGCGTCCTGGCGACGTTGCAGCGCGCGGGCCTGGCGCACTGCTACACCGACGTCGCCAGCGTGAAGGCGCTGCCCCTGGCGCGGGCCCGGGAGGCCGGCTGCGACATCTCCCGTTACGTGCCCGGTCATCCGCTGGCCGGCCGCGAACGGTCCGGGCCGGCGGCGGCCCGGGCGGACCTGTTCCTCGGCCGGGCCTGGGCGCTGTGTCCCGCCCCCGAGACGTCCGGCGCGGCGGTGGCCACGGTCACCGCGATGGTCACGGCGTGCGGAGCGGAGCCGGTCCTCACCGACGCGGACAGCCACGACCGCTGGGTCGCGCTGGTCTCGCACGCCCCGCACGTGGTCGCCGCGGCCATGGCGGCGCAGCTCGCCCCGAAATCGGTGCCGCCGGAGGCGCTCAGCCTGGCCGGACCGGGCCTGCGCGACGCCACCCGGATCGCCGTCGGCGACGCGGGCCTCTGGACGCAGATCCTGACCGGGAACGCCGGCCCGGTCGCGGCCGTCCTGGCCGCGGTGGCGGGCGATATCGCGGAGGCCGCGCGGATCCTGGAGACCGGGCCGGACGGCTCGCCCGCGCCGGAGGCTGAGGCCAGCAAGGAACTGACCGGGCTGCTGGAGCAGGGCCGGGCGGGCGTCGCCCGCATCCCCGGCAAGCACGGTGGCCCGGCCCGTGCGTTCACTGCCGTGCAGGTGGTCATCAGCGACCGCCCCGGTGAGCTCGCGCGGCTGTTCGCCGCGGCCGCCGACGTCGGCGTCAACGTCGAGGACGTCGGCATCGAGCATTCGCCCGGAGCGCCGGTCGGCGTGGCCGAGCTTTCGGTCCGGCCGGAGTCCGCCGAGACGCTCATTAACGCCCTCACGGCCGGCGGATGGCCGGTCCGCCGGTAGCCTTGCGGATGTGAGCATATCTGCGGGCAGTCACGGCGATTCAACGGACAGCGGTATCGTCATCGCCGTCGACGGTCCGTCGGCGTCCGGTAAATCGAGCACCTCGCGCGGGACGGCACGCGCCCTCGGCCTTCGCTACCTCGACACCGGCGCCATGTACCGCGCCCTGACCTGGTGGATGCTGTCCCACGGTATCCCGGTTGACGACGCGGACGCGGTGGCACGGCACGTCGGCGCCGCGGCCATCGAGGTGGGGACCGACCCGGACGGCCCATGGGTGACGGTCGACGGCCGGGACGTGACCGCGGCGATTCGCGCCCGTGAGGTGTCCGGCGCGGTGTCCGCCGTCGCCCGTGTCCCGCAGGTCCGCGCGCGGCTGATCGGCATGCAGCGCGAGATCATCGCCCGCGCCCGGGCTGAGGGGCGGGGGATCGTCGCGGAGGGACGCGACATCGGCACGGTCGTCGCGCCGGACGCGGTGGTCAAGGTCTTCCTCACCGCCAGCGAAGTGGCCCGGGCCACCCGCCGCACCGCTGAACTGGCCACCGACCCCACGGCCACCGTCACCACCACCCAGGCCGAGCAGGCCCGCCGGGACCGGATGGACGCGGCGCAGATGGCGAAGGCCCCCGACGCGGTGGACATCGACTCGACGCTGTTCCCGCTGGAGGACGTCATCGAGATGATCGCGGACCTGACGGCGCAGCGGGCCGAGCTGCCCGATACCGCGAGGACAACCCGATGAGCCCCGACGACGAGGCCGCCGGCGTCAGCACTGACGACGAATTTGTCCCGGGCGCGGATGAGGACCTTACCGTGGACAGCGAATTCTCCCCGGAGGGCCCTGGGGATGAGGACTTCTTCGGCATAGACGACGATCAGATTGCCGAACGGCCCGTGGTGGCGGTCGTCGGCCGGCCCAACGTCGGCAAGTCCACACTCGTCAACCGGATCATCGGCAGCCGGCTCGCCGTCGTGGAGGACACCCCGGGCGTCACCCGCGACCGGGTCGCCTACGACGCCGACTGGCGCGGGCGGCAGTTCACCCTGGTGGACACGGGCGGCTGGGAGCCGTCGGAGGAAAAGACCGGATCGCTGGCCGCGCGGATCGCCGGGCAGGCCCGGATCGCCGCGCGGACGGCCGACGCCGTGCTGTTCGTCGTGGACGCCACCGTGGGGGCGACCGACGCCGACGACGCCGTCGCGGACGTGCTGCGCCGCTCCGGCGTGCCCGTCGTACTCGCGGCCAACAAGGTCGACAACTCCGCCACCGAGCTGACCGCCTCGGCGCTGTGGTCGCTCGGGCTCGGCCAGCCGTATCCGGTGAGCGCGCTGCACGGGCGCGCCAGCGGCGATCTGCTGGACGCCGTGCTCGAGGCGCTGCCCGAACCGCCGCCGGAGCCGCGCACGCGGCCGTCCGGGCCGCGCCGGGTAGCCCTCATCGGCCGGCCCAACGTCGGCAAGTCCAGCCTGCTCAACAAGCTGGCCGGGGAGGAGCGGGTCCTGGTCGACGCCGAGGCCGGCACGACCCGGGACCCGGTGGATGAGCTGATCGAGCTGGGCGGCAAGACCTGGCGCTTCGTGGACACGGCCGGTATCAGGCGGCGGTTCCGCGAGAGCCAGGGCGCCGACTATTACGCGGCCCTGCGAACCGCGGGAGCCTTGGAGGTCGCCGAGGTTGCCGTGGTGCTGGTCGACGCCAGCCAGCCGCTGACCGAGCAGGACCTGCGGATCATCTCGATGGTGATCGAGGTCGGCCGGGCGCTCGTCATCGCGTTCAACAAATGGGACATGGTCGACGAGGAACGTCAGCATTACCTGGGACGCGAGATCGACCGGCAGCTGTACAACGCGCGCTGGGCGCCGCGGGTCAACATCTCCGCCACTACCGGCCGGCACATGGACCGGCTGGTCCCGGCGATCGAGACGGCCCTGGCGGGCTGGGAGACGCGGGTCCCGACCGGCCGCCTCAACAGCTGGCTGACCAGCCTGATCGCGGCGACCCCACCGCCGGTGCGCGGCGGGCGCCAGCCGAAGGTCCTGTTCGCCACGCAGGCCGGGGTCCGCCCACCGCACGTCGTGCTCTTCACCACGGGATTCCTGGAGGCGGCCTACCGCCGGTTCGTGGAGCGGAAGCTGCGCGAGGAGTTCGGCTTCGAGGGCAGCCCGCTGAAGGTGTCGATGCGGTTGCGGGAAAAGCGCGGCCGCGGCTCCTCCCGGGGCCATAGCACCAGCCGCCGATAGTCTGTGCTGGCCCGGGGGGCTGTGTTGTCCCGGGGGGCGACCCCCCGGACCCCTGCATGCGCTTCGCGCCCGCGCGGTGGTACTTCGCCGGCACACCGGCCACTCGCCCGGGCTGAAGCCCGGGACTCGCTGGGCCGGTAGCGAGCGCCTCGCCGTAGCCTGCGGGTGGTGCTCGCCGATAGCACCGGCCGCTCACCCAGGCCTTCGGCCCGGGGTCGCTGGGCCGGTATGAGCGCCTCGCCGTGGCCCGTTTGTGAGCCGCCCAGGTCATCCGCGTTGTCTCTGAGGCCCCAGGGACCGTACCAGTCACAGCCGTCCCTCACCGGAGCTGCCCCGACCACGACCGGCGCCGGCTTCCGGTAAACGTGCGCCCCCACTGACCACACCAGCACCCGCGCATCCCAGCGGATCATTGACGATTTTTCCGCAGCATCTGCGGAAAAATCGTCACGAATGCCGGAATGTGGGCGGGTGCTGTCATGGGGGCTTGGTTCGGGCGTTGGATGCTGGTGGCATGCTGGGCGGATGCTGACCACTCGGCTTCTTGAGACCGACCGGGTACGGGTGTGGCATCCGTATGCGCCGATGCCGGGGATGCATCCGCCGCTGGCGGTGGAGTCCGCGTCCGGGGTCCGGCTCCGGCTGGCCGGCCCGGGCCGCCCTGAGCTGGTGGACGGAATGTCGTCGTGGTGGGCGGCCATCCACGGTTACCGGCACCCGGTCCTCGACGCGGCGGCCCGGTCCCAGCTGGACCGGATGAGCCACGTCATGTTCGGCGGCCTGACCCACGAGGGAGCGGTGCGGCTGTGTGACCAGCTCGCCGCGCTGACGCCCGACGGCCTCGAACACGTCTTCCTGTGCGACTCCGGTTCGGTCGCGGTCGAGGTCGGGATCAAGATGTGCCTGCAGTACTGGCGCTCGCGCGGCCGGACGGCCAAACGGAAGCTGCTCACCTGGCGCGGTGGGTACCACGGCGACACGTTCTGGGCGATGTCCGTCTGCGACCCCGACGGCGGCATGCACCGGATGTGGGAGGGGGTGCTGCCCCAGCAGGTCTTCGCCGGCCTGCCGCCCGCCGGCTTCGCGGCCGGCCTGGACCCCGGCTACGCCGCCGGGCTGACCGGCCTGATCGCCCGGCATGCGAAAGAGGTGGCCGCGGTGATCGTCGAGCCGGTCGTGCAGGGGGCCGGCGGGATGCGCTTTCACGACCCCGCCTACCTGCGCGTGCTGCGGTCCGCCTGTGACGAGCACGGCGTGCTGCTGATCTTCGACGAGATCGCCACCGGCTTCGGCCGCAGCGGGGCGCTGTTCGCGGCCGGTCACGCCGGGGTGAGCCCCGATGTGATGTGCCTGGGGAAGGCGCTGACCGGCGGCTATCTCACGCTGGCGGCCGCGTTGTGCACGCCGGAGGTCGCGGCGGGCATCTCCGGTGGGGACGTGCCGGTGCTGGCCCACGGGCCGACGTTCATGGGCAACCCGCTCGCCTGCGCGGTGGCGAACGCGTCGCTGGAGGTCCTGCTCACCGGCTACCCCGGTGGCTGGCAGGCCCAGGTCCGCCGGATCGAGGCGGGGCTGGCCGCCGGGCTCGCGCCGGCCCGGGGCCTGCCCGGGGTCACCGACGTCCGGGTGCTCGGCGCGATCGGCGTGGTGCAGCTCGATCACAACGTGGACATCGCCGCGGCGACCAGCGCGGCTGTCGCGGAGGGCGTCTGGCTACGTCCGTTCCGTGATCTCGTCTACACGATGCCCCCGTACGTCACCGGCGATGAGGACCTGGCCCGCATTTGTACCGGCGTGCTCGCCGCCGTGGCCGCCGGGTAGCCCCGCGCTCTCCGGGAGCCTCGGGCGTACCGCCGCCCGTGGCCCCCGGCCCCCGCATTGCCGCCGCGCAATTTACTCAGCTGTGTCCGTCAGCTGTGTCCGTCGGCTGGGGCGGGATCGCCCTCGCCGCCGATCTGGAACCAGACGGTCGTCCCCGTCGCGTCCTGGAGAAAGCCCCACCTCGCCGCAAGCTGCTCGACCAGGAAGAGCCCGTGGCCCTCGGCGGCGTACCGGTCCCCGCTCACCTCAGGGCCGCCGTCCGGAGACCCGTCGTCGACTACCTCCACCAGCAGGCCGTCGGGCAAGTCGACGACCACGACCGTCACCCTGCCGCCCTCGCGGCCCGAACTGGTATGCAGCACAGCGTTGGTGACCAGTTCCGACGTCAGCAGGCCGGCCGTCTCCGCAACCGGCCCTTCGGAGCCTTCGGGCCCTTCGAGCCCGGCCAGCGCCGCGACGAACTTCCTGGCCCTTGACACCTGCTCGGGGCGTCCCGGGATAGTCAGACTACCGAGGACGACCGCTACGGGCATCATGACTGGCTGGGCCGGTCATCGCCCCTTGTCCTCTGATCCATGTCTCATTCCTCCCTCTATCACCATGGATGCCCGGGGTTTGAACGCCCGAACTGTGGACGCTTACCGGGCATATCGTTACGCATCAGGTAATAATGTCATCACGGTGCGTTAAAAAACGATGATGGTCCGGATGAGCGGAGCCGCGCAAGTGCATGAAACAAATTTCTCGGATGAAATCCCGGATGGGATTTCATCACGGGCGTGCGTGCTGTATCGTCGTGGTTGTCAAGGGACGGTGCGAAGTGAAGTCGTTACCGTAAGCCATCGAATAGCCTCCGACCTGCTCGTACTTGTTCCGGTTCGCGGAGCCGGGTACCGTGCGGCGGGATGGCTCGAGAGGGTGGGTCACCTGTGACGATGGGCCCAACAGTGCGCCGCCGGCGGCTTGGTCTTGAGCTACGCAGGCTCCGGGACGGGCACTCCATCAAGCTGGAAGAGGTCGCCGAGCGTCTCGGCGTGGCCGCGTCGACGCTGTCGCGCATCGAGACGGGCAAGGCTCCGACCAAGTCGGTGTACCTCAATGCGATGCTCGAGATGTATGGAGTTACGGACCCGGCCCAGCGCCAGGTGCTCATCGACATGGCGCGCGAGGGTCACCGCAAGGGCTGGTGGTCGGTCTACGACGACGTTCTGCCCACCGGATTCGGGATCTACGTCGGGCTGGAGGCTGAGGCCGCAGGCGTGCGCAGCTTCGAGGCCGAGGTGGTGCACGGGCTGTTCCAGACACCGGAATACGCCTACGCCGTGCTGCGGGAAGTCAACAGCCGGGACACTGACGAGCAGATCAAGCGTCTGGTCGACCTGCGGATGAAGCGTCAGGAGATGGTGGACCGGGATCCGCCGTTCGACGTGTGGCTGATCCTGGACGAGGCCGTGATCCGGCGTACCATCGGCGGCCCCACGGTGATGAGAGATCAGCTGGCGCGCCTGATGGACGCGAGCAAGTTGCCGAACGTCACGCTCCAGGTGCTGCCGTTCGACAGCGGTTCGCACGCGGGTCTGAAAGGTCCCTTTTCCATTCTTGAGTTTCCTGAGCGGGCCGACGCTGATGTGGCGTACGTCGAGTCCCTGGCCGGGATCATCTATCTGGAGAAAGACAGGGAGGTGCGCACCTGCGCGGAGGCGTTCGACCGGCTTCGGGCGACGGCTCTGTCACCAGGTGCGTCAGCTGATCTGATCTCCAAAGCGGCGGATGATCTCGTGTTACCACCTGCCGGGGACCGGACGGGCGATGCATCGTCCTCGCAAGGCCTGGCTTTGCCCGACAGCAAGGCCAGAATGATACGCAGTACACCGGAAGGAGACGGATGGAAACCGACCTCACAGGACTGCACTGGTTCAAGAGCAGTGCGAGCAGCACTGGCGGGTGCGTGGAGATAGCCCACCTGCCCGAGGGCGGCGTGGCGGTCCGTGACACCAAGGACCGTTCCAAGTCGCCGCACGTCTACAACCGGCACGAGTGGGAGTGCTTCCTCATTGGTGCCAAGAATGGCGAATTTGACCTCCCCAGCTAAGACTTGACGTCCCGGGGCCATGCTCCGGGCGCTCCCGGGGCATGCCCCCGGGTGCTGGGGGGAGTGGCGGGTCCCGCTGAGGGGTAGCGGGACCCGCCACATTTATCCGGTTAGGTCCCCGGGCCGTTCGTCCCCGGTAACGCCGTGGATGAACGCGTCCCACTCCGTGGCCGTGAAGATGAGCGCCGGGCCCGCGGGATACCGGGAGTTCCGTACCGCGACCATACCGCCGCCCACGGACGTCATCTCCACGCAGTTGCCCCCGGTGGGGCCGCTCCAGCTGCTCTTCACCCACGTGATGCCGCGAAGCTCGCTGGCCCGCATGCCGTTGCGGATGCGGCTCATTGCTGTTCTTCCAGTTCGCTCATGATTGCCTCCAGGATGTCCGGCGTCGCGGAGGGCGGCGCACTCACGATGCTCAGGCGCTCCAGGGCCAGCATGTACTGGTCGACATCGGACTGCTTGTCCATGTAGAGGGCGCTCGTCAGGTGCTCGACGTACACAATGTCGGGCAGTTCCCGGTCACTGAACCGCAGCACGCTGAACCCGCTGGGCACCGCGTGACCCCCGACGCCGTAGGGCACGACCTGAAGCGTGAGGTTGGGCCGTTCGCTCGCCTCCAGCAGGTACCTCATCTGGTCGCGCTGTGTGCGGGCGTCGCTGACCGGGCGCCGCAGCGCCGGTTCCTCGATAATCACCCAGAGCTTCAGTTCGCCATTCGCGAAGCGCTGCTGCCGTTCCTTGCGCACCAGCACGTGGCGTTCCGTCTCATCGGGGGAGAAGTCGCCCAGGGCCAGCACGGCCCCGGCGTAGTCCTCGGTCTGCAGCAGCCCGGGAACGAACTGCGGCTCGTAGATGCGGATGGACGCCGCGGACTCCTCCATCCCGACGTAGGTCTGGAACCACTCGGGCAGGATGTCGTTGTGACGGTGCCACCAGCCCGGCCGGTTCGCCTGCTCGGCCAGCGTCAGCAACTGCTCGCGCTCGGCGCGCTCCACGCCGTAGTAGGTCAGCAGGTCGAGGATGTCGATCTCCCTGATCGCATTCCTGCCCAGCTCGATCCGGCTGATCTTCGATTCTGAGCCCCGGATAACCTTGGCCGCGTGCTGGGCCGAGACGCCTTTGCTTTCGCGCAGCCGCCGCAAGTGCGTCCCGAGAAGGATGCGGAGGACGGTCGGTCCGTGTGCCGCCTCGGTCATCAGACTCACCTGTCCTCTCCCTGATCGTCCCCGATCGCCCTCGAGCGATCCGTCCGGGCCAACTGGCCCGCCCGGGGCCCGGACGTCATGACCGCCGGGACAGTTCTGTCTTGACCGGCTAGACTGGTGTCCGGTCAAACGTGTCGTGATTAGCAAGACAAAACTGTCGCCCAGAAGTGTCCTATCTATGTACTTCATTGGCGCAATTGCGTTCCACGTTATAGCACTTCGCCGTGCCAAAGCAATGATAACGCATTTGGGATTTCACGCTACGCCATCAGGTGCCTGGCCGGAAGGTTGCGCCACGCAACTTGTGAATCCATTAAATGCGTTTTCGCTCGGCTGCGGTCCCGGGATCCCGCCCGCCCTTCAGGGGCCGTCCCCCGGTCGCGCCGCACGGTGGCCGCAATGCGCCTACCCGCCCCTCCCTGTCATGCACCGAGATGGACGCTTCTGTGCACGCCTATAAGCTGGCGTGGACGGCGCTGTGCGCGCCTTTCACCGCCGGGTGACGCGGGCGTCCCGGGCACTCCCGGGCCGCCCGCGCGGGGCGCCGCCCCGGGGCGCCTGACACCCAAGGCCGCCGGACGTGGCCGGGCAGCGTTACGGGTGTCATTACGGGTGTCATCACCGGGCTCTGCCCGAAAAGATCGGTAGAATGCCTGCCAGCCGGATGCGGCGCCGCACTCCCCTCGGCGCGCCGTGATAACAGACCCAATTATCTGCGACCACCCCGGTCGCAATGCATGTGCACAGTGCAATCTCCTTATCACGGCTTTGACGGAGTAATACGGTGACCGAATATGAGGGCTGGAAAAAGAAATTCAGGCCCGACATACCGAGTACGGCACGGATTTACGACTACCTGCTGGGCGGTAAGGACAATTACCCGGCCGACCGGGCGGCCGCTGAGCAGATTGCCCAGGTGCTGCCCAATGTCCGTACTTCCTTCCAGTGGAACCGGGCATTCCTTGGGCGGGCCGTCCGCTACCTGGCGGCCGACCGGGGCATCCGGCAGTTCATCGACATCGGCACCGGGCTCCCCACCGTGGGCAACGTGCACGAGGTCGCGCAGAGCGCGGCGCCCGGGGCTCACGTGGTCTACGTGGACAACGACCCCGTGGTGCTGGCGCACGGCCGGCATCTGCTGCACGGCGTGGCCGGCGCCACGATCACGGAGCATGACCTGCGCCAGCCGGACGAGATCCTCGCCGACCCGGAACTGCGGGCTCTGATCGACTTCGAGCAGCCAGTCGCACTGCTGCTCGTCGCCATCCTGCACTTCATCCCCGACGACGACGACCCGGGCGGGATCATCGGGAAGCTTCTCGAGCCGTTCCCGTCCGGGAGTTACCTGGTCATGTCGCATGGCACCGCCGATGCGGCGCCGGAGGTCAACGCGGCGGCTGAGATCTATGACCAGGCCACCTCGTCGGCGCACGTCCGCAGCCGGGACCACATTCTGCGGCTGATCGAGGGCCTGGACCTGGAGGAGCCCGGAATCGTCTGGCTCCCCCAGTGGCGCCCCGATCCCGGTCGCGAGCCGCCGCCGAACCCCGCGGAGGCGTATTTCTACGCCCTGGTCGCCCGCAAGCCGTGATGCCCGTCGCCGCCCGCCCCGGTCCGGAGCCGTCCCGGCCGCGGCGGATAGGATCCCGGTGGGAAACTTCGGCGAGGCAGGAGAGTATGCGCTACAGGCCGCTTGGGTCGTCCGGATTGCAGGTATCCGTCGTCGGGCTCGGATGCAACAACTTCGGCCGCAGGCTCGACGTCCAGGGCACCCGGGCGGTGGTGGACGCGGCGATCGACGCCGGTATTACGCTGTTCGACACCGCCGACATCTACGGCGGCAACGGCGCGTCGGAGACATTTCTGGGCGAGGTCCTCGGCACCCGCCGCGGCGATATTGTGCTCGCCACGAAATTCGGGCACCAAAAAGTCGATATGGGATATGGGCCGGCGGCCGGCGCGAGAGGCGGGCGCGCGTATATCAAGCGCGCCGTGACGGAATCGCTGCGCCGGCTCCGGACCGATTATCTCGACCTTTACCAGATTCACACGCCGGACCCGGCCACGCCGATCGACGAGACCATCGCCGCGCTCGACGAACTGGTCAGCGCGGGCACGATCCGCTACGCCGGCCACTCCAATTTTTCCGGCTGGCAGCTTGCCGACGCCGAGCACGTGGCGCGCGAACTGGGCCGTAGCCGGTTCATCTCGGCGCAGAATCACTGGTCGCTGCTGGAGCGGGACGCCGAGGCGGACGTCGTGCCCGCGGCCCGGCACTTCGGCGTGGGTGTGCTGCCCTACTACCCGGTCGCCAACGGCCTGCTCACCGGGAAGATCCGGCGCGGCCAGGACATTCCCGGCGGGACCCGGCTGGCTGATCGCCCGGGCTACATCACCGACGAAAAACTCGACCGGGTCGAGGCTCTGATCAGCTGGGCCGGGGCGCACGGGGCCGGCCTCCTGGACGTGGCCATCGGCGGACTGGCCGCCATCGAGGGCTGCGCCTCGGTGATCGCCGGCGCCACGAGCCCAGAGCAGGTGAAGGCGAACGCGATGGCCGGCGAGTGGGTTCCCACCGCCGCGGAGCGCGCCGAACTGGACAGCATTGTGGAGCCCCCGCCAGCGGACGACTGAGCGGATGACTGGACGGGCAACTGGGCCCTAGCTGTCCGCCTCGGCCGTCTTGTACAGCGCGCCGATGTTGTCGCCCAATCTGGCGGCGTAGGAGACGGCCGGGTCGTCGCCGCCTTGCTCGTAGCCGCCGATGACCCCCGTCACCGTGCCCTGCCCGGTCGCCTGGTCCGCGTTGATGAGGAACGGGCCGCCGCTCGTCCCGTCCGGGTAGCCGCCGCAGTCGAACTCCAGCTGCGTCGCGCCGAACGCCTTGGTCCAGGTCTGGCAGATTACCGGCTCGCTGGCGCCGTTCGGGTAGCCGATGACCTGCGTCAGCCCCACCGGGGGCAGGCCGATACCGAGCTCTTCCGCGCCGGTGACGTCCTCGATCGGGGTGCTGGCGCCGTTCTGCCTGACCTCCAGGAAGGCGACGTCATCGTCCTGGCTCGCCGAGGTGTTCCAGGCCTGGTCGGTGAACACCCGCGAGACGTACCAGACGTCGTAGGGAGCGTTGCCGTTCGCGTATCCCGGCACGAACGCGATCGTGCCCTGCCTGCCGGTGACGCAGTGCGCCGCGGTGACGAGCAGGTCCCCGTGCGGGCTGCTCACCACGCTGGCCGTGCAGAAATGCGTCCCGAGCTGGCCGTCGCTGGTGGTGAACAGTGCGCCGACGGCCGGGGTGCCGCCGAACGGCTTCCCATTGTGCGCCGGAGCGGAACCGAGCCCGACGACCCTGGCGATGCGCGCGGCCAGGGTACCGGTACCGCCGCTGGCGGGGGTCGCGAAGATGACGGCGAGCGTCGCGAGCACCGAGGTGCTGACGAGGCGAGCGGACGGCCTGGCCAGCCACCGGAGCCACCGGAAGCTACGCGCCCCCTCGGTTCCCCCGCTCTCCGGACCCACGGCATCCCCCTCCGGGCCTCCGGCCCCTACCTTTGGTTCCCATTTGCCTGGCATTGATACTCAATCGTGACCTCTTATCTTTTTATCTTTCAGCACGAAGCCGGCTGGTGCCAGGTGAAACGGCTGTGAGGTTGCTCAAAGGTTTCTGGGAGTAGCCGGGCGCTGTCCCGCTACTGGCAGGGCACGTTGTTGAACGAGCACTCGGCGGGCGTCGCCGTGGGACCGGACGCGAAGATCGAGACGACGACCGTACCGCCGGGAGGGACCGAGAGATCCTCGGGGGCCGGGCTCAGGAACAGGACGTCGTTCTGGTCGGAGATTTCGGCGTTCTGGACGGCGGACACGGTGTCGTACGGCAGCGCGACCACCATCTGCCAGTTCGCGATCGGGGCCGCGCCCCGGTTGACCACCGTCACCTGGCCGGTGAACTGGCCGCCACTGCCGGGCGTGGCGCTGTAGGTCACGCTGAGCGGCGAGATGCTCTGGCCCGCGGGCGTGGACCGCGGCTGGGGCACCACGGCCGCCGGAGCCGGGGGAGAGGCCGCGACGGCCCGCGGCCGCGGCCGCGTACTTGCCCTGGCCGGCGATGTGGCCGATGGCGCCGGGGCGGAGCCGGAGCCCGGCGGGACCGCCGCCGAACTCGGGATCGGGAACTGGCACACCGGGCAGGACCCGCCCTGTGATCCGGTGTCGACGCCCAGGGCCTGCAGCAGCGCGGGGACACCCACGAAGCCCCCGATACCCACGGCCGCCAGCCCGGTGGCCGCGATGGCGAGCCGGGCCCGGTTCCGGAACCAAGGCCGCGGCGGCGGCTCCCGGCTGACGCCTACCTTCGGCCAGTCAGCCGGGCGGCGGCTGCTGAACAGGCCAAGATCACCCATGGCCACCGTGTCGGACTCGTAACCGCCGGGGCGGTAGCCGAAGCCGGGCCGGTAACCGGGGCCGGTCTGGTCACCGGCTCGTCCCGGCTCGGAGGAGCCGCGGCCGGGCCGGTAGTCGGAGCTTGAGCGGGAGCCGGGGCCGGTCAGGTAGCCGGTTTCGCCCGGCTGGGAGGCGCCGGGCCCGCCGGGCCCGCCGGGCCCGGGCTGGTGGCCGGTTTCGCCGCGGATGGTCACGCGCGTGCCCTGGCCAAAACGGCTGGGATCGTCGGCCGGATAACCGTCCGGACCGCTGTCGTCCGTGCTGCCGACCAGACTCGTATGCCGGCCGCCGGCGGGTCGGCGCCGCGAGACCGTCAGGCCGGGGAAATGGACCTCCATGTAACGTTGCGGACAGCGGCATCGGCGCGACCAGCGGCGGTGTCATCGTCGGCTTGCGGACCATCGGCGTCCCCTATTGCGGCAGGAACTTATCCCCACGCACAGGATTGTGCACCCGTGAGTAACATCCGCGGTGGAATTGGCACGATGCGATAAGAACTTCGTTACAACTCGCGAAATAGGAACATTAAGCCCTTAATACCGGGTTCCGCACGTCCGGGTGCTCCGGGGGCTCCGGGGCGCTACGGCGCGGCCCAGTCGTCCGCCGTCACCAGCGGGCGTGGATCTGGGCCCGGAAGTACTTGTCGTACAGGTTCTCGATCGCGCCGAGGGACTCGTGGTCCAGCGCGGGCAGGCCGGCGGCCGCGGAGTTCTGCCGGGCCTGGCCGGCGTTGCGCGCTCCCGGGATAACGGTCGTGACCCCGGGCTGCTGGATTACCCAGCGCAGCGCGGTCTGCGCGGGCGTCGCGCCCGGCAGCGCCAGGGCGGCGAATTCCCGCGCCGCGTCCACGCCGGCCTCGAAGTCGACCCCGGAGAACGTCTCCCCGACGTCGAACGCCTCGCCGTGCCGGTTGTACGAACGATGGTCGTCGGCCGCGAAGGTGGAGTCCCGGGTGTACCGGCCGGACAGCAGGCCAGAGGCGAGCGGTACCCGGGCGATGATGCCGGCCCCCGCCGCGGCCGCGGCCGGGAGGACCTCGTCGAGCGGCTTGCGCCGGAACGCGTTCAGGATGATCTGCACGGTGGCGGTGCCCGGCCGCGCGATGGCGGCGAGCGCCTCCTCGCACGTCTCGACGCTCACGCCGTAGGACGCGATGCGCTCTTCGCCGACCAGCGTGTCGAGGGCGTCGAACACGGCATCGGTGGAGTACACCGGGGTCGGCGGGCAGTGCAGCTGCACCAGGTCCAGGCAGTCCACGCCGAGGTTGACCCGGGAGCGGTCCGTCCAGGCGCGGAAGTTGTCCAGCGTGTAGTTCTCCGGCACCTGGTCGGCCCGGCGGCCCATCTTGGTCGCGACGGTCACGCCCGGCCCGGCGTTGCCGGCGATGAACCGGCCGATGATGCGCTCGCTGCGGCCGTCGCCGTAGACGTCGGCGGTGTCGAGGAACGTGACACCGGACTCGACCGCCGCGTGCAGCACATCGATCGCGTCGCCGTCGCTTACGTTCCCCCAGTCCGCGCCGAGCTGCCACGTCCCGAGCCCGATGACCGAGACCGGCTTGCCTGTCTTGCCGAGCACCCGCTGTTCCACGACTGGAATCTTATCCAACCGGGCCGGTGCGAGGATGGGCGGTATGCAGCGAGTGCCGAACCGCCGAGGAGGACACCGATGAGGGCGGCTATCTACGACGCCACCGGACCGGCCCGTGACGTGCTGAAGGTCACCGAGGTCGAGCGGCCTGAGCCCGGCCCGGGCGAGGTCCGCGTCCGCGTCGCGGTGTCGGGAGTCAATCCGACCGACGTGAAGACCCGGAGCGGGGCGACCGCGCGGGCGATCGACGGTTTCCAGATCCCGGACCAGGACGGCTCCGGGGTGATCGATGCGGTGGGCCCCGGGGTGGACCCGGCCCGCGTCGGGCAGCGGGTCTGGCTGTTCCTGGCCGCGGCCGGGCGCAGGTGGGGGACGGCCGCGGAATGGACCGTCGTGCCCGGGCGCCAGGCGGTTCCGCTCCCCGACGGCGTGGACCTGGAGATGGGTGCGATGCTGGGCGTCCCGGCCATCACCGCGCACTGCTGCCTGTTCGCGGACGGCCCGGTAACCGGCCAGACCGTGCTGGTCCAGGGCGGCGCGGGGGCCGTCGGTCATTTCTCCATCGAATTTGCGAAACGGGACGGCGCTCGGGTCATCGCCACGGTGAGCAGCCCGGAGAAGGGTGAACTGGCCCGCGCGTCCGGGGCCGACCTGGTGCTGAACTACCGTGAGCAGGACGTAGCCATGGAGGTGCGCGCGCAGGCCGGCCAGGTCCGGCGCGTCGTCGAGGTCGCCCTGGGGGCGAACCTGCAGGCGGACCTGGCGCTGTCCGGCCCCGGGACCGTGATCGTCACGTACGCGGCGGCGCCCCCCGATCCGGTCCTGCCGGTGCGCGCCTGCATGAGCGCCAACGTCACGCTGCGGTTCGTTCTGCTCTACACGGTCCCGGCGGAGGCCGTGGATCAGGCGGTCGCGGACATCGGCAACGCGCTGCGCGAGGGGGCACTCACACCATTGCCGGTCCATCGTTTCCGGCTCGACGATATCGCCACGGCGCATGAGGCCGTGGAGGACGGTGTCACCGGCAAGGTATTGCTCCTGATCGGGGACTAACCCGCCCGAATTACCGGTAAATTCCCGTGTCGTTGGTGCCGCCGAAGAAGACCTTGACGCCTAGCCGGTCCTTGCGCCCGGTGCCGCCGCACGCGCGGCACTTGCGATAGGAGCCCTTGTATACGCTCCCAAAGTGCCGTCCCGTCATCTTGCACACGGGACAGCGCCGGAGCGGATGGATACGGAGGGACACCAGGTAACCGGCCCCCGCGATTAGGGCAATGACGATGAGCGCTGCCATGTTGCTCCCACCTGCTTCGTACTTCTTACGCCCGGTAACGGCCACCTGCGGCGTTAGCTGAAGGTGACCGTAATCGCGGCACGATCACCCCTAATCGCCCCGTCCGGGCACGCCCCCGAATTATGGGATGTGTCCAGGGTAGACCCATGCAATCCCAGATGACAGTGATTTTAATTAGATTAGACCGGTACGATTGTCTCAAATGCTGCATTAACCTTCCGTGTTTGGGCGCGAGCCTACCGGTAGGCGTCGAGGCCAAGCCTGATCGCGAGGGCCATGCCGGCCAGGGCCACGGCAATCCGCAACCCCGCGGCCGGCATCCGGCGGACGATTTTCGGTCCGGTCCAGCCGCCAATGAGGAAACCCGCCGCTAGCGGGAGCACGAATGACCACCGGACCGGCGCGAAGATGGCAAAGCCCGCCGCGGCGACGAAATTGGCCAGCCCGCTGATCACGTTCTTGAGCGCGTTGATCCGCGCCAGGGTCTCTTCCACCATGACGCCGAGCACGGCGAGCAGCAGCACGCCGCCCCCGGCGCCGAAGTACCCCACGTAGACCGCCGCCCCGAACAGGGCCACGTTCAGCGCGATGCTGCGCTCACCGTCCGGCCGCGCCGAGAGCCGCTTGATCCGCGGCTGGATGATCAGCAGCACAGACGCGGCCGCGATCAGGAAGGGCACCACGAGCTGGAACGTCTGGGCCGGGGCCAGCAGCAGGGCCGTCGCGCCCGCCGCGCCGCCCAGCGCCGTCACCGCGCCGAACCGGCGGATGCGGCTCTGCTGGCCGGCCAGTTCCGGCCGTGAGCCCGCGGCCGAGCCAACGGCGGTCAGCACCAGCGAGACCGTGTTGGTCACGTTCGCCACCAGCGGCGGCAGTCCCAGCGCGAGCAGGACCGGGTACGACACGAGTGAGGCCAGGCTCATCACCGTGCTCATGAGCCCGGCCGCCGTGCCTGCGGCCAGCAGCACGAGCGCGTCTGTGAGGGTCATACAGGGCTAAGCATGACCCGCGCCGTCCTCCCGTCGCGCAGTGCCCCTGGAAGACATGTGCCCCGGGAAGACATGTGCCCCGGGAAGACATGTGCCCCGGGAAGACATGTGCCCCGGGAAACATCTGGCCGCCGATAGCAGCCGCCTAGCATGTCCCGGTGGAACTGTCGCGTATCTGTGTGTACTGCGGGTCGTCCGCCGGGAGTAGCCCGGACTTCGCCGCCGCCGCCCGCTCCCTCGGCGGGGCGCTCGCCCGCAGCGGCATCGCGCTCGTCTACGGCGGCGCGGCGGTGGGGCTCATGGGGGTGCTGGCGGACGCCGCGCTGGCCGCCGGGGGCCGGGTCATCGGCGTGATCCCGCGGGACCTGTTCAGCCGCGAGGTCCCGCACCCGGGCCTGACCGAGCTGGTCGAGGTCGGCTCGATGCACGAGCGCAAGCAGGCCATGTTCGAGCTCGCCGACGCGTTCGTGGCGCTGCCCGGCGGCCTGGGCACGCTGGAGGAGCTCACCGAGATCGCGACCTGGGCCCAGCTGGGCCTGCACGGCAAGCCGATCGTCACCCTCGACGTCGGCGGCTACTGGGCGCCCTTCCACACGTTCCTGCGCTCGGCGGTGGGCAACGGGTTCATGAAGGAGGAGAACCTGCGGCTCATCGCCAACGTGGGCGCCGTCGGGGAGGTCCTGCCCGCGCTCCGCGCTTACTCAGCTCCCCGGGTGGGCAAATGGATCGGCCTGGACGAGGTGTAGTTCCCCTCGTCCAGGCCGGCGAAACTATCCCTTTCCCTGGGTGTTTCCCTGGGCGGCGGCCGATACGGGCTGCCACTCGCGCCAGGTGGCCAGGCGGCTCTCGTAGTCCGCCGTGGCGATGCCGAGCGGCGCCTCGCCCAGGAAGACCCGCAGCGGCGGCCGTTCGGCATCAACGATCTTCAGAATCGCATCGCGCGTGGCGGCCGGGTCACCGGGCGCCGAGACGCGCTGGGCGCGCGCCTTCATGGCCTGCTCCCGCACGTTCTCGTACGCGGCCATTTCGGCCGAATGCTTGGCGGACGAGCCGGCCCAGTCCGTGTCGTAGCCACCGGGCTCGATCACCGTGACGTGGATCCCGAACGGCGCGACCTCCTGCGCGAGCGCCTGGCTCAGCCCCTCCAGGCCCCACTTGGAGGCGTGGTAGGCGCCGACGATCGGGAACGCGGAGATCCCGCCGATCGACGACACCTGGATGATGTGCCCGCTGCCCTGGGCGCGCATGACGGGCAGCGCGGCCTGCGTCACCCACAGCGCACCGAACAGGTTGGTCTCGAGCTGGGCCCGGATGTCCTGCTCGCTCAGTTCCTCGACCATGCCGAAGTGCCCGTAGCCCGCGTTGTTGATCACGACGTCGAGCCGGCCGAAGTGCTCGTGGGCCCGGCGTACGACCGCGAAATCGGCCTCGCGGTCGGTCACGTCGAGCTGGATCGGCAGGAGTGCGTCCCCGTACTTGGCCACCAGGTCATCCAGGGAGGATGTGTCCCGCGCGGTGGCCGCGACCTTGTCCCCGCGGTCCAGCGCCGCGATCGCCCACTCCCGCCCGAAGCCTCGTGAGGTGCCGGTGATAAACCAGGTCTTCAGACCCATCAGGTCCCTTTCGTCGGTTCTTCGCGTTCGCGTACTTGCCTGTGTCCGCCTCTTCTCGGGTCAAACAGCGCCCCGTCTCAAAATGTGCCTGACCTCGGCTCTCCCTTAACATCCGGCCCCGGCCTGCGCGATCATGGTTGGCGGCATACCGGACCCGGCACGAGGACAGGGGAATCCTAATGATCTTCATCACCGCCAAGTTCCTGGTGCGTCCCGCGGACGCCGACCGCTGGCCCGAGATCTCCCGTGATTTCACCGCCGCGACGCGGAGCGAACCTGGCTGTATGTGGTTCGAGTGGTCCAGGAGCCTGGAGAACCCGGCCGAATACGTCCTGGTCGAGGCGTTCCGGGATCAGGACGCCGGGGTGGCGCACGTAACGTCCGCGCACTTCAGGGAGGCGCAGAAGACGCTGCCGCCGCACCTGGCCGCGACCCCCAAGATCGTCAGCCAGACGGTCGATCAGGACGGCTGGTCCGAGCTCGGCGAGATGGCCGTGAACTAGCCGCCGGGGAACTTTGAACGTCGGTCTTCCGCAGATGCTGCGGAAAACCGACGCCGATCATGGAAGACGTGGCGCTCGCCGCCGCTGCCGGGCTGCCTCGTACAGCAGTACGGTCGCGGCGCTGGCCGCGTTCAGCGAGCTGGCCGAGCCGGTGATCGGGATCCGCGCGATCCGGTCGCACGCCGCCCGCCAGGCCTCGCTGAGCCCGGTCGCCTCGTTCCCGACCACGATGAGCGTGGGCCCGGTCAGGTCGTGGTCCGCCACGTCCACGTCGCCCTTCTCGTCGGCGCCGACGATCGTCACCGGCACGCCGGCCCGGTGCTGGGCGCGGACCCAGGCCAGCACGCCGGCGGGGGAGCCGTCCCGCACGACGGGCACCGCGAACAGCGATCCGGTGCTGGCCCGGACCGCCTTGGGGTCGTACGGGTCGGCGCTATGCCCGGTCACGATGACCCCGGACGCCCCGAACGCGTCCGCCGACCGCACCACCGTGCCGATGTTGCCCGGACTGGACGGGCGGTCCAGGGCCACGCCGAGGAAGTCCGCGCGGACTCCGATCCGCGCGTAGTCGTCGGCGGGCATCGCCACCACGGCGATCAGTTCCGGGACCTCGCCGGCCTTCTCGCCCAGCTCGCGGAGCAGGTCCCCCGCCATCGCGACCTGCTGGGCACGGCCGGTACGGGCACCGCTGGCATGGGCACCGCCGGCGTCGGCCAGCACCGACTCCGCCCACGCGGAAAGCGCCCGGCCGTCGTCGTAGATCAGCGCCCGGACGGGCCAGCCGTGCTGCAAAGCGAGCGTCACCGGCCGGACGCCCTGCACGATGAACTCCCCGGACCGCTGCCGTTTCTTCCGGTTGGCCAGCAGCGCCTGCCACTCCTGGAAACGTGCATTCCGTGTGGTAACCCTGGAGTTCACCCTCGGAGCCTACGGGTTTCCGGATGCGGCCCGAAAATGCCCCGGAACGGCTTAGCGTAAAGGGGTGAAGTGTGACATGCAGCACCGGTGAATTACATTTTGCCCGGACCCCGATCAGCACCATAAGTGTTATTGCCATTGCAATCAGTAACAAACGCATGCGATCGTGCCAAACGGGTATCCGGATGATGATCTGGCCGAACAGGGACAGAGTGACCCAGGTGCGGCAGGAGCGGTCATGAGCAATCGGAGCCAGGGCGGGACCCAGGGCAGAACCGAGCGCAGCAGTGAGCCGGGCCAGGCCGGCCCGGCGCCGGCCCCAGATCCCCATGCCCCAGAT
>Ga0182014_10000879_pt1 | contig 41159 bp, 40 predicted proteins | sample 612S2DmetaG_FD_120489 | JGI IMG/M metagenome (GOLD analysis project Ga0182014, IMG submission 120489) | Permafrost microbial communities from Stordalen Mire, Sweden - 612S2D metaG | ecosystem: Environmental > Terrestrial > Soil > Wetlands > Permafrost | place: Sweden: Stordalen | collected... | reverse complement strand
GGTAACCGCAATCGCCACAGCCATCACCGCCTCCCATCAATCAAATCAACGGGAAACACCGAATCACAACTCACCGCGTCGGGGGAATCCCCGGAGAGTCAGAAAATTCGGCGGCTGGTATAATTCCTTAACAAAGATCTCTGCAGCCGAAATGTACCACTGAATCGGGCTTGGAGTGAGCATTATTCTCGAGAAGCGCCGGGTCGTAAGAAATTGCCCTGCCGACACAAATATGTCTGCACCATAATGCTGCTTTAATACACTTTTATATTTCGTGCGCGCCGAACCACTCCTATGCGCCACGTAATTTCTAACGCTTTTGATTTCTTTTATCGCCGCACCATGTGCCGTGATTACCGAAAAGCAGGGATCGGAGCTATCAAACGTATGTTTAATCATGTCTTGGTATGCCGCAGCATCGGCCCAAGAAAAGTAGTTCATTTTAAACGGCTTGTTCTGCCTAGTCCTATTATATGACAGCAAATAGTCCTTTGCCATATGGATGCTTTTTGTCGAGACCAAAAGCGTTGGACGACTCTCATCAAGATATTTTGCTCCTGCGAGCAACTTAGAAAAAATTCCTTCCGAGACATTATCCAAGCAAAAAGACAGTCGAATCAGTGCGACCTCAGCGATCAATCGTTGATATTTTGGCTCCAACCGCTCTGAATCGGACACGATATTTCGCAAATAACTCACTTCTTTTCGAAATATCGCATAATCCGGAGCTAGACCGGGGAGTCGCGGCATTAGAAAAAGCTTGAAATATATATGTGCCTTATTTCTCTCTGTTTGATCCGCTGAGTAGTTGATGTGCAGGCCAAGAAGAAGTCTGCGTCAGCTCTTGATCTTTCGTTTATCGGTTGGTCGCTGCTAAAGCGTCGATCTACCTCAGCAATAACGGCTTCAATTTTATTTATCGAAGTTTGCTTAAGCGTATCGAGCACAATTAAAAGACTAAAGAAAAGCGGCGACCGATGGAAGATAGTATCAACTATTGATTTTGGGTTAAGGCCTGCTATGGTCGATAAGGCGACCGAAATTCGCCTTACTAGCACTTCAGCTTCAGGAAAATTCTCGTCATATTCCTTATAGACTTTATTCAGCACGCTAGGGGTAAAGTCCGACAGTCCTTTCATAAAGTTAAAAACTAAATCTGAGATGAACTCGATTTCGTCCATGCGCGCAATTTGCGTTGCCGAAAATATACCTAAACTACGCCAAAGAGGTAAATGATCACTGGCAAGTTTTAAGCATACTCGCTTATACTCACCACTGAACTGCGCGTTCCTTTTCTCTTGGTTATTCAAAGTTTTTGCGACGGAGTTGATCCGACCAAAAATATCAATGACGTCAGATTCATTCGCCTCTATTAGATAGGCGACCGAAAGACTCGTAGAAAGGAATTCTATTTTTTCTGACTTTGTTAGATCACTAAATCTAATTTTTTTGAGTCCATGACTTGGATGAGGCGCGGGATATTCGTCTCTTGAATATCCAAGGATACTCCTCAGCCGCTGCTGACCATCAACGACTTCCTTTATGCTTCTACCTTTTTCGATATCCAATGAGTGGCGTACATAAATCGCCGGAATTGGCTTTCTTTCAAAAATCGTATTAATCAGAAATGCCTTTTGTTGTTCATTCCAGACTGATCGACGCTGGTACCAAGGCTCTAAATTAAGCTGACCGGCTTTTTCCTCATTAATAATATTCTGGATAATCGTTTTCTCGTAATCAACGCGATCCATCGTTTATTCCTCTTCAATCCCCGCGAAGGCATTCATTTCCCTCGACATCTATACAATCCCCAAAAACAACGCCAGCGCCCGGTTCACCCGCAGCATCAGCACGTCATCCGCCACGCCAATCACCCCGCCGATTTTCCCCACCGGCAGCGTCGTAATCTTATCTATGGTAATCTGCGACGCCTCCCGCAGCCCGTTCTTCTCACTCGGCGTCACATCCAGCCGGAACAAATCCGCATCGTTGCGCAAATGCGTCGTCAACGGGCACACCACCACGCAGCGCAGTTCGGCAAACAAATCGCTTTGCACCACCAGCGCCGGGCGCGGCTTGCCGTATTCATCCGCCAGCGCCACCGTCACAAACTGCCCGCGTTGCATCAGGCGTCAGGCCACTCGTAGGTCTCTTCAATCCAGCCCAGAATCTCGTCCCCGCCAGGGTCATGCGCCGCCACCGCCCGCGCCTGCGCATGGCATGCCGCCACAAATTCCGGCGCCCGCGTATCGGGCACCCAAATCTGCACCGGCCGCAACCCGGCCGCGCGCATCCGCTGGCGATAACTAGCCATGCGCTCAGGCGGCAAAACAGGGCGGCGGGTCGAACGGGGCATCTAAATCTCCAGTGCGTAACATGTTACACAAACCCCGCCCGCCGTCAAGCACTCATTCCTTTTCCGACACAAACCCGCACAAATTGGGGTGCAAGCAAAAAATAAACCCACACTAACAACGTGTTATCGCGCAACCCTCACAACTGTTTCACGTGAAACACCCCCCCGCCACGGCGAGGGAGCAAAACATTACCCCGCCGCGCGCAGCACCGTCTTCAAATTCATAAACTCATGCAGCCCATGCGTCCCCAACTCCCGCCCATGCCCCGAGCGTTTAATCCCCCCAAACGGCGCCTCCGGCGACGACGCCAGCATCTGGTTAATCGCCGTCATCCCCGCCGCAATATCGCGGATAAACCGCGCCTGCTCCTGCGCATCATTCGTCCAAACCGAAGACCCCAGGCCGAACGGAATATTATTGGCAATCCGTATCGCCTCATCAATATCCCCGGCGCGGAACACCATCGCCACCGGCCCAAAAATCTCCTCATGCATCAGCGGCCCATCCAACGGCACATCGGTCAAAATCCCGGCTGACATATAAGCCCCAGCCCCCGGCAGCGCCTCCCCGCCAAACAACAATTTCGCCCCCTGCTGCTTCGCTTCCGCCAACTGCTGCAACACCGTATCGCGCTGCTCAAAACTGGAGAGCGGCCCCATATCCGTCCCCGCATCCAACGGGTCGCCCGCCTTCACCGCCTGCATCGCCGCGGCAAACTTCTCCAAAAACGCCTCGTAAATATCCGCATGCACAATCATCCGCTTGCCGCAAATGCAAGACTGCCCCGTGTTCTGAATCCGCGCCTTCACCGCCTGGTGCACCGCCGCATCCAAGTCAGCCGACGGCATCACAATAAACGGGTCAGACCCACCCAGCTCCAGCACCACTTTCTTCAACTGCCGTCCGGCCTGTTCAGCCACCGCAATGCCCGCCCCCTCACTGCCCGTCAGCGTCACCGCCACCACCCGGTCATCGGCAATAATCCCCGCAATCGCCGAGGACTTAACACCAAGATTCTGAAACAACCCCTCCGGCGCCCCAGCCGCCACCACCATTTCCTCCAGCAGCCCCGCCACGCCCTGCACATTGCTCGCGTGCTTCAAAAGCCCCACATTCCCCGCCAGAATCGTCGGCGCCAAAAACCGCACAACCTGCCAATACGGAAAATTCCACGGCATAATCGCCAGCACCGGCCCCAGCGGCAGCCAATGCACTTCAGCGCTGCCGCCAGTGCTCAGCACATGCCGCAACGGCACCAGCATCGCCGGCCCATGCGCCGCGTAATGGTAAAACGCCGCAATGCATTTCTCCACCTCGCCAACCGCGGAGGCATAGGTTTTCCCCATCTCCATCGCCGCCATCCGCGCCAGCCGGTCCTTATTCGCCTCATACTGCGCGGCAATTTTCTTCAGCAAATCGGCGCGCTCACCCATCGGGCTTTCCCGCCACTTCAAAAAAGCCTCACTAGCCTTGCCGAGCTTTTCTTCCACTTGCGCGCTGGAAAGTTCCGGATAGGTCGCAATTTCCTTACCAGTCGCCGGGTTGACGCTTCTGAACATTTTTATGGCTCCCTAAAAATACCTGTTAATTCTTACCTCATCACCAGAGGCGCCCGCCTGCAACCCCCTCAGCAAATCCGCGGCAACGCATCCGCCTCCAACTCAGGCAACACCCGCGCCCCGCCAATCCGCGTGCGCAACACCACGCCCCCCGGCGCCTCACCCACGGTGCCAATCACCGCCGCCCCAACCCCCAACGCCAATCCCTGCCAAGCCACCAGTGCAACATCCGCCACCTCGGCCGCCACCACCGCCACCACCCGCCCCTCGCAGGCCAGGTACAGCGGATCATACCCCAAAATCGCGCACACGGATTCCGTCTGCTCACTCACCGGAATCGCCGCTTCCTCCAGCACCACCCCCAACCCAACCCCTTGCGCAATCTCATGCGCCACCGTCGCCAGCCCGCCGCGCGTCGGGTCGCGCATAAACCGCAACCCCTCAACCCCCAGCAGCGCCCGCGTCAACGGCAACACCGTCGCCGCATCGGAAACCACATCGCCCCGCAACCCAAACGCCTCGCGCGCCAGCATCACCGCAATCCCATGGTCCCCCACCGGCCCGCTGACCAAAATTTTATCCCCCGCCCGTATCGCCCCCATCCCCAGCGCGCACCCAGGCTCGCGCACGCCAATCCCCGTCAGCGCCAGATACACCCCGCCGCCATGCCCGCGCGGCACCACTTTGGTATCCCCCGCCACCACCCGCACCCCCGCCTCGCGCGCCGCCTTACCCAGGCTCCGCACAATGCGGTCCAGCGCGGCCACCTCAAACCCTTCCTCGATAATCGCCGCCAGCGTCACATACAGCGGCCTAGCCCCCGCCACCGCCAGATCATTCACCGTCCCGTGGATCGCCAGCGCCCCAATATTCCCCCCCGGAAATTCCAGCGGCTGCACCGTGAACCCATCCGTCGTCACCACAATCTCCCCCGACGGCAGCGCCACCGGCACCGCATCAGCCTGCGTATTCAGCTCGCCACCGCCCAGATGCGGCACAAACACACGTTCAATCAGCAGCCGCATCAACCGCCCGCCATTGCCGTGCGCCAGGCTGATATGGCTGTCCAAAACCTCGTTCATTTCCGCGCTCCAAACTCAATCATCTGCCCAAAACTCAACCCAGCATCATTGCACGGAATTTGGCGTCCCAGACGCACACTCAACCCATCGGCCCGCAGCATCCCCAGCACCGTCTCCGCCAGCAACCGGTTCTGAAACACCCCGCCGGCCAGCCCAACAATCTCCACCCCATGCACATCGCGCATCGCCCGCGAAATCTCCCGCGCTGTTGCCGCCAACGCCCCATGAAACCGCGCCGCCCGCAGCGCCACGCTTAAACTTTCGTCCAGCAGCATCGGCACCAGCGGCCCCCAATCGGCCTCCAGCACGCCCGCCGCATCCACCCTCAACGGCAGTCCCGGCACGGGCTCCCCAGCCCCCGCGCAGGCTTCCAGCAGCGCCGGCCCCTGACCCTCGTAACTCGCCGTCTTGCACAACCCCAGCAGCGCCGCCGCACCATCAAACAGCCGCCCCGCCGCCGAACTCTCGTGGCAATTCACCCCCGCCACCCAAGCCGCCAGCGCCATACCGCCCGGTGGCAGCAGCCCCTCGGGCGCCGCCATCCCGGCATGCCAGCATAGCGCCGCGCCACTGCGCCACGGCTCGCGCGCCACCACATCACCGCCCTGCAACCGCATCCGCCGCAACCGTGCCACCGCCTGCCACGCACCGGGGCGGCCCAACAGCACCTCGCCCCCCCACAGCGCGCCATCCGGCCCCAGCCCCACGCCGTCCCAGGTGAACACCAGCATCGGCGCATCGCCACCAAATTCCCCCGCCACCGCCGAGGCATGCGCGTAATGGTGCCACACCGGCACCACCTCGCACCCCTGCCGCCGCGCCCATTGGGTGCTGGCATACCCCGGATGCGCGTCGCTCAGAATCACCCGCGCCCGCACGCCGTAAAGCCCCTGCAAATCTGCCGCCATCCGCGCGAACGCCGCGCAGGCCTCCGGATTATCCAAATCGCCCAGATGCGGCGAGATCACCACCCGGTCCTCAAACCCCAGCGCGATGGTGGATTTCATCTGCCCCCCCACCGCCAGCACCGGCTCCGCCAACGTAAACGGCAGCCGCAACTCCACCGGGCTCATCCCCCGCCCACCGCGCATCACGCGCGGCGCACCGTCAATCACCCGCAGCACGCTGTCATCCACCGCTCGCGCAATCGGCCGGTCGTGATGCAAAAACGCGTCGGCAATCCCCACCAACTCGCGCTCCGCTTTCGCCGGATCAATCAGCATCGGCGCGCCGGAGCGGTTGGCCGAGGTCGCCACCAGCGGCCGGCCAAAATCCTCCACCAGCAGATGATGCAACGGGCTATCCGCCAGCATCACCCCAATATCTCCCAACCCCGGCGCAATGGAGTCCGCCAGCCCAGCCCCCGCGCGGCGCGGCGCCAGCAAAATCGGCCGCTCCACCCCGCGCAAAACCGCCAGCCCGGCCGCATCCAAATCCACACATTCAGCCAGCAGCGCCGCAACATCCGGGAACAGCACCGCCAGCGGCTTATCCGGGCGTCGCTTGCGCCGGCGCAACTCCCGCACCCCCGTCTCGGACCCCGCATCGCAAAACAAATGGTAGCCCCCCACGCCCTTCACCGCGACGATTTTCCCCGCCCGGAGCGCCGTCACACAGGCACCCAGCGCCGCCTCGCCGCCAGCCTCGCCAAACCAGCACCGCGGCCCGCAATCCGGGCAGGCCACCGGCTCCGCATGGAAGCGCCGGTTGCCAGGGTCGGCATATTCCGTGGCGCAACCAGCGCACATTGCAAACCCCGCCATCGCCGTATTGGCGCGGTCATAAGGCAGCGCGTGGATCAGGCTATAGCGCGGCCCGCATTGCGTGCAGTTGATAAACGGGTAGCGGTAGCGCCGGTCCGCCGGGTCAGCCAACTCGCGCAGGCAGTCATCGCAAGGTGCCAGGTCCGGCGGTAACCCGCGCATCGCCGCCCCGGCGCCCACACTGTCCAGAATGGAAAAATCCTCCGCGCCGCAGTCCGGAGCTTCCACATTGGCTTCCATATTGGCCAGTAGCACGGGCTGTGCCGCGCCCGGTGCTTGCGCGATCAGCGCTTCGGCAAATTCCGCGAGCGCCACCTCGCTCCCGGCGGCCAGAATCTCGACAATCCCCGCCCCATTGCGTACCCAGCCGCGCAAACCCAGCTCCCGCGCCAGCCGGTACACAAACGGGCGAAACCCCACCCCCTGCACAACCCCGCCGATCTCAATCCGGCGTGCGGGCATTCAGGCGGCGCGCATTCCGGCCTGCCACCAGATATGGCAAGCGCCTTCGTCGGAGACCATGCACGGCCCAACCGGATGCTGCGGCGTGCAGGCGTTGCCATACAACCGGCATTGGTCCGGCCCCAGTTTGCCCAGCACCACAGACGCGCAATCGCACCCCGGCGGCATTTCTCCCGCCCGCTTGCGGGGTGCCGCCAGCACCGTATGCCGCGCGCGCGCATCATAACGCTGCCATTCACCGCGCAGTGTAAACCCGGAGTCCGGGATAATGCCGATGCCGCGCCAGTTCGCAGGCCCCACCTGCATCACTTCCGCGAGCCAGTGCTTTGCCCGCGCATTGCCTTGCGCGCTCACCAGCTCGGGGTAGCAATTATCCAAAAACGGCTTGCCCTCCAGCTTTTGCCGCAACACCGAGTACAGCGCCGCCAGCAGGCTTTCGGCCGAAAACCCGGCCACCGCCACCGGCAATCCGTAGCGCTCGGGGATAAACCGCCATTCCTCCGCGCCCATAATCGTCGCCACATGTCCCGGCGCGATCAGCGCATCCAGCGAGGCGTCCTTATCGCGCAACAGCATATCCACCGCCGGCCAGGTCAGCCTTGCTGCCAGCAGCACGGAAAGATTATCCGGCACCCCTTCCGCCAGCATCGCTGCCACCGGGGCGGTCGTGGTCTCAAACCCCGCCGCGAAAAACACCACTGGCCGTGCGGGATTTTCCCGCGCCATCGCCACCGCCTCTTGCGGCGAGCTGATCGGCCGTACATCGCCCCCCGCGGCGCGCGCGGCGGCCAGCGAATTCACATCGCCCTTCGCGGCATTGATCGGCACCCGCAGCATGTCGCCAAACGCCACCAGCGTGACCGTTCCCGAGAGCGCCAGCGCGATCGCATCGGCCAGATCCTCCTCCGGACAAACGCACACCGGGCAGCCCGGCCCTGGAATAATTTTCACGTTCGCCGGCATCACCGCGCGCAGGCCCAGATGCGTCAGGCTGCGCTCATGCCCGCCGCACACATTCATCACCGCAATCGGCTCGGTAATAGGCAGCGCCTGGATGCGGCCGAGCCAGACCCGCGCCGCTTCCAGATTTTCGCTCATTCGGGAACGGCCGCAAGCATTTCGTCGAACAGCTCCCAGCTGCTGCGCGCCTCTTCCTGGGTGATTTTGCGCAGGGCGTAGCCAACATGCACCATCACATAATCGCCCACCGCCACTTCGCTATCCTCGATCATGAACAGGCTCACGGTGCGCTGCACGCCGCGCGCCTCGCATTCGGCATTAAACCGGTCGATCGCCATAATCTGCATCGGGATACCAAGACACATGGCCGCACGCCCCCATTTTCTTGATCAGGCTTTACCGGCTTAGGCGTACGCCAACCTTGATCTGCGTCAAGTAATACCAGCAACGGCTGCGCGTTGCAGGATCGCGCGCGGGTCCACCGATTCCGGCAGCGTGCCGAATGCCATCCCCGCCGCGCCGCCCAGGCGGGACTCACAAAACGCGGCGGCGACGGCCGGCGGGGCGTAACGCAGCAGCAGGCTGGCAGCCAGGCCCAGTGCGAGATGTTCCACCAACCGCCTGGCATTGCGCTCCAACGGCTCCGGCGGCGTGGTTTGCAGCCACGCATCCATGGCCGGATGCCCCCCGGCAGCCAGCGCGATTTCCGCGCGCAACAGCGCCGCCGCTTCCGGCACGCGGGCCAGGGCGCGCAGCACGTCCAGGCAGATGACATTGCCCGAGCCTTCCCACAGCCCGTTCACCGGCGCGTCGCGGTACAGCCGCGCCAGCACATGCTCCTCGATATAGCCGTTGCCGCCATGGCACTCCATGGCTTCCGCCACCACCACGGGGGCGCGCTTGCAGACAAAATATTTTGCCAGCGGCGCCAGCACGCGGTTGAGCACGCGCTCGCTCGCATCGCGCGGGGCGGCATCCAGCGCGGCGGCGGCGCGCATGGCCAGCCACATCGCCGCCTCGGATTCCAACGCGAGGTCGGCAAGCACATTGGCCATCAGCGGCTGGTTGATGAGCCGGTGCCCGAAGGCCAGACGATGCGCCGCATGATGGATCGCCTGGGTCACCGCCTGGCGCATCAGCGCCGCCGAGCCCAGCGCGCATTCGATGCGGGTGAGATGCGCCATTTCCAGAACAATGGCGATGCCGCGCCCCGGTTCACCCACCATCACCGCCTCCAGCCCGCGGAACTCGACCTCCGCCGAGGCGTTGGAACGGTTGCCGCATTTGTCCTTCAAGCGTTGCAGGAGCAAAAAATTACGGCTGCCGTCGTCGCGCCAGCCTTGCGCCAGGAAGCAGCTGATACCGGCCTCGGTGCGTGCCAGGGTGAGGAAGAGGTCGCTGGTGGGGACTGAGAAAAACCATTTATGTCCGGTGAGGTTCCACATCCCGTTGCTGCCGCGCACGGCGGTGGTCTGCGTCTGCCGCAAATCCGAGCCGCCTTGTTTTTCCGTTAGCGCCATCGCCACGCCGAGCGCATTTTTCTCCGCCGGGGGCAGGGGGCGCGGGTCGTATTCCGGCGACAGGATTTTGTCGCGGTATTTCTCCAGCAAATCCGGCTGGTGTTGCAGCGCCGCGATGGCGGCGAACGTCATCACCGCCGGGCAGCCCACGCCCGGCTCACCTTGCGCCCATAAATACGACAGCCCGGCCCTGGCGACATGCGCGCCGGGCCTGTCCTCCGTCCAGCCTAGGGCATGCACGCCGTCGTTACGGATCAGGCCCATCAGCTCATGCCAGGCGGCGGCGAAATCCACCATGTCGATACGGTTGCCAAAACGGTCGTGCGTGCGCAGTTCCGGCACGGTGCGGTTGGCGGCGCGGGCTAGCCCCTGCAAATGCATCGAGCCGACGCGCGCGCCACATGCCAGCAGATGGCCTTCCGCCCAGCCAGCGCCGAACACCTGCAGGGCAGCCTGCAACGCGGCATCGCTGGTGTAGGCGTTGAAGCCGCCCAGCTCGCCGGGCTGGTTGGTCACGTCATGCGTTGCATATCCAGACATTTTTTCCTCCGCTCTAAAGGAGATAGGGTGCGGCGGCGGCTTTTACGAACGCTGAGCGTGCAAAAATTTCACCAGCCCGGCGGTGGAGGCATCCTGCCCGCTGGTATCCGCCTGCCCGGCCACGGCGGGTGGCCGGGTCAAACTTCTTCCATGCGCACGCCGGGGTGGAAATACGCGTACACGGCCCGCGCGGTGGCGCGGTTGATGCCGGTGACGGATTCCAGATCCTTCAACCCCGCGCCCTTCACATCCCGCGCCGAACCAAAATGCATCAGCAGCGCCTTTTTGCGCGAAGCTCCCACACCGGGCACGTCGTCCAGCTCCGAGGTGGTGATTTTTTTGCTGCGCGCGTTGCGGTGCGTGGTGATGGCGAAGCGGTGCGCCTCGTCGCGCAGGCGTTGCAAAAAATACAGCACCGGGTCGCGCGGCGGCAACTGGAAGGGCTCGCGCCCGGCGATAAAAAACCATTCGCGCCCGGCGTCGCGGTCCGGCCCCTTGGCGATGCCGACCAGGGGAATATCACTAAGCCCCAATTCCTCCATAATCGCGGTGGCGGCGGAAAGCTGGCCCGCGCCGCCGTCGATCAGCACCAAATCCGGCCAGTTGGCATCGTCGCGCTCGGGGTTTTCTGCCAGGGCACGGCCAAAACGCCGGCGCATCACTTCGCGCATCATGCCGAAATCATCGCCAGGGGTAATCGCACTTTTAATGGCAAACTTGCGGTAGGCGGATTTGTTGAAACCCTCCGGCCCGGCGACAACCATCACGCCATAGGCCGAGGTACCCATGATGTGCGAGTTGTCATAGGTCTCGATACGCTCGGGCGTTTCCGGCAGGCCGAACAGCTCCGCCACGGCGGCGAGCAGCTTGCCCTGGCCGGCGGTCTCGGCGAGCTTGCGCTCCAGCGCCTCGCGCGCGTTGGTCTGTGCGTGCTGCACCACCTCGTGCTTTTCGCCCCGCTGCGGCACCAGCAGGGTGATTTTCCGGCCGGCTTTCAGGGACAGCGCTTCGGCCAGCAACTCATGTTCCTCCGGCTCATGGCTGAGCAGGATCAGCGCCGGGGCCGGCTTGTCGTCATAAAATTGCGCGATGAAGGCGGTGAGCACGGCGCCCGGCTCGGCATCCTTGGCCTGGGCGGGGAAAAAGCTGCGGTTGCCGTTGTTGCGCCCGCCACGGATGAAGAACACCTGGATGCAGCTTTGGCCGGCCTCCTGGTGCAAGGCGATCACATCGGCGTCGGTCAGGCTGGCGGGGTTGATGACATCGTTGCCCTGGATATGCGCGAGACCCCGGATACGGTCGCGGATGGTGGCGGCGCGCTCGAACTCCAGGTGGCTGGCGGCCTCCTCCATGGCCGCGCCGAGGTCCTTCTGCACCGCGCCGGATTTTCCCGAGAGGAACGACTTCGCCTGGTCCACCAGCGTTTTGTATTCCGCCTCCGACACGCGGCCGACGCATGGTGCGCAGCAGCGTTTGATCTGGAACAGCAGGCAGGGCCGGGTGCGGTTGGCAAACACGGTGTCCGCGCAGGTGCGGAGCAGAAAAACCCGCTGCAACGCCTGCACGGTCTGGTTGACCGACCACACAGAGGCGAACGGCCCCCAATAGCTGCCCCGGCGGACCTGCGCGCCGCGATGCTTGGCGATCTGCGGGAAGGGGTGGTCCTCGGTCAGCATCAGCCAGGGGTAGGATTTGTCGTCGCGGAGTAAAATATTGTAGCGCGGCTGCAAGCGCTTGATGAGGTTGGCCTCCAGCAGCAGGGCTTCGGCCTCGGTATGGGTGGTGAGGATCTCCATGGCGGCGGTGGCGGCGACCATGCGGCGCAGGCGCTCGGGCAGACGGGAGATTTGTGTATAGGACACAACGCGCTTTTTCAGGTTGCGCGCCTTGCCCACATAAAGCGCGTCGCCTTTGGCATCCAGCATACGATACACGCCAGGATTGCCCGGCATGGTTTCCAGCGCCGTCTCAATAATTCCGACGCCTGTGGGAATTTCGAACTTATCCCCGTCTGACATGATAACCTTGTGGATAACTCTGTGGAAACTGTGTAACCGCCAAGGTGGCTGCGGGGGAATGGTCAAACCCCTGCGGAGTCCCACATTGCCAGTTATCCATAATTAACATCATGATTTTATTGAAAAAATTCGTCATTTGATGTCATTGCGGTGCCATAGTTCCGGGCCGGAACCCCTTGACTCAACGTGAATCCTTAGGGGTGGACAACTAACGGCTCCGGCGCTCGACTTCGACGCCCGCGGATGCCGCATCCGCGAAAACGTCGAGTTTTTCCACACGCACGCGGGCAACGCGAATGCGGGCATCGCTCAGGCAGGCCTCGCACAGCCGTTCGGCCAGCGTTTCCACCAGCTGCACATGGCCGGCGGCGGCCATGGCGCGCACGTTGTTCACAATGCTCTCGTAATCCACGACGCGGCTGAGGTCGTCCTGCCCCACGGCGGCGCGCGAGATCGGGGCGGCGCCCTCGTCGGTTACCGCGAGGTCGATATTGATGCGCACGCGCTGTTTGGCGGCATGCTCATGCGGGTACACGCCGATCGAGGCGCTGAGCACCAGATCGCGGATGAACATGTGGCGCGTGGCGCGCGATGCGTCGGCGTAGCGGGGCTGGTCCATGGGGTAAGGTTTTGCGCCGCCGGCGCCGTCATGGCAATCTCCGTGGCATGGAAGAGGAGGCGAAGTTGCGTGTTTTATTGCGGGCGTTTCTGGCCTGTGGCTTGGTTGCCATACCGGCGGCCCCGCTGCTGGACGCTGTAGCGGCTCCGCCGCTTGGTATTACGGTGAGCAAAGCGTGGATGCGCTACCTGCTGCCCAACATCCCGGCCGGCGGCTACATGGTGCTGCAAAACAGCGGTACCGGGGATGCGGTACTGACGGGCGCTGCCTCCACGGCGTGCGGCATGCTGATGCTGCACCAGAGCCAGGACACCAGCGGCATGGCGATGATGATGGACACACCCGCCGTGACCGTGCCCGCGCATGGCAGCGTGGAATTTGCCCCCGGCGGCTACCATTTAATGTGCATGCAGCCGGTGATGAAAATTGGGACCACAGCGGCGGTGACGTTGAACTTCCAGGACGGCTCCAGCCTCGCGGTGACCATGCCGGTGTACGGCCCGGCGGGTCCACCGTGATCCGGCTGGCTTTTTTGCTGGCATTTGCCCCGGTGGTGGCCCCGGTGTTGGCGCTGGCCGCCACGCCGGACGGTAAGGACATCGCCCTGCACGGCAACGCCAATGGCGCGCTGCCATGCGCCGCCTGCCATGGCGTGGACGGCGCGGGCAAGCCTTCAACCGGCGCCCCGGCGCTGGCGGGGCTGCCCGCCGGGACAATTGCGGCGGCGCTGGCCGGTTTCGCCAAGGGCCAGGGCGGTTCGCCGCTGATGCAGTCCATCGCCCAAGCGCTCAGCCCGGCGGAAACCCAGGCCGTTGCCGCCTATTTTGCCGGTCTGCCCAAACCCTGAGGGTTATTTGCGGCGCGGAAAGCCCTCGACGAAAATCAGGCTGCCGGTGGCGGCGGGCCAGCGGAAGTTTTTGATGGCCTCCTGGTATTCCGGGGAGTGATACCAGCGCTCGGCCTCGGCACGGTCGCGGAACTCCAGAAGGGCGAAGCGTCCATAGGGCCATTCGCCCTCGATAACGGCGGGGGCGTTGTCGGCGGCCAAAGCGCGGCCGTCATAGCCGGGGAATAGCTCCATAAAGGCGGCGATGTATTTGTTGTAGAGCTCCCAGTCATGAACATTCAGCTGTCCGACAACGTAGCAGGGCATGGCGTTTCCTTATGTTTTTTTGATTGCCAACAGAGTTCGCGGTGGAAAGTTTCAGGCGGCCTGGGCCACCAGCTTCAGGCCCAGGGCGCGGGCCACGCCGAGCAGGGTGGTCAGGCGCGGGTCGCCCTCTTCACTGAGGGATTTATACAACGCTTCGCGGGTGACGCCGGCCTCGCGCGCCACTTCGGTCATGCCGCGCGCGCGGGCGATGACGCCCAGGGCGTTGGCGATATAGGCGGCTTCGCCTGACGCAAAGGCGTCGTTGAGCAGTTCCGTCTGGGATTGCGCGGAAGTGAGGTATTTGGCAGCATCGAACGGTTTTGTCTTCGTCATCGGTCTCTCCGATTTCAGCCCGGTCAGTTCCAGGCCCAATCTAATTCTCCAGTGTGGTCTTCAGCGCTTTTGCACGCTGAATGTCTCGTTCCTGTGTCTTCTTGTCCCCGCCGCAGAGCAGGAGGATCAGAATTTTCCCGCGCTGGACGAAGTACACCCGGTAGCCGGGACCCTGGTCGATCCGCAGTTCGGAAATACCCTCCCCGACCGGCTTCACGTCGCCCATCAGCCCGGATTGCAGGCGCACCAGTCTTTGCGCGATCCGCTCCACCGCCCTGCGATCCGCCAAACCGTCGAGCCAGGTGCTGAAGGCATCGGTCTGGCGGAGCTCCAACATATGTAATTTATAGATTACAGACGTTGCCGCGTCAAGCTTTTAGCGAGGCCATGTCAATCGAGAACCGGTACTTTACGTCGCTTTTCAGCATGCGCTCGTAGGCTTCGTTGATTTTCTGGATGGGGATGATTTCCACGTCGGCGGTGATGTTTTTGGCGGCGCAGAAATCCAGCATTTCCTGGGTTTCGGCAATGCCGCCGATGGCGGAGCCGGAAAAATTCAGGCGTTTCATGATGAGCGGGAACACCGCAATGGGCAGCGGGTGCTCGGGCGCGCCTACCTGGACCATGGTGGCGTCGCGTTTGAGCAGCATGAAATAGGGCGAGAGGTCGTGGCTGGCGGAGACAGTGTCGATGATGAGGTCAAAACTGCCGCCATGGGGTTTCATCTGCTCCGGGTCCTTGGAGATGATCACCTCATCGGCGCCGAGGCGCTTGCCGTCCGTCACCTTGCCGGGGGAGGTGGTGAATAGGACCGTGTGCGCGCCCAAAGCGTGGGCAAGTTTCACCCCCATGTGGCCGAGGCCGCCCAGGCCGATGATGCCGACTTTTTTGCCCGGCCCCGCGCCCCAGTGTTTTAGCGGGGAATACAAGGTGATGCCGGCGCACAGCAGCGGCGCCGCGGCGGCGAGTTCCAGGCCTTCGGGCATGCGCAACACGAAGGATTGGTCCACCACGATGCTGCTGGAATAGCCGCCAAAAGTGGGGCCGCCGATGACCGGTTCCGTGCTGCCGTAGGTGCCGGTGGCGCCCTTCTCGCAATATTGCTCCAGCCCTTCGGCGCAGGCGGAGCAGGTACGGCAGGAGTCCACCAGGCAGCCCACGCCGACATGGTCGCCCACCTTATACTTGCTCACATCGGCGCCAACGCTGGTCACGCGGCCGACGATCTCGTGCCCCGGCACGGCGGGGTACACGGTGTAGTGCCATTCATTGCGGGCAAAATGCAGGTCCGAGTGACAGACGCCGCAGTAGAGGATTTCGATCTGCACGTCCTGGGCACCCACGTCCCGGCGGTTGAAGGTGAACGGGGAGAGCGGGGTGGTGGGACTGGTGGTGGCAAAGCCAGTGCATACGAGCATCGTTCACGTCTCCTGATTATGGTCCCCATAGTTATGGTGGCAGCCGCCCACCTGCAATACGTGTGTTTCGGCGTGCGGCAGTTGGCAGGGCGCTCCCAAAAGAATAAGGGAACGCGGGAATTGTATTGCGAAGGAGCGAACTTATGCCGGATGTGAACGTGGCGGCTGATTATAAGGTCAAGGACATCTCCCTGGCGGCCTGGGGCCGTAAGGAGATCGAGATGGCCCAGGACGAAATGCCCGGGCTGATGGCGCTGCGCGCCGAGTTCGGCAAGGAGCAGATCCTGAAAGGTGCGCGCATCGTCGGCTGCCTGCACATGACCATCCAGACCGCCGTGCTGATCGAGACCCTCACCGCTTTGGGTGCCTCGGTCCGTTGGTCCTCGTGCAATATTTTCTCGACCCAGGACCAGGCCGCCGCCGCGATTGCCGCCACCGGCGTGCCGGTGTTCGCCTGGAAGGGCATGAGTGAGGAAGAATTCTGGTGGTGCATTGAGCAGACCGTGAAGGGCCCTGACGGCTGGGTGCCGAACATGATCCTGGACGACGGCGGCGACGTGACCAAGCTGATGCACGACAAATACCCGGACATGCTGAACCATGTGAAGGGCATCTCCGAGGAGACCACCACCGGCGTGCACCGCCTGTGGGAAATGGCCCGCGCGGGCGAGCTGCTGGTGCCGGCGATCAATGTGAATGATTCCGTGACCAAGTCGAAGTTCGACAATTTGTACGGCTGCCGCGAGAGTCTGGTGGACGGCATCCGCCGTGGCACGGACGTGATGATGTCCGGCAAGGTCGCCGTGGTTGCCGGGTTTGGCGACGTGGGCAAGGGCTCCTCTGCCTCCTTGCGCAACGCCGGTTGCCGCGTGCTGGTGACCGAGATCGACCCGATCTGCGCGCTGCAGGCGGCGATGGAAGGCTATGAGGTCGTGACCATGGATGAAGCGGCCCCGCGCGGCGACATCTTCGTGACCGCGACCGGCAATGTGGATGTGATCACCATCGACCACATGCGCGCCATGAAGCACCGCGCCATTGTCTGCAACATCGGGCATTTCGACAGCGAAATTCAGATCGAGGCGCTGCGGAACCTGAAGTGGGACAATGTGAAGCCGCAGGTGGACGAAATCGAGTTCCCCGACGGCAAGCGCCTGATCGTGCTTTCCGAAGGCCGTCTGGTGAACCTTGGCAACGCCACGGGCCACCCGAGCTTCGTGATGTCCGCCAGCTTCACCAACCAGGTGCTGGCGCAGATTGAACTGTGGACCGCGCCGGCTGGCAAGTACGAGAACAAAGTGTATGTGCTGCCGCGCCATCTCGACGAGAAAGTCGCGGCGCTGCATCTGGCGAAAGTCGGCGCCAAGCTGACGACGCTTACCACCAAGCAGGCCGATTATCTCGGCCTGTCGCAGCAGGGGCCGTTCAAGCACGAGCTGTACCGCTACTAATGGTTTACGCCGGCAACATCCTGGTGGCTTTGGGCCTTGCGGCGCTGGTCGGCGGGATGTTGTTTTTCGGCGCCGTGATGGCGCCGCTGGTGTTCACCAAACTACCGGCGGACGTGGCGGGGAATTTCATCCGCGCCGCTTTTCCGTTTTATTATGCGTATATCATCGCCACCGCGGCAGTTGCCGCCGGTGGTTTTTTGTTGCGTGCGCAGTTTGGCGCGGCCAGCGCCTTGTTTGTGGTGATGGCGGTGACCGTGTGGCTGCTGTTTGGCTGGATGCCGCATCTGGAAGCGATGCGCGTGGCGGGGGACACCGCCGGATTTGCGCGCGGGCATCGGTTTTCCGTGTGGGTGAACGGCGGGCAGTTGCTTACCGCGATTGTGCTGCTAGTTCGCACAGCGATTTAGGAGTTTTACCAGCCAAGTTGTTGCTGGTTCCTCCGTGAAACATTTTTGGTTTTGCAAATAGGCATGCACCTGTGCCAGCGCGGCGCGGCTGGCGCTGTCGGCGGGGATGGTGACCAGCACGATGTTTGGCACGTGCGCGAGGTCCGGCATCTGGCCGGGGCGCAGTAGTTCCACCCGCGCGGAATCCGGCAATTTGCTGATGAACGGGCCGGGCACGCCGACGCCATCGTTACCAAAAGGCAGCAGAATGAGCGTGCCGGGCAAAGCGGCGGCCTGCTGTGCCTCAATGCCTTGCGGCTGCATGGTGGCGGGGGCAAAGCCGAGGCCGATGATGGCGCAAAACTCCACGGTGAGCATAACCGCCAGCAGTGGGCGCGGCAGCGCGGCGGCGAACAGCAGGGCGAGATACGGCATGGAAAACGCGAGGTAGCGGATTTCGATGGGCGTGTTGTTGAACACAAAACCGAGTGCCAGCAGGCCGAGCGGTGGTGCTGCGGCGGCCAGTACCAGCGGCAGGGCGTGTTTTGGCGGCTTGCGGAAGATGCAGAATATGGCTGCGAGGAACAAAACCCCCAGCGCCGCCGCCACTTCCGGGCCAAAGTGTGAGGCATAAAGCGGCAGGCCGCCGAACTGCGCGGCGCCAAAATCCTTGGCCAGAAGTTTGAGCGCTTGCAGGGGCACAAACGCGGTGAACTGCCCGGTGCGCGTGCCACGTTGGGCGATAAAAAACCAGGTGTCAGCGATGAGGAACGGCACCAGTCCCAAGGCGGTGGGAAGAAAATACCGCCAGCGCCGCCGTGCCAGACAGAGCCAGGCCAGCACCGCTCCGGCGATGAACACGGCGAGGTAATTGGCGAACGCCGCCGCCCCCAGCGCCAGCCCGCCGGCCAGAGCAAGACGGCGCATCCGCTTTTGCACCGCAAAAAATACCAAGGCAAAGCCCAAAAGATTCAAAAACTGCGCCAGCGCGAACCCGCGCGCCACCACGCCGGTGAAGGCAAATCCGTAGTTCAGCAGTGTGAGGCTCAGCGCGGGGAGCACGGCAATTTCCGCCGCGTCCGCGAACCAGGCGATGACCGCCAGCGCGCCTAATGCAAACGCCACCGAGAGCAGCCGCGCGGCAAACCAGGACGGCCCGCAGACCCCGCGCCAGATTTCCAGCGCCCAGAAATATAGCGGCGGATGCACATCGCCCACACGCAAATCATGCGCGATTTGCCCGAAGCCGGCATGGCCCGCGAACAGGTGGCGCACGGAACCGGCGGTGAACACGCCAGCAGGCCATGGCGGACGGGCATCCCCGGCGGTTAGGAAGATGGAATAGGCTTCGTCGTACTCAGGCGCGCGGTGCCAGGCGATGAAGCCGAGCAGCACGGCGGCAAGCAGCAGGAATCCGGTCAGCTTCATGCAACCAAAGGTAGATTAACCTTTTAGAATGTGCAATCTGCCGGTTTAGTCTGCAAACTGGATTGCAACTTCCGGGTCGAGATTTTTCGCGGCGGCCATGTCAGTTTGAGCGCCGGGTGCGCCCTGGGCTTGTTCGGCCAGTCCACGCCCGTACAACGCCGTGGCGTCCTTGGGGTTAATCGTTAAAACGGTGCTGTACTCCTTCAGGGCGGCGTTATACTCATGCCGTTTGAGGTCAAGAAAGCCACGAAAAGCACCGAACAGAATATCGCGGTGGAGGTCCGACTTTCCCGTATTCAACCGCGCCGCCTCGTCACAATCGGCAGTAGCACCGGCCAGATCGCCAAAATGGGCGCGCCCCAGGCACAAAGCGCCGAGGCTGACCGGGTCTGTTGGTGCGAGCGATTCAGCTTTGGCCAGATCGGACAGGCCTTGAGACCGCTGTCCCGCCTCTTTGTATGCCGAGGCGCGTAAAACATAGGCCACGGCGTTATTGGGTTGGAGCGAGAGGCCCTTGGTGTAGTCCGCAATGGCCGGTTGAAAATTACCCATGGCATGAAAAACTTCGCCGCGCCGGAAATAGCCATGGGCATCGGCGGGCTGAAGCGTGACAAATTCGGTGAGGTCGGGCAGGGCGGCCGTGAAATGATACTCTGCCGCGTAAGCATAACCACGGGCTTCGTAGGCGGCTGCATATTGCGGATCGAGCTTTATGGCACTTGTCGCGTCGGCGATTGCCGCGTCGTAGTGCAGCGTCTGAAGATCGATAGAGTCACGCAGAACATAGGCACCTGCGTTGTTTGGCCGCAGCGCGGTGGCTTTGCTGACATCAGCCAGCGCCAGATCATAATTGCCGGAAAGCGCATAGGCCCTGCCGCGCCATCCATAGTTCAGCGCATCGTCAGGATTGAGCTGGATCGCCCTGGTGGCGTCAGCAATGGCCTTGTCATAGCTGCGCAGGCCAACCTCGGCGGCGGCGCGAAGCCGGTAGGCTTTGGCATCACCAGGCTTAAGCGAGATCGCCGTGGTGGCATCAGCCAGGGCCGGGGCATACGCGCCCATATCGTCGTAGGCGGTGCCGCGCCTTCGGTAGTTTTGCTCGTTTTTAGGATTGATCGCGATCGCCTGCGTCGCATCGGCAATTGTTTGCGGATATAGTTTTTTGCTCAAATCCGCCCAGCTGCGCCAGACATAGGCATTGTAGATGGTGGCTTTATCCGCCGCCGGGGATTTGAGGATGGTTGTGCAGGCGGCGATGCTGGCATCCGGGTCATTGCCTTCGCAGGCGCAAATGAGCGTGGTGGTGATTTGTGCAGTCGCAGGCAGCGCTGGAGACACCAGAACCAGCCCAAGCCCAAAACCGCGCAAAATTTGCCGCATCACTCGTCCTTTAATGCCCGGCCCATCAAGGCGGCCATAGTCTGGGGGATATTCATTTCACCTGCAAGCAGCTTCGCCACGGCTTGCGAAATCGGCATCTCCACCCCGGCGGCGGCGGCGCGGGCGAGTAAAGCAGGCGCCGTCGTCACACCCTCGGTCACGGCCGAGCGCTTGGCCAGAATGTCCTCCAGGCGCTCGCCTTTGCCCATGGCGAAACCCAGCGAGAAATTGCGGCTGCCCGGCCCGGTGCAGGTGAGCAGCAGATCGCCGAGGCCGGAAAGGCCGGAGATGGTTTCCGCCTTGCCGCCCAATGCGGCCGCGAGGCGGGCGATTTCGACGATGCCGCGGGTGATCAGTGCCGCGCGGGCGTTCTCGCCCAGCCCCGCGCCCATCACCACGCCCGCCGCGATGGCGATGACGTTTTTCGCCGCCCCCCCAAGTGCCGCCCCCAGCGCATCGGGGCTGCCGTAGAGGCGTAGCGTTTCGGTTTTCAGCGCCGCGATCAGCGCCGTGCGCAAGGCGGCATCGGCGGTGGCGAGCACGGCTGCGGCGGGCAGCCCGGCGGCGATTTCATGCGCGAAATTCGGCCCGGTGAGCACGGCGGCGGGGCGGTTGTCCACGATTTCCGGCGGCAGCAGCATGGTGCCCGTCTCCAGCCCCTTGCAGCATAGTACCACCGGCGCGCTGCCGGGCAGGCGGGGCAGGGTGGCGCGCAGTTGCTGCATTGGCACGGTGAGGAGAAAAATATCCGCCGCCGGGATTTGCGCGGTAACGACCAGGTTTTCCGGCAGGATGGCGCTGGGCAGGCGGTGATTGTAGCGGGTGACTCGTATGATGTCCGCGCGTTCGGCGTCCCGCGCGCAAAGCGTTACATTTTTACCGGCGCGGGCGAACAGCACCGCAAGGGCCGTGCCCCAGGCGCCGGCGCCGATTATCGCAATTTGTTCACTCATCGCACACTCTTTCAATTCCACCCGCGCATCCCGGTTCGCCGAGGATGCTTTGGAACGCATGTAATACCGGCAGCGCCGCTTGCGCAAAGCCGTAGGGCGGGTTGATGACCAGCAGGCCGCAGCCGTTCAGCCGCGCCGGGTCCAGCGCCGGGCGGCGCAGAAATTCGGCGGCGATGACGTCGCGTACATTCGCCAGTTGCAGGGTCTCGAAAAATGCCCGTACCGGGGCGCGGTGTTTGATCGGGTACCACACCACGTACACGCCGGTGCGGAATTTCTCGTAGGCGGCGAGCAGGTTTTTCGCGAGGGTGGCAAATTCATCGGTGCGCTCGAATGGCGGGTCTATGAGAATCAGCCCGCGTTTTTCCGGCGGCGGGAGGAACGCGCGCAGGGCCTCGTAGCCGTCGCGCTCATGCACCGAAACGCCGGGCACGTTGCGGAAGTTGCGCCGCAATATGGCCGCGTCCTCGGGGTGCAGTTCGCAGGCCACCAGCCGGTCCTGCGGGCGCAGCAGCGCGGCGGCGATGGCGGGGGAGCCGGGGTAGAGGCCAAGTTGTTCGATCAGCGCGGTGTATTCCGCCAGTGCCGGGTCGCGCGCGGCCAGCACCTTGCCGATGCCATCGCGCCACTCGCCGGTTTTCTCGGCGGGGCCGCTGGTAAGGTCGTAGCGGCCGATGCCGGCGTGGGTGTCGAGCACCAGCAGCGGTGTGTCCTTGCGCTGCATGGCGCGGAGCAGCTGGATGAACAAAGCGTGTTTGACGCAGTCGGCGAAATTGCCGGCGTGGAAGGCGTGGCGGTAGTTCATAGGCTTTCCAATGGCCAGCGGGGTTTGCAGGGGGCGGTGAGCGGGTCGGTCAGCCCGGCGTTCAGGCGTTCAATCCCGGCCCAGGCGACCATCACCGCGTTATCCGTGCACAGGCGCAGCGGCGGGGCGATCAGGGTCTTGCCTCGCGCGGCGCAAACCGCGTCCAGCCTGGTGCGGATGGCGGTGTTGGAGGCCACGCCGCCAGCGATGATCACCGCCGAGGCATCCGGGCGGGCCAGAAACGCGTTCTCCAGCCGGTCGGCCAGAATATCCGTCACGGCGGCCTGGAAGCTGGCGGCAACATCGGCGGCAAGCTGGCGCGGCAAAGCTCCCACACCTTGCGCCGCGACCAACTGCGCCACTGCGGTTTTCAGGCCGGAGAAGGAGAAGTCACACCCCGCGCGGTGCAGCAGCGGGCGGGGCAGGGGATAAGCGGTGGCATTGCCCTCGCGCGCCAAAGCCTCCAGCGAGGGGCCGCCAGGATACGGCAACCCGAGCAGTTTTGCGGTCTTGTCGAACGCCTCACCCACCGCATCATCCAGCGTGGAGCCGAGTTTGTGGTAGCGCCCCACGCCCTCAACCACCACGCACTGGCTATGCCCGCCCGAGAGCAGCAGCAGCAAATATGGGAACTCCGGCTGCGCCCCGCTCAACCCCGGCAACCGGGCGGTCAGCGCATGGGCCTCCAAATGGTTGATGGCGAGGTAGGGTTTGCCCGAGGCAATGGCGGCACCCTTGGCAAAGCCGGTGCCCACCAGCAGCCCCCCGATAAGCCCCGGCCCGGCGGTGGCGGCAATCGCGCCGAGGTCCGCATAGCCAAGCCCGGCTTGGCGCAGCGCCTCCGCCACCAGTTGCGGCAGGGCGGCCAGATGCGCCCGCGCGGCAATTTCCGGCACCACCCCGCCCCACGGCGCGTGGTCGGCGATCTGGCTCAACACCAGTTCGGACAAAATCCGCCCATCCGGCGCCAGCACCGCGGCGGCGGTTTCGTCGCAGGAGCTCTCTATGCCCAGTACAGGTTTAGTCAGGTCCATACTTTTCTTTCCATGCGCCACGCTCTAGACCACGCTCGTGAAAACCGTAACACCCCCCGTTAAACCGCACCGCCGGGATTTGCCGCTCAGAGCCGGCACTCGTGGCTCCCCGCTTGCCCGCGCCCAGACCGCGACGTTCCTGGCACTGCTGCGCCAGTTCTGCCCGGTGCTGCGCGGCATGGATGTGTTCGAGGAGCATATCATCGTCACCACGGGGGACGCGGTGCAGAATCGCCCGCTCGCGGAAATCGGCGGCAAAGGGCTGTTCGCCAAGGAAATCCATGAGTCGCTGCTGGAAGGGCGGATCGATTTTGCGGTCCATAGCCTGAAAGACCTGGAGACGACGCTGCCGGACGGCATCACCCTGGCCTGCACCTTGAAGCGTGAGGACGCGCGCGATGTGCTGATCCTCCCCCCCGGCCACACCCCGGCGGACGCGGCCAACCCCTACGCGGCGCTGCCGCACGGCGCGAAAATCGGTTCCGCCTCGGTCCGGCGGCAGGCGCAGCTCAAGCACGCCCGGCCGGACCTGGAGTTTACACTGCTGCGCGGCAACGTCGGCACGCGGCTGGGTAAGGTCGAATCCGGAGAACTGGACGCCACTTTGCTCGCCTACGCCGGGCTGCGCCGCCTGGGCCTCGCGGACAAAGCCAGCGTGCTCATCAGCCCGGACATCATGGTGCCCTCCGCCTGCCAGGGCATTGTTGGCATTACCGTGCGCTCCGTGGATACCGAGTTGCTGGCCTTGCTTTCCGGCATCGAGGACCCGGAGGCGAAAGCCGTGGCCACCGCCGAGCGGGCGTTGCTCGGCGCGCTGGACGGCTCCTGCCGCACTCCCATCGGCGGCTATGCGCGGATGCTGGATGACGGCACGCTGCACATCACCGGGCTGGTGGCACGCGCGGACGGCACGTTTTTGCTCAAGCGCAGCGCCACGGGCGCGGTAGCGGACGCCGAGCGGATCGGCCGCGAACTGGGGCTGTCGTTAAAGGCGGATAGCCCGTCCGACATCTTCCTGCCGTGAAAATCCTGGTCACCAGGCCGGAGCCGGGCGCGAGTGCCACGGCCGCGCGGCTGGTGGCCATGGGGCATGAGCCGGTGCTGGCACCCTGCCTCGCCATCACGCCGCTGCCCGCGCGGCTACCGGAAAATATTTCCGCGCTGATTATTACCAGCGGCCAGGCGGTGGTGGCCTTGCCGCATGCGCTGCACGCCACGCCGGTATTCTGCGTTGGCGATGCCACCGGGGGAAAGCTGCGCGCGGCGGGGTTTACGCGGGTGGAAAGTGCGAGCGGCGATGCCACGGATTTATACCGCCTGATCGCCGAACGCCGCTTGGCCGGCCTGCATGTCATGGCGGTGGGCGAGCGCCACGGGCTGGCGCTCGCCCGGCAATTGCGCGCGGCGGGGTTTGCCGTGCAGCGCCGCACCGTGTACGCCGCCCGGCCACTGCGCGCGCTGCCGGAGCCCGCCGCCACAGCGTTGGCGGGCGGGAAAATCGCGGCGGCGCTGTTTTATTCCGCCGAGTCGGCCCGCGCGTTTATCCGGCTCCACCCCGTGGGTACGGATAAAATTACCGCCTATGCGCTCAGCCCGGCGGTGGCGGCAGCACTTGGCGGCTTGCCCTGGCGCGCAATCCGTGTCGCATTAGCACCTACCGAGGCGGACCTGATGGCATTGTTTTCATGAGCGAGACCGAGACCAACACCGAGACAGCAACCAAGAGCAACGCGGCCAACCCCGTGGTGCCTGTACCGGCACACGTGCCCGTGCCGAAAAAACCGCGCGGCCCGTTGTGGCCGGTGTTTTTGCTGCTGGTGTTTGCCGTACTGGCGGGTGGCGAGTGGTATTTGTGGACGCTGCAGCAGGCGGTGGCCGGGCAGGGTACGGCGGTTGCCGTGTTGCAGGCGCAGGTGGCCGATTTGCAGGCGCAGGCCGCCCGCACGCAGCCCAGCGCCAACAGCGTTACTGTGCAGGCGGATCTGGCGATGAAATTCGCCAGCCTGAGCGCGCAGGTGGACGCCATGCAGACCCAACTGGCCGCCGACCACGGTACGCTCACCACGCTACAGGTGAACGCCACGGACCTTACCAAGCTCACCGCGCGCATTGCCGTGCTGAACCAGTTGGAAACCGCGCGCATGGCGCTGGACGCCGGGCTGCCGCTGGGCACCATCGCCAATGCTCCGCCCGCGCTGGCGCAGTTCGCCACTGTTGCGCCGCCAACCGAGGCCGCGCTGCGCCTGAGCTTCCCCGCTGCCGCCGGTGCCGCTGAATCGGCCAGTATCGCCGGGGATGCGCAGGGGAGCACGTGGTCGCGCGTGCTGCTGCGGCTGGAGAATTTCATTACCGTCCGCCAGGGCGCGCATGTGCTCATCGGCAGTCCGGCGTCCGGCGTGCTGAGTCAGGCCGGGACTTTGCTCAACGCGGGCGATCTGGCCGGGGCGGTGGCGCAGGTGGACACGCTCACCCCGGCCACGCGGCAGGCCATGGGCAACTGGCTGGCGCAGGCGAAAGCGCTGCTGGCGGCGCGGGTGGCGCTCATCGCGCTGGCCGGGCAGGCGTAAGCCATGCTGCGCGCGGTTAAATTCATCCTCATTGCCGCGGTTTTTCTGGTGCTGGCGTGGTGGATCGGCGGGCTGCCCGGCAACGTGACCGCGCAATCCGGCGGGTACACGGTGGAAACGTCGGTCCCCGCCGCGATTCTGGTGCTGTTTCTCATTGCGCTGCTGCTCACAGTACTACTGCGCGTGCTGGGCGGATTGCGCGCCGCGCCGGGGGGCTTAAGCGCCTGGCGCGGCGGCCGCCGCCAGAAACTGGGCGAGGTTGCCATCCAGCGCGGGCTGGTGGCACTGGCCGCTGGGGACGCCACCGGCGCCTGGGCCGAGGCCGGGCGGGCACACAAGCTACTGGGCGACACGCCGCTGGTGCTGCTGCTCACTGCCGAGGCCGCGCGGCTTTCCGGGAAAACCGAACAGGCGCAGGCGGCGTTCAAACAGCTCAGCCAGCAGGAGGAAATGGGCTTTCTCGGCCATCGCGGCCTGCTGCGGCACCAGTTGGAACAAGGCGACCACGCGGCCGCCCAGGCCCATGCGCAGGCGGCGGAAAGCGCCTACCCCGGCAGCGCCTGGGTGCGCGGCAAGCGGCTGGAACTGGCGCTGCGCCAGCAGGATTGGCGGGCGGCGCTGGGGCTGACGCGGGTGCCGGCCGAGGTCGCGGCCTTGGCCACGGCGGCGGCGCGCACCAGTACGGACAAGCACCAGGCGCTCGCCTACGCCAAACAGGCGGTGAAGGCCGATGGCACGCTGGCTCCGGCCGTCGTGGCGCTGGCGCAGGCATTAACCGATGCGGACAAACTCCGCGCCGCGAAAAAAACATTGGCCGCCGGTTGGGCCGCCGCGCCGAATCCGTTAATCGCGCAGGCTTACCTCGCGCCGCTGACCGCGCCGATTGAGCGTGCGCAGGCGGCGGGCGATCTCGCGGCGGAAAAACCCGGCGACGCCGAGTCTGAATTGGTACTGGCGCAGACCTCGCTGCAGGCGGCATTGCCGGCCGAGGCGCGCCGCCATGCCCAAGCCGCCATTGCCGCCGGGGCCACGGATGCCCGCGCGGCGGACGTGCTGGCCGCGCTGGAGGGCAATCCCCCCACCGGCGGCGCCAAGCCCGCGTGGGTATGCGCCGCCTGCCACACGCCCCAGGCCGATTGGGCGCCCATCTGCCCCGCCTGCCACAAGCCCGGCACGCTGGCATGGCACACAGGCGCCCCCGCCGCTTGAAGCTTTTGGCGGCGGTCCTGCTGCTGCTCGTGGCCGCACCCGCCCTTGCACAAACGCCGGGGGACTGCGGCACCATCATCATCCCGCCGGGGCTGGGCATTGGTCCGGGCGCGGATGTCACCTCGTTCAACCCGCTGTTCATCACCTCGGAATACAACGCCGAAGCATCTGGGTTGTTGTTCGAATCCCTGCTGTGGATCAACCGTTTTCATCAGATCGACTGGTCGCGCAGCATCGCCAGCAGCGTGACCACGCCCGATGCCGGCAAAACCTACAACGTGACGATGCGCCCCTGGCTGTGGTCCGACGGCGTGCCGGTCACGACGAAAGATGTCGTCTACACCTTCAACCTTATCAAAGCCTATGGCACCAGCTACGCCGGTTATGGCGCCGGGGGCATGCCCGGTATCATCGCCAGCCTCACCGCCAGTGACGCCACGCATTTTCGGGTGGTGCTCACGCATCCGGTCAATCCGGACTGGTTCATCCTGAACGGACTTTCGCAGTTGCAGCCTTTGCCAGCGCACGCATGGGAGAAATACAACACCGACCAGATTTGGCAGGGCCAGAGCAGCCCGGCGTTTTTCAGCGTGGTGGATGGGCCGCTGCTGCTAGGTGGCTTCACCGTCGGCGTGGACGCGCAGTTTGTGCCGAACCCGCGCTATGGCGGTACGCCGATGCATTTTCAGCGGTTCATCATGAAGTTCGAGAACGCCGAGGGCCAGGAATTGCAGGCGGTGGAATCCGGCGATCTCGACATGAGCAACCTGCCGTTCGATTTATACGACCAGGCGTCACATTTGCCGGGCGATTCCGTGGTGACGCTGCCGCCGACCTATTCCTGGCATGAGCTGATCCCCAACCTCGCCAACCCCGCCACCGCTTATTTCACCGACGTGCGGGTGCGCCAGGCGATGGCGGATGCGATTGACCAGCAACAGATCATCAACCTCGCCATGCACGGTCATGGTCTGGCCGATTACGGCCCGGTGCCGGTCTCGCCGGATACGTTCCTCTCCCCCGCGGCGAAAGCCGGGAAATTTCCCGTGGACTACGACCCCGGCAAGGCAAAAGCCCTGCTGGCGGCGGCGGGTTATATGCCGGGAACTGACGGCATCGCGCAGAAAAAAGGGAGCAAGATTTCCTTCACCCTGGAAATTCCCGCCGGCCAGCCGTTGCGGATCGAGATGGCGGAATCCATGCAGCAGGATCTGCGCGCTGTTGGCATTGAGATGAAAATCCGTCAGGTCGAGTTCAACAAAATGTTGAGCGAGATGGTGCATGAGCCCACGGCGTGGCAGGCGATTCTCGTCGCGGAAAATCTTTCGGCCTATCCGTCCGGCGAAGACCTGTTCATCACCGGCGGATATTTGAACAACAACGGCTATACCGACAAGAAAATGGACGCCCTGGTGGCGCAAAGCACCAACCAGCCTGGCATGGGCGGGCTGTACGCCTACCAGGATTACGCCAGCGCGCAGCAGCCGGTAATTTTTCTGCCCAACGAGCAATATTCGCTGCTGGTCCGCAACGGGCTGCATGGTGTGGCGGATTTCATCAACCCGCTGGGCGCCTGGGCGCCGGAGAAATTATACTGCACGGCGGGGGCAACACCATGATCCGCATGGTGGTCAGGCGGCTGGCCTCGTCGGGACTTTCCATTGTCATCCTGGTGACTTTGGTATTCTTCATGGCGCATCTCACGCCCGGCGGCCCCGCCTATTCCATTCTCGGCCTCAAGGCGACCGCCACCTCCGTGGCGCAGCTCAACGCGCGCCTCGGGTTGAACCAGCCATTGTTGCAACAATACGCGCTGTGGTGGTGGCATCTGGCGCATGGGCAGCTCGGCTATTCCTATTTGCTCAACCGCCCGGTCGGCGCGCTGCTGTGGCAGTATGAGGTCAACACGCTGGTATTCTACTCCGTTGCAATTTTAATCAGCACCGCGCTGTCGATTCTGCTAGGTCTGGCGCAGGGCGTGTATTTCGGGCGCTGGCCGGCCAAACTCATCGGCGCGTTTCAGCTTGCCTTCTACGCGCTCCCACCCTTCTTTGTCGCCGCCATGCTGGTGCTGTGGTTTTCCGTGCAGCACCGCTGGTTTCCGGCTAGCGGCATCGCCAATTTGCGCCTGGTGCATCCGGGCGTTGGCTCCTACGCGACGCATCTGGTGCTGCCCGTCATCACCGTCACGCTGCTCACCACCTCGGCACTCTCCCGCTATTTTGGTGAGGCAGTTCATGAGGAGCTTGGTAAGGACTACGTGCGCACGGCACGGGCAAAAGGTGTAGGTTTTACCAACATTCTTTTCACCCATGTGCTGCGCAACGCGCTGCGCCCTCTGGTCACCATGCTCGGCCTCTCGTTCCCGTACATCTTCACCGGCGGCGTCATCGTGGAGTCGGTGTTCAACTACCCCGGCCTCGGCTGGTTGATGTGGCGCTCGGCGCTGGCGCAGGATTACCCCATCCTCATTGCCATCGTGCTGGTCATCGGCCTGCTTACCGTGCTCGGCAATCTGCTCGCGGACCTCGTCAACGGCCTGCTCGATCCCAGGGCGAGTTATGAATAATCGCGGCACTCTGGTTGCGGGCCTCACCCTTGGCGCGCTCGTGCTTTTCATCGGCTTCGTCGCGCCGTTCCTTTTCAGCGCGGACCCCTACGCCATTCACCCCGCCTACGCGCTGCAACCCCCCAGCCTCGCCTTCCCGCTGGGCACCGACGAACTTGGCCGCAACGAGTTTCTGCTCCTGCTTTCCGGCGGTTTCGCAACGCTCGTGGTCGCCCTCCCGGCGGCGGTGCTGGCCTTCATCACGGGCGTTGCCTACGGCCTGCTCTCCGGCCTCGCCCCCGCCTGGGTGGACCGCATTCTCATGCGCCTGCTCGATGCCGTCCTCGCGCTGCCCAGCCTCATCGTGTTGCTATTCTTCGCCTCGCTGGTGGCGCTGAACAACATCAGCCTGATCCTGCTGCTCGGCTTCATTTCCTGGCCCAGCCTGGCGCGGCTGGTGCGTAACGAAACCCTCGCCCAGCGCGGGCGGGATTTCGTGCTGGCCGCCGAGCAATCTGGTGCCTCGCGGCTCTACGTCGCGCGCGTGCATCTGCTGCGCATCATGGCGCCGGTGCTGGTGGTCAACGGCACTTTCATGGTCGGTGATTCTATTTTTGCCTTGAGTGCGCTCAGCTTTTTGGGTCTCGGCGTGCAGCCGCCGCAGGTCAGCTGGGGCAGTCTGCTGGAATCCGCGCTGGACATCATAGCACTTAACCCGTGGTGGCTGATCCTGCCGCCGGGCCTGCTGGTGTTCGCCTCCCTGCTCGCCGCCTCGCTCACCGGCCAGGGGTTGCTGCGCCGCTGGGGTAATGCGCGATGACCCCGGTGCTGAAACTCGAAAACCTCTCCACCAGCCTTCCCCGCAACGGCAAAACCGTGCCGATCCTGGAATCCTTAAACCTCACCATCAACGCCGGGGAAATGCTCGCCTTGGTGGGGGAGAGCGGCTCGGGCAAAACCATCGCCGCGCTCTCCATCATGCGCCTGCTCCCGCCCGGCGCCACTTTAGCCGGCGGCATCTGGCTGGGCGGGCAAAACCTCGTGCAACTCACCGAACCCGCCCTGCGCCGCATCCGTGGCCGCAGCGCCGGCATGGTGTTCCAGAACCCGCTCGCGGCACTCAACCCGTCGCGCACCGTGGCGTCGCAAATTGCCGAGGCCTGGCGTGTCCACAACGGCGGCAGCAAAAACACGGGCCGTGTGCTGGAACTTTTGGGCGAGGTCGGCATCCCCAACGCGGCGCAACGGCTGGATGACTACCCCCACCAGTTCTCCGGCGGCCAGCGCCAGCGCGTCATGCTCGCCATGGCACTCGCGTGCCGCCCCAGCCTGCTCATCGCCGACGAACCCACCTCCGGGCTGGACCCGCTGATCGCCCGTCAGATCATGGAGCTCATCGCCCGGCTGCGGCGTGAGCTGAACATGGGCGTGCTGTTCGTCACGCATGATCTTTCAGTGGTCGAGGAACACGCGGATGCCGTGCACGTGCTGTATGCGGGAAAATCCGTGGAATGGGGCAGCGCAAAACAATTCTTCGCCCACCCCCGGCACCCGTATAGCGAGGCGCTTCTGGGCTCCATCGCCCGCGTCGGCCAGGCGCGGCTGCACAACATTCCGGGCGCGCTGCCGGAACCCGAATCCCGCCCCGCCGGCTGCCGTTTCGCGCCGCGCTGCGCCCACGGCCAGCCCGATTGCGAAGCTGCCTTCCCGCCGCCCTCGCAGTTTGACGCAACCGTGGCGGCCTGCTTCTACCCGCTGCCATTGCAGGAGCGCCCGACCTACGCTGAACACCTGGCAAAACCCGCCCCGCAAAAATTCACACCGCAATTGCAGGCGGAAAACCTAACCGTGCGCTACGCCGGCAAAACCGGCTGGTTCGGCGCCGCCAACACGCCGCCGCCCTCCTTGCGTGAGGCCACATTCGCGCTCGGCCGGGGCGAGTGCCTGGGCGTGGTCGGCGAGAGCGGCTCCGGCAAATCCACCCTGGGCCGCGCCGTGCTGCAAATGCTGCCCTATGAGGGCCATGTGCTGCTGGAAGGCCGGGATTTTGGCACCCTCCACGGCGCCGCCCGCCGCGCGCAACGCCGCCGCCTGCAACTGGTATTCCAGGACCCGCGCGAATCCCTGAACCCGCGCCTGCGCATCGGCGACATCATCGCCGAACCCTTGCGCCTACATGGCGGCATCCCCCATGCGGCACTGCGCGAAAAAGTGGAAACGCTGCTGCACCGCGTCGGCCTCAACCCGGAAATGGCGCGGCTTTACCCCGGCACGCTCTCGGGCGGCCAGGCGCAGCGCATCGCCATCGCCCGCGCCCTGGCAGCCTCCCCCGGCATCATCGTGCTGGACGAACCCACCTCCAGCCTGGATGTCTCGACCCAGGCCATGCTGCTCAACCTTTTAAAAGACCTCGCCTACAAGGATGCGCTTTCCTACATCCTCATCAGCCATGACTTCGCGGTGGTCAGCTACATGGCCGACCGGATCGCCGTGCTGCATGAAGGCCGCATCGTGGAAATGAATACCACCGCCGAACTCATCGCCGCCCCCCAGCACGCCTACACCGCGGCCCTCATTGCCGCCGCGCCGCAATTGCGCAGGAGTTAGATTCTGGCGGCCTCCGCCTGGCGCAGCACGCGCAGGAAGTTGCCGCCCCAGATTTGCGCAACCGCCGCCCGGTCGTACCCGCGGCGGAACAATTCGGCGGTCAGGTTTGGCGCCTGTGCCGCATTCATGAAATCGCTTACCCCGCCGCCGCCGTCGAAATCCGTGCCGATGCCGACATGCTCCACGCCGATCCGCCGCACCGCGTAGTCGATATGGTCGGCGATGTCCGCGACGGTCAGCTCGGCGGCGCGGGCCTTGGGGCGCAGGAAGTTGGAGACCATGGTCACCTGCACCAGCCCGCCGGTGGCCTTTAATATGTCGAGCTGTTCGTCATCGAGGTTGCGCGGATGCTCGCACAGCGCGCGCATGCAGGAATGCGTGGCGATAACCGGCACGCGCGAGAGTGCGGCGGCCTGCATCATGCTGGTTTTGGCGGCATGGGAAATATCCACGAGAATACCAAGCTCGTTCATGCGGGCGATGACATCACGGCCAAAGGGGGAGAGGCCGCCGTGCTCGGCTTCAACGTCTTTTAAATCCCGCCGGGGAATCGCGGCATCGGCGATTTCGTTGTGCCCGTTATGGGTTAGGGTGATGTAGCGCACCCCGCGCGCGGCAAAATCGTCGAGCGCACCAAGGTTTTTGCCGAGGGCGTAACCGTTCTCAATGGCCGGGATGATCGCGGTGCGCCCAGCGGCGAACGCGGCTTCGATTTTATCCGCCGTGGGGGCGAGCACGCCGCCGCTGCCATCGGCCGGGGCCATGGCGGCGATATCGTCCAGCATGGAGCGGGCGCGCGCGTTGGCGGCCAGGTGCCCGGCATCATCGCGCGGGCCTTGCGGCACGTAGGCGACAAAGCACACCCCGGCGATGCCCCCGGCCTTCAACTTCGGCAGGTCGACGCAGCGCGGCCCGTCCACAAAGGGGCTGGGACCGTCCGGCCAGGGGATGTCGACATGGGTGTCGATGGTGAGCAAATTCTCATGGGGATTCGGAATCATGCGGCATCGTCCAGCGCGCGGCGCCCAGCGTCAAGCGCTTTGCGCATCACGCTGGGCAGCGGCGCGGTGGCTGCGGGGGCGCGCAACGCGTCCGCGGGCAGGGCTTTGCGCCGCGCCGCCTGCACGTTCAGGGTCAGGGAAAAATGCGTGAACACATGCCGCACCTCCCCGGCATCCCGCCACTTTGCGGCGACGGGCGGGGTTTCGGGCAGCGCCAGCATGCCGCCCAGCAGGCCGCGCGGCGGGCGGCGGAGCAGCCACACGTCGTCTTGCGCATCCATAAGCACGTAAACGACCCCGTTGCGGTGCGGGCGTTCCGGCTTTTTGGCGCGCACCGGCAGGGTCGCGGCAATCCCCCGCGCCTGCGCCGCGCAATGGCCGTGCCAAGGGCAACGGCCGCAATCGGGGCTCTGCGGCGTGCAGATGGTGGCGCCAAGGTCGAACAGCGCTTGCGCGAAATCCCCCGGCGCCGCCCGCGCGGCTCTATCCTCTAGCAAGCGCGCCGCCGCCGCGCCGATCTCCTTTTTGCCGCCGGGCAAAGGCGCGTTGATGGCGAACACCCGCGCCGCCACGCGCTCGATATTGCCGTCCACCGGCAGCACCGGCAGGCCAAAGGCAATCGCGCCGACGGCGTTGGCGGTGTATGGGCCAATGCCGGGCAGCGCGCGCAGCCCCTCGATGGTTTGCGGAAACGTCCCCAGCGCCGCCACGGCCCGCGCGCAGGCGTGCAAATTACGTGCGCGGGCATAGTAGCCAAGCCCGGCCCAATGCCCGAGAACATCGTCCACCGGCGCCACGCCTAATGACTCAATCGTAGGATACGCCGCCAGAAATTTCGCGTAATAGGGGATCACGGTGGCGACCACGGTCTGTTGCAGCATGATCTCGGAGAGCCACACATGATAAGGATCGGCGGGCATGCCGGGGGCTGAACGCCAAGGCAGGTGCCTGCGGTGGGCGCCGTACCAGGAGAGGAGTTTAGCGGCCGGTGGCTGAGCGGAAGAAACGGGTTTCACAAATCCAGGATGTGCCGCCTGCGGAGGCGCCGCGCAACTATTCTCCACGTGGCATCGCGGGGCTGCTGGCCCCGGTGCTGCGCCCGGCGTTCAAACGCCGCGCCCCCGCCGCCGCCGCACTACTGGCGGACTGGCCGCAACTGGCCGGGCCGGAGTTGAGCGCGCGCGCCGCCCCGGTTAAATTCGCCGGCGGCACGCTCACCTTGGCCTGCACCGGCCCCACGGCGATGGAGTTGCAACTGGTCAGTCCGCAGATTATCGCCCGCCTCAATTTGGCGCTGGGCCATAACATGATCGAGCGGCTGCGCTTCGTGCAGCAGGCGCCGGGTGTGAGCGCGCCCAAACCCCGCGCCGCCGCCATGGCCCCGGTGGCCCCGCCGGCGGATTTGCCCGAAGGCCCGCTGGGGGAGGCGCTGGCGAAACTCTACCAGGGGATACAAACCCGGCGCTGAATTTACGATTCGACTCGTCCGCCAGAATCCGCTTACACTAGATATAGAGGTAAACATGCTTTCAACACGCCGTAATGTACTAGCCCTAGTGGGAACTGCCGTCGCGGTGCCCACCGCCGCCGCGCTGTATCTGCACAATCGCCAGCAGATTTCCGCCCAGGCTGCCACTCCGGCCGCGCCAGTTGTGCCCGCCGCCGCGGCTGCCCCGGCTGCGGCGGCCCCGGCCCCCGCTGCCGTGGCCAATGCCAATTCCCCGTTCGGCCAGCGCTCCATCGGCTCGCCCAATGCCCCGGTCACGGCGCATGAGTATTTCTCGCTCACCTGCACGCATTGCGCGCATTTCGCCACGGTTATCATGCCGCAGGTCAAGCCCGCGCTGGTGGATACCGGCAAATTGCAGATCATCTACCACGACTTCCCGCTCGACCAGGTGGCGCTGATGGCCGCCATGGTGGCGCGCCATTTGCCGCCGGACGAATACTACCCGTTCATCGAGGCGCTGTTCGCCAGCCAGGACGACTGGGCCTTCCAGCCGAATGAGGATTACCATGCCTCGATCTTCAAATACGCCGCGCTGGCCGGCATGGACCAGGCGACCTACACCGCCGCCATCGCTGACGATAAACTGAAGGCCTTCATCCTGCAGGGCCAGCAGCAGGCCGAGGCGATGGATCATATCGACGCCACCCCCACTTTCATCATCAACGGCAAAATCTACCCCGGCGCGATGGAGTATGACGACTTCGTCGCCGCCGTGGCCAAAGCCGCCGCCACATAACAGGAGCGCTCCCGTGCCAGCCCGTTTTGCCCGCCTGCGCATTGCCGGTTTCAAAAGCTTCGCGGACGCCACCACGGTGGAGATCCTGCCGGGATTAACCGGCGTGATCGGGCCGAACGGCTGCGGCAAATCCAATGTCGTAGAGGCGCTGCGCTGGGCGATGGGCGAGGCCAACGCCCGCAACATGCGCGGCACGGAAATGGAGGACGTGATTTTTGCCGGCACCGCCGGGCGGGCGTCGCGTAATCTGGCGGAAGTCACACTGACGCTGGAGGACACCCTCGGCCTGGCACCACCGCCCTTCCATGAGGCGGCGGATCTGGAAATTTCCCGTAAAATCGAGCGCGGTTCCGGCAGTTCCTATCGCGTTAACGGCAAGGAAGCCCGCGCGCGTGACGTGCAGACGCTGTTTGCCGATCTTGCCTCCGGCGCGCGCGCCTCGGCGATGATCAGCCAGGGGCGGGTAGGCTCGCTGGTGAATGCGCGGCCGGAGGAACGCCGCGCCCTGCTGGAGGAAGCCGCCGGCATCACCGGCCTGCACGCCCGTCGGCACGAGGCCGAGCTGAAGCTGAAAGCCGCCGAGCAGAATTTAACCCGCGCCGATGACCTAAAAGGCCAGATCGAGGCACGCCTGACGGAGCTGAAGAAGCAGGCGCGTCAGGCCACCCGCTACCGCAACCTTTCCGGCAACATCCGCGCGGCGGAGGCGGAGTTGCTGGCCATTCAGCGCGCCATGGCCGTGCTGGCGCGTGATGCCGCGCAGGAAGCCTTTGCCCTGGCGGAAACGCGGGTGACGGAAGCGACCATCGCCGCCGAACAGGCCGCGACTCGCGCCGCCGAGACCGAGGCCGCGCTGCCCGAACTGCGCAGCGTGGAATCCGAGTCGCGCACCGCGCTGGAACGTGCCCGCATTGCCAGTGAGCAATCCGCCGAGGTGGAAACCCGCGCCCGCGCCGCACTGACCGAAGCGCGCACGCGGCTGGATGCGCTGACCCGCGACCATGCGCACGCAAGCCGGCTGGTGGTTGATGCGCAGGCCGCGCAGACTCGGCTGGAAGAGGAACAGACCAAACTGCTGGCCGAGCTGGTATCCGCCCCCGCCGCCCTGGAAGCCGCCGGGCATGCGGAGGATGCCGCGCTGGAAGCCATGCGCGCCGCCGAGGCCACCACGACCAAGGCGACCGAGGATGCCGCGCGTATCGCCGCCGAGGGCGACGCCGCCCGCCGAGCCCTGGCCGAGGCCGCCGAACGCGCCCGCCGCGCCGCCACCCGCGCCGCCGAGGCGCTGGCCGAGTACAATAAAATCGCCGCCAGCGTGATCCCGCCCGAGCGCGTGGCCGCCGCCGAGGCCGAGCGCGCCGCCGCCGAAGCCGCCCTGCTGGAAGCCCGTGAAGCGGTAACCGCCGCCGAGGCCGCGCGTGCGCAGGCGGAAACCGAAGCCGCCGTGGCGCGTACTCAGGCGGAAACCGCGCTGGCCGCCGCCCGCACCGAGGCCGCCGCCGCTGAATCCGCGGCGCATAAAATCGCCACCGAATACGACGCTTTGGCCGCCCTGCTGGCGCAGAAATTCGGCCGCGAATCTGCCCCGATTCTCGACCAGATCACGGTCCCCCCCGGCCTGGAAGCGGCCCTGGGTGCGGCACTGCGCGAAGAACTTTCCGCCAGCGCCGATGAGCAGTCCGCCCGTCACTGGCGCAAATTGCCGCCGCTCGACCTCGCCGTGGTGCCGCTGAAAACCTTCGCCAATCTGGTGCAAGGCCCGGCGGCGCTCACCCGCGCGCTGTCGCATATCCTGCTGCTGCCGGAAGGTGCTGATGGCAATCTGCACCAGGGCAACCTCACCCCCGGCCAAATTCTCGTCTCGCGCGAGGGCGCGGTGTGGCGCTGGGATGGTTATACCGTGCGCGCCGGTGCTGCCTCCGAGGCCGCCGTGCGTTTAAAACAGCGCAACCGGCTCGCCGAACTGGAGCGCGAACGCAACACCACCCGCGAGGCCGCCACCGCCGCGCGCGAGTTGCGTGTAACCGCCGAAGCCGCCGAGCGCGCCGCCCGTGCCGCCGAGACCCATGTGCGCGATACCCGCCGCGCCGCCGAGGCCACCGCGCGTGACGCGCGGCGCGCGGCGGAGCAGCGGTTTGACCGTTCGCGCTCGGAAGCCATCCGGCTGACCGCCGAGGCCGAGCGTGCCGGCGCCAGGGAGGCCAGTGCGCGCACCACCCGCGACCAGTTGGCGCATGAGGATGCCGAGGCGCAGGCAGCGCTGGCGCAGGTGCAGGCCAATGCCGCGCAACTGCCTGATGTGAACATCGCCCGCGCCGCCGTGGACGCCGCCCGCAACGCGCTGAACCAGGCCCGCCAGGCCGAATCCGCCGCCCGCCAGAAATTCGAGGCCCTGCGCGCCGCTGACATCGCCCGCACCCGCCGCCTGGAGACCCTGGCCAATGAAATGGCCGGCTGGAACGAGCGCGCCATTGACGCTACCGACCGGCTGACCGACCTCGCCGCCCGCCATGGCGAGGCCGTGGCCGCCATCGCAGCACTTGAAGCCGCTCCCGAACAGGCCGCCGCCGCACGGCGCGAGGCGCTGGACAGCCTGGAGGCCGCCGAGGCCGCGCACCGCCGCACCGCCGAAGCGCTGCACAACGCGCAGCGCGACGCCGATGCCGCCAGCCGCGCCGCGCGTGCCGCCGAATCGGCTTTGGGTGCCGCGCGCGAGGCGCGGGCGCGTGAGGAAGGCAACATCACCGCCGCCAACCATGCCTGGGGCACGGTGGCAGAGCGCATTCTGGAACGCCTGGGCGCGAACCCGGCATTGCCCGACCCGCCGGCGGAGCTGAGCGCCGAGGCGGAAGAAAAAGCCCGCAAACGCTGGGAGCGGCTGACCCGCGAGCGCGAAGAAGTTGGCCCGGTTAATCTGCGCGCGGAAATCGAGGCCACCGAAGCCGAGGAGGCGATCGCCACCATCGAGCGCGAACGCGGCGAGATCACCACCGCCATTGCTAAACTGCGCGGCTCCATCGGCCATTTGAACCGCGAGGGCCGCGAGCGGCTGAGCACCGTGTTCAACGAGGTGGACCGCCATTTCCAGGCGCTGTTCTCGCGCATGTTCGGCGGCGGCAAGGCGCATCTGGCGCTCGTTGGCTCCGATGACCCGCTGGAAGCAGGTTTGGAAATTTACGCGCAGCCGCCTGGAAAAAAACTCAGCACGCTCTCCCTGCTTTCCGGCGGCGAGCAGGCGCTCACCGCGCTGTCGCTCATCTTCGCCGTGTTCAAATGCAACCCGGCGCCGATCTCGGTGCTCGACGAGGTGGACGCGCCGCTGGACGACGCCAATGTGGAGCGTTTCTGCAACCTGCTGGAAGACATGGTGCGCGAAACCGGCACCCGCTTCCTGGTGGTGACGCATCATCATCTCACCATGGCGCGGATGGACCGCCTGTACGGCGTGACCATGCAGGAACGCGGCATTTCCCGCCTGCTTTCCGTGGATTTTTCGAAAGCGGTGGAAATGGTCGACCCTGGGCACGCGCTGGCGGCTGAATAAGCCCCGCGTTGCCGTGACCATGCCCTGAAAAACAAACAAAATCTCCAGGAAACCAGACAATGCCGCAGATCGAAATCTATACCAAGTTCAAAATCCACGATGGCCGGCTGGAAAATTTCAAGGACGCGGTGGAGGGGCTGGTTAATATCGCCAAGGGCGCCGGCCCGCGGGTGCTGCGCTATGACTGGTTCCTGGATGATGACCGGCGCGAGTGCATCGCCATGGAAGTCTATGCCGACGCGGCGGCGATGGAGGCGCACAGCGATCTCGCCGGGGAAGATCAACTGGCTTTGCGCGAATGTGCTTACCGCTCGGTCGAGGTGCTGACGGGCGCGATGCCCGAGGACGATGTGATCCCCGGCGGCGGCACCAAACTGTTCCGCTTCGTGCAAGGGCTGGACTCGGGCTCGGCGGCGGCCAAATTCTCCGCGGCGCCGGGCGCGGGGGCGACGCCGCATATCGAAATCTACACCAAGTTTTTCATCAACCCCGGCAGCCTGGATACGTTCAAAACCGAGGCGGCGGAACTGCTGCGCGTTGTCCGCGCCAGCGACACCGGAACATCGCGCTACGACTGGTTTTATGACGATGAGGGAACCCAGTGCCTAGCATTGGACACCTACAACGACGCCGCCGCGATGTTCGCGCATATGAAAAACTGCCACGACGCGCATGAACGCCTGCTCAGGAATGCGACCATGGTGACCGAGTTTTTGGGCGCGCTGCCGGAGCCGGCGATGGCGGCGGTGGCGAAATACGACCCGTATATTCTGCCGTTTTTCGCCGGGCTGAAGGGATACTCGGCGGGCGGGTTTGGGTAAGGCCCTAAATTACGCGTGCGAAGGGTGGAGGGGACAAAGGCTCTGGCCTTAACCCCCCTTCAACCTTCCCGTGGCAGTACTTGAACTGCCACGGGGTAGTAAAAGTCTTTGTAAAATGCTGAAGGTTACGCAGCGCACCCCTCTTGTCTAGCATGTGTCTATTCATCCCGTGCTAGTTTTGTCTAGGCAGTAAAAACCGAGACTTGGCATCATTAATAAAACAAAGCAGCGGTTCTACCAAGCGGAGAAGCCGGAGCGGGATGAGGCAGCGGCGATGCCGGAAGCCGGCTGGCAATCGGAAAAGCGAAGAATCATCTTCCGTTTGACAGGGGGCTTCTGTAATGCTTTGGAGAGGGACTAAGTTCGATAGATTAATAGGTTAAGTGAATGTACATTCCTCCCGCCGCCGCCTTAAATAAGGCGTTAATTATGGACAACGGCCGTGACGTTGTCACAATGCCAAAGAAGCTTTTTTCGATGCTTCTTAGAGCCGCGTTTGCGGCGGTGTTTGATACTCGGTGGTATCGGGCGGCCTATCCGGATGTTGCGGCGGCTGTCGACAAGGGGGAGGTTGCCTCCGAGCTGGATCATTTCATCGAGGGTGGGTACTGGGAAGGGCGTATGCCATGCTCTTTCGCGGTGAATGAGGAGTGGTACAAGCGCCATTACAGTGACGTGCGCGAGGCCATTGAGACCGGCGAGATTGTGAGCGCGCATCTTCACTACAATAAGACTGGCTATTTTGAAGGGCGGGTTCCCGACGCCGCGGCAGCGCTGGTTATAGCGAAGTGGAATCACGCGCTCGCGGAGGCGGCGCAGCTTGAGGGTGAGACCGCCTAACGGGGCGTCTTGCCTTGTTGGGCCATGCCACAAACGGGCTGGGCGCGATGAGAGCTATTGGGCCGCTTTGCGGTTTTCAGGGCTCTTTTCTTAAGAGGGTCGGTGTGTGTTGCGGAAAGCGGAGTTGTGAGCGTTTGCAGACTCCATGGATAACTGGTTAGTCTGCGGCAATGAACAGGAAAGCACAGTTGAAGCCCCGCGCTTCGAAACGGGCGCCCGGCGCAGATCTGCGGCCTGCCGGTGGCAGGGGGCAGGCTCCCAAGATATTCTTTACGATTGTGGCGTGGAATTACCTCTCCTACGCCGCCACCTTGATGGCGTCAGTCAAACGTCAGCATCCTGAAGCGCTCCGGTATATCATTGTGTGCGGCAAGCCAGAAAGCCGGCCCCAGCTTGAGGTCGACGCCGAGATTATGTACGCCGACCAAGTTGATATTCCCGATGTCGAGTCCATGACCTTCGTTTACGATGTCATGGAATACGCCACGGCGGTAAAGCCTTACGCCTTTCTGTACTTCTTCAACCAGAACAAGAACGCGCATGTTGTCTATACCG
>Ga0182014_10000878_pt1 | contig 41162 bp, 38 predicted proteins | sample 612S2DmetaG_FD_120489 | JGI IMG/M metagenome (GOLD analysis project Ga0182014, IMG submission 120489) | Permafrost microbial communities from Stordalen Mire, Sweden - 612S2D metaG | ecosystem: Environmental > Terrestrial > Soil > Wetlands > Permafrost | place: Sweden: Stordalen | collected... | reverse complement strand
CCGGCCACTTTGCATTGCAAAGTGAACTACCCGACGCCGACGATCTCGTGCCGTTCGGCACAATTCAGGTAACGCGTCGTCTCGCCATCTGAGAAAGACTGACTTCTGCCACGGGCTGCTAGCCCGTCAGGCCTCACTACTCTCGGCCGAGGCTCCGTTGGCACGGTCCCGCATCCACAGATCTCCCCATCCCTCGCCAACCCGTCAACAAATCCCCGTATCGTTGTGGTATCTTATAGCACAATAATCAGTTGCATCGATTTTGAGGCGCGATGATCATCTGCGAACCACACTTCGGCTTGGCTTCTGAAGGAGCGAATCGCCCCTCAGTGACGTGGCGGGGTGATTTCTGCGCCCTCGGACACTCGCCCTGCGCCGGCAAGCCAACCGGAGGTGCCTCGCCCCATGGTGTCTGATGACCCCGAACTTCATTTGCCGATTCTACCTGAGCCATATCAAGCAGCAATCAAGCTGTCATTCCTCGCACCGAGTGGCTATGGCAAGACGACGGCTGCTGGAATAGTGGGCGCCCTTTTCCACGCAGTCAATATCCGACTCGCCGCACCACTTTATGATCTGCAACGTGTTATCTACAACTTTATCGGCAAGGAGAATCACGATCAGCAGGATGGCGAACTACTCCAATTCTTGGGCGCCAAGATCCAGCGGGAGAAGCCTCATTTTCTGGCCCTCAAGTTCTTTGATAACGTCTTACACGCAAACATTGGTCAGCGTTCCTCGATCATTACAAATGATGACTGCAGACCTCACAACTATCCGTACCTGAAAGCTTGGGGGTTTAAGTTCGTTGCTATTCAAGGCGTTCGTCGCTCGCGCCTAGATCACACTCCCATCGACCCACAGAACGAAATAGAATGGCGCGTTGATCAGATTCCGCACGACCTTCTTCTATGCAATACTGGCGATCTCGCTCAACTGCGGTCGGCTGTCCAAGAAATGATGGAGAACCATTTCAATGTTCAAGAAGTGTTACGTCATACCGACACGAATGGCATGTAACGCCGACTGCGTGTTCTGCTCAAGTAGGTTCCGAGAAGCAGAGTTCGCTGGACTTCCAGAGCACATGGCAGTCGATGCTGACTTTTCCCGCGTACTTCATAGTCTGACTTCAGAACCCGTTCTGAAGTACGAGATAACAGGCGGCGGCGAGCCCTTCCTGAATCGCCATCTCCAAGCAATAGTCAACAGCATCAAGTCCGCACTGCCCTCGGCCTACCTCAAGGTCTATACGAATGGCCACATATTTCGGCGAATCGAAGGAATTGATGAATTGAATATTTCGGTTGCTCATTGGGATACATCCCTAAACAATGCCATCTTTCGCCTCCACCAGCCGAGAAACATCTTCAGCGTCCTTGACTTCTTCTCGCCGGAACGGACTTACAAACTGCGCCTGTCTATTCCAATGATAAAAGGTGGGATCGACGATCCAGCGAAAGCGCGGGAGATGATCGACAAAACGTGCCTGCACGTTGATGGCTATGTCTTACGCCCCTTGTTCCCATTCACACCACAGAGGGCGGATTATGACGGCGAGTTTCATATCGATGACCCACGAGTCGAACTCGACTATGGGGCGTGCGGACATGACAATGTACTACTTTGGATGCCGAACAACAAGACATATAGGGGCTGGAATCTAGCGAGAGAGCGAAGCTGTGGATCAGTCTGAATCCTCTTCGTCTGGTTGGCTCACTGGTACCGAGATTCGGGAGCAGGTCAGCCATGGTCGGATCATAATTTCACCATTCGACCAGCACCTGCTGAACCCGAATTCGTATAATTACCGCCTCGGGCCGTGCATTAGAAGGATCAAGAACGAGGTTATTGATCTGAAATGTGAAGATGAATATGAGGAGCTTGAGATTCCTGAGAAAGGCCTCGTACTTATTCCAGGGGAATGCTACTTGGGTTGCACTGTTGAGGAGTTTGGATCAGACTACTATGCTGCTCTACTCACGGGGAGGAGTTCTGTTGGACGGAAATTCATAACAAATCACATTACGGCCGGACTTATTGACCAAGGCTTCTTTGGGAAGCTCACACTTGAAATCGTCGTTTGCAGGCCCACGCGGGTCTATCCCAACATAGTGTTTGGTCAGATTTTTTGGTTCACGGTTGCTGGCCGTCCATTTCTATATTCGGGCAAGTATCAGAACCAGCACGAACCCACTCTTTCCAAACTCCACTTCGACGGCTTTGGAAGAACATGACGGTGACACGACGGGCGCAAGGCGGTGGTGGCGAACGTCCAGGCGGGGGAGGCTTGGCTGCTGGATCTTCTCTTTCTGCCGGAACATCGCACGAGAAGAGGCCGGATGTACCCCTCCTAGTCGATCGCACTATTGTGGGTTGGAGCGGGAAACTTCGGAGTATTGGCAAGCAACGCCTCGCCGATATGTTTGACACGGACATCGTCGAAGACTTCAATCTCGTCAAAGCACTCGGCTTGCCTACCTATGATGCGTATCTAATTCCTTGCGTCGAGTTCATTAAGAAGTTCGCTTGGTTTAGAAAGAACTTTATCCACACGCACTACTATCTGAACCTCCTTCCCACAGAGACAGGCTTCAGGAAGCTATCACTGGTCGGATTCGGCGACCTTGATGAAGCGCGGCGATTCATTGGCTCGCATCTGGATGGACGCCATGACAAATACATGCTGCGGATTTCAGAGTTCGAGGACAATGTCTACGGCGGTTCAATTATGAGTGAATCAGACATTGTACTTGCAGAACTGTCCCAAGGGCTACAGCAGAAGGTCGCATACGGCGCCGTCCCCGTGGTGGGTCTAACGCTGACATCGTACCGCAAGACCGCTAAGTACAGTACAGATGATCCTTTCGAACGGACGCTCTTGTGGAGGGCGATAGAGGCTATCATGATTCGGGGACAAGCCGGCGCGAGACTGCCAGCCTGTGCCTCGCTCGTGCACGAGTGCGGGCGCTACTGGTTCGTCAAGGGTTACTTCGAGTTCGCATACACGAGATGCACGGACGGCGCGCCACTTCGCCTCGTGTTCTTTGATGTGAAACTGGGCCCGGCGTACTACAACGTCGAAGCGATTGGGTAACTAATGTCGATGAGCAGAAGGAGTTATTGCTTCTCGGGCTGTGATACATGTGAAGCATTCGTTGCCCTCCCGGGCGTGAAAGAAGTGAGGTAATGGCTGATCAAGGTCGTGGCGGGGAGACGAAGCGCGTCCTCTCCGGACCAAGCGAGACAGTCGCCATCAGGTTTGACACACTAAGATACCTGCTGCATGTATTCGTCGTGAAAGTGCGCCGGGCGGACGATTGGGTTGGACCGCTCGGTATTTTAGCCACCGTGACGTTTACGTTGTTGGTGTCAGATTTCAAGGATCGGCTTGGGCTCACGGGCCCGCAGTGGCAGGCTGTCGCGGGAATGACGTTCCTGGCTTCCCTGATTTGGTTTCTGTATGCGGTCATTCAGCGTTTTCGAGTTCCTTCGACGGACAGCTTGCTCAAAGAAATTTGCGCCAACGCTATCCGAAGGGACGAGTGGCGCGTGCTGTTCTTCCTTAAGGGAAATGCTCAAGACCGTCTGGAGAGATTCTTGGTCTTTCGCGATGTAGTCTGGGACTGTTTTGTTCTGCCTCACATGCGATATGCTCATGACGTTCCACTTGAGCTTCAGGAGGCATCTTTCGTGCATTGCATCGCGGCATACCTTGGACTCGGAACCAAGCAGGTATCGATTAGATACATGGACGGTGTAGACTCTACTTCTGTCAAGCACTCTGAACGAGCTCACCAGGAGACCTGTTATTCCTTCAAGTTTTATTCGGTGGTCATTCAGGCTGAGGATCAAAAAGAGAAGGCGCTTGCTCGGAAATCGTTCGAGATCGGTGGAAAGGAGTTCAGTTGGCTTACCCTCAGCGAAATAGAGCGGCACAGCAACACGCTAAAGAGGAATGCAGACATTCTGAACCACCTCACGGTTAACTACGATCTGTTTTTCAACAAAGCTCCTAATGCCATCAAACGGCTTATAGCGACTGACCCGGAGGTTGGCGGAGGACCACATCCGCACAAGGACGACCGTTCCATGGGTGCAAAGACGTAGCCGAGGTTAGAAGGTGCCTGTGCGTGCTGCCCCAAAGCTGCGGCAGTGTCACTGTACCGGAGCGGACTGAGCCGTCACCTGAGCCGAAAGCTGCCGTTTTCTGTCTCCTCCCTCCGCTTCTCGTCGGAGGCCCGCTGCCGTGCCGCGATCTCGTCCAGCGCTCGCCGTTTCGCTTCCATCCGCACGTGCGAATAGCGCGAGAGCATGGCGCGCGAGACGTGGCGGGCAATGTTCATGGTCACCTCATCGCCAGCACCAGATTCCCGGAAGTTTCGTGCCCAGCGTGCGGCGGTTGTCGTGCCACTGGCTATTGTTGGACGCCAATACGTCTGAATTCCTGCCGCGCTTTTGGGGCAGACTGTCCCCGACTCGTACAGAGGTCGGATGCCGCAGGACCGCCAGGCGGAATGGAGGGTGGCGCGGATCAACTCAGCGTAGGCCGACGGACGGTGTGCAGTGAGGAGTTCTCGCGAACTGCACACAAGTGCACACAAATTTCCGGACCGATCAAAAAGCGAACGCCGCAAACTACTGAAAAATCAAGTAGTTATGGTCGGGGCGGGGCGATTTGAACGCCCGACCCCCTGCGCCCAAGGCAGGTGCGCTACCAGGCTGCGCTACGCCCCGACAGGTGTTGCTCTCTCCATCCTAAAACACTTCTTGACTCGCCGCACTCCGCGACGGGGTGCAAAACTGCTCAAGACAGGCCCGAGCGTGGCAAAACCGTGACAAAACCCATCAGTTGAGCCTCTCCGTGTCCAAACTCCGTCCAGGATCCGGTGGGCGGTGAGGTCGACGTGGGCGCAGCCGCCAGAAAAATCGCGCAGTTCAGGCTGTCCCGGTTCCGGTTGTCCCGGTTCCCGGGGCTCTGACCAGCCCATCGATCTTGTTGGCGAGCAAGCGGGGGTCCACCATCATTGGTATCACCCACCAGGTCGCATCGATCGAAAGCAGCAGGTGGCGCGACCCGGCCTCGCAGTCGTACTGCAGTCGCGACTCCATGACGCGGCGTACTTCGGGTTGAACCTTGTCCACGGGGCGAGGTTGCAGCATCAGCAGAACCGGGCCAGTCCACCGGAAGAGCGAGCCCTCACATTCGAAGGACCGCTTCACCGATTCCGCCAGGAAGCGCAGGGCCATGTCGCCCACATCCCGGCCGTACCGCTGGTTGTACAGCTTAAGGCGATCCATCAGCAGGACCACCACGCACGCGGGGGATTGGGACGCGCAAGCCTCGGTCAGGGCCGCCTCCGCGGCGAGCCTGCCGCCTAAATCCGTGACCGGATCCCGCGCGGCCAAATCGGAATTATCGTGGGACCGGATTTCAGCGGCCTGCCGGATTTCGGAAATGCACTTCGCGAGATCTGCTTTCCGTTGTTGGAGGGTCGCCGGGTCGCCCGCAGTATGCATCTTTTGCGCGATATCCTTTAGTTGGCTTGTGTATTCCGGTTTGGCCACCGCCAAGTCGGATAGTGTGCCCACTAGCAGGTCGATCGCCGCTGTCAGTTCGGAGATTTGCGAGAGGAAGTACCCATTCGTCCGGGCACAGTGGTGCTGGAGGAAATTGATGGCTATTTCGGCCTTCATCGTGAGTTCCGGAACGCACTCTCGCACCTCGTCCACGTCCGCGACCTTCTGCATTTTGGCGCGGTATTGACGGTACTGTTCCGGATCGCCTTTGATGGTGTTTGCCGCGATGCCCTGAAGCAGGGTTGCGAACACCGGCAGAAGACTCTCCTGGCCGGCCGCCTTCGCGGGGGTGTTCAGTTGTTTGGTAGCCACGGTCTTAAGTCAACCAAATCGATATCTTTGTCTCTTATCGGCTGAAATTGAATTTTTCTTGTGTCGCGGCCATTAAACTCGGCGGTAAGTGACTGGGGATGAAGGAGATTGAAATTTGGAGAGCATGTGACCGCCGCGTGGCAGGAGAGGAAGCAGCGCCCGGCGAGCAGCCGATACGCAGGCGATCTCCCTTTCCTTTATTGCATCAGAGCAAAGCTAAAGATTCCGCCTTCTCCGGCAAGAACCACGTATTGTATACCGCCGGCCATGTAAGTCATCGGTGAAGCCCGCCAGGGCTGGCCGGTCTCGAAATGCCAGACGGGGGTTCCGGTTTTGGAGTCCAGCGCGGTGAATGTGCCGCCGTTCTCGCCGATGAACAGTAGCCCGCCAGCCGTCGCGAGCGTGCCGGTGCCGCCGCCGTTCAGCAGCGGATAATCCCATGCCTTCGAGCCCGTGTGGATGTCCACGGCGCGGATATAACTCTTTCCCCCTTGCCACGCCATGCTCCCGCCCCAAAACCGCTGGCCGCTTTCGGTGGGGGTGGGATCTTTGCGGACTGTGTCGCAGTCCTCGGAAACCCGCGCGAAGAACAACTTCGACGCCGGATCGAATGATGAGGAGGGCCATTTCGCGGTTCCGGTCCGGCAGGTCAGCGTTCCCTCCAGGGTGGACTCGAAGTGATCGGTCAAAACAGGGTGGCCATCCTTGCCGTATCCGGTAGTCCAGTTTTGTGGGCCAAGAGGCGCGGCGAGGAGCAAGTTTCCGGCGGTCCGATCCAGCACGAAGAAGAAGCCGTTCACATCGGCGTGCGCCAGCAACTTGCCGGGACTCCCCTGCCATGGTTCGTCAACCAGGATAAGCGGGCCATTGGCATCCCAGTCGTGGGTGTCGTGGGGCGTGAATTGGAAGTACCATTTCAGGACGCCGGTCTTGATGTCGAGCGCGGCAACGCTGTTGGTATACAAGTTGTCGCCCTTGCGCTCATCGCCGTCGAAGTCCGGGCAGGGATTGCCTATGGTCCAGTAGACCAATCCGAGGGCCGCGTCGTAGGAACCGGTGACCCAGGTGGCGCCGCAACCATGCTCCAGAGCGTTTCCGACCCAGGTTTCCGAGCCTTTCTCGCCAGGCGCCGGGATGGTCCAGAAGCGCCAGGCACGCTGGCCGGTGTCGGCGCGATAGGCATCCACAAAGCCGCGCGCGCCCTCCTCCCCTCCGGCAACACCGGAGAGCACCAGATCGCCGATCGCCAGGGGAGCGGCGGTCGCGCTGTAACCCTCTTTTATGTCCGCCATGGTGACATCCCACAGCTTGCGGCCGGAGAGGCGGTCAAGTGCAAGCAGATGGGCGTTGTCGGTGATCATGAATACGCGGTTGCCGGAGAGCGCGACGCCGCGATTGGCGCCGGCACCAGCCTCGCTGAGCAGGCCCGGAGTACGTGGCGTGCGGAACGACCAGATCTGGCGGCCGGTGGTTGCGTCGAGGGCGTAAGCCTCGTTCGCGCCGGTGATGTACATGACCCCGTCTACCACGACGGGGGTGACCTCCAGCCGCGGCGCGCCCGCTACCGGAAAAATCCAGGCGGGGGCCAGGCGCTTCACATTGGCGGTATTAATCTGTTCGAGCGAACTGAAACGGTTGCCGGTATAGCTGCCATCGTAGCTCGGCCAGTCGAGTTTTGGCTCGATCGGGCGCTCCGCGTATATTTCGCCGCTGCGCTCCAGCAGGTGGAATTTGCCGTCGGCGGTCAATAGCGTGGCGCTGAACGGGGTCGAACTGGTCAGGGTGCCCTGAAGAGCGCGGCCATCCTGAAGTTTCAGCGTGGCGGGGTGCGCTTGGAAGGCTCCGCGGCGGCCAACGCGCGCCGGTACCGCGGCGGAGCCGCTCGCGGCAGAGACCAGACCACGGAGGCGAGCAATCAACTCCTTCATCTCGGAGTCGTTAAAATCGAATTTGGGCATGCCCCTGTCGAGGCGGCCGTTCCGCACCAAAGTGGAGAGTTCCCGGTCGGAATGCGAAGTGACGAAGGGGAGGATGCCGATAGCGCGGTCCGTGCCATTGGCATCGCCGCCGTGGCAGACGGTGCAATGCGTGGCGAACGTGGTGGGGCGAGCCTGCGGCTGAGCGAGCAACAGCGGCGTCAGAAACAGGGAGTAAAAGGATGTCTTTCGCATGGCAATGGTTTGGCTACCCGGGTGGTTGCGCCTCTCTAATCAAGATGGGCTTTTGGTTGCGCTTACCGCAGCGGCGCCGGAGCCGGCGGCATCGCTCCGGCAATCCCGGTCATCCTGACGGATGCTGTCGTATTTCTCACTAGAATCAATTCTATACCGGGGAGCACGCGTTTCGCGCGAAAGTGGGTTCTGGGAACTCCCTGTTCCGGGAACTCCCGCTGCGGCCGGGCGGGAACGTGTTAAACTGGAGGCTTCCCCTACCGAGGTTTTCGTGAATAGAGTCACGCGTAAAGAGTTAAGAACGGATAAGTTCGCCCTCGAAATCGGACACACGGTGAGCCTGTTCGAGGAGCACCGGAAAGAAGTTATCCGCTACGGGGCGATCGGCCTGGTGGCGATTGCTCTGGGCATAGGCTACTGGTTTCATCGTGGGCGCGAGCACGCGGCGGTGGAGCAGCAACTGGCGCAGGCGATTCTGGCGCAGGAAGCTCCGGCCGGGCAGGGCACATCGGCGACGGGCGGTTTGGTATTTCCCACGGAGGAAGCCAAACAAAAGGAAGTCGCCAAGGATTTCACCCGGATTCGAAGCGAGCATGCGGGGACCGCCGAAGCCGCGATCGCCGGGTATTATCTGGGCGCGAGCGAGGCCGACGGCGGCAACCTGTCCCAAGCCGAGAAGACGTTTCAAGAGGTGGCGGAGCACGGGGATGAGAGGTATTCCTCGCTAGCCAACCTGTCGCTGGCACAGATTTGTTTTTCGATGGGCCGCGAGGCGGATGGCGAAAAGATTCTGCGGAGGCTGATGGATCACCCGACGGTCTTCGTCTCGAAGGAGCAGGCGACGATCAGCCTGGCCCGTTACCTGGCCAAGAAGAACCCCGCCGAAGCGCGCAAATTGCTGAAGCCGCTGGTGACTGAAACCGGCGCGGTGAGTCAGGAAGCGGTCAGCCTGCTGGGCCAGATGGGGACGCAGTAGGGCGGCGGCTCTGCCATGCTGGAGCGCCTCAGGTTCCCGGTGGAACGGAGCCGGGGCCGGCGCTATCCGGAGCCCTCTCACCCGTACCGCAACGCTTTCCAGCGGGATCGCGACCGGGTGATCCACTCGCGCGCGTTTCGCCGCCTGGAAGCCAAGACGCAGGTTTTCACGCCGGCGCTTTCCGACCACTTTCGCAACCGCCTGACGCACACCATCGAAGTGGCCCAGATTGCGCGCACGGTGGCGAACGTGTTGGGCCTGAATGAAGACCTGACGGAAGGGCTGGCGCTGGTGCACGACGTGGGGCATCCGCCGTTCGCCCACGCGGGGGAAGCGGCGCTGGACCGCGAGATGGGCCGCTTCGGAGAGCGGTTCGACCACAACTGGCATGGGCTGCGCGTGGTGGAGAGCCTGGAGCAGCGCTACGTGGCGTTTCCGGGCCTGAACCTGACGTTCGAATTGCGCGAAGGGATGGTGAAACATTCGCGCGATTTCGGCCCGGGAGAATCGCCGGAGATGGACGAGTACCTGCCGGGACTGCGGCCGCCGCTCGAAGCGCAGTTGATCGACCTGGCGGATGAAGTGGCCTACACGGCGGCCGATCTGGACGACGCTTATGCGGCCGGTATCCTGACGCCGGAAGCGGTGGCATCCGAATCCGGGCCATGCGCGGCCATTCTGGAGAAGATTCGCGCCGAGTATCCGGCGGCAACCGAGCGCGAGTGGGTTTGGGAATCGGTGCGGCAACTGATCGACCGGTTGGTGACGGGGCTGATCGACGGCACCGTCGAGGCGGCGCGGCACGCCGGGTTGGAGGACTTCGAATCGGTGCGCGCTTATCCGGAGCGGGTGGCGCGTTTCACCCCGGACACCGGGGCACTGACGCGCTCGCTGAAACAGTTGCTGTATGCGCGGGTGTATTCCTCGGAACCGTTGGCGCAGGACCGGCGGCGGTCGATGGAAAGGATCGGCGAACTATTTGAGTTCTTTCTGGAATCGCCGGACTCGCTGCCGCCGGGATATCGCGAACGGGCCGGGAGCACGCCGGTCCACCGGGTGATCTGCGACTACCTGGCGGGCATGACCGACGGATTCTTCAATCGCATTTACGGGCAGACGGTCGGGGAAGGGTAGGCCGGGGCGTCTCGGGGCGAGGCGGCACGCAGGCCGCACTGGGGTGAGCTACAGCGCTGGCCGGCTGCGGCGGCGCTGATCGGCCGGCCGCCTGCACCAGCGCCACGCCGCCGTAACTGCCGATGGCGTGATCGCGCCATTTGAACGGCGATCACAAACCAAAGTTTCCTTGAGGACATTCGGCGCGGCGCTACAAACGCCTGGCGAATGCGCGCGGATGGTGTGAGTTATGCTGATGTCTTGTTGACAAAGCTTTACGTCCTGATCGCGTGCGCTGCAATTGCGGTTCCCGTGCTGGCTGGGGAAGACCAACCCTCCGGGGGCTCGTGGAATGGGACCCTGCGTGACGCCCACGGCGCGGCGATCGCCGGTGCCGTCGTCCGCGTACAGTCAGCCGGCACGAAGGCGGCGGCCACCACTCGCAGTGACGGCCAATTTGAGTTTGCCGGGCTGCCGGCCGGCGAGTACTCGGTCTCGGTGGAGTACAAGGGCTCCACGGCAACGTGCTCGCAGCAGGTCCGGCTGCCGGGCAGCGCGTCCGCGGCCGTCCTCGAATTATCGGCGGAGGGCTCTGTCTCGCTCCTGGCCGGCACGGAATCTCCCAAGGGCACCGGCGGCGAGCAGTTGTCCGCGAAGACGGTCTCGGCGATGCCGCTGAACAAGCGCGACTTCAGTCAACTGCTGCTGCTGGCGGCGGGCACCATGACCGACACCAACGGCGCGTCCAATTTCACCCAGCAGTTCGCGGTGAACGGGCAGCGCGGCACCGCGGCCGTATTCGCCATGGACGGCGCCGACAGTAGCGATCCCGAAATGGGAGGAGCGACTTTCACCAACTTCAACGTCGACGCGGTGCAGGAGATTCGCTCCAGTTCGGGATGGATGCCCGCCGAAATCGGGCGTGGAGCGGCCGGCTTCACCGACATTATCACCAAGTCGGGAGCGAATTCCGTGCATGGCTCCGCGTTCGAGTTTCTGCGCAATGCCGCACTCGATGCGCGCAACTTCTTCGACTACCGCACGGTCGCCAGCCCGGCCCGCATTCCGCCCTTCATCCGCAACGAATTCGGCCTCACCGGCGGCGGCCCCGTCGTGATTCCGCACCTCTATAACGGCCGCAACCGGACCTTCTTCTTTGCCGAGTATCAGGGGTTCCGCCAGGTGCTCAGCGTCACCGAGGTGCTCCCTGTCCCCTCCGCCGCCGAACGCCAGGGTCTCGACACTACCGCATACCCCGGTGACACGCTGATTGTGCCGGTGGATCCGCGCATCGCGAAAGTGCTGGCACGCTACCCTCTGCCGAACGACGCCGAGGGCCCTTACGGTGCGCGCACCTGGGCGGGCTCATCGAAGGTAACCACGGTGGCCGATCAGTTCTCCACGCGCATCGATCACAACCTATCCGACAAGTCGAAGTTGTTCGGGCGGTTCACCATGGACAACAGCACCGGCCCGACCACCAATCCCAGCCAGACCGCCATCTCTCCCGAATTCGCCGTGGGATTCCTCGATCGCCAGCGCAACGGCGTCATCACCCTGACGCGCACGCCATCTCCCGCCTCTACCCAGGAGTTCTCCATCGGCTTCACTCGCACCACGCCTTCGTTCCCCACGCCCGATCGCACCGACCCCTCGCTGATATTCGGCGATGGACTCTATGAAGCCTTCAACGCCGCCGGCGGCTCCGTCATGGCGGCATACGGCAACCTTTTCCAGGTGCGCGCGAACTTCACCCGGATTCGCGGGAAGCATACCTTCAAGGCCGGTGGCGAGGTTCGCTCCAATCGCGATACCACGCTGTTCGGGATAAGTCCCAACGGTCAGTACCAGTTCGGCGGCGGCGTGGCGTATTCGCCCGTCGAGATCCCCTCCGTCAGCGGCGCGCACAACATTCAGGTGGGAGACCCTCTGCCCGATACGCTGACCGGCCTGCTCACCGCGAGCGCCTTTACCTATACCATCGCGGTTGCGCCGCTGATGTTCGCGCAAGGGGATTCGATCGGCGATTCGGCCATCCACCGCGATTCGTACAACGCGTATTTCGAGGACGCCTGGAAGATCTCCGGCCGGCTGACGCTGAACTACGGCCTGCGCTACGAAATCACTTCGCCCATCCGCGAGACGGACAAACGCACCTCCGCACCGGTGCTCTCGGGCGGAACGGACCTGCCCGGGTCGCAGTTGATCATCAACCCCCAGCCCGGATACAAGCTCGACAAGAATGGCTGGGGCCCCCGGCTATCGGTGGACGGGCGCATCGCCTCGAACACCACGGCGCACGTGGGCGGCGCCATCACCACGCTGCTGGTCAATCTCTGGCAGGACAACTCGCTCACCGGCAGCACACCGTTCGTCATGTATCCGCGCCTCACCGCCGCGCCCGGCCAATCCATTCGCTACGGCATGACCATCACGCCCCAGCAATTGCCTGCCGTGTACACCCCGGACGGGAAACTGGTGTTCCCCTCGGGCGACTCGAAACAGGTGGCCCCGAACACTCCCATGGACGTGCTCCGCTTCGAGCAGGACCTGGCGGCGCTTTCACCCGATCATCAGATCACGCCGCTGGCCGTGAGCGGTATCACGCCCAACTTCAGCGGCGGTTACGTCGGCACGTGGACGGCGGGCATCGAACACAAAGTCCGGGGCGTCATCCTGGATGGAACTTACGTGGGAACCGAGGGGATCAAGCTGCCGGTCATGGATTTCCCCAACGGTTACACCGGAGCGGACCCCTCCTTCGCGCCTTATACACAGTTCGATTCATTGGGCCGCGTGACCGGCGGGTACGGGCCGGTCAGCGAGATAACCAACCGTTCGCATTCCACCTACCATGCCCTGCAACTGTCCGCGCGGAACAACCTGACCGCGTCCGGCCTTGGGTTTCAGGCCAGCTACACGTACTCGAAATCGATCGACGATTCGAGCGCGGTGCTGGGCGGCTTCATCACCGGATCCTCGGGCGCCGTCGCTCAGACCGCGCCGATGAACCCCTTCGATCCGGGCGCCGACAAAGGGCCGTCCGGCTTCGATATCAGGCAGGCGTTCACTTTCAGTCTCTTCCAGGATCTGCATGCCGATTCAGTGGGCCTTCTGCGGCCTCTGGGCAAGACGCTCACGCGCGGCTGGCAATTGCTGGGCATGGGGACATTGCTCACCGGCCTGCCCTTCACCGTCTACTCGGGGGTGCAGCAAACCGGAGTCGGGGCGGGCGGCACCGACCGGCCCGATCAGATCGGAGTCCCTGACCTTTCGACCAGCCGCAGCATACGCGAAGACTATTTCGGGCTGGGAGCCGACAACGCCTCCCTCTTCTACGTTCCGATCGATGTGTCCGGCGGAACCGGACCGAATCACGGGCGCTTCGGCACGCTCGGCCGCAACACGTTTCGCGGCCCGGGGTTCCACAATGCGGACGTGGCCCTGATCAAGGACACGCCCATCGGCAAGCGGGGAACGGCGGAACTGGGCACGCTGCAATTTCGCGCCGAATTCTTCAACCTGTTCAACATCGTGAACTTCGGCTTGCCCTCCAATACCGTAACGGGGCCCGGCTTCGGCATGATCAGCCGCACCGCCGGCTCATCGCGGCAGATCCAGTTCTCACTCAAGCTGATCTACTGACGGCAAGGGAAGAAGTCATGTCAATGCCCGCGCGGGCAGAACTCGAAGGCGTTCCACGCCTGTCCATCCGAGCTCTCGGATTTGGAGGAACAGTTATCGAGAAAGCGGCGTTCCTGGAGGAATATTTCGTAGCGAGCTTTCAGCACGGCGATGGCTTCGGGCTTCAGCTTGAACTTCTCAGTTATTGATTATTAGAGAAATGGAGCCACCCGCCGGGGTCGAACCGGCGACCTGCTGATTACGAATCAGCCGCTCTACCAACTGAGCTAGGGTGGCCCGAATTTATTTTGAACAACTTACGGGCGGCGCCGAAAGAAATTGGATTCAATTGGCCTGTCCACCCTCAACGGTTCCCGGTCTTGATTTTAGCAGATGATCGAGCGATTCGACAGCCACCCGGACGCTCTCGGGAACCGCCTTGATGTAGTGTTCGTTCGCTGTTGCGACACCTTTGAAATGCCTATTGACGGAATCGTGCATGCGGGGCTACAATCTGGTTGCACACGTTATCATATTGAGTTTAGAGGTTTCGATGGCACCAGCCGACACCCTCACTTCTTACAAGAGCCCCTTGTTCCAAATGACGCAGACCACTCCCACCTGCCTGTGGAACGACTCTGCTGCCCTCGATGAATTGGCCTATTCCATCGAGCACGGCGCGGTTGGCGCCACCTGCAACCCCGTCATTGCGCTTTCCATCCTGAAAAGGCAGATGCTTCTCTGGCGCGACCGCATCGAGACTCTGGTTCAAGAGATGTCCACCGCCACCGAGGATCAGATCGGCTGGAAAATCGTGGAAGAGATGTCCGTCAAGGGCGCCGCGCTTCTGAAACCCATCTTCGATGCCCAGGGAGGCCGTAACGGCCGCCTTTCCATTCAGACCGATCCGCGCTTCTACCGGTCCACCCGGGAAATCGTGGACCAAGCCGTCCACTTCAGCCAACTGGCTCCCAACATGATCGTCAAGATTCCGGCCACGCGGGCCGGCATCGCGGCCATGGAAGAGGCCACCTATCGCGGTATCAGCATCAACGCTACGGTTTCATTCACCCTGCCGCAAGCCATCGCGGTGGCCGAAGCCGTGGAGCGCGGCCTGGCGCGCCGCGAGAAGGAAGGTCTGGACATCGGCTCGATGGGCCCCGTCTGCACCATCATGGTCGGCCGGCTCGACGACTGGCTGAAGGTACTTATCGATAAGGACAACGTCTGCATCGATCCCGGCTATCTGGAGTGGGCCGGTGTGGCTGTCTTCAAGAAGACCTACGGCATCTACCGCGAGCGCGGCTACCGCCTGCGGCTGCTCTCCGCTGCGTTCCGCAACCACATGCACTGGAGCGAGTTCATTGGCGGGGACGTGGTGATTTCCCCACCTTACTCCTGGCAGGTCCGCTACAACGCCAGCGATATCGAAGCGATTCCGCGCATGGATAAGCCGGTCGATCCGGCGATCGTTCGCGAACTGACCGCCAAATTTCCCGACTTCGCCCGGGCCAATTCCGAAAACGGCATCTCGATCGACGATTTCGACACCTTCGGCTGCACGCGGCGCACTTTGCGCCAGTTCCTGGCGGCGGGCGCCGACCTGAACGCCGTCATCCGAGATTTCATGGTCCCTAACCCTGACAAAAGCTAACGACGAGCCACGAACATGAAACCAAGAAAACTTCGATTCGGCGTTCTGGGAGCCGGACGAATCGGCAAGATTCACATCGGGAATCTGGCGACACGCATTCCCGGAGCCGAGCTTGTGGCTGTCTCCGATATCGCCGCGGCAGAACTCGAGGCCGTTGCCACACGGTACGGAATTGCCAGAACGTTTGCCGACTACCGCGACCTGCTGGAACTTCCTGAAGTGGATGCCGTGGTCATCTGCAGCCCGACCGACCAGCATTACCAGATGATCGTGGATGCGGCCGCGCGCGGCAAGCAGATCTTCTGCGAAAAGCCGATTGACCTTTCGCTCGAAAAGGTGCAGGCCGTCAATGAGGAAGTCTCCCGCCGCGGAGTCCGCATGATGGTCGGCTTCAACCGCCGCTTCGACCCCAACTTCCTGAAAGTCCGGGAGACCATCGCCGCCGGCCTGGTGGGCCAACCCCATATCCTGCGCATCACCAGCCGCGACCCCGGGCCGCCGCCGGAAGTTTACATCCGCGCGTCGGGCGGAATCTTCCTGGACATGACCATCCACGACTTCGACATGGCGCGCTACCTCATGGGAAGCGAAGTCACCGAAGTGTACACCCGGGCAGCCGTGTTGGTGGATCCAATGATCGGCAAAGCCGGCGATTGGGATACGGCGGTGATCACCCTCACCTTTGAAAACGGCGCGTTTGCCATGATCGACAACAGCCGCAAGGCCGTGTACGGCTACGATCAGCGCGTCGAGATGTTCGGTTCGGGCGGGATGGTGACCGTCGCCAACAACACTCCCGACACCCATATCCTTTGCGACCACGCGGGCATTCACACTGCCTTGCCCCTCAACTTTTTCCTGGAGCGCTACGCCGAATCCTATGTCCGCGAGATGCGGGCTTTTGTAGATGCCGTGGAGAATCACAAGCCCGTTCCCGTCGGTGGAGAGGACGGACTCAAGGCCGCGGCGATTGCTCTGGCTGCCGGGAAATCCGCCCGGGAAAACCGGCCGGTAAAGTTGGCCGAAATCTATCCAGAGGCGGCACGCATATGTCCAGTGTCCTGAAGGTGGGCGTGATTGGATTGGGAAGGCTGGGCAGCGTCTATGCGCGCAACCTGGCACAGCGCGTTCCCAACGCGAGGTTGGTCGCAGTAGCCGACCGGAAGCCCGAACTCCGCGAACAGTTCGGCAGGGAACTGGACGGGATCAAGGTCTATGACAGTCATCCGGACCTGCTCCAAGACAAGGACGTGGATGCGGTGGTCATTATCACGTCCACCAGCACTCATAAAGAGGTGGTCATGGACGCCGCGGCCTGCGGCAAGGCCATCTTTTGCGAGAAGCCCATGGCTTTGTCGCTGGCGGACGCTTACGAGATGCTCCATGCGGTCGAAAGGGCCGGGGTGTTCTTCCACATGGCATTCCAGCGCCGTTTCGACGCCGGCTACCTGGCGGCCAAGAAGAAAGTGGACGACGGCGTCATCGGGACTCCCGTGGTGATGACCTCCATTTCCCGCGACCCGTTCCGTCCCCCGCTGGAGTTTTGCGATCCAAAGGTCAGCGGTGGACTGATTGCCGATATGGGCGTTCACGATTTCGACCTGGGCCGCATGTTCATGGGCGAAGTCGCCACCGTTCACGCCATCGGCGGGGCGCTGGCCTATCCCGAAATGAAATCGGTCGGCGATATCGACAACGCTTTGGTGAACATGGTGTTCGAGAACGGAACCCTGGGTACCGTGCAGTTGAGCCGCAACGCCGTGTTCGGCTACGATATCCGCACCGAAATCTGGGGCACGAAGGGCTCTCTTCAAATCGGTTATTTCCAGCACACGCCGATTCTGGTGATGACGCAGGAAGGCATCACGCATGACGTGGTGCCGCACTTCATGCAGCGTTTCGAGGGCGCTTACCTCACCCAGATCCAGGATTTCGTGGACAAGGTGAGGAAGGGCCAACCGCCATCGCTCACCGGAGCGGACGCCATCGCCGCCATGCGGATCAGCCTTGCCGCAACCCTGTCGTGCCACGAAGGAAGGCCTGTCCAGGTGAGCGAAGTAGATGCTACCCTGCATAAGACCCCCGGTTAGAATGGCAGTGACTGGGAGTTCCAAGACGAACATGGCAAATTCGAAGCAATCCCTTACGCGGGCGATTACCACCGACCCCCACCTGTGGTTGCCCATCGCAGTCCTGTTCATCGGCATCGCTGTGCTGGTGCTGGTGAAATGAGCAGCTTAGTATCCAAAGCCAAATTTTCGGCGTACTCCCTCCACGCACTGGGAGTATTCTGCGGATTGGCGGCGGCCACGTGGCTGGCAGCGGCCGAGGCCCCGACCAAACTGGTGACGGCCGGTTTTTCCCCTTTCCTCATCTCGCTCGGCATGGTGGCCGGCGTGTTCGTCGCGCGATGGACCGTGCCGGTGGCCTTGAAAGGAACCGGCTATGTCCTGATGGATCTTCGCGAAAAGCCGCACCTGATCGTCTGGGCGGTCATCGCGGGAATGTTGTGGGCGGTGGCCAATACCCTGACAGTCTTCGCCGTCCGCAACGTCGGGCTATCCATCGCCTTCCCGCTCTGGAATATCAACAGCCTGGTGGGTTTGTTCTGGGGCTGGCTGCTGTTCAATGAGTTGCGCGGATCCGGCTGGGGGCGGGTAGTGGGAGGCGCGGTGGCGATTGTGGGCGGGGCTTGCCTGCTGGCCTATGCCACTTCCCAGCAAACGGGCCACCGGCCACCGGGCGGCGCGGCGCTCGGGATCGTGGCCGCCCTCAGCGCCGGATTGCTGCTGGGCACCATGTACATTCCGTACCGCAAGGCTTACATCAGCGGCATGAACCCGCTCTCTTTTGTCACCGTATTCACGTTCGGTGAATTGGGCACGGTGTCCAGCCTGGCCGTGGCCTTCATGCCCGGAGGAGTGCACGGCGTCATCGCCGAACTGGTCCGGGCGCGGCCGGTGCTGATCTGGCTTTTTCTGGGCGGGTTCTGCTGGGTAGTGGGAGATCTGTTTCAGAATTATGCCGCCAAGTACATCGGGATTGCCCGCGGGATTCCGCTGTCCAACACGAACCAGCTCTGGGGCCTGGCATGGGGAATCCTGGTTTTCGGCGAACTCGCCGGACAAGGTGTCTGGGCTCACGTGCTGGTATTCACGGGCTCGGTAATCATGATTGCGGGGGCCGGAGCGATCTGTTCGGCCGAGGCATCCGAGTCCGAGCACGTGTCATGGAAGGCGGCCGTGGCGCGGGAGTGTGCCCGTTACGGTCTCGACCCCGGGCGCGTCGCTTCGAGCCTGCTGGGCGAAGACCCCCTATCCCGCGAAAAACCGGCTCGTCACTGGTGGGAACTCATCATTGCGGCCGGCGCCGTTGCCATCTTCGTGTGGTTGGCCATCGGCGCCAAACATCAGCCGGTGGCGATGAATCTCCCCTGGACGGCGGTGTTGGTGGTTACCACGCTGGTGTGTCTGGTGGCCTGCGGCCTGCTCTTGTGGAAGCGGACGAGATTCTCGTGAAAAGCCGAGATGACTATCCGGACTCCCGATCCGCGTCTCGCTTCGATGACTGAGAAAAATTGGATGAGCCACTCTGTTCAACTGACCAGGTAGTTCCGGGCCGTATCGTTAAAGGTGCGCAGTTGTTCGGCCTGCCAGTCCTGGTCGCGCTCCAATTCCCGCGCCATCAATTCCACCGCGCGGGGCGCCATGCGGATGGCGGCTTGCGCGTTGAGAAACAGTGCTCGCGTGCGCCGCGCCAGAGCGTCTTCCAGGGTGCGCGCCATCTCATGACGCACCGCCCAGACGATTTCCGCGCCGGTATAGGGAAGCGCGCTATCGAGCGGCTCGGCCCACGCCGGCTGGCTCTCTTCCAGTTGCCGCACCATCGGCGCGTCGGATCCGTACACCCGCAGGTGGCCGAATTTCTCGGAAGCGGTTTGGAATCCGTGGACGTTGAGATAACCGGTCACGCAGGGCCGTTCCGGCAACCGGGCAAGCGTGGCCGCCTGGTTGACACAATCTTCCGCCATGTGGCGATAGGTGGTCCACTTGCCTCCACAGATCGTGATCATGCCGGAATTCTCGATGCGGATGGTATGGTCGCGCGAGAGCGAGGCGGTGTTCCCGGACTCGCCCGAACGCACCAGCGGCCGAATTCCCGCGAAGACGCTGAGGACGTCGCCGCGGGTGGGCTTCTTTTCGAGATACAGCGAGGCCGTCTGCAGAATAAATTCAATCTCCTGTTCCTGGGCAATGGGCTCGAGTGTGGCCTCGGAAATCGCTGTATCGGTGGTTCCGACCACTGTATGGCCATGCCAGGGTATGGCGAACATCACTCGCCCGTCACTGGTATGCGGAACCATGATGGCGCTGTCGCCGGCCAGGAAGGAGCGGTCGAACACCAGGTGAATGCCCTGGCTGGGAGCGATCATCGGTTGAACCGAGGGGTCGGCGCTGCGCCGCAGGTTGTCGGCGAAAGGTCCAGTGGCATTGACCACCACCTTGCCCTGCGCTTCGAATTCCTCTCCGGTCTCGCAGTCGCGGAATCGGACACCGTCGACGAAACCTTCACCATCTTTCGTGAGCTCGGTGACCCTGGCATAGTTGAGCGGAGTCGCGCCCTGTTCAAAGGCGGTCGCCACCAGGTTGATGAGCAGCCGCACATCGTCGAATTGGCCGTCAAAGTAAATGACCCCGCCCTTGAGCCCTTCGGTCTTGATGGTGGGCAGACGCTCCAGCGTTTCTTCCCGGGAGAGTATCCGCGAAGCTCCGAAGCCATACTTGCCGGCGAGCAGGTTGTACAGCTTCAGCCCGATCCCATAGAATGGCGCTTCCCACCAATCGTAGTTCGGCACCACGAAGCCCAGATTGCTCACCAGGTGCGGCGCATTTTGCAGCAGCAGGCCGCGCTCCTTGAGCGCCTCCATGACCAGCGACACGTTGCCTTGTTCCAGGTAGCGCACGCCTCCGTGGACCAGCTTCGTGCTGCGGCTCGAGGTCCCCTTGCCGAAATCGCTTTGTTCCAGCAGGAGCGCATCGTAACCGCGAGTGGCGGCGTCGATCGCCACGCCAACACCGGTCGCGCCTCCGCCGGCGATAATCATGTCCCAACGCCCCGTATGAGCGCGGAGACGACGGTACATCTCGGACCTTTTCATCTAATTCATGGTGGCACAGACTAAAGCCTGTGAAAGAACGGCGAGAGAGCCTGCCAATCACAGACTAGCCCTGCCGGGCAATGACCATTCCAGTCCCCGGCAACCGCTCCTTACGGTCGCGCCTCGGACTCGGGCCGCGGCCAGGGAGCGATTGGCACCTAAAGACTGTGCGGCCCAAATCAGAAAATCACCTTTGCGGCGATCTGGCCCTGCCTCGACGGGAAGGTGGTGCGGATGGTGCCGAAAGCGGCAGCGGTCGATACGGTGTTCGGTATGCCGAAATTCGTGTGATTGGTGATGTCGAAAAACTCCGCCCGGATTTGCAGCCGGATTCTTTCGCGGATCTGGAAGTTCTTATCGAGCGAGGCGTCCCACTGGTCGAAGTCAGGAGCGCGGAACGAATTGCGGCCAACATCCCCAAACGGACTGCTGGCGGGAGGGGTGGAGAAGGTATAGCCGGCGAAATAAGTGTTCAGCATGGCCGAGCGGCTCTGGCTGACGGATTGGCCGGTAACATTGGGGCGCACGTACGGCTCGCCGCGGTAATCGTTGGAAAGCGAGCTGACCTCGTTGTTTCCGCTCGCCGCGTAGGACACGTCGAGGGGCTGGCCCGTGTGAGCGGTGTTGATGGTGGTAAGCTCCCATCCGCCCAGAACCGCGTCGACCGCGGCATTCACATGGGCGCCGTATTGGCGGCCCTTACCGAAGGGGAGTTGGTAGACTACGCTGGTGACATCATTCAACTTCACGTCGAAGCTGGACGGTCCCTTTTCCGCGGCCAGGTTGTGAATGTTCTGGGGATTGGCCTGATAGTAGCCCGCGAAATACTCGAGCGCCTGTTCGGAATCGCCCATCGCTTTCCCCCAGGTGAACGAGTTCAGGATGTACAGGCCTTTCGAGAAACGGTGCTCGACGCGGGCCGAGAGACCGCTGTAGTGATTGTCACCGGTCGGGTCGAGCCACGTGATCGGCCCGTAAGTCGGTATCGGCACGCGGGCGGTGTATGCCAGAGGGGCGCTCGGGTTATAGGGCGCCGCCTCGTTGTAATCGGCGATGATCGGCAGCCGCAGACTATGGTTTCCGTTGTAGGACAGGTCGATGACCGTGTCCTTCGGAAGTTGCCGCTGCACCGAAAGGAACCAGTTCTGTATATACGGCCATTTGCTGTCCGGCGGCGTATAGACGACGTTGGAATTGGCGGGGTTGAAGGCCGAAGGGCTGGCGATGTTGGTGGTGAAGCTGTTCTGGGTGGCGAGGAAACTCGGCGACGTGGGATTCGACTGGCTGAGGACGCCGAACAGGGCCTGCGGCGCATTGATCCCTTCCTCCGCGCTGCCCGGCCGGTTGAAGAACGTGTAGCTGATGCCGTATCCACCGCGGACTACGGTCTTTGGGCCGATGCTGTAAGCCATGCCGAGCCGCGGCCCGAAATCGTGATAGTCGGGATGGACCAGAGCGCGGTTGTACAGGCTGCCGCCGGTGGCTTTGATCATGGTGTCGGTGGTGGGATCGAAGTTCGAGTAATTGTTGTCGCGCTCGAAATCCGGCGACGCGAACTCCCACCGCATTCCCACGTTCACCGTGAGTTTCGAAGTCACTCGGTAATCGTCCTGGAAATAGAGCGAGTCCACGAATTGCCTCAAATTGACGACCGTATAGCTGCCGAGGTTGATGGTGTTGGGAAGCCCGAAATAGAAATCCGCCAGGCTGTAGCTGGTCGAATCGCTGGTGATCGTGCAGGTCGAAGGCTGGCCCAGTTGCGCGCAGGTGGGCTTGCTGAATGCCCCGCTGTACGAGTCTTGACCATACAGCGGATTGGTGTCCAGGATCTCGGTGTGGACCGACAAATACTCAAAACCCATCTTGAAGGAATGCCTGTTCCACTGCTTCGCGAAGTTGAGTTTGGGATCCCAGGAAGTGGGGTTTTGAAACTGCGGATTGCTGGTCTGGCGGCCCATGGCGGTGAGCCCGGTGATGGTCTGAGTATCGAGTCCGCCGGTGAGGTTGGATGTCGTGGGCAGGCCTTGAAAGCCACCGTACTCACTCTGCATACTGGGGCCACCCACGTACGGCGGTTCCTTGCCGCCCAGGATATGGGAGAAGCCCACACGGGCTTCCAAGACCGAGGTCGGGGTGACGGTCCAGGTATACCCGGCCGAAGCGTTCTGATCGACGACGTGAATGTAGCCGTTGCCGTCGCCGCCGGAGGGCCCGGTGAGGTCGGGCGCGTAATACTGCAGGTCTTTGCGCTGGCTCCAGCGGAGGAAAGCCGTCATGCGATCGTTGATCTGGCCGTCGAGTTTGGCGTCGTATTTGTCGCCGTAATCGTGGATCAGCAACAGTGCTTCGTCGTTGTTGGAACGCCCGGGGCCGTTGGTCGGCGGCAATTGACTAAGGACCGTGGAAGCGAAGGGATTCAACTGGGAGATCGGGATCTGCGTGTTCGCCGGGTAAATGGAGCTGGTCAGCGGGTCGATCACGGCCACCGGTAGAATTCCCGCGCGGTCGGTCGCGTCCGGAATCGAGTCGAAATTGAGATAGCGCTGTAATTGGCGGTAGCCCTCATAATCCGTGAAGAAGAACAGCTTGTTCTTGATGAACGGGCCGCCGATGGTGGCTCCAAACTGGTTGCGCTGCAGGGTAGGCTTTTGGAACACGGTCGGACTGAACAGGAAGCCGGTGGCGTTGAGGTCGGTGTTGCGCGCGTACTCGTAGGCCGAGCCGTGAAACTGGTTGGTTCCGGATTTCATGACCGCGTTCACCACCGCGCCGCCCACGCGCCCATATTCGGCGCTGTAGTTGCTGGTGATCACCTTGAACTCGGCCAGCGCGTCCGGCGACAGCTGCACCAATTGGGCCGAGTAGCCCTGGTTGCTGGTCCCATAGGCGTTGTTGTCCAGGCCGTCCAGAAGAAAATTGTTATAGGTGCTGCGCATGCCGTTCACGTTGAAGGCGCCTTCCCGCGGCGTGCCGCTGGGCGAGAAGGTGGCCGAGATCGGGCTCTTGACGGCGTTGGTCGACAACAGCGCCAGGTCGGCGTAATTGCGGCCGTTGAGTGGAAGTTCGGCAACCGCCGCCGTATTGATCACCTGGCCGTGATCGCTGGAGTCGGTCTCCAGCGCGGCGGCTGCGCCGGTCACCTCGACGGATTCCGTAATGGCGCCCACCTGCAACGAGACGTCCACGCGCTGGCGAGCGCCCACGTTCACAGTCACATCCGTGGTCGTGAACTTCGAAAATCCGCTGTGCTCAACCAGGACCGAGTAGCGGCCAACCCTGACGTCGAAAAAATCGTAGTTGCCGTTTTCGTCGGTAGTAGTCTTGGCTTGAGTGCCTGTATCGAGGTTGGCGAGCGTGACGCTCGCCTTGGGGATTGCGCCGCCGGTGGGGTCGCGGACCGTTCCCAGCACCTCGGCGGTTTCAAACTGGGCGAAAAGCGACGTGGCGATCAGCAGGCACCCGATCAACAACGGGATTTTTCGGAAACTGTTCATCTTCCAACCTCCAAGAGTTGAAAACGCATCTTACAAAATGCACCGTTACGGGGATGTGACAGAATCATGGGCACGCGATTCTTCCCGGCGAACGGGACCTTGCCGTTCGTCTTGTGAAGGATCATGCGGCACCCCTGCCGGAAGCCACCGCCGATTCGACCGCGGTCCGCTGCCCCGGCCCGACAGTGCGCGGTTTCAGGTTCCAGGTCCAGGAGAGTATTACAATTCCCAGGAACGTTGAAACCAGAATGACATAGAACGAAGCATTCCACCCGTACCGCTCCGCCAGGGTGCCGAGAATCTTGCCCTGGACCGTGCGGCCGAGATAACCAAAAAGCCCGATGAAGCCGGCCGCGGTGCCGATGGCTTTCTTCGAAGTAAAATCGAGGCCCATCACCGGCAGCAGCATAACCGGAGGGTAGACGAAAAATCCGACGATCCCGAACAGCGTCAGATTCAGCCACAGCATTCCCGCGGGAGCATAAAGAATGCCGGCGAACGCCAGGAAGACGGGAACCATGCAAAGCACGGTGATCATGCCCCGCCGGCCGCCGGCCTTGTCGGACAGCCAGCCCATCAGCAGCACGCTGAAGATGCCCCCCAACTCGAAAATCGCGGTGCTGAAGCCGCCCTGTTCCAGGCTGGCGTGCTTGACCTCCTTCAGATACGTCGGGCCCCAATCGAGCATGCTGTATCGGCTGATATAGACAAAAAAATTAGCGGCCGCAAAAAGCCACAAATAGCGATTCTTCAAAACGTAGTGGACCAGCAGATCGCGGGTTCCCAATTCCGCTTCGCTATCGCGTCCGCCATCTTCGGGATAGTCGTTCCGGTACTCTTCGATGGGCGGCAGACCCACCGACTGTGGTGTGTCCCGGAGTCTGACGATCAGGTAGACGGCGCAGAGTACAGCCAGTACTCCCGGAACATAGAAAGCCGACCTCCACCCCATCCACGCGGTGCTGTATGCGGCGATGAGGCCGGTCAATCCGCCTCCGACGTTGACCGCGATGTTCCAGAAGGCGAACACCGTCCCCCTCTCCCGCACGCTGTACCAATGGCTGAGGGATCGGCCGCAGGGGGCCCATCCCATCCCCTGCGCCAGGCCGTTCAGCGTCCAAAGCACAAGATGCACGGGATAACTGTTGACGGCGCCGAAAGCGAAATTGCACAGCGCCGTCGCCAACAGACCGGCCGGCATGAAATAACGAGGGTTGCTGCGGTCGCTCCAGGCGCCCATGACGAACTTGCCTATACCGTAGGCAATCGCGGTCAGCGCAAGCAGGTCGCCAATCTGGCTCTTGGAGTAATGGAGAGCTTGCCCCATCTCCTTGGAGACCACGGGTAAATTATTGCGAACAAAGTAGAAAGTGGCGTAGCCGATGAAGGTCGCTTCGAGGATTTGCCAGCGGAACTTGGGGTACAGTCTGCGGACCTGCTCGTCAGGAAGCCTGACAACGTGTGCAGCAGGCCGGAACAAATCGCTCAACCGCCTCATTCCAGATTCCCCTTAGCCCTTGCGAGTTCACGTCAATAGTATAGCTATCGGAATGTTAAGGTCAAGCACTCTGGGGAAAAATGTACACGTGTGCAATTTGGCTAAATCGGCCCTCATGCTACCAAAACTCAAATGGGATTTGTCGCGGCTCCTGCGAGAGTCCACCCGGGTTCCCCGGTAATTCACCGCGCGGATCGCTTGGTTCCACCCAATTCCAGCGGCTTCAGATCGGCGGACGGAAATGGGAAACCGAGATACGCAGCCATCGTCGGAGCGATGCCGCGCATGTCCATCTCACCGAGTGTGAGACCCTTCCCCACTTCGGGCCCCATCATGAAAAACGAGGCCAGCATTTCCGGATGCGACGGCGAATAGCCGTGGGTGCCTCCTTTATTCGAGGTCACCTGCTCCCCCGCCGTGTTCACGACGGAGAAGTTCGATTGCATGTCCACCCAGAATTCGGCCCCCGGATTCCCGCCCATTGCCGCAATGGCCGTCCGGTCCAGAATCCGGGCGATGCCATTGGCCCGATCGGCGGCAAGCCGCCGAAGCAGTCGATCCACTTTGACGCGCGTCGCATCGTCCTTTGGATCTCTTAACACAATGGCTGCCGAGCCACCATCCACCTTCGCGAACGCCTTCCAATCCAGCACCAGCGGCGCTCCCCGGAAACCGCTGCCCTGTCCGAGCGTGACCAACCCTTCGCCAGCGAAGGCTTTCATCAGGTTCAGACTATGGTCGATGCCGGAAAAGCCGTGATCGGAAACCACGCAAACCGCGTAGTCCGGAACCGCACTGCGCGCCGCTTCCTCCAATTGCCCGAGCATTTCGTCGATCTGTTCCAGCGAAATATTGGATTCGGGACTAAACGGTCCCGTGGCGTGTTGCAGGTGATCGAGCGCCGCCAGATGGAGCGTCATGAATTGCGGTTTCCCGTGCCGCAGGATCCAAGCCGCATAGCGCGTGCGCGCCCAGTCCCCGGCAATGGCGTCGTCCAGATCGTCGATATATGGTCCCGCCTCCCTGGCGATCTCCGCTACCAGGCCCGGTGTGCTCAATGCGCGCAACAGTTTGAGGTCATCGGCCGATTTCGACGCGCGCCAGTATTCGGGAACGTTGTAGCGGATTCCTTTCGCGCCGACACTGACCGGCCAGGAAACGCTTCCCACGGTTAGTCCAGCTTTAGCCGCGGCCTCCCACAAGGTGGGTATGGCGATGTCTTCGCTGTACCAGTACCAGCCTTCGAAGTTCTTCCCAAGGGGATCGAAAGTGAGATTGGAATAGATTCCATGCTTCGCCGGCCAAACACCCGTCACAATAGTCGTATGGCTCGGATAAGTTACCGTGGGCAACACACCGCGCACGCCGGACGCATGGGCGCCCTCCCTCAGAATGCCGCGCAAGTGGGGAATCTTCAGGCCATGTTCGTCGGCCTGGAGAACGTAGTCGGGCCGGAGGCCGTCAATGGAAATGAGCAGAAGCGCCCGCCCGCAAACCCACGAAGGGGCCAGAATCGACAAAAGAATGAGGAAAAGGCGACTCTTCATGGGGCCATGGTAACTCCCGGGGGCCGGAGGCGCTTCCGGTCACGAATTCAGCCCCAGTTTCGCCGCCGCCTCTCCGAGTTTCCTGTCGAGTGTCCAGAACCCGCAATGCGACAGCAGTGCCGAAGCGAGCAGATGCACGTCAATCCAGCCCAGTCCTCGCCCCCCAAGCCTCCGATCTTCGATCAGTTGAAGGACCTCTGGGTTAGAAGCCAGTTGGGCCGATGGCAGCGCGCACAGATCGGACAGGATTGCGGCCCGGCTTTTCAAGTTGCCGCACGCCAGCTCACCCGATACGAAGGGATGCATCAGAACGAGTCCTTCGGCCAGACGATCCGCTAGTCTTGGCTCTGTTTGCCGGAAGTGCCGAATCCAGACGGAAGTGTCGGCCAGCACCATCAGGCAGGCCGCCGGCGCGGAATGCTCGCCATTTTGGGGTGCGTGCCGCCAAGCGCGGCCAGACGTTTACCGGCTTCACGCGCAATCAGCGCCTCCAGACCCGCCCGCACCAGGGCGGTCTTCTCACGAATGCCGGTCAGTTCCCGGGCACGCTCGATCAGGCCCGCGTCGATGATCAACGTAGTCCTCATATATGCATAAGTATGTATGAATTATGCATATGCGTCAACCGGCCCTCAAACGGCTGGCCTCGCGTGCGAGTGCTCAAACAAACGCAAACCAAAGAGCCAGCCCGAGAGCGGCGGCCGCCACGGCTCCGATGAGAGCTCCAATCAGGCGGTTTGGATCTATCCTTTGCGCCATCCTGGTGTTGGTGAGAATGAATCCAAGCCCGGCGAAAAGAACCAGGTCGGCCAAACCGTGGGTTGTCCAGTGATGTCCGGTCAGCGACTGCATGAGGCCGTTCAGGGGAGCGTACGCATCCTTCGCCCAGGCGAGGGCGGTATTGAATAACACCGTGACCGCGGCGGCCAGGACGAAGCCCGAGGTTGCGGCTGTCAGCTTCCCCGATGCCGGAGCCGTTGCGGAATTCACTGTTGAGCTCCAATCGAACCGCCGCGGAGCAGAGCGACTTTCGCCCCGTGTTCGATTACCGCGCCAGCGCCTTCCACCGCCAGTCCCGTAATCGCGATCAGCGCCGCCACGGAAAGAACCAGTTTGCGGGCGGCGGCATTGGCATACACTTTTTCCCGAGCCGCCACTGGAAGCAGAAAGGCCAGAATCGCGGTGATGAAGAACAGGTGCTCTTTGGTCTCCATAAAGAGATTGTGGGCGAATGGCCAGGGTCCCCTGAGAATCAGTGTCTTCTCGAGCGGATAGAAGTGCACGTACCAATATCCGCCGCAGATCCATGCGCCGGCCATCGAAAGCGCCGTCACCAGAGCGGCCGTCCGCATGCGACGGGCGTTGGCGGGTTGTGCGTTGAGCGCCTCGACGAACACCCACACCGCCGCCAGACAGCCGGTGACGCCGAACCCGGCGTGCGCCAGAAGTATGATGTCGCTGGTTGAGATCGCCATTGCTTTCCTTTCGCAAGCCTTAACTTCGGCCCATCAGGGTACCGGGAGCCATGCTATTGAAAGCGGCGCCGGCCGGCTTATCGGGGTCGCCCTTGCCGCCTTTACCCCAAGTCCAATACAGACCCAGGTAGGCGTAGTTTTCCCTTTGCCCCACGGCGGTGTGGCCGTAGCAGAACAGCAACTGAAAACCGGGGTCGCGAAATTTGTAATAGCCGCCGACATCGACCAGTGTCGCCGGTCTCGTCTGCGCGGTCGCCAATCCTTCCGGCCCGTGATAAAAGATTTCCGATCCCAGCGTCAACTTTTTGCCGATATCCCGCTGCGCCAGCCAGCCCGCGAATTCGTAATTCCTATAGCCGGGCGCTGACGCCACCGTTATGCCCGCGCCCCCGTAAGTGGTCCATGGGCCAAAACTTTTCTGCGCCCAGAGTGGCACCTTATACCATGTTCTGCCTTCTCCCAGGCCTCTTCGGGGGCTGCCGGTCGGAATCTCGAACATGGTGAACGTGCCGATCATGGGACGATGCTTGGTTTCCTGCACAAACCGGTACTTGATTCCCAGCTCGATGTCGCCAATGCCGAACGCTCGCGGGCCGGTGCCGGCCGGCGCCAAGCTGGGATTATTGGAGGGGAAAATCGCCGCGGCGGGAACGATAGCGTGGAGGTGCAGGTTGGGAAGCGCGCCCCAATTGAACTCCAGGGCGGGACCGGATGTGTCGGTTTCCACCGAGGTGCCATCCGAAGCCGCGAACGTATAGAACTCGTAGTGCCTGAAATCAATCGGTTCCGGATCGTCGGTCTGAAACGGTGGACCGGCCATCGCAGCCGTGGAAACGCAAACGAGCGCCGCCAGCGCCCGGGATATTCGTGCCGTAGCGAGTTTGTACATCCGGCTACCTCGTTTCGTTAAGCTCTCCAAACAACTCGCTCACTTTTACCTTCATCGCTTTTAGAGCCCTTCTTCCCAAGGGTGTGGCCCGGTACACTTTTCGAATCGTTTGTCCGTTGCGCTTCTCCGCCGAGCGCAGGTATCCCTTCTTTTCGAGGCCGTGCAGAAGGGGATAAAGCGTTCCCAGGCTGATCCGATAACCGTGCCGCGCCAGTTCCCCGGCCATTTCCAGCCCAAAGATGGGCCCTGCGACGGCGTGATGAAGAATGTGAAGGCGGATGAGGCCGGAGTAAAGATCGTGGTACTGAAAGCGATTATCGATATCGTTCTTCAGCATCGGCATTCGATAATGGTAATCAGTGTACGCGGAAGCCGCGGCCGCCGTCAATCGGATTCGGCGGCGTCCCACCGGCAGCGCCCCTCGCGCACGCTCCCATCGGCGGCTGGTACAATCTTTTCTTCACATGTCGCTGGTCGTAGTAGGTTCTGTCGCTTATGACGGCGTAGAAACGCCGCACGGGAAAGTGGACCGCATGTTGGGCGGGGCGGCCACTTATATCGCCCTTTCCGCCAGTTATTTTACAGCGGTGAAGATCGTGGCCGTTGTCGGCGACGATTTTGCCAGCGAGGACGTGGACCTTCTGGCCTCGCGGCAGATCGACCTGGCGGGCCTGGAACGCGTGGCCGGCGGCAAGACGTTTTTCTGGGCGGGCGTCTATTCCGCCGATATGAACGACCGCACCACGCTGCGCACCGATCTCAACGTGTTCGCCGATTTTGCGCCCAAGCTGCCGGAGTCCTATCGCCACGCGCCTTACCTGCTGCTCGGCAACATCCAGCCGGCGCTGCAAAAGAGCGTCCGCGCCCAGATGGACAGGGTGAAACTGGCGGGCGGCGACACCATGAACTACTGGATCAGCGACTTCCGCTCCGAACTCGTGGATACCATCGCCGAGTGGGATTTCCTGCTGATCAACGACAGTGAAGCGCGCATGCTGTCGGGCGAGCACAATCTGCGCCAGGCCGCCCTCCGCATCCTCGACATGGGGCCGCACACACTGGTCATCAAGCGCGGCGAATACGGGGCGATTCTGTTCCGCAAAGACGCCCATTTCATCGCACCCGGCTACCTGCTGAATGAAGTCTTCGACCCCACCGGCGCCGGCGATTGCTTTGCCGGCGGTTTCATCGGCTATCTGGCAGGGCGGGGAATCGATCCGGCCGCGGCCGATTTCGACGCCTTCGAACTGCGCCGCGCGGTGATCTACGGTTCGGTGATGGGCAGCTTCTGCTGCGAGAAATTCGGCGTGGATCGGTTCCGCACGCTGACCCGCGCAGAAATCGACGCCCGCTACCGGGAGTTTGAAGCCTGCACAGGGTTCTGACGGCCGTCGCCTGCCTGGCGGCGTTGAGCGCCGCGGCGGCGTGGTTTGTCTTCGCCCACGGCTGGACGTGCTATTACGGCGACGCCGAAGCCCACCTGAACATCGCGCGCCGGATTTTCGATTCGCGCACCCCCGGCTACGATCAGCTCGGCTCGCCCTGGCTTCCTTTGCCGCACCTGCTGATGCTGCCGCTCGTCAGGGTGAACGCCTGGTGGCATAACGGTCTGGCGGGAACCATCCCTAGCGCCATTTGTTTCGTGCTGGCCGGGACCTTCCTGTTCGCGGCGGCCGGCCGCTTATTCGGCGCCACGGCGGGCGCGGTGGCCGCGGCGCTGTTCGCCCTCAATCCCAACGTGCTCTACCTGCAAGCCACCCCCATGTCGGAACCCTGTTTCTGGGCGGCGTTCCTGGCGCTGCTCTACTTTACGGTGCGGTTCCGGTCTACCCAGGGCTGGCATACGGCGATTGCCGCGGGGGTGGCCGCCGGCGCGGCTGCCATGTCCCGCTACGACGGCTGGTTCCTGTTGCCGTTCGTGGCGCTGTACTTCTTCCTTACGGCCAGGAAGCGCTGGACGGCGGCAATCCTGTTTTCGGCGATCGCCGCCGCCGGGCCCCTATGGTGGCTGCTCTACAACTGGTGGCTCAGCGGCCGCCCGCTCGACTTCTACTCGGGACCGTATTCGGCGCTCGCCATACAGGGCAGCACTCACTATCCGGGCCAGGGAAACTGGCCCATAGCATGGCTCTATTACCGCACGGCCGTCGAATTGTGCGCCGGTACGGGATTGGTAATCGTGGGGCTGGCCGGTATCGCGACCGCCCTCTGGAAACGCGCCATCTGGCCGACGTTGTTCCTTGCCTTGCCGCCGGTGTTTTACATCTGGAGCCTGCATTCCTCCGGCAATCCGATTCACTTGCCCGTGCTGCCGCCGTTCTCCTACTACAATTCGCGCTACGGTACCGAGGCTATTCCGCTACTCGCGTTCGGTGGCGCGGCTCTGGCCGCGGCCGTGCCGGAACGCCTGCGCCGCTTGGCCGCCGTAGCCCTGGTAGCCGCATCCCTGGCCGTTTGGATTCTGCATCCTTCGCCCGAGCGCTGGATTACCTGGAAAGAATCGGTGGTGAATTCCGTGTCGCGGCGGGCCTGGACCCAGGCCGCGGCGGATTATCTCGCGCCCCGCTACCGGCCCGGCGCCGGCATCCTGACCTCCTTCGGCGACGTAGCGGGGATTTACCGCGCGCTAGCGGTTCCGCTCCGCGATACCTTGACCGTCGATAATGGATTAGTATGGGTGGCCACCGTGCAGCGGCCGGAACTGTGGCTGCACGAGGAGTGGGCCGTAGCCATTGCCGGAGATATAGTGGAACAAACCGTCGCGCGGTCCGGCCGTTATCGCCTGGAGCGCGAGATCGCGGTGCCGGGTGCGCCGCCGATCCGGATCTACAAATGGTAGGAGAGTGGAACAGGCCGGGAGAAGACGTGAAGAAATATGGCCACAGATGAACACAGATGAACACAGATAAGGAAACTAAAGAATTTATCCGTGTTTATCTGTGTTCATCTGTGGCTAAGAATTTGATTTTTCACAGCTCCGGGAGGCCTGTCCTACAAGGAGGACAGCATGGTAGCTCATGACAAAGTGACGACGGCATTCGACCTGCCGGGATTTCGCGTCCGGCGCAACTTCGGCCTGGTGCGCGGCATCGTGGTCCGCTCCCGCTCGTTTGTGGGAACCTTGGGCGCCAGCCTGCAGACCATCGTCGGCGGCAATATCTCGCTGTTCAGCAAACTGTGCGAACAGACGCGCGAGGAAGCTTTCGACATCATGATCGAGCACGCCGGTCAGTTGGGCGCCAATGCCGTCATCGGTATGCGCTACGATGCCACCGAAATTATGCAGGGCGTTACCGAAGTGCTGGCCTACGGCACTGCCGTGGAAGTGGAGCCGGAACATCAATGAGCGCGGGCAACCCCGCCGGCTCCCTTAAGATTCCCTTCACCAAAGCGCACGGCGCCCAGAACGACTTTCTGCTGACCTGGGACCAGGCCGTTTCGGCGGCCGGGCGCCAGGCGATCGCCCGCGCCATCTGCCACCGCTACACCGGCATCGGCGCGGATGGCTGGATGCTGGTTTCGCGGTGCACCTCGGGCGACGCCGACGCGGCCATTCAGCTCTATAATTCCGACGGCAGCATTCCCGAAATCTCCGGTAACGGCACGCGTTGCGCGGCGGCCTTCCTCATTCAGCATGGACTTGCCGGGGAAACCGTGCGCATCCGCACCGGAGCGGGCGTCAAGACACTGCGCCTGCTCCGCCGCGACGGGCTCGAATTCGAGTTCGAGATGGACATGGGCCGGCCCACCCTTCTCGATCCAGCCTTTCAACTGCCCCTCGCCGGCGGCCCACGCGAAGTGGTGTTGCTCAACGCCGGAAACCCACAGTGCGTGGTGCCGGTGCGCGATTTCAATTTCGACTGGCGCGCCATGGGCGCGGAGATCGAACGCCATCCCCACTTTCCCAATCGCACCAATGTTTCCTTTATCCGCGGGCTCGATGAACACACCGTGGAGGCGCTGTTCTGGGAACGCGGCGCGGGCGAGACCATGAGCTCGGGCACCGGCTCGACCGGAGCGGCAGCCGCGGCCGTGGCGCGCGGCATGGCACAATCCCCGGTGGTTGTAAAGACTCCAGCCGGCCCCATTAGTTTGCGCCTTACCGATAGTGCTTACCTTACCGGTCCGGCGGCTTTGACCGGCGAAGGCCTATACTTCCTGTGCGAGAATGTGCTTGGATGTCTGAAGCAATCCTAACAGCCGCCGCCGCCGCGGCTGCGCTCAAAAACAGAATTCAGTCCCGCCAGGCGCGCGTCGGGATCGTCGGATTAGGCTACGTGGGCCTTCCCTTGGCCGTGGAGTTCGCCAAGGCCGGCTTCCCCGTAACCGGAATCGACGTCAGCGAGGAGAAAACCCGCCGCGTCAATGCCGGTGAGTCCTACGTGGGCGACATCTCCACCGCCACCCTCAGCGAACTGGTGAAGGCCGGCAAAATCGCCGCCACCAGCGATTTTTCCGTGGTCGGCGAGCTCGATACCATCAACATCTGCGTGCCCACGCCCTTGCGCAAGACCAAGGACCCCGATATGAGTTACATCGTGTCGGCCTGCCAGGAAATCGTCAAGTACTTCCACCAGGGGATGCTGGTCATTCTGGAATCCACCACGTATCCCGGCACCACCGACGAATTGCTGCTGCCCATGCTGGCCAAATCCGGTCTGGAAGTCGGGCGCGATTTCTTTCTCTGCTTCTCCCCTGAGCGCGTAGACCCCGGCAACCCCAGGTATCAGACCTATAACATTCCCAAAGTGGTGGGCGGCTGCACGCCGGCCTGCACCGAAATGGGAAAGCTATTCTATTCCCAGGCGTTGGAGCGCGTCGTGCCGGTAAGTTCCACCCAGGTCGCCGAGATGGTGAAACTGCTGGAAAACACCTTCCGCATGATCAACATCGGCCTGGTGAATGAAATCGCCATGATGTGCGACCGCATCGGCATCAACGTGTGGGAAGTGATCGACGCCGCCGCCACCAAACCGTTCGGATTCATGCCGTTCTACCCCGGCCCCGGCCTGGGCGGCCATTGCATTCCCATCGATCCTTTCTACTTGTCGTGGAAAACCAAGCAGGCCGGCATCGAGGCCCGCTTCATCGACCTGGCCGGCTACATCAATGGTCAAATGCCGCACTTCGCCGCCGATAAGGTCCAAAACGCTTTGAACGACGCCGGCAAACCGCTCAAGGGCGCGCGCGTGCATGTGATGGGCGTAGCCTACAAGCGCGATATCGACGATATGCGCGAATCCCCCGCCATCGACGTGATTCTGCTGTTGAAGCGCCGCGGCGCCATCGTCACCTACAGCGACCCGCACGTGCCGGTTCTGCGCACCGAAGGCATCGATCTCACGGCATCGCCGGAAACCGCCGCGGCCGGCGCCGACTGCGTCGTGATCGTCACCGATCACTCGGGCTTCGATTACGCCGCTCTGGTCGAGCGCTCGAAGCTGATCGTCGACACCCGCAACGCCCTCAAAAACTTCGCTTCCGACAAAATCGTCCGGCTGTAGGCTGCCGCTACCGCCCTCCGGTGCCACTCGCATTGGCCGACGTTCCCGGCCGCGGCCGCACGGGCGGGGCGGCTTTGGGGGTGCTATTGTTGGAGCGGCTGGCGCTGCGCGGCTCGCCGCGCGGCTCGCCGCGGCTGATCTGCGCCCGCCGGCGTCCCTCCGCCAGGTTGGCCGACGCGCGCTGCCTGGCCGCGTCGCTCAACTGGATCCGGTTGCGAACCGTCAACGCACCCGCGGACTTTGCCATGCGTGTGGCCGCGCCTTTGTGCTGCAGCACGCCGGTTTTCCCATCGATCGTCGCAACCCCGCCCTGCACATGGATTAGGAATTTATCCGCGCCGATTTTCGATCGCGCCAGGCGGGCACGTATCTCGGCCTCCAGTTGCGCGTCCGTGAGGTGGTCCGCAGCCGGCCGGGCAGGCGCCGGCCGGGCTCGCACCGCATTCTGCGCCAGGCCGGGCGGCGCGGTCGCGATCATGGCAAACGCCAGCAAAACTCCCAAGCCGGCGGCCAACCAACGGCCCGGTACCCGGCGTCCGGCTTTTCGGCGGCCTCCCGAGGCTGGTCGATATCCCATGTAAGTAGAGTCGGCTGAAACCGCCGTCCCTCTCAGGATTCTGTGCTACAGTTATCATTTCAAAAGGCCCCCGTTACATGGCGGAACAAATCCTGCTGCAAGGCAAAATCCTGGGGACAGAAGAATTTCTGTTGGCCGGCGCTGCCGAGGCACGCCCCGCACGGTCGGCGGGTGAAGACCTCGTCACCGGCCGCTCCCAATGGATCGCCCTGCTGTGCGAAGTCCTGCCGCGCGCGCTGCTGGCCGATCTCGGTCTGGCCCGAATTTTGCTTGGTTCGAGCGGAGGCGGCCAGTTCCTGGTGGTCCTGCCCGGGGAAGCGCGCGCGGCTGCCGAAACGTTTTTGTCCGCCGCCGCCGCGCAAGTCGCGGACTGGAGCGCCGGCGTGGTCCGCCTGATCTGGGGCATCACCGACAATCTGGGGGATTGGGCCGTGATCCGCAAACGGCTCAACGAAGAGCTGGACCGGAAACGCAACGCTCCCCTCGGCGCCTCGCCGGCTGGTGCCTTCGATCCGCGCGCGCGCGCCTCCAATCCCACCGCCGACGCCTATTTCGCCAAGGAACTCGGGGCCAGGCTGCGCGAAGCTTCCGAAGTCGGCTGGTCGCCGGAAGAACCCGGCAAGGTTACGCCCGGCCCAGGCAAGTATAGCTGGAGCATCACGCCCAATCTGTCGCCGGACGGCATCCTGCTGGCTCGCCACGCCGCGCCCTCCGACGACGGCAAGACGGCCGCGCCGGTGCAAACCCTGGCGCGCCGCGCCCAAGGCCGCTCCGCCTGGGGCGTGCTCCGCGGCGATGCGGATAACTTCGGGCTGCGCCTCCGCCGCGTCAATTCCATCGAAGAGCACGTGCCGCTGTCGGTGCTCTACAAGCAGTTTTTCGCCGGCGAGCTGGAAGTCATCTGTTCGTTGCCCGAATTCTGGAAGAAGGTCAGCATTATCTATTGCGGCGGCGACGATTTCGCGGTCTACGGCGCCTGGGATGCGCTCATCGCCCTGGCCCGCGAGGTGCAGCGCCTCTTCCACCGCTTTACCGAAGAAAATCTGAAGGACTATCCCGGCCCCGAGGGCAAAACCATTTCCATGGCGATCGCCCTGGCCCCGGAAACCTACTATCCGCTGGCTTCGGTTTACGAGGAGGCCGGCCGCAACCTCGAGTTGGCCAAGAGCGCCGACAAGGATTGCATTTATCTGCTGGGGCGCGTGCTCGAATGGCGCCGCCTCTCCGACGCGTCGGAGCTGAAGGATACCGTCACCCGCCTGGTGCGGGATTTCCGCATGTCCAAGCAGCTTCTGTACCAGTTGCGCGCCTTCTACCGGCGTGACGCCGACGACGGCGAGACCCAGCATAGCTGGCGATTTCAGCGGCGTTTCAACCGCATTTTGAGCGGCACCCGCGATCGCGAATTTCAAAAACTGCGTTCCCACCTGATCAGCGAGCTGGCGGGACGTAAAACGGCCGAAATTAAGCTTCGCCCGGCCGGCCTGGTGGCGCTCGAATGGGCCCGCCTGGTGACGGAGGTTTAACCGAGCCGCGACCAAAAGGGAGCGGTGTTGGCATTGGGAACGGACTCTCGGCTCGTTCCAAGAGGTTTAGCAGATGGCACAGGAAACGGAACAACGTAATCGGGAAAGCCGTCCGCCGCGCGAAGGGCGCGGTCCCGGCGGTGAGCGCGGAGGCGACCGCGGGGACCGGGGAGACCGGCGCGGCTTCGATCGCGGACGCCCCGAGGGGCCTCCCGAAATTGACCTGGAAAAGCTCATCCAGGACAGTCTTTATCTCGACAACCAGGCGCACGCGGTCGTCAGCCGCATGCGTGATATGGATTCCGGCACCAAGACTCAGTTGCGCCGCCTCTACAGCGCGGTCCGCCGCGCCGTCCGCGCCCCGGAGGGCGAGCGCCAGCATGAGTTCGTGATGCTGCGCGCGCGTTTGGCCTACACCATCGCGCGTCACGGCCTGCGCAGTCTCGACCAGCTCGAAAAGCTGCTGCTGCAGGTCACCCGCAGAAACGATTCCCGCGGCTACGAGCGGTTCAAGGACCTGTTCGAGGCCATTGTGGCCTACAACGAGTAAAGCATGAGCGCACATACCTCTCAAACCGAGTTGAAACTCATCGGCAAGCTGATTCTGGAAGGCGTCCTCGCGTGCGAGACCGGCCTGCACGTGGGCGCCGGCAAGGGCTCGCTCGAAATCGGCGGTTCCGACAATCCCGTGGTGAAAGACGCGTTTGGGCGTCCCTACGTGCCCGGCAGCTCGCTGCGCGGCAAAATCCGCTCGCTGCTCGAGCAATCCTCCGGCCTGGCGGTTCCCGCCGAGCTGGTTTATCTTTCCCGCCGCAAAGGCCAGGAAGTGCGCATTCACCAGAGCGACCGGCCCGACGACGAAATCTGCCTCCTGTTCGGCCGCAGCCCGGGCCGCATGGAGCGCGTGCAGGGGGAAACCCTCGAAACCTCGCAGGCCACTCCCGCCCGCCTGGCCGTGTTCGACGCGCCCCTCGATCCGGAAAGCATCACCCCGCAGATGCGCGAGAACCTCGACGACGAGCTGACCGAAGTGAAGAGCGAAAACGCCATCGATCGCATCACCTCCCAGGCCAACCCCCGCACCCTGGAGCGGGTTCCCGCCGGGGCGCGCTTCAAGGTCCGCCTGGTGATGGACGTGCTCTGCCAGGAGGATGCGCCGCTGTTCCTGCGCGTGCTCGAAGGCCTGCGTTTGCTGGAAGACGATTCGCTCGGCGGCGGCGGTTCGCGCGGCAGCGGACGCATCGGCTTCTCCGGCCTGCGGCTGGCTTGGCGCGGCAGGAACTATTACGCCGCCGGCGCGACCGAAAAGGAAATCGCCGCCGGCGCGACCCTGGCCGCGGTGCAATCCGCCGTACAGGAATCCGCCTTCGCCTTCCTGCGCGAGGAATAAGGAATCCGGGCTTTCATGCAACCAGGTTCGAACAAGCCAGGTAAACCAGGCGTGACTAGACCGGGGATGATAGTGCGGCTCACTCCCACCAGCCCGTGGCGGATCGGTCCCGATTCCGGCGCGCGCAATCACGTCGATCCGGTGTATCACAGCGATTCGCTGTACGGCGCCGTTTCCGCCGCCATGGACCGGCTCGGCGCGTTCGACGAGTGGCTGGAAGCTACCGCCCGCCGCAGCGTCGCGGCGGTGGCGTTCAGCTCCTGCTTCCCGTTCGTCGAAGAGGTGAACCTGGTGGTTCCGCCGCGCACCTTGTGGCCGCCCTCGTCCCCCGCGCTGCTGTCTTCGCGGGTGCGTTGGAAGAGCGCCCGCTTTGTGCCGCTTAGCCTGATCCCGTCGCTGCTTGCAGGCGCGCCGCTGAGCGATTCGGCTTGGAGCGTCGATGGCGCCAGCCAGTGCCTGCTGCCGGCCGGCAAGCCCGGTCCGTTCCGTTCCAGCCTGCGCTTTCACGCTGCCGTAGACCGGCTCACCGGCCTTGGCGAGCGGCACTCCGTGGCTTGTCTGGAATTTCGCCCCGGCGCCGGCCTGTGGGCCTTGGTTTCCTTCGCCGATGAAGCTGCCCGCGAGCGCTGGAGCGATCGGGTCAAGGCCGCCTTTCGCCTGCTGGCCGATAGCGGCTTCGGCGGTGAACGCTCGCAAGGATGGGGCCACGCCGCGCCGCCGGAATTCACCGAAGGCCGGCTGCCGGAAATGATCTTGCCCGCTCCGGCCGCCAAACCCGCCGAAGCCTCCCTCCAGCAACCGGTTGACCTGGCGCCGCTGCTTGCACCAATCCCGAGTCTGAGCCGCGACAGTGAGGGAGCGGTCCCCGAACCGCCGCCCACGCCCGGCCCCGAACCCGCGCCCTCCGAACCGCCCGAAACTCCGACTCTGACCTCCGGCCGTGAGGGAGCGGTCCCCGAACCGCCGCCCACGCCCGGCCCCGAACCCGCGCCCTCCGAACCGCCCGAAACTCCGACTCTGACCTCCGGCCGTGAGGGAGCGGTCCCCGAACCGCCACCCAGTCCCCACGCCGAAGCCGCGCCGGCCGCCGCCCACTGGCTGCTTTCGCTCTTCACCCCCGCGCCGTCGGACGCCGTGGATTGGACCCGCGGCAACTATACCCTGGTGGCCCGCGCCGGCCGCGTGGCGAGTTCCGGAGAACTGAAGAAAACCGCCCAACTGGTCGCCGAAGGCTCCGTGCTCTACGCCTCGTCGGCGCCGAGCGGCAGCGCGCGGGACGTGGCCCCGGATGGTGCCGCTTACCCCGTTTTCCGCGCCGGCTTCGCCGTCTCCGTGCCGCTTCCGGAGGTGGGTTGATGCGCTACCGCCTGACCTGTCTCACCCCGCTGCTGGTGGGCGACGGCCGCAAACTCAGCCCCATCGACTACATGGTGTGGAAGGACCATGTCAATGTGCTCGACCAGTGGCGCATCTTCCGCCTGCTGGCCAAGGGCCCGCGCCTGGAGGGCTATCTGGCGCAATTGAAGAAAGCCGAAAAGCTCGATTTTGCTTCCTGGGGCGGGTTCGCGCAGAATTTTGCCGGCCGCCGCATTCCCTTCGAAAACGCCGCCAGCTCGCAGTATTGGAACCGCGCCGCCGGCGACAGCCTGCACATTCCCACCTTTGCCGCGGGCGCTTCGGGACCGTACTTGCCCGGCGCCTCCATCAAAGGCGCGCTGCGCACCGGCATGCTGTTCACCAATTGGCGCGCCGGCCTGCTGGAAGATACGCTGAAGCGAATCGAGGGTGAGCGTCCGCCGCGCCATCCGGCCGAAGCGGTGGAAGAGCAGGCTCTCGGACCGGCCGGCGGCAACCGCATGCATTTCGTGGGGACCGGCGATTCCGCTACCGTGGCCACCGGCCAGTTCAAAGTCTATCTGCTGCGCACCTCGACGCTGGCGCCCCGCGGCGCCGGCTACGCGCTCGGTTGGAAGCAGAGCCCGCGCGGCGCGGTGGACGGCAACCGCCCCGAAGACGCCACGCCGTTTTTCGCCGAAATGGCCGTTCCCGGTTCCACCTTCACCGGCCGCTGGGATGAAAGGGCGTTTTTCCTGCAGCCCGAAATTCGCCGCGCCGTGCGCTGGCCTGACGCCTTCGGCCGCGCCAAAATCTTCGAAGCCGCCAACATTTATGGCGCCGGCCTGCTGGCCTTGCAGCGCCAGTACGCTTCGTGGTCCGGGCTCGGGTTGCTGGACCAAAGCCTGGCCGGGCTGGAACAGCGTCTCGCTTCCGCCCGCGAAAAAGGCGCCTGTCTGATCTGCATAGGCTGGGGTGGCGGCTTGCCCGCCAAGAGTTCCTGGCTCGACGCCACCAACGCCGAATACCGCCAGATCCTCAGTGCCTACAACCTGTACAATCGCGCGCTATCGAGCAACCTGCCGTTCCCCAAGACGCGGAAAATCGTCTTCCTGAACAACCGCCCCGCGACGCTGCCGGGCTGGGCCGAACTGGCGGTGGAAGAATCTACACCCTAAGGGCCCACGTAAGAATAACTTCACATTCCCCCACGGGCAATCGTGGCGCACGCACTCGTGCGTGCCGTGTCGAGACTCTTCTGTGTGCCCCAAAGGGGCAGATTACCAGTGGGGGAAGGACCCACTCGAACAGTTGATGGTTAGATTCGATAGCTATCGAGCGG
>Ga0182014_10000877_pt1 | contig 41173 bp, 40 predicted proteins | sample 612S2DmetaG_FD_120489 | JGI IMG/M metagenome (GOLD analysis project Ga0182014, IMG submission 120489) | Permafrost microbial communities from Stordalen Mire, Sweden - 612S2D metaG | ecosystem: Environmental > Terrestrial > Soil > Wetlands > Permafrost | place: Sweden: Stordalen | collected... | reverse complement strand
TACGTATCTTAAACTATAAGAATAATGAAGTTCTAAAAGAATTTAAAAAGAGAATACCACACAGGAGGCTAGAGATTTGTCAGTGAAAAAAGGAGATTTTTTAAGATTAGAATATACTGGAAGGGTTCAGGAAACCGACGAAGTTTTTGATACAACTATTGAAAAGGTGGCGGAAGAAGAAGGTATACAACTAGAAAATAAGATTTACGGACCAATTCCCATAATAGTCGGCGCGGGGCATGTACTTAAAGGTATTGAAGACTCTCTCATTGATATGGATGAAGGGGATAAGAAAGAAATCGAAATTCCGCCATCGGAAGGATTCGGTGAACGAGACCCTAAATTAATACAACTCATACCCATGTCAGAATTCCGTAAACAAAGCATAAAACCCCAAGTAGGGATGAGTATCACCTCTGAAGGTTCAACTGGTAAAATAAGGAGTATTAGTGGGGGTAGAGTTAGAGTAGATTTTAACCATGAACTTGCGGGTAAAACTCTACAGTATCAGATTAAAGTCCAGAAAATAATAGAGGATGATGTAGAGAAGATTAGAAGCATGATTGATTTACACTATCCTAACCCCAACATTGACTCCACCAAACATATAGTCCAAATTGAAGATGAAAAAGTTGTTATATACATGGATGAAATGACTAAATTCGATAAAAAACCTTACATGGATATCACATTCGCTCGTTTCCGTATAGCACGGGATATTTGGGAGAACATGGATAACGTAGATAAAGTGGAATTTGTAGATGTCTTTGAGAAAAAAGTGAATGAGGAGGCAGAAAAAGTAGTTAAACCTGCATCTGAGGAAGTAACTGAAGAATTGATAAAAGAATCACCGGAAGAAACCTCAGAAATAGCAGTTGAAGAAGTATTAGAGGAGCGTATTGAAGATGAAGAGGAAGAATAAATAAAAAAGAATTTTATATTAATAAAAAATTAATTATACCTTTAAAACACTTTAAATGATGAAATAATTTATTTTCTTTTCTTCCTTTGTTTTTTCCTTTTATTTTTTCTCTCAGTAATTTCTTTTTTTCGCTTAGAGCGAATTCGTATTCTTTGCACTATATATAAAATAAGCAACAAGAGAAATCCGAAACCTACAAAATAATCTTTAAAATTAATCATTTTTTTACTCAAATTTAATTCTATACTTTATTTTTGCTTTAACATCAAAATATTTAATCTAAAAAAAAAAAAAAAATTTTTTAAGGCCAAGTCAAAACTTTAGGTGCTTTAACCATTTTAACCCGGTCAAGAACTTTTTCTGGCCAATTATCATTATTGAAACCTTTCTGAGCCAAAAATCCGAATATCCACCGGGAAATGCCAACACCAGTGCAACCCGTCCATATGCGATGATTATGAGCTTCTTTTATAGAGAAACCCTCGATAAAGTGAGTTCCATGAATATTAGCAGATATAACAGCCACTCCTTTATCCTGAGTAGGGGCAACCAATCGCATTTCATACTTGGGAATATCCGGAAACTCAATACCACGTTCCTCGGTCTTACGACCCTCCAAATAGAAAGGATCATCACCCACTTCAGTGTACCATTCCAACTCCATTTCATCAGCCATATCCTGAGATATATGAAGAGTAGCGTCACGAATTTCCTCCACCTGCGCTGGAGTTCCCAGCCACACTAATTCTATCCTTTGGAATTCATGCACCCGATCCAAACCCTTAGCTCCTCCTGCTTCCCAACGATATGTCCAACCACTGCGGTCAAAGAATTTTATAGGAAGCTCCTCTTCATCTATAACTTCATGTGAGAAGAATTCATAAAAAGGCTCACACTGAGCTGGTGCCAGAACATAGGATGGATCTTTAAGCCCATCTTTCAAAAGAGCTATGGGAACTTCTTTATTAATCAATAGTTCCTGTTTAAATTTTTCAAATAATTCCGGATCTCTCTTAGGGGCGGAACAATAATACATCCCTTCGGGAAGACCTTCTAAGTAACGCATCTTATTCATAACCGGTATAGGTATGAGTTTCGGCCACATACACTCCATAAAATCAAGTTGATAAACTAGCTTTTCCAAAAATATATCTTCTATGGCACGTTGCAACGCAATAAGCTGCGGCCCATAGAACCATTGACCTTTACCAGGGAATTTTTTAACCCAACCTAATCGTACAGCTTCCTCTGTTGCATCACCTTCAAAGAAAAACTTTTGCTTAATACTGGTGGATACGATGGTACCGGGTTCGATCTTGGTAACTTTTTTGGTGAGTATGTCAGATGGTTGGGTAACATCCACTTCTGATTTATGGTCAGCTGAACTGGACTCCAATGATTCTTTTATGAACTTTAAAACTCTGTCAACAACATGTTTTCTTAATTCTGATTCATTTAAATTTTCAAATTTTATTACTAATTTATTCTCTATAATTTCAGAATGTGATACATAGGGCATGTCAATGATTCTATCTATAAGAGTGGCCCATAAATCTACTTCTCCTACTTTGATTAATCCAGTGGATGCATCTAATTCTGGTTCTCTTGGGAGTTGTAACATAATTTCATAAGTATCTACATGAATTTTACGCACACCAATATGATATTTTTGACCTAAAAGATTAGTTAAAGGATTTTTCATACGGAGTAACGCATCATGAGCCCTTCCACGTCTTCCTGATATAATTTTAAGTTTCAAAGCATTTTCTTCTAGATTCCATTCTATTATCTTTGAAGCATCCTCTTCCTGATCTTCAGGAACACCTTTAAGGAATAACTCCTGATTGGACTGTTTTATGAAATCTTCAATATCTTTTAGGGCTTTTTCTACATTTTTACTGAATATGATTTCTCCTTCAAGCGTAAATCTCATTTTATTTAACCCACCTATTCTTTAAGTGTCATAATTTTTTCAACCATCATCTCACCAAAAAGTAGGTCATCAATGGTAGCGAGGATGGTTCTTAGTGAATCACTATTTAAATTACAAATATAACAATTATTAAATTGATATGAATCAATGAATCCTAAATTATCTGGTTTTAATGATTTTAGACTTAATTTAGCTTCTTTTTCTTTAGAATATTTGAAGGTAATCCTAGCTTTAACATTCATGTTTAATGTTCACTTATCTGGATTAAAATATTTTTTGAAATTGTTTCTATGGATTTCAAAGCCTCTGATTCAGAATATTCTATCAAAGGCTTCCCCTCCATATCAGCCTTCACCACAAGTTCATCCCTAGGAATACTACCTATAACATTCAATCCCATCTCTCCAAGCTTCTTAACCACAAATTCTTCTTCATTTTTATTTGAAACCTTATTTATTACACATGTTATTCTTTTAATTCCTATGTCTGCTGCTAGTTTCTTAATCCGATCAGCAGTTTCTAATGATTTAAGCCCCGGTTCCACTACAATAATCATAATATCCACAGCTTCCGCGGTTCGCCTTCCCAGATGCTCTATACCGGCTTCCATATCTAATATCACTAATTCATCTTTTTTAAGTATAAGATTCCTCATAAGAGCCTTAAGAAGCACTGATGCAGGACATATACATCCTTCCCCTCCTTTTTCCACTGTCCCCATCACTAAGAGTCTTAAATTATCATTTGAATCATATTTTATGGATAATGATTCTGGAAGGTCAGATATCTTGGGATTCATCTTGAAAACTTCTCCAAAGGATGAACCCGGTTCTGCGCCTGTCCTTTCCTTAATAAGTTCTCTCATTTTTGATATAGGGGTGATTTTAGTATGTATTCCTAGGCTAGATGCCAGATTCATATCCGGGTCTGCATCGATAGCGAATACTTTATAAGTTCGTGACAATATAAATGCCAATGTACCTGAAAGGGTTGTTTTTCCAACCCCTCCTTTTCCAGTTACTGCAATTTTCATGTAAGTTCACCTTGTAGTATGATGTATTTTCGTGTGAATATAAGATTTTTGTATAAAATAACGGATATTATAGGAGTATTAAAGAATATAAAAAGATTTGGGAAATAACTATTCGAGGGTAATGTTTATTAAGTTATAATTAAAAAACTTTTCTTAAAGGAGGACTATCTCAAATGGTTAGAGCATACACTAGAAAAGATTATATAAGGAAAATTCCTGGTTCCAGGATAGTTCAATATGATATGGGAAATCTCTCAGGAGAATTCCCCTTAACAGTCAGCTTGGCAGTTAAGGAGCCAGCCCAACTATCACATAATGCACTTGAAGCAGCTAGGATAGCATCAAACAGATACATGCAGAGAAAATCCGGTAGAATGGGTTACCAACTTAAAATCAGAGTATACCCTCATCATATTGTAAGGGAAAATCCCATGGCCACCGGTGCGGGTGCAGACCGAGTGCAGGATGGTATGCGGAAAGCTTTTGGAAAGGCTGTAAGTTCAGTGGCTTTAGTAAAAGCTAATCAAAAGGTTTTAACAATCAAAACAAATAAAAAGAATTTTAAAGACTCGAAAGAAGCTTTACGAAGAGCTGCAATGAAGTTCCCAGTTCCATGTAAGATTGTAGTGGACAAAGGGGCTGAATTAGTTAAATAAAGATTATAAAAATAAAAAATAAAATTATTTAAAGAAAAGTTAAAAAAGAAGTGTCTAGCATGAAGTATGTCGAATTCTTTGAGGAGTTAAATAAGGACGATGTGGCAATTGCCGGTGGAAAAGGTGCTAATTTAGGGGAACTCACCCAAGCAGGAATAAAAGTACCTCCCGGATTTGTGATAACATCACAAACCTATAATCAATTTATAAACGAAACTGAAATCTTCGATGAAATAATGGACATTCTTAATGTAATAGATGTCAACAATAATCAGGAACTTCAACAAGCAGCACGGAAGATTAAAAACATAATAATTGAAACAGAAGTACCAAATGAAATAAAAACTATTATAATAGAGGCTTACAATGCATTATGCCGTAGAATTGGGAAAGAAAATGCTTTTGTAGCTATAAGATCATCTGCTACAGCTGAAGACTTGCCTGAAGCATCATTTGCAGGGCAACAGGACACATATCTTAACGTTAAAGGTGAAGAAGAACTAATAAAATATGTTAGAAAATGCTGGGCATCACTTTTCGAAGCACGCGCTATATTTTACAGGGAAGAGAATAACTTCGACCACTCCACAGTATACATTGCAGTAGTGGTACAAGAAATGGTGAATGCTGAAAAAGCCGGAGTAATGTTCACTGCACACCCATCCACAGGTGATGAAAAAATATTGATTGAAGCAGCATGGGGACTGGGAGAAGCAGTAGTATCCGGTACAGTAACTCCAGACACAATCTGGGTTGATAAAGAGAATGAAGAGATTCTTGATTATCAAATCAGTGAAAAAAACATCATGTACCGGAAGAATCCAAACACAGGTAAAACCGAGAAAATTACAGTTCCAGACGACATGAAAAAGAAACAAGTATTAAGCAATGATGAAATAGCTGGATTAACTAAACTTGGAAAAACAATACAAGACCATTACGACTTTCCCCAAGATACGGAATGGGCTATTGAAGAGGGCCAAATCTTCATGCTACAATCAAGACCAATAACCACTCTTACTAAAAAAGCAGAAGCGATAGAGGCGGAAGTTGAAAGAACTATAATAGCTAAAGGATTAGGTGCAAGCCCTGGTATGGCATCCGGTAAAGTTAAAATCATCAGAGACACAGATGAATTAGATAAAATCCTGGTAGGAGATATATTAGTTACAGTGATGACCATGCCTGATATGGTCCCTGCTATGAAACGTGCTAATGGAATAATCACCGATGAAGGTGGAGTAACCTGTCACGCAGCTATTGTCTCCCGAGAACTGGGAATACCCTGCGTGGTAGGAACGGGGGATGCTACTAAAGTTCTCAAAGAGAATTCCGTAGTAACATTGGATGGAAATAAGGGATTAGTTTATGAGGGTAAAATAGTGGAATCCACTCAAAAAGAGGAGGAAGTGGAGAAAACAACCGTTGTCCAACAATCTATACTCACAGTAACAGAAGTTAAGGTAAACGTTAGCATGCCTGAGGCAGCTAAAAAGGCAGCTATGACTGGTGCAGATGGTGTAGGGCTTCTTAGAACGGAACATATGATGTTAGCCACAGGTGTTCACCCTAAAAAATTCATATCAGAGGGAAGGGAAGATGAATTGGTAAAAGTACTCGTGGAGAATGTCTTTAAGGTGGCGGATGCCTTCTACCCTAAAACAGTATGGTACAGGACCTTGGATGCTCCTACTGATGAATTCAAGTCTCTTAAAGGTGGAGAGGATGACCCATACGAACATAATCCTATGCTGGGCTGGAGAGGTATCAGAAGAGAGTTAGATGAACCTGAAATTTTAAAGGCAGAATTTAAAGCCATAAAGAAACTTCACGAGCAAGGATACACTAATATAGGTATAATGATCCCATTAGTGCAGCATCCCGATGAACTTAAGCAGGCTAAAAAGATAGCCCGTGAGGTGGGATTGAAACCACAGAAAAACATAGAATTTGGAATAATGGTGGAAACACCAGCCGCAGCTTTGATTATAGAAGACTTCATAGCTGAAGGATTAGACTTTGTAAGTTTTGGAACTAACGATTTAACCCAATACACTCTAGCAATAGATCGTAACAATGAAAATGTGGCAGATCTCTTCACTGAACAACATCCTGCGATTTTAAAGTTATTAGAAAGAGTTATTAAGGAGTGTAACAAAGCAGGGGTTAAAACAAGTATCTGCGGTCAGGCTGGAAGCATACCCTCTGTTGTAGAAAAACTCGTGGAGCTGGGAATCACCTCTGTATCTGCTAATACTGATGCTGTAGCCCTGGTGAGAGAAGTGGTGGCTCGTGTGGAGAAGAAATTGATTCTTAGAGCTGCGCGAAAGATTATACAGGATTAAAATAATTTAATTATTAAAATAAACTAATTTTTTTACTATTTTTTTTTAATTTATAATTGTAATCTAATTTTTATGGGCTTAAAAAAATGGATGATAAGGGAATTTCAAAGAATGAAGTATTCGAGACTCTTAGAAACTTCAAAGAGCAAGATATGACTCATCGTTCAGGTAAAATTCTTGGATCCATGTGTACATGTCCTCATGAAGTGGGAGTGAAAGCTTACTGTATGTTCTTGGAATCTAATCTAGGAGATCCTGGACTTTTTCAGGGCACTAAAACCATGGAAGATGAAGTAATCGCCATGTTGGGGAATCTTTTAGGTAAAAATAATGTTTATGGTCATATAATTACAGGTGGAACAGAAGCCAATATAATGGCAATGAGAGCGGCTCGAAACTCAAGTGGAATTAAAAATCCAGAAATAATTGTGCCTAAATCTGCTCATTTCTCCTTTAAAAAGGCAGCAGATATGTTATGCCTTAAAATCAAAGAGGCAAAGCTTGATGATAATTATTGCGTTGATGTAGAATCTGTTAATGACCTTTTATCTAACCATACCATTGCAGTGGTGGGGATAGCAGGCACTACTGAACTGGGGAAGGTGGATCCGATAGAAGAGCTTTCAAACATTTGCTTTGAGAATGAAATTTTTTTGCATGTGGACGCTGCTTTTGGTGGATTTTCTATTCCTTTTTTAAATGGAAGAGGATACAATTTTCCTAAATTCGATTTTTCACTACAAGGGGTTTGTTCTATAACTATCGATCCCCATAAAATGGGATTAACTCCTATTCCTACGGGTGGAATACTTTTCAGGGATAAGAGCTATCTGGATGTTATGAGTATTGAAACCCCTTACCTCACAGAGGACAGGCAGTCTACTATAGTAGGTACTAGAACTGGAGCTTCAACGGCAGCTACTTGGGCATTAATGAAATATCTTGGAAGAAATGGTTACAGAAAGGTTGCAGAAAGATGTATGGAGCATACCAGACTTCTGGCTCAAGGCGTAAAGGATTCAGGATTTATACTGGTAACGGAACCCCAGCTTAACATTGTAGCTTTCAATTCCAGGGAAATGACTGTATGGGAGATTGCAGACCGATTAAAGGAAAGAGGATGGGCAGTGTCTATATCATCATATCCTCAAGCAATTAGGATAATTGTGATGCCTCATCTTAATAAGGAGCATATAGAATCATTTTTGACGGATCTTCGTGAAATAAGAATATAATTCTGAGTAGAAATAATATGGATGACCTGATAAAGATTAGAACACCAATAAGTGATGGAACAGTACTTAATCTCCATGTTGGGGATAAAATCGCTGTTTATAGTAATATACTCACTGGAAGAGATGCAGCACTCCCTAAATTAGTGAAATCCATTAAAGCTGGAGAAAATCTAATAAATCTTCGAGGTGCTGTCATAATGCACACTGCAGTGAGCCAGGCTGGAATATCCCCCACAACCAGCAATAAAGAAGAAATAGAAGAAAATATTCCATTTCTTTCAAAATCTGGAGTTAAAATACATATTGGTAAGGGATCCTTAAGTACAGACACCATTGAAGCTCTAAATAATTATAACTCCGTTTTTGTAGTAACTCCCCCTGCTGCAGCACTTCTGACAAGTAAATTAATTTCCAAAAAAGTTGTTGCATTTAAAGAAGAGGGTATGGAAGCTATATATAAACTCGAAGTCAATGGTATTCCGGGAATTGTTGCTGTGGCACATGGTGAATCATTATATCAACATTAAAAAAATTTTTTATAACCACTAAAAATGATTTTTTTTATTTAATAGGTTTTCCAAAGGCAATATCACCAGCATCTCCCATACCGGGAATAATATATCCATCCTTAAGCTTATTCTCAATTGAACAAGTATAAATCTCCACTTCAGAATGGTTAGCTAAAACTTTTTCTACACCCTCTTCTGTGGATATTACATTAAAAATAGCCAATCTATTGGGAGTTCCCAATTTTTTCAGCTCTTTGATAATAAGATTCATAGTGTTACCAGTTGCAAGCATTGGATCAACTATTATAACTATTTTATCATTGATATCAGGTATTTTAAGGTATCCTACATTAACTTTGAATGGAGGTTCCTTTTCACGCCAGGCACCTACCATACCGTATTTGGCTTCATCGAAAACATTCATAACACCTTCAACCATCGGTATAGCAGCTCTTAAAACGGTTACCACCACAATATTTTCAGTATCGTTTATTTTAATCCCATTAGCAATACCTAGTGGTGTTTTAACCTTGACTTCCCTAATATCCATGTTGGATGCGAATTCATATCCAATTAATGTACCCATTTCAACTAATCCTGCTTTAAAATGGATACCATCTATTTTAACATTTCGTATTTTGGTTAATCGATCCTGCAAAACTATATTCTTAAGTATTTTTAACATTCATTGCACCCATGTAAATATTCTAATTTTAAATTTCTTGAATTAAATATTCAATTATTTATATTATTTGAACTTAGTAATGGATTATTCTTTTTATTTTCACTCATAAAAAAATTCAGAAATTTGAAATACAATTAATTACATAATATTAGAATAAGTGCTAAAATGAAAAATAGAACTATTATTATAGTTGTTGCTGTAGTTATTATTCTAATTGTAATAGCATTTTTAACTTTTACATTTTACTCCACATCATCACAACCAGCACCACAGAGTACAGAACCGGTAGTTTCAGCTCAAAATCTCGATGTACCATGGGCTATTGATTTTCTCCCAAATGACACTATGATTTTCACAGAGAGAGTGGGCAGAGTTGATATACTCGTTAACAACACTACAGTAGAAACTGTGGGTACTATCAATGTAACCCAGAGTCCTGGCGACGAATCAGGACTTCTAGGGATAGCAGTAGACCCTAATTTCACTCAGAATCATTATATATATGTTTACTACACTGATAAAGCGGATGTTAATCGAATATCTCGATTCGTCTTAAATGGTACGATTAGTAATGAAACTGTACTTTTAGATAATATTCCCGGAGGACCCATCCATAACGGGGGAAGACTGAAATTTGGACCTGACCGTAAATTATATGCAACCACTGGTGACGCCGATAACTCTAGTTCCGCTCAAGACATAAATTCATTATCCGGAAAAGTACTCCGCCTTGACCCAAATGGCTCCGTCCCAACTGACAATCCGTTTGGAAACTATGTTTATAGTTACGGTCACCGAGATCCGCAGGGATTAGCCTGGAACCCTTCTAACGGGATTTTATATGAATCTGAAAATGGTAACATCATGGACGATGAGATAAACATTATAACTAAAGGTGGAAACTATGGATGGCCAATTCTCCAAGGAAATGAAAGTGCACCCGGTTATATAAGCCCCATTGACGTCTACACTAACTTCACCCTAGCACCTTCTGGAATAGCTTATTATCAGAATCATCTCTATGTAGCAGGACTCAGAGGAGAACAACTCAGAGTATTAAACTTATCTAGTGATGGTAAAACAGTCATTAGTGAAAGTGAAATACTCACTAATTATGGCAGATTAAGGGAAGTTGTAGCACATGATGGATACCTTTATATTACTACTTCCAACGAGGATGGTAGAGGTACACCGCAACCAGGAGATGACAAAATTATACGGATTAAAGTTTAATTATTAAAAATTATAAAAGTGAATATTTTTTTCAGCTTTCATCTGAGTTAATTACTCTTTTGCCATTTGCACTGGGTTGAATCTCTAATTTTCCACCTTCAAATTTATTAGTTAACTCTTTTCCTTCGAAAAACAAGTGAAGAAATACCGATAGGGCAGAAACTTCTGAATGTGGTTGTGTAGTCACGGAAACATTCCAATTAGCTTCTCTGTAAACTTTGCCTGGAACTCTAGATCCTCCCACCACTACAAGTATATCTTGAAATGATTCTTTTATTTTTCCCACCACCTCCTGTACGGGTTCACCATACATTGTAAGATGGATTATTTCACCATCATTCTTTTTCCATTCTTCCAGAAAATTCTCCCAGTTCTTACGGTATTCGATTTTAAATTTACCTCCCCATCGTTCTGTCACGTCCCTGACATTTTCAATTAGTTTAATATCTTCATCTCCACTTAAAATAACTTTAGAAGCTCCAAAAGCTCTTGCTGTTAAACATACATGTGTGGTTATCCTTGCATCCCTTCTTCTCCGATGATCAAGTCTTAAAACATAAATTTTCATATTATCAAACCTGTAACAACTAAAATCATAATTACAAGGGCAATCATCCGGGATATTTCATTAGAAGCCCCTAATACGTCTCCTGTAGCTTTTTCGAAATTTCTACCTGCTACTAATGAAATAATCATTCCACCAGCTAACCCTCCGATTATTCCTAGAATGCCCACTGTTTTAAGGGTTAAAAATCCGATAAATAACGTTATTATGAGTATTAAAATGAGTTTTTTCATATCCATAGCATTTATAAAGAATCTACCTGTTCCATCTTCAAATGGCTTGGAGAAGGTACAACAAGTCACTAATCCTACTTTGGCCGATATTTCAGATATAAATAGGATAGGGAATACAATGATTGCGGGAATGGTTGCAAGTGAAGCAAATGTTATAATGGCAACCATAAATAGGTAGGCTAAACCTCCAGTTCCAATTCTTTGATCACGCATAACTTCTATTCTTCTTCTAGAATCCCCATGAACCATCAAGCCATCGCCAAAATCGATTAAACCATCTAAATGATGGAATCCGGTAAACCAGATGGCAAAACTGTAAATTAATCCTGCAGCTATAAGTTGGGGTAGATGAATTATATTTATTAATGTAAATCCTAAAGTTCCTATTATTATTCCAATGAATCCTCCGATTATTGGCCATAACCAGGTAAACTTTGACATTTCCTGAATGCTAGCATGGATATGCAATGGGAGTATAGTTGAGAATGATACTAAACCTAATATTCCATTAAGAAATTTCATTTTGGAAACATCCCCAAATATCAAAGTGAACCCTGTAATACATTTCTCTAATCCTCAAATATCTTTGACATACATCCCGAAACTAATCCTGCAAATATATCATCAAGCACAGGACCAAGATTGCCTATTACACCAGGTTTTGCCTCATCGTATCTTTTGAAATTAAAAATAGCTTTAGTTCCAGCAATCTGATTAGCTACAGCCATTCCCATTACTTCATCAGAGTATAAGTACGCAGGGTCATCATCCACATTTACGCCTTTCACTCTATGCTTTTCATAATCTTCTTCGAGTCTTATTCCAGCAATAATAAATGAAACTACATTTAAATCTTCTAATGACTTTAATATTTGATTATGAAGTTTAATACTAATTTCTTCATTTCTTTCAACTCCTACAAGGAGTTCCATCCCGGCTTCAACTAAATCTTCCACTTCAATGCCAACATCATTAATGAAATCAATTACACTTTTAGGGAATCCACAATTCCTCAAAGTTCCACCTGTCGCGTCCCTAACACATTTTTCAACTATTTTTTGAAGATTAAACTGGTCTTCAACTTCTTCTGGTGCTGTGAATTCATCAGATCCCGAACACGCCACTAAAATGGATTCCATTCCCCCATCAAGAGGATCGAATGAGAAGTGGTTAATAACACCATAATCCCATAACGCTGCAGATTTTGCTTCAACAACAGCTTTAAATAATCTTAAAAGAGTTCGTTCATTTAATTTTTTATCTATAATCACTATAATATTCATTGAATTATTTTTTTCATAATCTGCGTTTACTAAAGCTGTTACATTTCCAATAGTAATATTCACACTACTTTTTATATCATAATAACCCATCATGGCAGCTGCAGGTTTAAATACATTGTTATCATTTATAAAATCTTCTAAAAACTTCTCTTCTTCTTTGCTGTTAAGTGGTGAATCTTCATCATATTTTGCCCCGAAATTTATTATAGATTTCACAGTTTTGACACCACTCCCAATTGTGGGACTGCCAATTGATAAAAATCCATCATCCCTTTGGATTACTAGGCTTTTATTATCCATTTTAAAGGTAGCATCATTTATACAGATTTTTGTTTCCATTTCCATATCCCCACTACTTAATTATTAGTATTAGTAAAAATTCTATAATAATAGTGTTATTATTAAAGTTCATCTTTAGATGGTTGAATTGAATAAGTGATGAATTGAATGGTAAAAAATACACCATTTAGGTGTTTCAGATTTATAGAATATTAGTTTAGTTTAGGAAAATAATTCAAAAAATTAAAAAAAAATTTTTATTTTTAATTTAATCCTTTTCTAAATAGAAACATAATTGTGAATCTATATCCGTTTTAAAAATTTTACCACAATTTTTACAGATAATTTTTTGCAACTAAGATTTATTGTTCACTATATCCAAGGCACAGGAGCATTTCCATCCCATTTTACCCTTTAATTCTTACTCAAAAGCTTTATCTTCATCTATTTTTTTTAGTCATTAATTAAATTATAAAATGATGTAAATAATAAAGTATTAGGATAAATACTAATAGAAATTACAAATATAAGATTGAAAAGGTGGAAAAGCATTCAATATACAGATAAACTGTTCAAATATTATAAGTGATTAAAAATGGTAGTAATTACTTTCCAAAAATGATCTATTTAAGTCATTATTACTAATGTAATTATATGATTACTTTTGAAGATATTGAAAATGATGAAACTGTTAAAGATTTTCTACGCAGTAAATGGATTAAACAATCAAGTAAAACCCAATATCTATTCCGACTAAGAAGATATAGCGACTTCATAGGTAAAAAACCGAGCGAATTAATAGACGAAGCAGAAAAAGAACAAGATGAGGGTATTAAACGTCGAAAACGTAGGATTAGACAGTATATCTTCAATTATATAGAATACGCCAAAAATGATGAACATAAATCACTCAACACTATAAAAAATAATATAGAAACAATTAAATCTTTTTATCATAGCTTTGATATTGATCCTCCATCAACTAGAGGAGCCTTCCCATCAGACTCCATAAACCCTAGTTTTGAAGAATTGCCCACTAAAGAACATATCAAAAAAGCCGTATCTATTGCAGGGTTACGGGATCGAGCAATAATTCTTTTACAATTAAGTAGTGGTATGGGTGCTGCTGAAGTAAGAAATTTAAATTACAAACAATTCATTGACTCTATCAATGAATACATTGATTTAACACCTTCAGAGTATCTTAATATCTTTAAAATAGCCGAACAAATAAAAGAAAAAGAAATCTTGGTTGGTACTTGGAAAGTGATAAGATACAAAACAGGTATGGAATATATAACATTCAGTTCAACTGAATGCACGAGATCTATCGTCGACTATCTACTTTACCGTATCCAAATGAATAAAAATATAAAGTCCTTAAAAACACTCCTTTTTGTTAACCAATACAACAAACCCTTGAATCAATTTTCTTCCACACAGATTTATGCACGTATTAATAAAAAAGCAGATTTAGGCAAACGAACAAAAAATCGTAACTTTCTAACCAGTCATATGCTGCGAAAGCTTTTCACAACCACCCTTTATGAAGAAGGGTTGGATAAGATGGCTGTAGATTGGATGCTAGGGCACAAAATAAACCAGACCAGTGCAGCTTATTTCAAAGCTAAACCTGAACGACTTAAACAGGAATATTTAAAAGTTGAGAATAAATTAACTCTCAGTGAAGTAGAAATACGCGACATCGCACCATCTCAGATCAAAGACATTGTCAGAGAATTAGACCAGCGTAAGGCAGAAAACGAGAAGATGAAGCAAGTTATTGAAGAGATGGATGCAAAAAATAAGGAACGAGATGAGTATCTGGATAAAATTATGGGTAATAAAAGAGTCCAAGAAGAACTCATCAAAAGACAGTAGTTCTAAAATATATGAAATTTTTTTTAAAAAAAATATTGAATGATTCGGATTACTTTAATTCATTTTTGTTATTTGAAAAATGAAAATATAAACAATAATATGGAAGCTAGCATTAATTTTTCTTTTTTTCTAAAATCCATTTTACTAAAACACAACTGTTGATGGTGTTTGTCTTTTTTTACATCCATGAATGGTCTAATATCCTAATTGATATCCTCATAAAAAGGATAGTAAATTGTAAATACTCATAGGCTTATACATTATGATTAGTAGATTGAACCCATGCTCTATAAAAGTGGATAGTAAATTAAAAACTGGGTTAAATAGTTAGTAAATCAAATCCTCCTTAATTGAGTAGTAAAAAAAAATACAAAATATTTATTCATTAGTATTACCTGGAATCAAGGAATATTTTTTTATCATTAAAAACAGGGCCTAAGTGTTTTTCAACACTTCTATGTAAATTTCCCCCTATATTTAAAATATTGATTTGCAGAACTTTATTAATTTCCTAAAAACCAAAAGCTATATATAGTAGAAAAAAATGCATTTATAGTTTACCATAATAGTTTATATATGAGTAGAAGTTCCTCCAGAAAAATGGATTGTCAAAAAGAGTGTCCAACAGAACTTTTTTAGTTCTCACACTTCTTTTGAACAAAAACAATATATTAAAGGAGGTAAAGTGTATGAGGTCATTCAATGAAAAATTAGAGGATATCTACTATACTTTTCAGGATCAGGGGGAAACTGCTCCTGTACCACTAAAATTAATCAGGGATTACTTAACACTTGAAGGAATATCGGTCGATAAGGGGATGTCTTTATGATAACAGCCCCAAATCCGATTATCCAAGAAAGCACTCCTAAGAGAGAATATATTGATGTAACAAAATTATTTACGGATGCATTTAAACAGGGATATCTAATTGCCATTGCAGGAAAACAACAAGTTAAAAGTGGAAAAAATAGTAAATCTCCATCAATAAATTGGGACAAACTACCGAAAGAATACAAAGGATTTAATGACCCTAAATATCCAACTGCTATCAAGTGTGAGTACATTCAAAGCCTTAAAAATTACTTAGTCGTCATAGATCTTGATATTCCTAAAAGAAAAGGTCATATTGCACTCGATGAGCTAAAAAGTGCATGTGAACCTATTATAAAACAAACTTATTCAGTGGAAACTCCAAGTGGCGGGGTCCACATATACCTCCTTAGTAAGGATAAACCAAAAGCAAATCAGCCAAAGATCAACATTGACTACCAAACAAATACCGGGAGAGGTAAGGGTAAATATGTTGTTTCAGACTACCGTTGGAATGAAGAAGGAAAAAAGGAATTTTACCAAAGACTACCAGAATCATTTGATAAAATAGAATGTGTGGAAAATAGTGATCTGGTGCTACAAGATATTTTAAACAATTTAATTGATAAAGGACAATTATCAATAACTAAACCGGAATATGAAGAAGATATCATCAAATTGCTACGAAAATATTATGAACCAGGGACCCGGGATGAATATAGTTTAGCATTGATAGGATTCCTAAGAAAGGAAGGATATACCAAAGAAAATGTTAAAAAAATAATTAATGCTGTCTTCTCAGATGATGAGGAGTTAGACCAAAGATTACAAAAAATTGAAAAGACCTTCCAAAAACCACTTAAAGAGATTATAGGTTTCAAATGGCTTAAAGAACATTTTTCACCGATAGATATTGATAAATTAATGGAATTAAATAAAGGCAGTAATGGTAGAATTAAATTCAAAATACTCCAATTATTGAATAACAATAAGGAACCGCCAGTTAAGTTAGTGGCGGATTATGTGAATAGTGAATTAGAGCTTTATAAGAATTTAAACACTAATAAATATTATGAAAAGACGGATGAGGGACAATTTAGGGATATTGATGACCGTGACATCATAAAATTCTGCAATAAGGAATTTACAGTGAATAGCATAAGCTCTCGCAGATGTTATGAAGTACTTAAATACGTAACAAATCCTATTAAGAAAAACTACAATTTGATAGAGTTCAACAACGGAATTTTAGACACAAGAACTCGGAAATTTAATGAAGCCAAAATGGCATATAATGAAACTCCTAAAATTACCCTTAATTTGGATTGGAATAATAATGCACCGCCGGGTAGGATTGGAGAAATTATTGAAGATATCTTAGAAGATAAAAACCATCCTAAAAATCAAGAAAGATGGATGAGGTCTGTTGGCCATGCGTTTATGGGGCAAAATCTATTAGGTAAACACACTATTGTAGTAGGAAGATCTGGCAGTGGTAAATCCACTCTAAACTCAATTTTGATGCGAATTTTTAATTATAGTAACTTACCTATCAACACTATCAATGCTAACGAAAGGTTTACACTCCATACACTTATTGATAGAGATATAAATATCGATGATGATTTGAACAATGGAATGTTAAAGAGCATAGGAACTCTAAATACCATAACCACTGGAAATGGATTAGAAGTAGAGATTAAAGGGGAAAATAAAACAATACAGGCAGGAAATGAACAAATTCCTCGGCTCTTTAGTAGTGGAAATACATTACCCCCTATAGTTGGTGAGGGGTATCAGAGGAGGCTCCTATTGATCCATGCCGATAATAAAGTTGCTAATCATGAAAGAGATGAAACTTTGCAGCACAAAATTATAGCTGGGGAATATGATAAAAATGGGATTGAATGGGTTATCCATAAAGCTATAACTACATACTGGGAAAAAGACGAACCTATAACAACAGAAGAAGATGAAAAACAAATGAATGAGTATTACGAGTTTAAATCTTACCCGGTTAAGAAAGTCATAGAGGCTATCTTTGAAGTAAAAATATCAGGATATATTCCAGTAAATGAAGTAAATTCACTTGTTAAGGCGGGGTGCAGATGGGCTTATGATACAGGTAAAATCTCCAGGGAGCATAAAAAGCCATCAATAAATAAAATAAGAAACGCCATGAATTCCGCTGGATTTGACCAGACATCAATAAGAGAGAATGATGGTATTACCCGAGTATATGAGGATATAATCTTTTTAGAAGACAAATGGAAGTTTTTACTGAAACCATATAGGGGGTGAAATAACTTTTTGTTACAATGTTACAGGAATGAGTGAAATAAAAATCCATTTTAAAAAATATATGAAATTAATTAAAAGTCAATCCAGTTAAAAAAAGACCATTTACTGTAACAAAGTAACAAAATCTAAACAGGCCTAAAATCCATTAATTAAACCATAACTTTATATTATGGTCTTAATTATCAAACTGATCCATTATGAGGTCATGAAATGAATTCTCGAATTAAATTTAAGGTATATACAAATCAAAAATTGTTAATGGATTCATTAGATAAAAATAATATTAATAACTATATATGGTTAAGTGATTATGTAGAATTTGGGGAATACAATCATGATATAACTTTCCCCTGAAATACCCTTTTTAATATAAGTTTTTACTTATACTTTTTTTAATTAAATTCTTCTAAATTATCATAAATTATTAACAATGCAGGTAAATTAAGCTTAAAATTAATAATTTTTAATAATCAATGTTCAAATCCCTCATAAGTGCTATATCAGATTTATTCGTCTCAATACGTTTTGAATAGGGCATAACGATATTTTTATATTCAGTATGTACGTCAGTTTTGCTATACATTGCCTAAAATTTTACTAACGAATTTTAAAGTCATAAATTTAATATTGAAGTGTTTCCATGATGTTGGTGAAATAGCCTACTTCGTTTAACCACGATATAACGAACTTCAATAGTTATATTACCTCGTTAGCTAAAAGAATCACGTTAAAAGCCTATATGCAAAAATTACTGGAATTTATATCAGTTTTTATTGGTTTGTTTAAGTTCTTTTTTAGGTATTGGGGCATGTTGAATATGCTTGATTTATCATGATTAAAACATTAAAAATTAATTTTAGGGCATAGAGGATCCTGCGGTTGAGGTCCAAAAATTTGAATTATTCTATAATCTTATACAACAATAAGTTGTTTAATTAAATTTAATTCTATGATTAACTAATGTTTATCATAAATTGTGGAATATTTGGTCTAAATCCCTTTAATTTTCTTTTAAAAATTAACTGAGCTATTTCTAATTAATAATCTTTTATTAAAATCCTTTTAAATTTGGTAATTCATTAGTAAACATAATTTTACTCTGTTCTATTTGAAATAAGAATTGTTTATGTCATTATTATCCATTAGTAGCTTCATTATTTTTTATAGCTGTTTTAATACGATTAAAAGATGTATTTGCAACTTCTAAAAAATCAGGGAGTTGTTCTTCATTTTCTAACTCAAATACACCCCATTTTTTAGTTACCATCAGGATTGTATAACATTGCATACATAAACACTTTTTCTGGTGAATAATAAGAAAACCCATCTTTAATTAGTTTGGTCCAAATTTGGTCATTAATTTTTTTCACACCAACATCAAATTTTTCAAATAGTTTTTTAACTTCCTCATTGGAAAATTCGTAACTTTCAATCTCGTCTTCATGTTCCTCTTCTTCGGTTTCTTTATGAAGGTCGGGGCGCTTTATGTGAATGTTAGGAAGGCCTTTATGACGTCTTTTAATTCTATTACTTCTAGTTACACTCTGGCCAGTCGTGTTCCCAGCAAACAATTAAATCGCACTCTTTGGGGTTATGTTTATGAAGTTTGAAGTTGCTGCTTAAATACTCAAATTCTATGTATATTTCTTCCCATCCCTTCTCATTAAAACGTCTTCCAGCACAATCTGGAAATCCTGGTTTAATTTCCTCTATATACATATTCAAATCTTCCATAACTTTGCCGAATAAAAATATTACACCATTTTCATTCATAGGACTATAAAACAAGGCCTCGAAAATTAATCAAATCCCCAACAATACTATGTTCTTTCATTATGAACCTCTCTAACACTATAATAGATATTCTAATTAAATATTTGTGGTTTAGTAATATAGTTTTACCATATTTCATTTTGCATAATTTTCTAATAATTTTGTAATTGGATTTCAAATAAAAGAAAATAGATATATAAGTTAATACATTTTCACTTATTAAATAAGTACAAAGTCAAATAATAAAAAACTTTATATATTAAAACTTATAATTAATTAATTAAATAAGTGAAAAAAATTTCACTTATATAATAAATGAAATAATAATCTGTGGGGTGATTTGAATGGGGAACAAAGATTTGTGTATAAGATTGGTGGAAGCAGACACTGAAAAAGATGTAGAAAATATTTTAAAGCTATTTGGATACTGGGATGACCCCGATGCATGGCAATATTATGGAGATAATGAAAATAACTTCGCAACAATTGGTAATCAGCAGAGTTCAGCTGATAGTGCATTAGTTGAAAAAATAATCAACTCAGTAGACGCAGTATTAATGAAAGAATGTTTTAAAAGACATATAGATCCAGAAAGTGATAAAGCACCTCAGACAATAAAAGAAGCTCAAGAATCATTTTTAGGTATACCAAACGGGGTTTTAACGAATCTGAGATCTCAAAAAAGGTCTGAATTAGCCGAAAATATAATGATAGTAGCTACAGGTAGTAGGAAAAATCCAAGTTACTCAATTATCGACAGAGGAGAGGGTCAAACTCCTAAAGCGATCCCTAATACGTTTTTATCATTAACAAAATCTAACAAATTGAGAATTCCATTTGTTCAAGGAAAATTTAACATGGGTGGAACTGGATCCCTTCAGTTTTGTGGACAAAAGAATTTGCAACTTATAATATCAAGACGATGCCCTGAAATAGCAGACGAGGATGACAATACCTCAAACTATTGGGGTTTTACTATAATCAGACGAGAAGATCCTTCAGAGAATATGAAAAGTTCTACCTTTAAATATCTTGCTCCTAACAACAATATTTTAACAATAGATGCAGAATCTCTACCATTATTACCCGGAGATTTCCCTAAAGCTTATGAAAATTCATTAGAATACGGATCTCTAATAAAATTGTATGAATATCAAATACCATCCATGAATTCGTTAATTAACTTTAATCTTTACTATAGATTATCTTTATTATTACCAAACATAGCATTACCTGTTTTTCTAAAAGAAAGACGTCAATTTAAAGGAGACAGTTTCCAAACAATTTTATCTGGCCTATCAGTAAGATTAGAACAAAATAAATCAAAAATAATAGAAGAAGGATTCCCAAATTCTATTCTACTTAATGTTTCTGGCCAAGAAATGAAAGTGGATATATACGCTTTCCAAAGAGATAAAGTTGAAAATTATAAGAAAAAAGAAGGAATTATATTCACAATCAATGGACAGTCTCATGGTTATATTGCTAAACAATTTTTCAATAGGAAAAATGTGCGCATGAACTACTTGGCTGATGAAATCTTTATTTTAGTTGATTGTTCAAAATTTGATGGTAGATCTCGCGAAGACTTATTTATGAATAGTAGAGATAGATTAAGAGACGGATCTTTAAAGAAGGAAATAGAAAAGGCATTAGAGAAGATTGTTAGAGAACACCCTGGACTAAAAGCTTTAGTGGCTAAGAGAAGAGAAGAAGACATTGGAAAGAAAATATCTGATGCTAAACCTCTAGCTGAAATACTTGAAAATGTGATTAAAACATCACCTACATTATCTAATCTTTTAATAAATGGTGTAAGGATTACCAACCCTTTTAACATGACTAATGTAGGTACAGTAGATAAATTCATAGGAGAACAATATCCAACGTACTTTAATCTGAAAAAGAAATTTTCAATAGAAAAACCCAAAAGTTGTCAGATTAACCGGAAATTCCGAGTCCAATTTGAAACTGATGCGGAAAATAATTACTTTACAAGAGATGATGACCCAGGACAATTTAATCTTAAAGATAATGGTAATTTAATTGAAGATTCTGATTTAAACCTGTGGGACGGAATAGCTACTTTGAATTGTCAACTTCCAGATAATAGTGCAGTAGGGGATTTAATAGAATATTCAGTGGTTGTGGATGATAGTTATCGAATTGATCCGTTCACTCTAAAATTTTTTATAAAAGTCGATCCTGCAGATAGTAATAACCTCAAAGGTAATGGTCAAAGAGTAAAACCTGCAGGAAAGGATGGAACCGATAGGCAAAAACCATCAGGATTAAACCTCCCTAACATATATGAAGTAAAAAAAGAAGACTGGGATAAATACGATTTTAATAGGGAAACTGCGCTTCTTGTAAAAGATAGTGGTGATGAAGGATACGACTTCTTTGTGAATATGGATAATGTATATTGTATAACTGAAATCAAATCAAGAATAAAAAATAATCCCGAGGTATTAAAAGCTCAATACAAATATGGAATGGTCCTGTTAGGACTTTCATTAATCAAATCATTAGAAGATGAAAAGGAAAATGAAGAAGATGAATCAATCTTCAACAAAATAAGTAACATAAGTAAAGGAATTGCCCCAATGATTATTCCTATGATCACAGCTTTAGGAGATTTAGAACATAATTAAAAGATGATAAAAATGTCTGATAAAAAAATTAAACTACCCAAATGGCTTGAAGAAAGACATAGTAAACTATGGGAAAAATTTGGAAATTCCAGTTTCCGTATGGAAGAAGCAGTAGAACTACTTAGTAAAGATTCAGGAGTAGAAAAAGAAGAAGTAGCAGTTGTGCTCTCCGAGCTTAGAAAAGCAGGATGGGTTAAAGTAGAATTAGATCCTGAAGATGCTAGAAAAAGGATTTACAAACTTAAAAGTAAAGGAAATATAATAAAAGATGAATTAACCTTAAAAGAGGGTAAATTATCCCGTTCTGATATTGAAACCATCCTTAAGAAGGCTGCAGACCTAATTCGAACCCGTGTTGACTATAAATTCATCTTAGTACTCCTCTTTCTAAAGCAAATTAGTGATAAATGGGACATGGAGTATGAAAGAGCCTATAAGGAAGCCCTTGAAGATGGTCTTTCAGTTGATGAAGCTACTGATGAAGCCAGTCAGCTGTCATTCCATGATTTTGATCTTCCCAAAAATTATCATTGGAAAAACTTAAGGTCAGACGTGGAAAATCTCCCAGAAAATTTCTCCAACGCCCTTAAAACAATCGCAGATCGTAACCCTCAATTAAAAGATGTAATTGATACTTTTGATTTCGTGGAATTCACAAGCAGCAGAGAAAACGCAGAGATACTCAGGCAGCTAGTGGAACTCTTCAGCGAAAAAAAACTCCACCATGTAGACCCAGACATATTGGGGGACTCCTATGAATGGATTTTACGCTACTTCGCCCCTCAAAAAGCCAAAGAAGGAGAAGTATACACCCCCCGTGAAGTAATAAAACTATTAGTGGAAATTTTAGATCCTAAGCCCGGAGAAAGTGTATATGATCCTGCATCAGCATCAAATGGTATGCTAATAATCTCCTATAGTCACGTGAAAGACAACTACGGCAAAGAAGAAGCAGAAAAACTGTTCTTATATGGTCAAGAAGTAAATCAAAAAACCCTAGCATTAGGAACTATGAACCTTTACATACACGACATTAAAAACGCTCAAACCGCAATGGGTGACACTCTTCTCTACCCTAAATTTAAGGAAGGAGATGGAATTAAAGATTTCGATGTGGTTATAGCTAACCCCCCATGGAATCTGGACGGATTTTCAGAAGAAACTCTTAAAAAAGGAGAGTTTTGGAGGGAAAGATTCCCATATGGTTTTGTTAATAAACAGTCTGCTGACTGGGCTTGGATACAACACATGCTAGCATCAGCAAAAGACGATAATGGACGAGTGGGAGTAATCATTGATAACGGAGCCTTATTCCGTGGAGGTAAAGAAAAAAAGATACGTACTGGCATATTTAAAGATGATTTAATAGACTGTGTGATTCTTCTCACTGAAAAACTTTTCTATAACACCAGCGCTGCAGGAGCAATCATCGTATTCAATAAAAATAAACCAAAAAATATGAAAGGAAAAGTACTCTTCATTAACGCTTCTGAGGAGTTTGAAAAGCATCCTGAAGTTCGTAAATTGAATATTCTGAGCAATGAGAATATAAATAAAATCGTCGATATCTACCATAAATTTGATGATGTAGATGGATTTGCTAGAGTCGTTTCACGAGAAGAGATCGAAAAGAACGAATACAATCTTTATGTGCCTCTTTATGCATCTCCAAAAGAAGAAATGGAGGAGATAAATATTCCTCGAGAGTGGAGTGAACTCAAGGAACTTGAAGATGAACTTCATCTTATTGAAAAGAAGATCGAGGGTTACATTGAAGAGGTGCTATAATGGAGTATAAAAATACTGCTATTGGAGAAATCCCTGTAGAGTGGAATTTAAGACAACTTCAAGACATTTTTGAAGTAAAAACAGGGACTACACCATCTACAAAAAACTCCGAATATTGGGAAAATGGTAATATTATTTGGGTAACTCCAACTGATATGAGCAAGATCGAGGGAATTACAATTGCTGATAGCGATCGGAAAGTTACAAATAAAGCTTTGAAAGAAGTTAATTTGAATCTAATGCCTAAAAATTCAATAATATTATCCACTAGAGCACCTGTAGGTTATGTTGCATTAAATTCAGAAAAAATTACCTTTAATCAGGGATGCAAGGGCTTAATTCCTAAAGATTCTGATATGATTGATTCATTATTTTATTCTTATTATCTTGTGAGTCAAAAAAATAGACTACAAAATTTAAGTGGAGGTAGTACTTTCAAAGAGTTAGCTAAGGATACACTAATAAAAATCGATTTACCAGTTCCCTCATTTCCGGAGCAGCAAAAAATTGCTGAAATATTATCTACCACCGACCAAGCTGTTCAAAAATCTAATGAAATTATAGCAAAATCCGAACGAATTAAAAAGGGGATGTTATACACACTTTTAACTAAAGGCATAGGGCATGAGGAGTTTAAGGTTACACCGATAGGAATGATGCCTACTGATTGGAAAATCGTAAAATTAGCTAACATATGTGAATTTTTTGATCAAATGAGGATTCCAGTCAAAAAACAGGATAGAATAAAAAGAAATGGAATTTACCCTTATTACGGTGCTCAGGGGATTATTGATTGGATAGATGATTATATTTTCGATGGTGATTTTATATTACTTGCAGAAGATGGTGCAAACTTAACATCAAGACGATTACCAATTGCAAATAAAGTATCTGGTAAATTCTGGGTCAACAATCATGCTCACATTTTAAAACCAAATAAAGACGTAAATGCTGATTTTCTTTTTTATATATTAAATCAGATCAATATAAGAATATATGTTACAGGATCTGCTCAACCAAAATTGAATCAGGCTACTGCTAAGAAAATTAAACTACCATTGCCAGGTAATTTAGAACAGGAAAAAATCGCCATCATACTCACAAAAATCGATGAATTACATGGGAATGAGATTAAAAGAAAAGAAAAACTCCAGAAAGTCAAAAACGGCCTTATGAACGATCTTTTAACTGGTCGTAAACGTGTAGAGGTGAATAATTAGGAAGTGATATTATGTCTGGATTTGATGAGGAAATGCTTGAAGATTATGTTGTTGAGAAGTTCCGGGAAGATGGCTGGGAATTCATACCTGCTAAAGAACTGGATCGGGAAGGTTATAGTGAACCGTTGCTAGAGAGGAATCTGATACGTTCCATAAATCGTATAAATTCTGGTAAGGATTTGGATGATGATGAAGTTATTCAGGCTGTTAAAGAACTAAAATTGCGACCAAGTGGTATTGAGGGACTCAAACAAATCCTTTATTTCCTAAAGAATGGTATTACCATCCGTTTTAAACGAGGGCGGGGAATTGTTAATATTAAACTCTTTGATTATGCTGATTTGAAGAATAATGAGTATATTGTTACCAGGCAGGTTTATTATCATGGGGTAGATGTTATTCGCACTGATGTAATGCTTTACGTTAATGGTATTCCATTAGTGGATATTGAGCTTAAAAATCCTTCTAGTATCTCTGAAACTTGGTTAGATGCTTACTATCAAATAAAAGATTATGAAAAAACGGTTCCTGAATTGTACAAGTATGTTCAAATTGGCGTAGCTGCAGAACAAACTGCTTTTTATTTCCCTATTGTACCACAATTAGATGAAGTTAAAAAGTCAGAGTGGAAGGAAAATTCTGCAGATCCTATCGATGCTTTTATCAAAATGTTGTCAAAAGACCGGATTTTGGATCTGATACTTAACTATGTTTTTATTAGAGAAGAGATGGGAATGGCTACCAAGGCTATAACGCGTTATATGCAGTTTCAGGCTTCTGAAAAAATTGTTGATAGGGTACTTGATAGTCTGGATGGGATAAGTGATAAAAAGAATGGACTTATTTGGCATTGGCAGGGGTCAGGTAAAACTCTAACTATGATTTTTGCTGCTAACAAACTATATCACACAAAAAAACTGGGAAATCCATCTATATTTTTCATAGTGGACAGGTTAGATTTAAAAGACCAGCTTTACCAGGAATTCACAGGATTGGACGTAGTTAGGCCTGAAATAATAGGAAATATTGATGAACTCAAGAGAATAATCCAATATGATGACTATAGAGGGAAAAAGGGAGTTTTCATAACATTAATACATAAATTCCGGCCAGAGGAGTTAGATGAATTATCATTAGATCTAAAAAACCTCACTGAAAGGGGTGAGGAGAACATTTCAACCAGGAAAAATGTGATTACTTTTATTGATGAGGCACATAGGACTCAATATGGCACTTTAGCTGGTCAGATGAGGTCAATTTTAGGTGGTGGGTTCTTCTTTGCATTTACTGGTACACCGATAGCTAAAAAGGAGAAGGATACCTATCAACAGTTTGCCTACTTAGAAGAAGGTGAGAATTATCTGGACCGTTACTTCATCACTGATTCTATAAAGGATGGATTTACGCTAAAGATCGTTTACCAGCCACGATTGGAAAAGGATGTCCATTTGGATAAAAAACTTATAAAAGCGTTTTCTGAGATTGAATTCGATGAATTACCAGAAAAAATAAGGGATGATGTGGAGGTTAAGGTTAAAGAGAAATTGAATGCTATTAATTTGTTCTTGGAGAATCCTCGGAGGATCGAAATTGTAGCTAAGGATGTTGCCGAGCATTTTACTGAAAATATCGATGGAAAATTTAAGGCTATGGTAGTAGCATCCAGTAGGAAAGCGTGTGTCCGCTATAAAAGAGCATTAGATAAACTTATTCCTCCAGAATACTCCGAAGTAGTTATGACTTACAATCGAAAAGATGATCCTTTAATTAGGGGATATAAATCGGAATTAATGGAAAGATATCATTCTGAGGATGTTAAAGAAATTAAACAAGAGATAATAGAAAAATTCAAAGAACAGGATGGACCACCTAAGATACTAATTGTTACAGATATGCTCCTTACAGGCTTTGATGCACCAATACTACAAACAATGTACCTTGATAAACCATTAAAGGAGCACCGTCTACTTCAAGCTGTGGCCCGGACTAACAGGCCCTATAAGGATGTTAAAGAAGCAGGTAATATCTTAGATTATGTTGGAATGATTAAAGAGGAACTAGAGAGGGCTCTTGAAATTTACAGTGCAGAGGAAATAGAAAATGCATTATACGACATAGATTCTATCATAAAAGACTTCAATAAACTAATGGATGAAATCTTAGCTTTATTTGAAGATGTCCCCAAAAAACAGTACAACAGGGAAACACTCCTGCAAGCTATTGAAGTCCTAACATCAAATGATGAGAACGGTGAAAAGTTCACAGATAATTATCTCAACCTAAGGCGTTTATTTGAATTCCTAGGTACTGAATCCATAAAACTAGAAAGACTGGAAGAATTCAAATGGATTACGGTCATATACGTTTACTACAAAAAAATGGTTACCAGAGACCCAGTTCTTGACGAAACAGTCAGAAAATACTTCAAAAAAACCATTAAATTTATTCATAAAACCACTGAATTTGAAGAATTCCAAAACGACCTACCAGTAATAGAGTTCGATGAACATTACCTAAAAAATCTTGAGGAAAAATTAAATTCCGAAGAAGAAAAGGCAGCTAACATAGTATTCGCATTGAACAAGCTAGTCCTAGTAAAAAAACAACGAGACCCAGTATTTGAATCTGTAGCGGATAAGGTGGAAAGAGTTCTCGAACTATGGAAAACCCGAACTAAAGAATACACTAAAATCTCCACATTAGGTACTGCAATAATCCAAGAAATTTTCGCAGGCTCCAAAAAGAAGAATGATCTAGGTTTATCAGATATGGAGTTCTCCATATTAAATGTCCTTGAAGAGCGATTCGGAGCCAATGAAGAGTTTAAGACGGATGTAGAAGATCTGTCCTCCAAATTAAGTGATGATATCTTTGAAGGTTGGATAGAGCAGAGATCTGTTCATAGGAAAATAGAGGGTATAGTTAGGAGATTTCTACGTAGGAAATACTTCAAAAAGTATGAAATGACTATGGAAGATTTTGAAGATTTATACCAAGTAGTAATTGAAAAAGTGGAGAACTATGCTGACTAAGACCATTATTGATGGTTTAGAGGTTGAATACAATATAGTTCATCGCAAAATTAAATATCCGAGATTAGAGCTAAAAACTGGTAATCTTCTCCTTGTGGTACCTAAAGGGTATAAGAATCCCGAAAAGTTGATTGAAGAACATAAAGAATGGATACATAATAAAATTTCAGCGATTAAAGACTCTAAAGAAAGATCAAAGGGGAAAAAACTCAATTTAAATCGGGATGAGTATGCATTAAGAGAATTATTACTTTTTAGTGTAAATAAATTCTCCCGAGAATTAAATGTAAAACCTAATAGAGTGACTTTGAGGAACATGAGATCCAAGTGGGGTAGCTGCAGCTCAAAAAAGAATCTAAACTTCAATAAACTCCTTAAATACCTCCCTGATGATCTAGTAAAGTATGTAGTATTACATGAAATAGCCCATTTAAGAGAGAAGAAGCATGATGAAGAATTTTGGAAGATCGTCTCGGCGAAATTCGTTAATTATAAGGAAAAGGAGAAGGATTTAATGGATTATTGGTTTTTAATCCAATCACAATAAGAATTAAGTTGATGGAGAGTGAATATTGTGATTTATGAGGATATGGATAATATAATTGAAAATATTAGACAAAGTTTGTTGCGCATTAATTCGATGGAAATTGAAACAATAAAAGATTCAATTGATATGATGGGTCAGGTGAACACTGAAGCAATGCAAGAGTCAATTGATACAATGAATCAGATTAATACTGAAGCAATGCAAGAGTCAATTGATACAATGAATCAGATTAATACTGAAGCAATGAATCAGTCCATGAATTTAATTTCTAAAATTAATACAAACGCAATACAAGAGTCGATTGATATGATGAACACTATCAATCAAATAGATATTGAAACGTTATCAACCCAATTTTCTCCCATTTTAATGGATCTTGTAGATGCATCTATTTTTAAAAGTTATGAAATACTTAATAAATCATATGATAGAGTCCAAATAAACCAACCTGAATTAATCAAAACATTAAATAAATATCAATGGTTTGTATTGCCTAAAATGCCTATGGATTTTGTTTCTGAAATTTTAAACCTGTCTAATATGAATAAACCTAGAACAAGAATTAACAAACACTTTTTTAACTATTTTGCCTACAATAATTTCGAAAATCTTAGAGGGCTAGTAAATGATTGGGATTCCAGTCGAAAATTCAGGCCAGGAAGATTAAAAGTTATAAAAGACTGCTTAAATGCTATAATTCATTGTGAAAATAAGAAGATTCCGTCTACTCTTGTAGTACCAACTCTAATTGCCCAAATTGATGGAATACAAAGGGAATTTTTACTTAAAAATAATTTTAAAATATCAAGGACTAAATTTAAATTTGAAGGTCAAGGAAAACCTATGGGTCAAATAGAAGCTTGGAAACATATATATTCACCTAATGATTATTTTTCCTCTGTAATTAACGATGTTATTCTTGACGTTCTTTTTGGGACGGTTAACCCCGGTGAACCAATTCATACACCAATAACATTTAGCCGCCATAAAATTATGCACGGTGAACATTTAAATTATGGTACCGTATCTAATACTTTCAGAACATTTATTATTTTGGATTTTTTGCATGATTTACTGTAATCAAATGTAATGTGGATATTTAAGACATTAACATGGACCACAACCTTGAATCAGGAGATTAAATGAAACTGGAAAGTCTTTTATAATTTTTTTATAAGTAATATGTAAAAACATAAGATTGAACGATGGTTTATGAGCTCTACGGATTGACTGAAGAAGAAATAAAGATTATTGAAGATAATATGAGATGATTTCAAATGGATAAAACAGATGAATTTATGGTTCAACACTTCGAAAATTTAGTTATAGAAGGTAGTGAAATTATTCAATTAATATCTGAACTAGACATTATCGATCCTCGTTTTCCTAAAATGTTAAATGGTAAAGATGTTGCTAGAGTAAATACTTGGGTTACTAGATGTGGACAATTTATTAAAAATATTTGTTCCGAAGATAGTGTCTATTATAAACGTTTAGAAAGTGTTTTTAATAGTAGAAGGTTACGCGAAATAGATAAATATTCTGAAAAAGATATTGGTATTGTTTTAGGTAGTGTTCAAGCTGTTTATAATGATTATAAAGATGGATTGTTAGTGAATGTTAGAAATCTTTTAAGAGCTGAAATATTTAGTGATTTTCTTGAAATGGGTGAACATCTCCTTAATGAAGGATACAAAGATGCTGCTGCAGTCATAATAGGATCAGTTTTGGAAGATACTCTAAGAAATTTGGCAGTCCAGAATGATATATCTATAAAAAAAAATAATGGTGATTTTAAAACCATTGGACCTTTAAACTTAGATCTATACAATGAGAAAGTCTATGATAAATTAATTATGAAACAGATTGATAGTCTGGGAGATATTAGGAATAAAGCTGCCCATGGTCACTATAATGAGTACGACGAAGAGCAAGTCCGAATAATGTTATTATCTATTGAGAGATTCTGTTCAGACTATATTTCTTAAATTCATCAAAATTTAAAAAAGCTAACTTTAAAAGGTCTACTATACTATTAATCTCTTGTATGTCACCGTTTGATTTTTTAAACTTTTCATATTCTTCTATAGAAAAATCTCTAATATAACGCACATTACTCGAAACAATATATCCTAATTTCTTTTCCCCATCTTACATCCTTCCTAAAAAATTTGAGATATGAATGATTAATCTCAATTGATCACTGTTTAATAACTGTCCTCACCATATCTGCACCACATTAGCATATTAAGCATCTTTAATCATTCTAACTATGTCTGTATCCATTAAATCACTTTTCGAAAAAGTTATTTAAATTTGTTACCTCTTTAAGGGGTACCAATGGATTAATCAAAACCATATTCCTTTCAGGTTTCTTTAAACCTCTAACTAATTTTAAAGCATCTATATTTTCTTTAACCATAATAATCACATTAAAGTTGATTGATTATCCTTTTTAACTAATGATTTCATTGGCTTATTGCACATAGGACATTCAACTTCAGAAGTACCCAAGGCATCCTGATCCCGTTTATCTAATATCCGATCATAATATTCATAATTACAATTTTTACATCTTATATGAACATTACAATCCTTAATATCATTTATAATTCCCCTGCTTTTAATATTACTCAGTTTTATCATCTTTACACTCTTTTATAGATTTTAAATAACTCTTATTTGATTCTAAAATTTGGTTTTATTTTCTATCGCGATCTTCTTTTTTTTATAATTAATCAACTTAAATCTATTTCGTTAAACGTTTCTATGACGAAGCAGAACTCGAATAAATAAGAGACAGCTTAGAAAAGATTTTAGAGTTTAATAAAGCAATAGTTTGGCTTTATGACTACGTTTAGTAAATTTGAAATATATTTTTTATTTTTAAGTTCAATATATGTATAGACAGGAGGATGGTTTAAACTTGCTAAAATTAATATTCTTTCTATTAATTCAAAAATAGGTCTTTTTAAGATAGATTCATCTCTGCTTTTTTCGTATTCATTGAATAAGTTTTTGAATAATTTATCCACAATATTGATTTTAACTCCTGGCTTACTAATTGTTTCATGTAATTTATTTATTCCCAAATCTTGTTTTCTAGCATTTTTAACTTTATTAAGATCTATTTCATCATTTATGACTTCACTGATAGCGGATGTAATCTCTTTATCGGTAAAATTTGCGAATTCCAAGTCTTTGCCTTTAAATGGTTTATTATCATTATTTATTCCCCATAAAAATTTCCATTGCAGTGGAACGTTATAATATTTACCTTCAAATTTAATGGGTTTCTCGGCATCTAAAAAATGTTTTACATTCCCTTCATTGTCTGAAACGAAAAATGGAATCATTTGCCACTTTTCAAGATTATAACCTATAAAAGAGGTCCAATTAGAAATAACTATATCTATATCTTTTAAATCTCTTATTAGTTTATTAATTCTTTTCCTATGATCTATTCTAAAATTTTTAATTTCATCTTTTATGTCTGATTTTATTTCATCAATTAAATTTCGTAGATTTTCTGTACTTTTTGATGTTGATAGTAATTGATCTACTCCTTTAAAATTCACAATTTCAATACCAAGATTTTCTGGCTTATCATAATACCATTCAAAAACTTTAGGTAAAACTAGTTCTTCACTTTTACCTTCAACAAATACCATGATTCGGGGCTGATAATCTAGATTAAAATCATTTGCAAGATAAAACAATCTTTTATATTTATCATGGTAATAATTTTTTTTCTTTTTTGGATCAGAATAATATTTATTTCTTATTGCTCTTCTTTGCCTACTATATTGTTCCATTTCTGATGGGTTAATTTTTAAAATATCATTAGGGCTAATGTTTATTTCATCTATATCGAGGATTTCTCTTTCACAATAATCTTCAATGAATCGTTTAAGCATTAATGACCACTGCAGATATTCTATTCCAAATCTAATAGATCCTTCAAGTTCATCTTTTTCAGCCCATGCACAGCTTTTCCATAGTTGTATCCAGTCATCTATTCTAACGCCGAGCAATTCATTAGTTTTTTTCGAGAATATACTGTATAAATTTGCAATTTCTTTAATTGTAATATCTAAAATTTTTAATTCATTTTTTTTGTCAAACTCTTTTCTCTTCTCGTACCAGCTTTCGTCTCTAATTTGAATATTTTTAGAACTAGATCTACCATAAGGTGTGTAAATAGATTGTATCGTTAATAAAAATTGTAAAATCTTGTTAAAATTTTCATATTGAATAATTAAACATTCTTTTTTAATTTTAAAATCAAAATAATCCTTAAAGATTTTATCATCAGTTAATTCTTCATATTTATCATTAAATTCATTAACATTATCAATTGAAGAGATTGCAGTTCCTTTACAATATGAATTTGAAGATAGTCTTATCTTTTCTCCTGCAAAATTGATTGAAATTTTGTAATCTTTTTTCAATATCTCTAGCCAATGAATTTGAAAAGATGAATATAAACTTATTATCCTATTCCTACCGTTCCTTAACAGTTCACTATCAAAAGAAGACCATTCTTGGAACGGTTTTATTGAAGGATCGTATAAATTACCATCTTCAAGAAAGTTTAATAGTAGTCCTCTATCCTCTTTATTAAATCCATAAGGTGAATAATGTTTAACATTGATTTTTTTTAATTCAGTTTCACCCTTTTGTAATCCTTGAAATGCGGGTTTCCAATAAGTTTTGCCTTCTATCATGAATTTAATTCGTTCCTCTTCAATAATGGGTCTATTAATTCGGATAATTGGATAAAGAAGACTTTCTTTTTCAAAAAACTCTAATTCGTTTTCATCTGTTTCTATTCCTCTTTTTTTGCAAAACTCGATAAAATCTGCAGTTTTTAATGGCTGATTCTGTAAATATCTTTCTTCTTCTATAAATTTCTTAAGAAAATTTTTTTGCAATATTAATCCCCAACCAATTTAATTAAATAATACCCAAATTTATTTTATATATGTCATTAATATCGATGTCATTTAATGAATTCTTCGACTTTGTTTATTTTTTTTCCTTCTCCAATAATAATTACATTTCTTTATAGTCTGATCCATTGTAGGTTGCATAGAATCCATCGGTATCTGCATATAGTGGATTAAAACCATGTTCTTCAGATTTTTCCATGGTTTTTTTCAGGAATTCCCTTCCCCATGCGGTAATCGCCTCTGAAGCCTCTATACAATACCAACGATATTTGGGATGATTATACAGTCCATAGATTGTGGAGATTAGTGTTTTTCGTGCTTCTTGTCTGAAGTTTAAAATTTGTTTTTCACTGGGATCTGTGGATTCTTTCATCATAGACTTAATTCGTATTCTGTCATTTAAAATTTGGGATGTGGCTGCGGGAATAAAGCCTATTGGTTCTTTTTTGAATTTATATCCAAATTCCGGTGCAATATGACAGGTTTCTTCATCACCATCTTTACAAAGGGTTTCCGGAGAAATATTTTTAGCTATTATTATACTAGGATAAAGACTCCTGAAATCGAAGTAAACAATATTTTCATGTAAACCTGGGACTGGTTCTTCTACATATCCTCCAACCACGTTTCTTTCAAATATTCCGGGTTCATTTGGAAGAATATGACCAAATTCATGGGATTTTCGGATTAAATACCACTTCACCTGGGTTCCGGTCCCCCGACTGACAATTTCAAATAGTGGTTGTCCTACAATCCTTGCCAGCTCAATACTGATGGGCAACATTCTCTCTCCGATTTTTGTAATAGCAATCGAATCTTCAAGGGAATATCTGAATAGTTTCTCTCTTTTTTCACCACCATCATTCCAACATGTGTATATCTGATCCATTGGAATATCGATTTTATCATCATCGAAAAGCTTCTGATAAACGCTTTGAAGTGTATGGATATTTAATTGAAGATGTTTGCGCACAATCCTGTAAAGATCAATATGAATACGCCCCTTAATCAGTGCGGCCTTTTTAGGGACTGTTATAAACTTAAGTTTTGATCCATCGACTCCCAATTTGAGTGATATACCTAATTGGTTAGCTCTTTCTTTAATGTAAGGAAAGTCAAATTTGTCTGAGTTGTAACCGGTGATTATGTCTGGATTTAGGGATTTAATGGTTTCAATAAACTTCTTTAATAATTCCTTCTCAGTTGGGACAGTCTCTACAAAATCAGATGATGATTTTTTTGTGGAAAATACTTTTTGGAAGCCTTGGTTACTAGAGAAACTAATCATAATAATGGGGTCTTCTTTTACTTTGGGCATACCATGTGGGTTGCAGGCTTCGATTTTGAAACTTAAAATATTAAGTTCAGGTAAACTGGATTTAACGTGTTGAAGTTCGTTATGTATTTCGATTTTGCATGTTTTATCGAGATGGGAGCGATTTAATACTTTTCCCTGCACTTCTACTTGTGACATGGGAAATAAACCTTTGTCAATCAAATATCTCTGGGAAAATGGGATATCATGTTCTCTAACTTCCTTTACGGATGGTAGGTCCCATATTTTCTCTCTTAACTTGGACACATCACGTGGATGTTTTAAAGTAATCTTCAAAAACTCCTTCGATTCTCCAAAATCAGTTTTAATAACTTTTTCTATCTTCAAAAGATTCAGACTACCTAACTCTGCAATACATTCCTCAACATCATAAGGAAGAACGTACATGTAAGGTTTGAAGCTCCTATCTAGAGCTATTATCGATCCTCCTTCATTTTCCCCCAGGAGTTTGCCGAATGATCTTATAACTGCTGCATTGTTTTTAGTGATGTAATCAATGTCTAATAGCACGAATTTTTTAGTATCCATAATCGATTATTTCCTAAACATATTCATTCCTTACCTAAATCCGCCTTTCTTTAATTTGAGGGGTCTGTGAGTTTCTTTGACTTCTTTTTCCGAGCCATGATGAACTCCCCCGTAGCATGGTCTATTATTTCCATCATATTCTGGTGCTGAATCCATGGATTAATGGATGGTTTAACGGGGATTCTCATATCACATTTCATCATATCGCTAGTGTACCATTGTCTTCTCCGTTTTGTGTATTCCTCATCGAGAGTAGAGACATACTGATAAGAGGAATCGGATACTCTTTTGGCGTTGAATAAATGTTCCAGTTCATCTGTGATGTTAGTGAGTAAACCTGAAGCCAAATTAAGTTCGTTTATGTTGATGGATTTGCCCTTCTCTAGATTTATGGAGTTTATTTGGTATAATCCGTCTATGTACTCTTTTATATCTCCGTGCCATTTATGAAAGTCTTTACTAGGGAATATTAATAGGTCATTACCTTTCAAGAATAAATGTGGTTTGTATAACAATATCTTCCGTTCATCCATGATGCCATAACTATACCTCATGCTCCCATCAACTAGGCATAAAATAACTTAAATTGAATGCTTTAATTGTACTGATACTTTGCTTTCAGATACTGCAATCTTCTTCTCTGAACGTCTAATTGTATCATATAGATATGCATCAAGATAGCATTGCACAGGTTCTTTTTTGAATATTAAATTCATATTTATGTCCAGGATATTAATCCGCTCTAATATTTTAGTCCAATAATCCAGTAACTTCCATTCTTCAACTTTATCAAGATGCATATCTACTTTATTAATATAATCAATTTGCTCCCTGATAGAACTGCATGTTCTATTGAATTCCTCCCTTGGGAATACAATAACTTCTTCATGTTTCTGGAATAATACCGGGTTATAAACTTCTGCAATCCTCCCATTGGGTACTGCCTCAGTCACTCTCATTTCTTACTCCTTCTGAATCAAATTTAAGAAAGACTATGATTCACTTTCTATTTACTGCTGGTAGAAATGCCTATTGCATGTTTGTCGAGTTTACCTGCTAATCTCATAAATAAACTCCACTAAATCTGAATGAATTTTTTTAGAATATTAATCTGTGTTGTAATATCAGCACGAACAATGCAGCTGCAAATGTCCAAGTACCAGCAACAAACATGCCAGTTAACAATGCATTGTAGTCCATTTTAGGCTCACCACAAGCTAAACAACGTTTAAACATTTATAAATCACCTCCAATCTTTTTATTCGATGTTATTGCCCGCATAATTATCTCACTAAAACGATTGTACTGATTATGGGAAAATGTCAAGTTACAATGAGGGCAAAGATGCCAGAGCTCCTGTTCCGGTGGATCTTTAAGATAATAATCCTCCATGGTTTCCCGGCAGTTGGGGCATTCCATAAAATCAGATCCCAATTCCTTTCTTTTCATCTCAATTTCCTTGAGTTGGTTCCTGGTGAATTCATACCAATTAATAAAATCCTTCTTAGGAATTATAACCAATTCCTTAGGTTTTAACTTCGCAACGTCTTCTAAATCCTCTTTTGCAATGGGTTTCATATTTTCCATAATATCACTCCTCGGGGTGGATCACTATAGTTGGCAACATTAACGAGGATTATCCAAGAGAGCAAATGATAAGTAAAAACAAAATTAAAATCCCTGATTTTGATAAGAAAAAAAATATAAAGTGATAATTAAAAAGACATAAATGTGGATTTTTGGTTCCCATATTTGCGCAAATTTGAGTAAAATTAGTTCATGAATTTGTTTAAAGGTTAAAAGTTCAAATATGAATTAATTTAACTGGAAGCATCTTATGAAAAAATGTAAATATAGATATAAGTATTATCCCTGCAATGAAGACACTTATAAAGATTATGATCACTGTATTCTCCATTATCGTCCGGATATCCGTTCTAAAGAGGATATAATTGAAATTCAAAAATTAAAACATAAAAAATTTAAGGAAAAAGTTTCAAATGCAGACTGTAATTTCGATGGGATTGTAATAGGGGAGATTAATTTTAAAGGAATGGAAATTAATAGTGACGTTAGTTTTAGAGATGCTTTAGTTGAGTCAGTTGTTTTTATTTCGTCAATTATATCAGGGAATATTGATTTTACTGATGCAAAAATTTTACAATATGCAAACTTTTATGACGCAAATATTAATGGTAATGCACTATTCAATAATGTAAAATTCCCTAATAAGGCGGAATTTCAAAAATTTAAAGTAAAATATGGTGTTGATTTTAGTGAATGTGTATTTAATGGATGTTTAACATTAAAAAAGTCAATAATTGAGGGCAGGGTAATATTCAATGATACAACAATTAAAGATTATATAATTTTAGATTCAGCAAGTATCAGGTTTTTAATTGTTGATCATACAAAAATAAATGGACCTTTATTTTCTAAATCTACCGAAATCTTTGGGATGAGTATTAAAAATTCTGCAGCATTATTTATGAACTTTGATAATTCTACTATAATTAATGATATCGATTTGCATTCAAACGAATTAAATGAAGGAATAAGCTTTCTCGAAACATCTTTTAAAACCCCATCAACACAAGAAAAAACGTGTAGATACACTAAAAATAAATGGGAAAAATTGGGGGACAGATTTAAGGCTGACTATTATTTTTATCGTGAAATGGATGCTAAAAGAAAACAAAAGCCTTTTTATAGTCGATATTTAGAATGGTTATTAATTCAGTTTCCTTTTGCATATGGAGTTTATCCGGAAAGGATATTATTTACATTTTCTATAATTTTTATATCGTTTTCATTAATATTTTGGCAAATTAATGGAATATTTACACCAACTTCTATCAATTATTTAAATTTAATAAATGGCATAAGATTTAGTTTTTTAACTCTAATTATCCCTGCTTATGGTATAGTTAGCCCCGCTGCAACGAACTATGGAATTTATATAATAATTGAGTCTATTTTAGGGGCTTTTATGTGGCCTTTATTTATAGCAACTTTTGCGAGGAAATATATGAGATAAAATTGGTGAAATGATATGTGGTATGCTACTTTAGTCGGTGAAAAGGAATGTTTTGAGTGTTTAAAGAATAATTTCAGTGATTATATAAAATTTAAATACGGAAACTATATTATTGAATATCCGAAATTTAATTCATGTACAACCCATGGGGAAGTATTTAGATATGCTAGAAAGTTTTTAAAAACGTTATTAGCTATTTTTAAAGTTAATGATGTCCATTGTCAAGCGAATATTAATACAGTTACCTTAAAGCCTTATTAAAGGATGTTTTAAGCGGTGCTTTCTTCATGAAAGAAGATGGGTATTATGATATTCCAGATAGTGAGACAAGTAAATATTTAAAAACTACAAAGCTGGAGGGGGAATAAACCCTTTCCAACCTTTCTTTAATTTTTACCATAATAGACACCATCAATTTCTCATATTAGATATAAATTAAAACTAAATAATATTATTTACCAACATACCAATTAACTATAGGCAGAAATTCAGAGGGGGGTTTTGATTGGGAAGTGAAGATGATACAGGTTACTTAGTTTGTGAGGATTGCAATGGTTTTTACAAGCTTAAAAAAGGAGAATCACCAGCGGACTTTGAAAAATGTGAATGTGGGGGACAGCTTAAACATACTAAAACTCTGAATAATGAACCAAATAAAAAAGAACCATCCCCTAAGAATGTTTTTAGCCCGAATTGTGGAAAAAAAACATAAATAATGCAAAATTCTGTGAAGATTGTGGTCAGCCAATAGAAAATGAGAAACAAAAATCCAAGCCCCAAAAGGGTGCTGGAAGGATTACAGAGACAATAGTTTATTCCATATTTGTTTTCATAATATTTTGTATTTTTATATACAACTTTCTCGCTCTCATGTACAGTGGCCTTCTTTTCATAGCATATATTGTAGTTGTTGTGTGTGTATTTTTATTAATAAGGTATTTGTTGAATCGGTAAAGTAAATCAGGATATATTGGGGGTGTTGTTTTTTGATAGTAAAATGTGGGGAGTGTGGTAAGGAATAAGAAATAGAGAAGGGGGAGAATCCTTCTGATTTCCAATGTGAATGTGGGGAAAACTTGGAATACCTGAGGAAGACAATTAAAGATTTTAGAAAAGAAAAATCAGAGGAAACGGGCAGAGAATCTAAATTTAATTATAATTTTTGCCCAAATTGTGGAACAAAAAACCCTGATAACTCTGATTTTTGCTCTGCATGTGGGGAGAAACTATTAAATCCAAATGTTGAAATAGAAAAGGAAACCCTTTTCAAAATGGGGTATAAAATAATAGATGAAACTGATGAAAAATATGTGTTCAGTAAAAAGGTATCAAAACTCCCCTTATGGGCAATCATTGTCTTGGGATTAATCTTCCTACCATTAGTACTACTAATTTTTGGAGAGAGCTAAAAATAAAAATCGTGGAAAAATAAACTATTAAAAATTTAACCCTCAGTTATTAAGCGTTTATTTTTATGGATAAATTCAGATACTGCAAGTCTTATTAAGTTTGGTTTACTCACTCCACCCATGACATTAGATAAAATGTCTAAGTCTTGGAGGTCCTTATCTGATAGCTTTATATTAATTTGCTTAAACTTTGGTTTTTCAGTCATTTTTTAACCTCATTTAATATAGTGCCTTAACTCATTTAGTAAGATTTTTAGCATTATATTATAATTTTGTTATATTACTATATAAAGGGTTATAGCAAATATATATTCTACTTCGTTATAGGGCCGTTTAACGAAGTAAAATTATTAAATTAACAAAAAGTAATACATAATAAACAAGATATTTCATGGAGTTATAGCTTAAAAGAAAGAAAACATTAGAAGATATCCTGGAAGATGGCAATAATTGCTAGTATTACAAATATAATACCCACTGCAATAGCAATATACACTAATGGAGATCGATTTTTAGTTGTTTCAGTAACCTTAACTTTTTCTTTCTTTTCTATTTCAACTGGTTTAGTTAGTTTAGATTTTTCAAGTGTTGCTCCGCATTCAGAACAATATTTGGCATCTTCCGCATTTTCTTTTCCACATTCAGTGCAAAAAACCATATAAACACCCCCATAATAAAATTTAAAGATAATGGTATTATTATTATATTATATAAAAAAATTATTTATTTTATTATTTCTTTTGGGGGGCTTAAAAATCGTTTATTGTAGTAAATGTGGAGTGCAAAACGCAGATAATACAAAATACTGCCAAGGATGTGGGGTTAAATTAAGAAAGAATGGAGAAAGTAATAATGCAGAGAAATTAAAAGGGGGTAAAGAAACTAAAACTGGATTATTTGCGTTTTTGGTGCTTATAGGTATTTTATTAATTTTTTATGGAATATTTTTCGCTATTGGAAATACCCTAGGTGGTTTAATACTGGCATTTATCG